>Ga0209611_10000372_pt1 | contig 63774 bp, 50 predicted proteins | sample S1TSphgellanicum_3_FD_187693 | JGI IMG/M metagenome (GOLD analysis project Ga0209611, IMG submission 187693) | Host-associated microbial communities from peat moss isolated from Minnesota, USA - S1T2_Fc - Sphagnum magellanicum MG (SPAdes) (version 2) | ecosystem: Host-associated > Plants > Peat...
GATTTCCATCTTCCACCAAATTTCTTGTCACTTTTTTCTTCTTTGCATTGTTCTTGCTTTCTCATCTTATGTTGTTTTTTCCTATTAGGTCACACTGCCTTGGTCTTGATACCTACTCTTTGCACCGTGGTCCTAGATGCATGACAGCTCTTCTTGCTGTTCTCTAAATCTTGCCTTTGGCTTTGCAAGAAGAAATCTACCCAGAAGCATGAGGAGCTAATCAGTTTGTGCTCGTAATTAAGTTCAGTCAGAACCCTTTGATGCAGGCTGTTTACTCGCATTTGGATTGACTGGAATTATGCTGCATGGGAAGTGGACTGTTTCTTAATTATCTGACTCTTCTCATTAAATTATGTATCCAGTGGGCGGAAGACAATGAGTATGACCTACTGTGTGGTTTACATATTGAGCTGCTTCACCAAGCATTCCTCACAGTACAGAGTGTTGATGTTGGGTCGTGTACTGGGAGGCATTGCCACCTCCCTCCTTTTCTCGTCATTTGAGTCCTGGCTTGTTGCTGAGCACTTCAAGGTAGACTTCACCAGACAGATCTTTTCTTGGATTGTGCAGCTGTTATCATTTATATCATGTAATTATGGTGAACTTAAGTCTTCATAAGTTCACTCTCTTATTCTCTGTGTCATTTTCTGAGTAGTGGTATTAACACTCCATGTAATTGATGTCTTTGCAGCGAGGGTTTGATGCACAGTGGTTGTCATTAACATTTTCCAAGGCAATTTTTCTGGGAAATGGGCTAATTGCTATAGTGTCTGGCCTTGTGGCCAACACTCTGGTGGGGAACCTTGGTTTGGGCCCTGTTTCACCATTTGATGCGGCTGCAGTTACACTAGCAGTGGGCCTTGCCATTATCATGTATACTTGGCCTGAAAATTATGGGGATCCTTCAGGCAACAAGGGTCTTCTTTCCCAATTCCAACAGGCTGCTGCTGCCATTGCTTCTGGTAAGAACTTGTTAGTTTTTAAGCAATTCTATAGTGGTTGCCATATTTTTGTGGAAGTGTAGGACCATTGGCATAGATTTCACATTGTTGCTCACTTTGTTACTTCCAAAGAGATCACTATCTGATGGAAAGCAAACGCCTAGGCAAGGGGAAGCTTCTTGGTTTCATGTAGAACAGACTTTATGAATTGTGAACTGTAACTTTGCTAAATGGGTGGGTTTGGCTGAGCAGATGAGAAGATTGCACTTTTGGGTGCCATCCAGTCACTGTTTGAGGGCTCCATGTATACATTTGTCTTTCTATGGACCCCAGCATTGAGCCCTAATGGCCAAAACATTCCACATGGTTTTGTTTTTGCCACTTTTATGCTCTCCTCCATGTTGGGCAGCTCTTTGGCATCTCGTCTCATGGCGCGTCCCAACCTCAAGGTGGAGGGCTACATGCAAATTGTCTTCCTTATATCTGCAGCTTCCCTCTGCCTTCCTGTCTTTGTCAGTGTAGGTCTCATCTCAAACCACTTGTTGGACTTCTAGTTTTCAGATCAATATTTTTCTTACTTTCCAGAAAAAAAATTTCAACTTTGTTTTTGAGTCACCATGTGTTCCATGTCTTATCACCCATCCTCTGTAAGTGTATCTCCAAGTTAGGTGATAATTGTGCTGTGCTGTGCCTGAAATTTTGATGTGAGCTGCAGTTCCTTGTGGAGCCAGTGGTTGAAAAGGGTGGGAGCATCTCACAAGGTGGGTGCTTGAACCTAGTTGGTTTCTGCCTCTTTGAGTGCTGTGTGGGATTATTCTGGCCTTCAATCATGAAAATGCGGTCACAGTACATTCCTGAGGAGTCCAGGAGCACTATCATGAATTTCTTCCGAATACCTCTCAACATCTTTGTCTGCATTGTCCTGTACAATGTAAGTACAATCCTCAACCTTTTCCCTGTCATATTAATCAGTCCTGTCTGATACACCAATAATGTTCTTAGTATAGGCACCTTTGATTGTTGTTATGTCTATCACATGTTCAGAAAATTTTCTGACTCCACTGAGTGTTTCAGGTGAGTGCATTTCCAATCAGTGTTATGTTTGGAATGTGCGCAATATTTTTGGCAATGGCTTCAGTCCTTCAGAGACGACTCATGGTGGTATCTGAGAAGCACAACAGTAGTAAGTCAAAGCTGTCCTTTCATTTTCTATTCTGCAAATCCATCTTCAACTCACACATCAGGTCTGAGAGCTTGTATCAAGAAAGTACCGTGCTGGTAAAATTGATGAGTCCTTTCTGTTAACTGGAAAGTTCCTCCAGACTTTGGCCTCTTTGAAGCCAGTGAGGGCTGAAGATGCTTTTCTGTAGTGTTTGATCAATATTATGTGCTGTGGACATATGCAGGAGCAGTCGATTCCTGGATAACAGAGAAGGAGCGAGATCTTGAAACAGATCCTCTTCGCATCTAAAGTAGGAACCACGGGAAAATTCATGCCTCCATTACGTAGGTTAGTGCAGGATTGGTACATGTTGCAGTATGTTGCACTTGAGGTGCTGCCTATTTATAAATAGGTGAATGAGTGCTCATTCATGCCTACCTACCAGTGCCATTAATCAGATTTATACCTGTCATTCAACAAAAGTTAGAGGTTGGAGAGTTGTCAAAGGCCACAAATTGGCCTCTATAAGCCTAAGTTGGTGAACCCATTTATTTTAACCAAACCCATCAAAGTACACTGATTTTTTCCTAACTTGTAAACCATTTAAGTTGGATTAGGTAGCCTAGGGCCCAAACAGTTTTCTCAAGAGACTTGGCCTAATCTAGACCCAAAGGGGCTGCTATGCTATAAACCTATCTCTGACTTCTAGTACTATTGAATTGAGAATCCATCATGTAGTCACTTGAGTAGACTAGTTGACAAATATTTCTGGGAGATGGAATTAATGCCTGTGGTATTCAAATCTTGATAAGCTTCAAATGTATGTATAATTCAGGATTGTTCCTACACTAAGATGCTGGCCAGCTTGCTGCTCTCGCTTGTGTAATGATATTGTGCAAAGGTGTGTGAATTTTGTAATCTTGCATTTTTGTGGTAATTAATGTTTAAAGGTTCAATTCAGATGCTAATTTTTCAAATAAGCTCAATCATGATGCTGAGCAATAGCAGGGTGAGATTTGCCATTCACATCCATGGGACTGATGGACTGAAGGTACTTGATCGACTGTATATCATAAAATACCTTGGAGCCAGAAAACCTGAGTTGTGCACAGAAATTTGTTTTAACTCCCTCACTCAACCATTCACTCTTTCGGTTCTTCCAGAAGCAACTTTGTAACCTTGATTTGGAGTTCATGTCCGCACCCAAAACTCCCTGGACTTTGTAGCATGTGGGTCAAAAGAAAAATAATGGAAATCAAGTTCTTTTTCTCAATTGTCATCCATCAAAAGAAAGATCTAGGGTGATACGCCAGAGAACTTTTGGGAGATCAATTTTGACACCCATTGGGTTCAAGATGGAAAGGTATTTGAAACTTTGGGAACATGACTAGGAGCATTGTTAGGGATGCTAAGAGACAACCGCGCGCGCGCGCGTGTGTGTGTGTGTGTGTATAAATATATAAACGAGGATGGAAATCCATTCACAATAATTGCAAGGCTTGTCAAAGCAAATGTAAACACACAAGAGGAAAACCAAAACAATAGTAATGAAATAAAAGACCTAATGCTGAAAAGGCATCCTCTACCACAAATTAGCTAGTGATGGAGGTGCACTAGTTGGTACGTGGAAAGATGAGAAATTGTGATTAAGCGTGGTAACCTGTTAAAGAATTGTGGTGGCTTGCGCACACTAGAAGGCAATCAACACTTGTTGCCGATAAATAATATATAAGCATGGAAGGTACCAAGGACGTCCATTGATGACAAGTTATATTAACATGTACACAAGAAGTAAAAAATGTATCAAAACCAGGATGGAGACAACCATAGGTCTCTATGGCAAGGGGAATGAAATCATCTCCTAGTGTTCATTTTGTGTAGGATCATGTCTTGTCTTGAGCGGCAATTGTTGCTACATGCATTGTCATTGACAAAACAAGTTGTACCAAATTTGTATGAGTTGGATTAGCAATGACAATGTTTGCCAAGGTCCAAAAATCATCTTTGGTGATGACAATATCCATTTGTCTCCATGTATGGTGGGGGAAAAGGTGGGAAATCTCTTTCTTTACATGAGCTTCATTTTTCAACATAAGGTACAATGGTATTTTGAAGTGTATCATGGGTTGCAATGTGTTCATTCACACAGGCAACATAGCAAATGGATACCCAAATCATTGATGGTATGACCACACTAAAAGATGTGTAACCATAAAATGTGGTATATTCAAACGAATACGTAACATTGTAAAGAAATGGGTTGAAGACAAACGAAATGAAGGGGTGTTAGGACGAATTAATAACCAAGCCCCTACAGTTGGACTTACACAAGAGTGAAGACGTGTTTGCGCAACACCCAAAGGAACATTTGTTAGAAGTGAGGGAAATTCTTGTTCATGTACTTAGGTCCATTAAAAAAGATTGCATTTGAAAATAGGATTACACCATTGGACTTTCCAAAGGCAAAACATGTGATTAGACGACCTCAAATAACATTTCATGGTTATTTCGTAGTGCTATTTGGAAAGAATAAGTATCGAACTTTGTATGTGCCATTGTATCAAAAAGAGTAGGGTGATTATCTTATTGGAAACAAAAGACTAGTGCAAGAACGATCAAAGCCCAACATCCTAAGAAGGTGGGGGCAACAAGTCGGACAACTGAAGGAAGGTTTAACCCTCTTGAAAAAGTAAAAAAAATGATGTAACAACGAGCCAAATGGCCCACTGTGGTGCCAAAGGATCCTGAACCTTATAGCTTTTCCAACATAAGTATGGTATGAACATCAAATTCAATGTAATGCTACAAGATACATGGTGATGGAAATATAGTACATTATAGGTAGCTCGTCCACTGGGCATAAAAAAACGAAAGCATTGCAAAATTACATGAAGATTTGCAAACATAGGAAGGCTAACTATTGTGTTGAAATCCTTCTATAATATCTTTGATATGAAGGACTCCACAAATGGCAAAAAACCTATTGGAACACCTAGAATATGAATATTGGATTGAGGTGTAAAAAAATCTAGAGGAAGTGTTATAGACTAATCTAACCTTTGTGGAAACTAGGCTACACATTTCACTAGTTGCAATAAAGTCCTAATGTTGTAAACTTTTGTAATCGCAAAAAAGTAAGTATCATGTCTGAAGCAAGACTAACTATGTGCATATCATTCACTAATGAGATAAAAACACAAGTAAGGTGGGTGATTGCAATAGGACAAAAGGCGAAAATGAGTTAATGTAAACAACATTCTTCACAAAGGATCCCCTTATTGTGTACTAGATTTAAATGAAATTATTGTGAGATCCTTATGTTTAAAAACTTCCAAGAAACATAGTGGAGATGGGCATGCATAAAATCGATGAAAAAATGAGAAAATTTGATCCAAGGTGCTGATACAAAATTGTAATTTTTGAAAAATGGCTATTCGAGATATTAAATTAAACACGTTTCAAACATCCTATATAATATCACCCACTATAGATGTAAATTTAGCATAATTTTAACCCCATGAACCACGGTTTGCATTTGCTTGGTGTTGCCACTTTAAATTGGTGTGGATTAAAATGTTTTGGAAATGTATCCTTGAATTGAATAGCTAATGCATGGGTGACTAATCAATAAATCATTTCTCTAATTGTGATGGGTCGATTTGTTTTTTCAAAGCTAATAATCGTGATGCAACAAATAAACGTGATATTGATGGAAGAAAATGACCATGAACAATGTGCCTGCATATTTCAAAAATAATATCAAAGTCATTAATAGAGTCATCATGGAAAAAAAATCTCACAAAAGTTCATACATTATACTCAAAAGACCACCAAACAAAAGATTTGATGAATGTGCCATAGTAAAAATAAATGCCTTTTTATCCAAAACAAGATCCGTCTTTGGATGAAAATTATTGATAACATGGGGGAGGTCAACTTCGGCCAATGAATGATGATAGCGAAGGGCTACAATGGTTTCAGTTAATGGGTTATAGGAATGTTAAGGGCCAATGCACACACTATTCAAACATATTCCCCTACATGAACAAGTGCTTGTGCATGACATAATCTTGCTCATGGAAGTGGAGTAGAATTTGGTGCCATTTTTGAAGATCTTTGGGAAGCTAATGCATGTGCTATAATCGTATGTTCCTCTTGTAATGTCTCTCAATCCTTTACCATGCAATGATGTAAATAGGTGTGAATATTTTTGTGACTATTTTCACCACTTCATGGCGGAAAAAACAAACACTAATAATGGAAGATAAAAAATGCATGCCAAGTCATTATGTCAAATGGATTGACCTAAACCATAATTCAATACTACATATTTATAATATTCACATGAAAAGATGTATTGTAATGTACATTTCATAAATCAATTAGGTAAACAAAATTTAATAAAGTATACAATAACTAAACCAAAATGATTACAATTATCACATTGTTTCCATTATAAATTGTTGTAATACCTACATATGGGAACCTATGTTTATCATCCATGAGCTAGAGTGAACTTTAATAAATTGATAGGTAGGATTTTGGGGGGGAGGGCGGTGAAAGAAGCGAGTAGGTAGTTAATTAGGTATTTGATTATATGAAAAATGTAAAGAGGTAAGTAAACATAGTGGTAGGTAGGTAATTGGGTAAGTAGGGAAGTTAGTAAATAAAAAGAAAATTCAAGGAGGAAGGTAAATAGGGTATTAAGGTGTGTAGGCATGTAAGTAGGCAAGTTAATATGTAGGAAAGAAGTTACACTAGCAAAGTAATTAGATAGATAGGCCAGTTAATATGTAAAAATGAAGTCCTTTATCAAAGTGACTAGGTTTGTAGGGTACTTATGTTAATAAAATGGATGTGTGTGTAAGGTTGTGAATAATAAGGTAGTTAGGCTAATAAGGTAAATAGTTCATATAATGGTTAAGTCAATAAGGAAATTAAATCAATAGGGTATGTAGTTAATAAAGTAGTTAGGTTAGTAAGGTAGGTAGTTAGTATAGTAGTTAGGTCAATAGGATAATTAATTATTGGGTAACCATGTCAATACGGGGGTAATTAGTAGAGTACCAAGGTTGATATAATATTTATGAAGGTAAAAAGGTGAATAGGATCTAAGGAAAAAACAGTCAAGAACAAAATTAAAAAACTAAGTAGAACAAAAAGAAATGGACTATGATGACCTCCATTTGGCATTAAATGAAAAAACGCAACCCATCTAATGGACAGAATGGGGAACTAATGCAAATTGGTGGCTATTGGTTCACTTTAGCCCATAACAGATATGACTTAATCCCAATCCTTAGATCACAACAATAATAAAAATGACAATGCCAACTATCTCTTCCTTTTTGTGTGCACTTCGTTGGGTTATGAAGCTATTAAGGCTTTTTAAACTTTAGGCTAAAAATTCCCCAAACAAGAAAAACACTCCACCATGATTGCACGAAATTTTGCTTTAGCTACTAGTTTTCCATTTGAAAAAAAAAATCCAAGTAAGTAGGTAGGTAGGTTTAAAACCCTTACAATTTAAGGTTTAAGCTTCATTAATTATTGTGTTTAAGCATGGCCAATTCTATAGTTTCATTGCATCAAAACACTGATGGTTATCATAACAAGATTATTATATCTTGATGACTTGTGTGGATCGTCATAAAACATTTCGACCCCCTCACTTAATGATTCCCATTACATCTACTTTGTTTCATCTAGTCTTTTCATTTGCATTTAGTTTGTCCTCATAGTTCACACCTTGTTTACATCATCAGCTTTGAATTATTCTTCAATCATTTGTACCTATATTAAGAACCTATCCATCCCATAAACAACATCCGCATGTTCCTTGTTTTTGTTTCGATCACTTATATGTAGTAAGAGCAGCATTAGCACATCACTAGGCATCATGCACTGCACATAAGCAATCATTAACCTTCAAGGTGCCAATACTTTCAACATTACCATCTTCTCCTCCTTCAATTTGGACATGGATTACATTTTTAAATATCATCGATCCTTTCCAACTTGGTTTACCACACCCCTAATCATACCATCATATTCCATATGCTCTTTGTGTCGAGGTTCAATGTGTTTTGCACATCTTTTTAGTTCAGTTGGAGTTCGTGAGACATAATTAATTGATAATTTTTTCACAAATCTTTAACAATTAACTTAAATTAAGCCAAATTTGGAGAGAATTGTTTTGGGTTTTAAAATATGTGAAACAATACAATTTCATTTTATATTTTTTTCAAAATAGTGGAAAAAAAAACTTGAAGATATCACACAAAGGTAAAAAACATACCTTTTTTTTTGTCAGTAAATATTTGTAGTTTAAAAGTTTAAAAGTTTAGTTTTTAAACTATTTTTTATATTCTCTTTAATTTTTTGTTTTTTATTATATAATTTGTATTGTTTTTTGGGTTTAGGGCATATATCATTAAGATTTATTTTTGATAAGGTTTGTATAGTTTGGATTTTAATAAACCTTATGACAACATGTCATTCAAATTTTAAAAGTTAAGCTTAATGATTTAAGGTTTAGGAATTTCATTCATGTATTTCAAGGTTTTAAGTTTATACTTTAAACTTTGCTCATTGTATTGATTTTTGATCTTATTCATTATTTAAATCTATAACATAATTATGAATTTCCTTTGTTTTCATATGTTTCATAGTTGTTAAAATTCAATGTTTTTAAACGCACTTTTGTTAAAATGTAATACTCGTATTGAATTGTGATAATTCATTAATCATGAAACATAAAAATATTTTCAAAATAATTCTTCACCAATACATCGTGAAATTGATATTTTCAAAATTATTTGTTCACCTTACAATATGATTTAACATATATGAAAATAAAAGTACACAAAATGGATTACATTGATGATACAAAGGTTTAGGGTTTAATATAAAATTTACTATTTAATGTTCAAAAATTTTCAAAATCAATAAAAAGTTCATGTTTTAACTTTTCTTCCATGATGTACATAATTATGTTTTTTTCTCTTAAAGTTGTAAACTCATTTTTAAAAAAAAAACATAAAATCATTAATTTGTTGTTGTCCTTCTTATTGTCAAAGATTGAGAACAAGAAAATAACAACATTTGTCATCATCTTTTTCACAACAAAACAAGGACAAAAAAGCATGATGGCAATGCCATCATTTTCTTCTCAAACAAAGAGAAAAAGATGATGACGACAACATTGTTGCCATTGTCTTTTTCACAACAAAAAAAAGATTGAAAAAATAAAAAAGGAGGAGGAGAAGGAGCTTACCTTCAAGCTCGAGCTTTTGCCATTAGGTTGAAGCTCCAAGATCTCTTGTGTCTCCATGTCCAAAGATTGAAAAATTAAAAAAGGAGGATGAGAGGGAGCTCACCTTCAAGTTCAAGCTTTTGCCATTGGGTTCAAGCTTTTGCCATTGGGTTGAAGCTCCAAGCTCTCTTGCATCTCCATGTTCCTAAGCTCACCTTGAAGCTCAAGCGATAGAGGTGAGAAGAAAGAAGCTAAACTTGAGGGAGAGAAAATGAGTTTAAATTTAGGAGGGGGAAAGCTTTGGGGCAGAGAAGAGGGCCGAAAAAATCCTGGGCAGGGGAAGAGAAAAATAAAAATGCCCTACTTGGATGTGTTTGGGTTCATCCTCAAAACAGCTTGAACAGCCTCATCCTGAACTGGTGCACTGGTGGCTGCTGGTTCACTCCAGCCAGTGTGTATCCAATTGCAGGAGTGATGGAAAACTGTTGACACGGGTCCAAACAAGTTGAAGAAGAATATGGAGCAGTGACCACCAAAACTCAACTCCAATGCCTCAACTGGAATGAGAAGGGAAGACAAACTGCTCCGATGATCTGACTGCTGCTCAATGTCTCTGATTGGCCCTTTGTTATGATTGGTCTAGGTAGTTTACTACTAGTAGTCCCCCACCTATTTGCAGTCCCAGTTTCAGTTTTATGGCTCAGGTTGCAAAAATGTGAATAACTAAACTTGGATGTGAAAAATATTTTTGCACCAACATACTAAGCATAGCATCACTGGAGATGCTCTAAAAGGAGGAATCTTCTGCCAATCTAAAACAAAAGCTGTAGTCTGGTTGGTACTAGAAAATGCAGAAGATATCAATGAAACCCATGGCTCCAAAAAAAAGTCAAGACAGTGGGCACAAACTCTCAGAGTTCCATTCCAGTAACACATTTGACACCTGACTATGATGTTGTTCTCTGGCAGCCCAAAAGACACAACTTCACTGAACTTCATAGCCATCTACAGTGCTGCCTAACAGTCCGCCACCATTGTGATTGGTTGCACACTTGTGGTACAAACCACACATAGTGACATAGTGTATGGGTAAAATGCTCATAAGTGACACAAATAATGAGAGCAAGCATTCAGAACTCCAGCATGTGCTTACACTTTGCATTCAATCTGCTAGATTACAAACAAAGCCAGGGTAATTAGGATCACTTCTTACCTTGCAAGAAGTTAGAATAGAAGTTCTGACTTCTCATAACAAACTGAAGATATTATATAAATCCAATGCAAATTCGACAAATTGAGAATGCCCAAATGGAGTGGGAACTGATGAATACATGAACAGAGGTCAAGCTTCCAACAGCTTCCACTGTACTCCACTGATTTACAGGATGGAATCCCTTTAAATACACATCCTATTTCCCTAACTCACATGTTTTCAGAAGACCATATTTTGCATCAAGCATTCATATCCAGAGGGAGGGTTTGGGTTAGGGGTTTGAAATTCAGAAACAATGCGTAGTTCTACAAGAACATCTGCTGCTGCTCAGGCTGTCAACTCCTGAATCTCCTTTAGTGAAATATGCTGCACCCAACAAGGTGTGGACTTTAGTCTCCAGTATTAGGCACAGGATGACCCCAAAAACCAACCCAACTTGATTCAACATAGCAACATAGTTTGCTCATCCATGAGTTTGGAGGAAACACTTGTGAATCCTAAGCTGTCATGGATTGCAAATTAAGTCACCTGATCTTCACCAGCAAAATCATTCTCAGGAGTGAGAAAAAGCATGCAATGACACTCCTTCCTGCAAACCAGTGCAAACCACCATTATTGATATGGGCCTCAATACTCCAAATTGGGTGTAACCTGCTATGTTATTTGACAAGATGAACTTAAATGATGCTACAAGAGGCCCATTACTGTGATTTAATTAGGCCAAAACTCACCTTTCACGCATGGGGACACATGGACAATTCCAAAATCCCTGCTGTACCTCTGCAACCTTGTCATCATAATGCCTGCACCACATCACATTTGTGAAAGGCATAAGCATGTTTCAACATGTGCTTTTCTTTTGAATGCATTTCATTCATTGTGATAAATCATTCCTGAGAGCCACCACAGTGTGCACATGATGGCCATAACCTTCAATGTTGGATGAGAGTACTAACCGGCATGGGCAAAGAGGGGCTCCAAGGGTGTCCTTATGCTCTGCCAGTCCCTGAACTCCAGCATACATTATTTTAGATGTGCTGCATAAGAAGGCACAAGAAGAACAACAGAGTTCGAATGGTTTCAAATCCTGTCCCAGCAACTCAGTATGCTTCTTTGTGCCCTTCATTGAACAGACTGTCCTCTTCTCCCCTTTTGTGAACAATTAATTACCTGAGGATCAATCTTCACTGAAGAATCTAAGGACACTTTATGGTTTGCTCAGAACGTGGATGAGATCAGGCGAGGTATAACTCCGTGTCCCAGTGAAGTTTTCGTCATGTGTAAAGGTCCACTTCACACAACTTTGCAGCACAGCTGGAAGATACACGACTCTGAACTTCACAGGCAAAACTGCTTTCAAAAACAGAAAGATTGAGTGGAGTGTCAACTAGTCAACTCACCTTTACAACCACAGCAGTAACACCTTTGTCAACACAAAAGAATGTATCTGATCTCCTTGCATATTGCTCAGAAAACTTCCGCATCACCTCCAGGGATTTCTCTGATGGCTCCCCTGCACAATAGAAACTCCACAATTCAGGCTCTGATACTTGGCACCACCGGTTTCTAAGCCTAGTCCTATCAATTTTGGATCCGAAGCCTCTTACAATCAGACTTGCAGCCAAGTCGATGCATCTCAGGTCTAAGACTTGATGCTCCACAGATTTTTCTCTATTCTCTAGATGATCCAGATTTTTGGCACATAACTGCAACAGAATCATTCGATTCACTTCTTCTCACGCAGTTGACCGGATAGCACAATTTTTTTTGGTTTCGAGTGATGGACAGAGCGATTATCCGAAAAAAAAAGAGTTAGGTAACCCAGAAGGACAATACCGGCTCGCACTTTCCATGTCCTCTTCGGGACCAAAACTGGGACACAGAGTGAAGAGGAAAGGAAATTCCCATGCGAAGAAAATGAGGCTAAGCTACTTATTGGAGCCGGAGCTGGAGATGTAGATGAACCAGACACTGCAACCAGCCCCATTCCTGCCACCGAACTCAACATTTCGACGTCCCTCGGCAACAAACCCGTAGCAACACTCCTTCCAGAGCCTCTTCTTAGCCTCTTCAGAGCCTCTTCTGGAATTTCTGAATGCCTCTGAAACTCCTGGAATTCAATCCCTTTCAACTCTGAGCACCGAGGGGCCAATTCCTGCCCACTTCCAGCAACGTTCCAGCAGTGCAATTCCCCGGCCAAATATACAGCGACTTACTTAGATCCAAACAACGACAACCCCAAAAAAATAAACCCAACAAGATTTTGCTCGCTCGCGCTCAAAAAAAGATGGTAATCTACAAATCCGCGTGACGACAATTAGGGTTTTAGCCCTTTGAGTAGCGCGATGAGGCATTCGTTGTTGTCCAGCCAAACAAAATTAGGTCAATTATCCAGAGGGAAAAAATACAGGTTGCTGCAAAATGGATGGTGATGGATAAGGCAGGGATGATGGATGGATGGATGGATGGATGGATGCATGCATGCATGGGGATGTGTCGTCTTGTCTTGTCTTGCAATGTATCCTGAATCCAATATGGGCTTTGGTCTTTGGAACTGAGAAAATGTATGTGGGTTTGGTCTGTGCTAACTTGATGGCCTTTTAAATTCTCCCATCCCCTTTTTTTTTTTTCCTTAATACCTTTCTACATTTTTTGAATCAGGGGTGTGTTTATAAATAAAGTTCTGCAAGGTTTAAAAAACTCCTCTCTCTTTTTAAAAATTGTTTGGCAATGGCTATGGAATAACAAAAAAGGCCATGCTTGTGCTCAATTGTGGCCCATCCATGTTTGTCCAATAAGAATTTAGTATCCCAATTAAAGTGACCTCTACACCAAGGAAAATGCTAAGTGACTCAGATCAAATTTATTTGTATTACATGTGTTGTTCACACACATATGATTTATCACTTGCTTAACACATTTTAGGTCTAATTGTCCATGCATATGTAGCTTTGGGTTATTGAAATTTTGTGAGGCCTAAACATACATACCAAATAACACATGTCAAGAGCTCAGCCCCATGTCAAAAGCCTGGCCTCATGTCAAAATCCTATGCTTGATGTCAAAAGCCCTGCCCCAAGTCCAAGAGACCCAGCCTCCCATTTAACACCTTTACAAGGTAGATTTTTGTGAAGAGATGTCTGAAGAGATTTTTGTGAAGAGACTTTTGACATGAGTTGTACTAGCAATGGCACATTTGGCCCACCTATATAAAACACTAGGAATTTAGAATGATCACAGATGGCATTTGCCTTAACTCCAAACCATACTTAGTCTTTGAAGATAATTTTTAATTCTTAGGTATTTTATATAGGCATGCCATATGTGTCATTACCTAATAATATCAAATTTTGTCAAATTAATGTAATATATGTCACAATAAACCTCACATATTGTACAATGTAATGGATGAAAAAAAAGAGTTTACCTCATACATGTGTCATGACTTTTGAGTTAGACAAATCACATTCTTTTATGCTGGTTGGTTCCAACTAGAAGCTACCCCCACGAAAAGTTACTCATTGTATATTTTATGAAACAAGTTAAATAAAGAAGAAATTTGAAACATTCTACAAACATTTAAATACCAATGGTAATTTAAACAAGGGGTGTGTCACACTGTGGCCTTGCCATTTGCATTTAAAAGCATCTTAAGGCAAAAGAAGAATTATGGAAATTCAAATATTTCATCATGCAAAAATATACCCTTCAAAAAAATCCTCTAAAGGAAACCAAAATCCTTCAAGATATCATAACTCTATAACTAATCTCAAGTTTCAACACAAGCCAAAATATCATCTTTCAAAACTCCTCATATAAAAATAGACCTACTACCTAGGGGCCAAAATCCCTTAAGCTAGTATACTCTATAATGAATCTAAACACAATATCCTTGCCTACCAAGGCAAGGCCAACAAAAGAACTTGCCTAAGCTACCTTTGTCAGTAGAATGTAGTGAACAATGGCTAATCCCAACATAAGTGTTGCTAGGACCTAGCTAGTCCCTAACATGCTCCATTAGGCTACCCCAATCAAAGTATCCAAAAAGAAAGAGTGACAACGACGTAGGTGAAGGCACTCACATACTACCAGCCAACCTCTTAAAACATGCAAATACCAACACTATAATTTAGGTTTGTTTGTGAAATTTCAGCATATACCATCACCATCTTACTAAGGCAAAGAAAGGCATGTAGCCATACTAACACTTTGGAGATTGCCACCTAAAACTACCTTGCTTAGGGCCTCTTTAGATGAGGGTCCAAGGTCCAATAAAATAGAGCAATCTTATTGGATAATAGCCATAAATTGGTCCAATATCAAATAGTAGCAAATTGAGACTAAATGTACATGTTGCCATTTTGGAGAGAAAATCAATTGGTTTGAAACCCAAAAAAAAAAAACAGCTCAAAAGGAGAGCAAATGATTTGAAGAACCAAGATGCAAGCTATTATCCAAGGCAAGGTCCAACTCAAGTATACAATTTGCTGCAAGTGAGTTCAAATTGATTCCTAGGAATTTGAACCCTGGACCCCAACCTAACGTGAGCCTTAGATAGGTGGAGGCCATTTTCAACATCAAGGAAAGCACTAAAAAAATAAAAATAAAAATACTTAAAACATTTCAATTTCAATTTTGGTATAATTGTAGTTTTAATCTTGTGTTAAGGAATATAAATTATTATATGTATAATAAATGAGAGAATCCAAACTGCAGATATGTCTCAAATTGAGTAAAATTAATGTGAATATCTTGTGCTTGGATAAATGGCAACCTCTATTTTTGCAAAGACAATTTAGGGGCATTGGAATTATACAAATGCTGGTCGAAAAATGGTTAATGCTTTTAACTAATAGAGAAATCCGCGAAGTCACCCTCTCTTTGGCACTCCTTACACCCCCTAACCCCTCTTCTAGTGGTATCTGTAAAGTAAGGAAATTTTATTAAGTCTCAGTATGAAATGCGGAAACTCAGTACGAGAAGCCGAATCTCAACATTTAATGCACAAGGTTCGAGAGGAATTATGAGCAGGTAGAAGCAGTGAAAATCTATGTAGCAACAGTGGGGGCGCCCAGGAAAAAAGAAAGACAGGATGAAATTCAAGAAACCATCATGTGTATGACCAAACTCAGGGTACTGGTGCTGTCTTTTGCTGACTTTATGCAGATCTCTAATGTGTGTTTGCTTGATGAATTTTGCCAATGGGCTTGGAATAAATGTAATACGAATTAAATTCACAAATGATCTAAAATGAAGGAATTTCATGTACATGAATAATGATTACTCAAACATATTCATTCAATTGATGCAAAATCAACCACCTGAACACAATATAAATAATTCATTATTGCAAACAACCTTTGTCCAATGGCTACTCTATACTATACAATGCTGATATCATAGTGATCTCAACAGATGTGAATAGTATATTTTCAATTTGCCTTACAAGGTGTAATTTCCTTGTCAACTTGAAACAGGAGGTTTACTGCAAAGAAATCGACAAATTTTTAGTAAACTAATTTGGGCCATCATGGTTGACAATGAATGTTTGTGTAAGTTGGCCACTATGTAGGGGAAGGCACTAACAACAATGCCTTCCCTTATACATACTTGGAGAAAGATCGTTAAGTGTATTTTGAAGGTACCTTTTATGTGTAAATATTCCTCCTACAAAAGAGGAGGAATATTATGCCTTCTCTCCTCGAGCAAGAGGGAAATTATGCCTAGGGGGAAGATTCCTCCCACTCTAAAGGAGTCAGTCAAAGAACCCTCCTCATCCTTGTGATTTAGCCTATGCCTGTAGGTTCATGATGATAACCTTTGCCTTTTGCTTTAAGAGATGCATGCAGCTCCTGAGTGAGTGACATTTTCAAAATGCAGGACTGGGCTGGGCCATCACCTATTCCCAAGCCACACCCTTGGGCTTTATCCTACACAATGGGACCTTCTAAATACCACAAACAGCCAACATCCAACTTTGAGGTCATCAACAAGCCTAGAATGAATGTCCATAATGTTACATTCCAAAATGTATTTCACATTCTGGTATTGGAAAAATAATCAAATAAAGGAGATACGCCACATCTAGAACAAGGAAGATTGGAGGATGGTTTACAAGACCTAGAATGTAACAAGCTGGTCCAATTGACAATTGGATGTTTTGTTGTGGTATCCAAATATGATGCCCATTACTTTGTTCAAAGAGCAATTTCATGCAACAGAGGCTCAAAGGCATAAGTATATAGTTTGTTAAATCAAACACTTAATGATCCACCCAACATCCAGATACTTCTCTCCATACAGAAAAAAGTGACCACTAAAATCTTGCAAAGAAGAAAATGTTGCCTAAAACACTCCTAGCCAAGCTAATCCACAGCATTCCTGAAAGAACAGTGTTACAAATAGAGCACTGGTATAAGACCAGTTTGGCCTGGCTGTGTTTGGACCTTCATGTAAACTGGAATAACTCTCTGCAAAACATCACTTTGCTCTTTGTCTCCTCTGTGTCCAGCAAGTTAATTGCCTGATTCATGCTCACATGTGCAGTGAAAAGGTATCATCCTTCATTGGCCCACTCCAGCTTAAAATTGATGCTTTAGTTCAATAAAAGCTTGACACCAACCATTGGAACAAGATTCAAAACATTGTAGAATGGGTGAAGCTCTAAGCATCTTTTTGAAGAGAACTGGCCCTGAACAATAATGTCTTCCACACCTGCCAAATGACTATTTTCTCAAAAAACCTACTGAGGAACTGGGTCCCAGTTTCCAGGTGCTGCAGTCACACCGTCCCATCCAGGTGCTGCGGCACCTTCCCAACCAGCAGGTACAGGTGCTACTGCCCCTTCCCACCCTGCTGCTGGAACTGCATTCATGACAACCATGAGAATAACAGTCAGCTTCACCTCCATCTCATGTACACAGCAGAAATCAATAAGGGGCTGACAGTGGGGACTGCACGAAGAGGATCCCATGCACTACAACTCAAACACCAGCAGTCACTCTTTGTTGCACAACCCTGGGCAATGCATTTGCAGATGCAGAGCTACCAGGACATAAGCACTCTAAAGCAGACTGCATATGGCATTGCTTTGGTAAGGCCTTTTGTATAGCAAACTAAAAAGACATTATTCATTGCTTGAATCAAACAATCTATACTACAGACTTCAAAAAACCAGGGAGTCATAGTTTAAACATGATGAAAACATGACAACTCCTTATATAGAGCCAAACAATGTCATGCTACAATGATGAATCAAAGGGGAATCAAGAGACCTGTTCTCAAAGCCAGAATGGAGTAGTGCTCAGATAGTACAAGGAAAGCTGAACAGTTACCAGATTGCTCATGGACAGAAAACAGCAGGCCCCCTTCAACAGGATTTGTATACAGGGTGCTAGAATCTGGAATAGGATGACCAGATTGTGCCACAAACTTTGCAGGTTGACAAACTCAACCTAAGAAATTGACATGGAGGGGGAGAACAAACCTTGATCACTCCATTCTGGGGCTGCAACTGCTGCAGGGATAGCAATAGATGCTACATCAGGCTCCCACTGGCCAGCAGCATCACCCTCCCACTGTGTATCAGCTCCAGGTATAGGAATCGGTGGTGCACTGTACTCAACAGGCACAAACTCAGCAACACCTCCCTCCTCCTCCTCACGGTCCTTAGTTTCATCAGGCTCCCGGTAGAAGAACAAATCAACCTGCACATAGTAATCACAATCTGAATTCGCATCCAACTTCCCACACAGAATTGTAATACAGCATAGGCAGTTTTCCACATGCTCTAAAAATACTGCAGCAACTCTAGCACAACTCCAGCAATGAAACTGAGGATCCAGAAGCTTGAGCAGCATGAAGATAAACAATGAATCCAGGAGCAGATGTTAACCATGACATCCCAAGGCTGAGCAGGAGTAATGGTGCCTCGCATTTGAAGGACCATGCGACCCAACAACCAGAAGAGGCACCCAATGCTGTGCTTCCCCTTGTTGTTGGCGGGAATAGATATGTCCACATGGCGCATTGGTGAGTCAGTGTCACAGAATGCAATCACAGGAATGTTTCCAAGAGCTGCTTCCCTAATTGGCTGCAACAATCACCAATCCAACATCTTTCAATATCCATCATGCCTTTTAAAAATAAAAATTCTCTTGAATAATGCAATCTCAACAAGAAAAATCCAATGACAAGTGAAGAAACAATGATATCTGATATACTCACCTGATGATCAGTTCGTGGGTCGGTCAGGATCAATAGCCGTGGCTCACTGAAAGTATTTTGGAGCTGATTGGTGAATGTGCCAGGTGTGTGCCTCCCTGCAATAGCCTGGCAGCCAGTATACTGGGCAAACTTAAGGACGGCGCGCTGTCCATAAGGTCTTGCAGACTGCACAATGATGTCCTGAGGATTCTCAATGGCAACAATCACCCGGGCTGCCAACTGCAGCTTATCCCATGTCTTGCCAACATTGATGATGAAAATACCTGCAATGAGATAAAAGCAGGTGAAACCAAGCATACACACTTCTCCCTGCTGCAACTTTTGCACCATGTTGACCGAGTACTAATCATCAATACCTGGAGAAAGAGGTGGGCACATTAAGAGTAGTCCATAAGAGTTACTTTGTTTTCTTTCCGGTCCTCTAAACCGTTCTCACGACGGTTCTCCACTCTAAAGCTAAGCAAACTAGACCCTAGTTACGTCATTTTCTTCACCAGAATGATTCTTTCCAAAAGTCCACAGGTATCAACACACAGGCAACAAGGTGCACGTAGGGCCGAGTGGTATCATATATCCAAAAAAAACAGACTACTATACATGGTTCTGCGCAGTTCACTCTTGTACCTGGCGTTTACATCACCAGCGCTACGAACGGAGAATTCCATAGTTCTTAAAACACAAAGCCAGAAGTGGTAGAAGCTATAAGAGAGAAGAAGAAGAGAGAACAGGAGAGGGCCTTGGTATTTGGCGTGGAGGAAAAGGAGAGTGAAATGCACACATACCATCAGAGCGGCGCTTCCAGACATAGCGTTCCATCTGGAAGTCGCAATTCTTGGTGCCGAGATGTACATCGGCAGCCAACATCATCTGCACGTCGGCCTCCTTCTGTGAGAGCACCATGGTGGTGGCTGCCGTACTGCGTGCCGCGTTCTGGCGTCTGCCAACGACGCTCAGAGCTTGCACACTAATTGCAAAACCAAGCGAGACGCAAAAGAGAGCTTCGTTCTTCGGAGCGGCTAATCTTACACCCACCCCCCCTGGGAAACCCTAACCCTAACCCTAAACCTGGACATACCCTGGTAGCGTACCCCTAACCCAATGCTCAGTTTACGTCTGCCTGGTACTGGAATTTCTCGATGTCCTGAACAATTTGATCGCTCCGAGCCGTCGGATTTATCAAATTTGACGGTTGAGACCAGCCCATCGTCGCACTCAACGATTCGAACGATCTGAGCCGTCAGATGTATCGATTTTGACGGTTGGGACGTCTCCGCCGGCGCTGCGCAGGGTGCGAGCGGACGTGCTGCTGCAAGCTTTGCTATGGCGTGTAGCACAAGCAACGAGTGCGTTGCGCGAAGAATTCTCGATTCTGATGGGTGTCAAGAGTAGTGCCGAGTGCGGAGGAGGTTGTCGACTCACTAAGTTTTTTCCAAGATTTGTATAAATGTACAGTCACGAGCAGTGGTGACTGGGCATGTAGGAAAAGCAGATAGATAGTTGTTGTGCTGATGATATTTGCTGGTGGTAGAACCATGACGACTCAATGGTTTTCATTTCATTTCGGGATCCAGGATTTCGTCTGATGTGTTCCAGGCTTGTTGTACTGGGTCGCAGATGATCTTGTAAGGGCTTTTGTTTTTAGCTTCCCGCCCTGGTTCGCTCTGGCGCCCTGCGTCATTTGCTAAGTACCTTCGGGTGAGTAGGCTCATGTGTAATTCTTCCGTCTGCACTTCCTCGTTGAAGAGTCTCTGAGCTTGAAACCCATGTCTTCTCTCTCTGTGAACAAGCAGATCAAATTGAGCAATTGATCTGACATTGCACTTGCATCTTGTTTCTCATGCAGTTTGTTGAGCTTGCTATAGGGGAGCTTGGAGAAACCTGAAGAGAAAGAAGATTTGCCCAAGAAGGAGATCTTTGGTCAGGAACCATCTCTGACATTATTTTGTTGCTGCATCAAACACAAGATATGAACAAAATTGTAAGTTAGGGTTTTTGGGTCTGAGCGCATTTCTGTTCTTTGATCCAAGGTACATGCCTATTTCTTAGAAGAATCAAAGTCTGCGATTAGCATCTGTTCATTCAAAAGAAGGTATATATGGTGCCAGTTGTACTGTAGAGATCGAACTTATGCAGCGTTTATATTTATTCCACATTATCTTTGGCGAGTGCTCTTCAATTTGCATCTGTTGTCTGGAATTTGTAGCAGCTTCGCACATTTTGCCACTACCAAGACATCTATCTGTGATGTGAAGAGTGGCAACTGCGACGGGATTCCAACAGAATCTTCCTCATTTGGTAGGCGGGTTCTGAGGGGCTCATGGTCGTCGTAGTCGTCGTCATGGATTGGTGTGAAGGTCGTCGGAGTTTTGATACTGCTGCTGCTACTAGTGGAGGTGTTTGTTGATCTGGTGGCAGTAAGCATGCTGTCTTAGACGCTTGGAGCAGGTTTGGAAAGATTTGATGTTGTTTGCTGGTACAATAGGTAGTGCTTTGGCGGGCAATTCTTGTGTCGACTAGTAGTAGTGCATACGAGGAAGAAGCATCTGGTGGTTGTTCCCGACGACAGTTTACGATTTCATCCTGGAGTTGGTCGTATGTCCAACAGCATTGCAAATCTGGGGTGGTGGGAGCGTCATAAGCATACTGACAGATTTGGCAGCATGACTGCACTGGTTGCACGGACAGGCCGTCATCAACAGCGTTACGAACATGGCTATCGTCTTGTTGCCGGGTGTGGATTCTCTGTCTTACATCCCTGTCTCGACTTCTTTTTTTTCCGATGTTTCTGGAAAGAACAAAAGTCGCAGTGAGAAGCAATGTGTCTGTATTGTAAGGAGATTCTTGTGCTACAAGGGTTCGCAGATTTCGTGAGTAGTCACTTCTAAGGAACATCAGTCTGCATTTGTTCATTAGTTTTCCTCGTTTGGAACAAAGTTTTGTCTTGCAATCATCACACTCTTTCTCTCTCTTCTGGATCATGTCTTATGTTAGCTATTTTCCTTTAGTTCTGCCAGCAGCACTGTTTGTGGTTCCTCAGCCAAGCACTTTGTCCTTGATGTTTTTTGCATGTTGTAGTAGTTTAGGTCATTTTGACATTTTTTCTGTTTGGAAGTTCCATGATTAGAATGTCTCATGTTCATTCCAATATCTCAATGACTGCAAAGCTGGGGGTTATCAATAGTCAATTTTACAGATTCTTGAGACTTTGTAGGTGTAAGAAGTTTTTTGTCTTCCAGATGGTCAGTCTTATTGTCTTTCTGAAGGCAAGAGGCTACCCTTTAAAAGTTCTTCTAAAGAGAACTAGAGGGTTGGTTCTTAAAGAAAAATTCCTGGTTCGAATTTCTGCTTTTGGCATTTTCAGAATGATTTTGCTTTGGGTCATGTAAGTGGGGAGTTTCCTGTAAGCCCACTTGTTCTTGTTCTTAGTCTTTCACTGTTCTTTTCCCTATCTGTCTTTCTTTGTTTCTTTGTCTGGTCTTCGTTGTGGGGTCTGTTGCCAGCCAGTAGTATGGCTGAGTCTGGCCATTGCTTCTGGAATTGCAGCAGAAACTCAGTTTGTAGGATGGTGCTTGTCACCGGCCTTTACCCTCTGTAGAGAGCTGATGAAGTCAGTGGGGAAGTTGTGATAGTTAAGTCACTATCATACATACTACTGTTGATGGTCCCTGAACAGGTGTGAGACTGGCACTTTTGTTCATACTGGTGTGTGTTTTCATTTTTTTGTTTGCTTTTTGTCTCCCCTTGTTTGGTTCTTTCTGTGGCTGCCTGAGGAAGTGTTAGCCTTGCTGCTTCTTCTTCATCGTGAGAATGGAGATTTCTCTATTCTTATGAAAGATAGTTTTCTGTTTGGAATTTGTTCACATTTTGAAGTGTTTAGTACTTTGGCCGCAACGCTAAGACCATTGCATTGTGAGTAATGACTTGGCATGTGGTTTTGGGAGAGGGGGGTTGGATCAGGTGCATACCATATCGGTACAGACCAGCAGGAGATAACAAAACAGTAGAGGTTCTCATGATCACATCACAAAGAGGCGAAGGTCTACTATTTCCTAAGGTTTGTACTCCTTAAGCCGGTGAAGAGTAGGTCTAATTTGTGGGTGGGGGGTGGAAACATCAATTTGAGAACCACAGGAGCTTTCTGTGTATACGTCTACAAACTAACAGAATGTTTGTGAGTGGTTGATCTCTAGTACAATTTTTTCCACATTAGTGGATGGTGGATTTGTAGTAGTTGCTGCTACAAATCTGCTAGTATTCTCCAGCTTGCTCTATTTGTTCCTTTTTGTTTTCCCTGATCTTGCAATTCATGTTTAGCATGTGCAGAGAAGCGGCCTTTTTCTTGGGGTCTTCTCTGCAAACGGCATCTTTTTTTTCAGCAATAAGCATTGATGCTGGTTTGGAACCTAGTTCCCTCAGCTCTTAAGATCAGTTGGTGATCACACCCAGCTTGTGCTGATTTGCTCTTAATTTGCAGGCATTGACATAAAACATGCTAATATAGAAAAGTTTGCTTTTGTCTGCATTGGTGGGATTGATGCTTGTTTGCAGGGTGGTTGGGAGACTGATGAGACTGTGGAAGAGGCAGCTTGCCGGGAAGCTCTTGAAGAAGCTGGTGTGCGTGGTCTTCTCCAGGTGCTTGTCTGCATGGTCTCTACATCAATTTTAGTGCAAGGTTAACATGAGCTGACAATGTTACTAAAGAATTCACCAAGTGCTATGTGCAGGGGAAGCTAGGATCCTGGGACTTCAAAAGCAAACGTCAGCAAGGAGTTTTCTGTCCAGAAGGGCTGTGTCGTGCTCACATGTTTGCACTAGCAGTCACTGAACAGCTTGACAATTGGCCAGAACAGCATGCTCGTCATCGGCAATGGGTGAGCTTAACTCCTATTTTGCCTCACTTCCAGTGGTCTTTTGTGCATTGTTCTACTCATCTCAGATAACACCATGAAAGCCTATTCAACCAGTCTGCCATGGCCATTGGATCACATCTGAAATGTTGGAGGCATGTCAACATCATATTAATAGGTTAAAGTTGACTTTTTAGTTAATATGTTGAATCGGTTCATAGCTGCATTTCTGAGGATACCATGGATGTTAGCTCTGTACGTGTAGACCCTGGATGTCTTAATGTTTTGGGGACCAGCGAAAGAAACAATTTATATGATGTGTCCATGGGTGGTAGTATGATGCTGATAGAGGGGGTGGGGAATTGTGGGGAGTGCGGGTGCTGCAGTTTGCAGTGACAGAAGCTGGAGAGCTGTGTCGGCATGATTGGATGCGGGGAGCACTTGCTCAGTGCATTGCTCACTTAGCCAGTGGGTCTTCAACATCAGTCAACACTACCTGAACTTTTCCTGATTTTGCCTTCCCATTTGCATATTGTAGACCACTAACATGTTACTTGTGTCATTAGTTGAGATGTCACCACAGAAGAGGGTCAGATGGTGCTGAACAAGGGTGCCACCAATTAACAGTAATCCAATAGATGATGCCCAACCGGGCACTCTAGGAAACAGTGGGTCCAATTTCACAGCCCCTAAAGTTGGATCAAGCTGATTTGTTATTCCTTCTAGTTGTATGCAAGTGATGTCACACAAATGACAGTTCTGGATGCCATTACTTGCCATTAACAGGTAAATTACTTGGTATCTGCATTAGCATAGGTCTGGTTTTGATTGATGCTGATTATTCCAAGGAAGAAACAGCCTTGCACACTTGGATAGCAAGCAACCATTGATTGGACTCATTAGCTGAGGATCTAAAATTTCCCAAGCCAACCAACATAAGTCCTCAGGAAGACTGGTGTCTGATTGCTTTCATAGAGATGGTAGCAGACTTATCAACATCTTTGTTACCATGACTAAGTCATTTGAACAGATACATTCTATGCCTCCCACACTTGTGAAATTCTCAGGAAGGTAGCCATAATTTCAGTTGGCCTATCAATTTGGCAAGCAGTTAGTGAGTATTTCTTATAATGTTGGCCTTTAATGTTCAGTGAAGATGTTTTCAATGTTGTATGCTGGAACACAAGTTGCAATGTCGGCCTTTAGTTTTCAGTGATGGATGAATGTAATGGGTTTAGGGTTAAATTCCTCAATAAATTTTCCATTAAACATCTTCAATGTAAAGGGTGTTGAAATTTTTACCCACCTACCCCCTACCTCCTGCTTTTCCCTTCCTTCCACGTTCCTCTCCGTTTTCCTGCTCATAATTTCTTCTTCTTTCTTTGGGAGCTCGTTCTATTTTCTGTGTTGTGTCTGTATTTGAAGTTTTTGGTGGTCTCTTTGTTCTTTTTATTATTATTTTTTTTCTTTCTTTCTTTTGTCTGTGTGTGAGTGTGTTTTAAGTTGTGTGTGTGGAGCTGTGAAAGAGGAGGATAGGAGCAGAAAAAAAAAGGGGAGAAGAGAGATGAAGAGGAAGAGCAACATGAGCAGCAACTGGAAGGGGTGAGTCTCTTGCAGTTCAACCCTGCAAACTAACAATGGTAGTAGAGGTTTGTTGCCATCATTGTGAGCTCTTGATTACAATAAAGGTTTGCTACCTTCATTTTTTCTTTTGCTTTCAGTTTTTTTCTCCCTGTTTTTTTGCTACTTTTTTTAATACTGTTTTTTTTCTGGCATTTCAATTTTTTCTGAATTTTTTTCTTATTTTTTCTCTTTTTGTCCTATATTTTATTTTTTATTTTTCAGTAAATTTTTAAATTATGGTTTTATATTTCCTTTTAAATTTTCTGAACTATTTAAAAATTGAATTTCTATCTTGATTGGTTTTTTTTTTTTTTTCTTTGTTTTTTTTTTTTTTTTTTTTTTTTTTTTTTTTTTTTTTTTTTTTTTTTTTTTTTTTTGATTTTTTTTTTTTTTTGGTTTTTTTTTTTTTTTCTTCGGTTTTCTTGTTGGTTTTCTTAATACTGGTTTTTTGGGGTTTTAAAGTTACTGTTTTTTTGGTTTTTGCTTGGATTTTTTCACCTTGTTTTTCTTTTTTCTTTTTTTCTTTTCTTTTTCCTACTTTCTGTACTTCTTTAAAATCGTGGTTTTATATTTCTTGTTTTATTTCTCATTTTCATTTTCTGTAATTTAAAAATATATATTTCTATCTTTTTTTTCTTTTTCTTTTTTTGTTGGTTTTCTATATATATATTAGTTTTAAAGATTTTGTTTTCCTAGATTTTTTTTGGATTTTTTTCCCTTTCTTTTTTTTTATATTTATTTTTCTTTCTGTACATCTTAAAATTTTGGTTTTATATTTTATTTTTGGTTTTCATTTTTTGTACTATATATATATAAATTTTTTCTTGCTTTCATATGGGTTTCTGACAGGGTTTTTAAATTTGTATTTTTTCGATTTTTAAAATATTTTTTATGTTTTTATGTTTTTTATTTTCTTTTTTTATTTTCTGTAATTTTTAATATGTTATTTATCTCTATTTTTTCTTGTTTGTTTTCTTTTTTCCTTTCTTCTATTTTTTTCAATATTGTTTTTGGGGTTTTTAATTTTAATTGTTCTTTTTGTTTTTGTTTTATGTGTGTGGATGTGTGGGAAAAGGTAAATTGTTCCTTTGTGTGTTGGGCAATTGTTCAAACAAAGACCCATGCCACAAATGAGTGGGATCACTTCTGAAATGATATACTACAAATAAAGCCAACATCAATGCCCACATTGGTAAGAGTTGTTTCTTCCAAGTTGCTCACTCTATTAAGCATTCAGCATGGGGTTCATCCTCCCCATGTACATACCAAATTAAAGAGGGACAAGAATCTTGTCAATTTAATTTGAGTTAACAAGGTCTCTTATGCAAAGGGCCTTAAAGACGTTAGGGATAGCTAAAATTGGACAAGATCTTTGTCCAAAAGGAGCGTGAAAAGGAGCTCATTTGATTTGCAAATTACCATGAATTGGAGATGTGCATGGTTGATAGTTCCATAACATTCAATTTTCACTTCAAATTTGCATTATGCTTCAAACATGTGTTTCCAAATTATATTCATTGGTTTATGTGTATGTCCACTTTAAGATTCAAGGTACCACCAAGAGGATTTCATAGTTGATTTGGTGAAGATAATTTTGATGAACTAACAATTATACACTTAACAACATGTCCAATTTGCACAAAATGCAATGGCACACTATCAAAGTGCAAATGAATTATCATTGAAATATATTAATAAAAATTATAATGACAGTGAGGGTGAGAGCAATTAACTTGACATTCCATTTTTGGATTAATACACATTTTGTACCATGTGTATGGCATCCATGAATTTTCCATGTCACATTTTTGTAGATTAGTTTAGCCTCCATGGATATAGCACATTGGCAATGGAAATGAATGTATGGAAGGCTATCTACTTGTAAAAAGTTTGAATTTTATTTGTACAAAAACAAGGTTATTAAGATCCATATATAATGTATGTGCATAGATTGCATTAAACAAAAAAATTGATTGGACATATTGTTAGTATATGAAGGTATTACAATTATAGTCTAAGTGTTTGTGGAAATTCCATTAAAGCTTGAAAGTATGATTTTATGCAATACCCTCATTGTAAAAAAATCCCTTATTTCATAGTTAGAATTTTGAAATAGTTTATATATGCATGATGAGGGTATTGCATTTACACTTTTGTTATGCAATACCTTCAGGACAAGACAAAACATATTCCATCAACCCTATCTTTAAACTTAATACATCCATAATAGTATTGCATATGTTTTGATCATTTTTTGGTCCATGCAGTACCCTAAACCCTAAATTGAAACTTGATACACCCATGACGGTACTGCATAACCCCAATAAGAATAGGGTAAACCAAATAAGGGTATTTCAATCGAACTAAATTTTTTTACCTTAATATTATGTGAGGCCACAATTAAACATTGGTTAACACCCATATTAAGGTATTGCATGTAGGGTCAACAAAAGTTATTTCCAATATGTCTTCAAGGTATTGCATTTTTGAATAAGATAAAATGAAATAATTTCAATTGGCCTACGGGTATTACAAAACACCAAAACAATCTAGAGGATATGCATTATCATAATGAAAGTATGTAAATGTGAATATGGTTGGATATGATATTTGTAATCTATTTTAAGGGTATTGCATGACCTTGATGAAGGTAATGCATGTGTGAATTGGGTTGGATATAATATTGTCGATGTGTCCACAGAGTATTGCATTGTTTAATTAGATGATTGAAATATAACCTAGGCATGAATATTGCATAACAACAAAATAATCTAATGCATTTGCCTTACTTTGATGAGGGTAATGCATGTGTGAATTGGGTTGGATATTATATTGTCAATGTGTCCATAGGGTATTGCACGAATGAAATAAATGAGATAAAATAGTTACAACTAGGCCTATTTGGGTATTGCAAAACAATAAAATGATCCAATGCATTTGCATTACCTTGATGAAGGTAATGCATACGGGCATTAGGTTGGATATGTTATTTTGAATGTGTCGCATTGTTGAATTCGATGTGTTGAAATTAGTTTAATAGGATTGAAGGTATTGCATCATAGTAAATTTGTTGTGCTCATGCATTAGTTTATTAAAGTTATTGAAAAAAGGAATTAGATGCAGTATGATATTTTTCCTTTGTCTTAATAGTATTGCATTTCAATAAAATCATCCAATGGGTGTGCATTACCCCAATGAAGGCAATGTGATGATTAATTAATTTATATATGTTTTTTGCAAGTTGTGCTAAGGGTATGGCACGAGTTTGAAATCTAATAATTGTGAGGAAGTTCAATGAAGGTATTACAAGAACACTTAAATCAATGGATTGATGTGACTTGAGTAAAGATATCAAGTTCATTTGCAATACCTTCACATGGGATTTAATTGTTGAGTTTTATAAGGCTATAAAAAAAAAGTAAAAATTAGTTATAATACCTTTAGTTGGGTCATCATTGTTTCTGATAGTCATAAAGTTACAGGGTTTTGTAGGGAGGTAGGTACGTAGGAAGGAGAATTCCCTACTTGGTATATTGTAATACCTTCATCAACCTGCACCATCATTGCTTCGATGGTGATTTACTACATAGGTACATAGGTAGGTAGGTTGATGGGAAGGTAGGTTGATGGGAAGGTAGGTAGATAGGTAAGTAGGTGGGGGAGGGAGGAGGCTAAGGTGTATAGGCAAGTAATCTAAATGTAGGTAGGTAGGTGAGACTTAGGCAAGCGTGGGGGATGAGGGAAAAAAATGTTCCCAAAAAAAAAACCACCTTGGGTTAAGGAAAGGAAAAAAAATGGGGCAACTTGAGTTCACCACCTTGGTTAGCCCAAGGTTAGGGAGGAATGAAAAAGGTGCACCCATTAGCACACCATCCATCCACATTGGTGCATTAGTGGGTGATGGTTCATTTTGGCCCAAAAGTCCCATATTAAAAATGGATTCCAAACAAAGCAAGGAATGTGTCACACTATGGCCTTGCCATTTACATTTAAAAGTATCTAAAGGCAAGAAAAGAATTATGAAACTTCAAATAATTTACCATGCAAAAATATAATCTTCAAAAAACTCCTCTAAAAAAAACCAAAATCCTTCAAAATATTATAATTTTATAACTAATCTCCAGTTTCAACACAAGCTAATATCATCTTTCAAAAATCCTCATATAAAAATAGACCTATTATTACTTAAGGGCCAAAAATCCCTTAAGCTACTATACTCTATAATGCCCTAACATTATTTGAATGACAAGTTGTAAATATTGCATGGGTTTCAAGGCAACCTAACATGGGTTTCCATGCGCAAGCAGGCAATGCTTGAATCCTGCCTCCTTTGAAACATGTCAGGTTTTTGTTGCCATGTTTCAAAGGGGGGGGAGGCACCCATGTCATTTGAAATCCCCATGTGTTCCCCCCATCCATGCCCCCCTCCATCACCATCCTACCTTATCTAAGCCCCTTATGTCCCATGGCATCTCACTTTAGTGCTTTCCCCTCGTCCCCATTTATCATAGTCACGACCCCCGATGACTACAACAACGATTAGGATTTGGCTATAATAGCATTAGGGTTTCTACAATGTGTGTCAAAATTCAAATCTTTCCATGAAGCCATTGAACTTTCTTCCATGAAGGTGGGCCTCTTCTTTATGTTAGTAATGTTTCCTTCTACTACTACCATTTGTCATGATCTCTTTGATTACTTGTGGAGCACCTCAAACATCTACATAGGGTGTTCAGTTCCTTAAGGCATTTTGGCTTGCAATCCTTTCTTTTGAGCTTTGTGGGGTGTTTGGACATGAATGTTGCGTGGTCTATAACTTCTACAAAGAATGCATAGTGGGATTTTTCAAATTTGTAAATGTTGATTCACTTCTTCCAAATGTTTCTTGATATTTTGATTAGCGTTTGTTGACATGTGCATAATAAAGCAATGATCTCTATGTGTCTCTTTTAGTGTGCATGTGTCTCCCTCCATCCCTGCCATTCTACATGTGTGTTTATAGGTTTGTCCAATTGTTTTACTTGATCTCTCCCCTTCTACCTTCTTTAATAGTTCATGGTTTTTTAACTTCCACAAGTTTAGAAAATCCCAATTTAAAAGTTTTACAACTCTTCATTGTTGTTTCTCTATAGGAGATTGTTGCATCACTCACCACATACATTTCTCGAATTTTTTCATCTCCCCATCTTCAAACATGTTCTAAATGGGACACTTTGGCAATTATGGTTCATGTTTTTAGCTTTGTGTGTTCATATGAACAATGCATGTTTATGTTGCCTTCAACATGTTATAGATGTCAAATAAAGTTATGCATCCGTCATATTTTTTAATAATGTGCCTAGTTTCGAAGTCTCCAACTTCAAGTATCTAGTAAATTATGACATTACAATACCCCTCCTAGGGCATTTGTGCGTAACTAGGTATTGTTCAAAATATGATTCAAGTTTCAAGTTTCATGTTTCATGTGTTTCCATTGCATGTTTTGCATGTTACTATTGGGTTTAACATGTTACGCATGTCAAGTCCACTTATGCATCCATATTGTTCTTGAATAATGTGCCTAGTTTCAAAGTCTCCAACTTCAAGTATCTAGTAAATTATTACATTACAATACCCCCTTAGGGCACTTCGGTGTAACTAGGTAATGTTCAAAATATGGTTCAACTTTCAAGTTTCATGTGTTTATGTTGCATGTTTTGCATGTTTTTGTTGGGTTCAATATGTTATGCATGTCATGTCCATTATATGCATTTGTCATGTTCCTAAATAATGTACCTTGCTTTGAAGGCCTAATTTCAAGTATCTAGTATAATGACATTATAATGCCACCCCAAAGGGACTTGGATGTTTTTAGGTAATGTTTGGGGCCTTGGGGCCTACCTAAATGTTGCCTTCAAACATCCAAGTGCTCAAAGTAGGACACTTTGAAACAGATGACCATTAGGTTTCAAACATCCTTCCTATGTTCCATTTTTCGAATGAGTTATGCATGTTACGAAATATAATTCAACTTCTACATCCATGTTCTAGAAACAATGTACCTTAATTCAAAGGCTCCAACTTCAAGTATTGTGTTTGATAACATCACAATGCTCCCTAGGGCACCTTCTCTTCCTAGGTACAATTATGTATTTTTATTTCCATTCCATCCAAATGTTTTTGCATCTTGGATGTTTCTACATGTATACCTTGTTCCAAAGCCAATTGACAATGTTTTGGTGAAGTCTCCTTGTGCATGTTTTATGCCTCATGAACCATACAACTTTTGTCAAAAATTCAAACTTTAAGTAAAAGGTACCAGAACATATTAGTAGTCTCCACTAGGGTACATTGATATTGGAGGGAAATTGGCCTACATACCCATATAATGCACTCCAATATCAATCGATTCAAAAATTGGTTTGAGGCTTCAATGTTGGATCCTTCAATGAATGATGAGGAATGAAAGCTACAAATAGCCCAAAGAACCACATGTAGACACACAAAAAGAAACATATGGAGATGCAATATCGAAAGAGATTGATCAAAATCATCCAAGAAACATAGAAACCAACATTTAATCTCAAATTGTTTTACAAGTGCCAATTATCTACTTAGTGTTCCAAAATATTAAATGTGGCGAAATATATATTTATAACCGGAATTTTTCATGTTTTGGGAGTTAGGTTTTTGAAATTAAAAGGAGTTTCATGAAGATTTTCAAAACATGTTTTTTTTGTACATGTATTTGAAAAGTTCACAAGTTAAGTGGTGTGATTTAACTTTAGTATGTTTCAACAATTGTTGATTTCATATGGTATATTGGAATCACATTCTAAATGAAAGGTTTTGGGTATTTTCCTACAACATTGGTTCCTTGAATTTTGTGTTCAAACTTTAATTGTCCTTTTTTCATTTTCTCAGTTTTAGGGTAGTTATAGTGTCACAATATATATATTGGTGCAACATGTCCAACAAAGGAACCAAAACATGTCCAATACGCAAGTACACAAAAATGTGCACAGTGAAAGGTGGTTTTTTTGTACCCTCCTACATATGTTTATGTTGGGATCTGCCTGAAACATAACAAATACTACCTTTTTCATTTTTTGAGTTTTAGGGTAGTTATAGTGTCACAATATGTACATTGGTGCAACATGTCCAACAAAGGAACCAAAACATGTGTAATATGCAAGTACACAAAACATGTGCACAATGAAAGGTGGTTTTTTTTAACCTTCCTACATATGTTTATGTTGGGATCTGCCCGAAACATAACAAATATTAAAAATGAAATATAAGCTCTTGTCATGGCAGTGTTACCATCATCCACGAGGATTTCAACATTAGTGTTAGAAAACATTGAGAAGAACATTAGAAACATGACATATTATGAAATGTACATTAAATAATAATAATACAACTTAGAAACATTCTAGTTCTAGAAGCAAATAAAAATAATAGTAGATACTTACTTTCATAAAGAAACACACTTTGAAAAAAGATACATCATAATGTTCACGAAACTTGACGCAAAAAACCTAACCCAAAAAACATTGTTATACATGTGTATTAATGTAGAAACTAAAAGGATCATGCTAAGAAGACCAACAACTTGCTAGAGATGTCATTACATTCACAGCCATTTTGACATCTCTTAGAACATACGTTGATTCAACAAAAACCTACACATCTTGTGAACAACCTTTGGTGGGTTGTAAAACTAGAAGTTCTATATGCAAATCTATCACCTTCGAATAAAAGCTTTGTTTTAGCAAAGCTTGAGGTCTGGAAAGTCCATCTTCATCTCCAAAACATTAGTGGATTCCTACAAGTTAAGAAATTCCACATTATATTGTATTGTTAACAACGATACCTTGACCTCGAAAACATGGTCCGTTTGTGAAACAAGATGTTTCAATTGTAAGGAAAGATATGGATTCTCATGAGGATGTTTTTAGTGCACCTTTGAAACATGGTCTGTATCATGTTTCTCTTTTGCCTTCGATACATTTTCTTGATCAATTTCCGAAACATGAGTCATATCATGTTTTAGTTTCCCATCCAAATCTTTTGTTTCTATTTTTGAAACATGATCTTTTTCCTTTGGAAGAGGATCCTCCTGTGAAAGCTATTGTTTGACCTCTGAAACATGGTCCATAGAGTCCAAAACTTAGTGTTTTTCAATTAGAACATGGTTTTGTACATTTGAAATACGGTCCTCTTGGTCGGGAGTATTGTTCACTTGTTGAGGGCATCACATCAACTCCAATATTTTAGTTAAATTGCTTTTAAATGTTTCAATGGCTTCATCATGATGTTGAACTTGGTCCTTTTGATACCTTTGCTCCATCAAATTAGCTCCATCAATCCAATCAATATTTGGATGGCATGCTTGGATTGCCCAAGGTCCTTATGGGAAGCCAGATGGGTTTGGTAAGTTTAGCAAGTTCGATGCACCTTCTAATGTTAACTGAGCTAGAAATAAAGATGCACACCTTACTTTTGCAATTTTGTCAAAAGTGAGCAATGCCACCTATGGGAAAGTGTGTGTAGCATTTGTATCTAGAGGCACACCCCAACGAACATTTACCCAACCCATGTCTATATCCTTTCAACAATTGAGATATCTCTTGATTGTTTGAAGTGAACACTAACCTTGTTCCTAATTTGTTACCTCCCAAATGTCTTGGAAAATCATAACATCTTTGTGCACCATGTTTTCTATGGCCCTTATTGGATTGAAGCAAAAAAAAATGACATCTTGGATAGGCTATTTAATGTCGACATAAGCCTCTCGTAGATTGCCTCTATTTTCTCATTATTATTTCCTTGTCAAATTTATGTACTGCCAAATAGGAGGTGCCCATCTTGTTTCATAATATCCATAGCTTTACGCCAACCATGATGATACTCTCCTTTGTTGAGTTGTTAATGGAATCCCGGCTGGCTCCTTGAAGTGGGCAAGCACAACTAAAATCCTTATCAAACATTAGCCAAAAAAATACCTTCACTAACATAACTTCCCAAGGAACACTTCTATAGGGTGGCATACGTTATAATAAATTGTTAGAGATAAAGTCTACTTCTTCAAAAGTATGTGACCAAGGAAGTTCAAGCCTATCACTTGTAGGAAAGGTTTCATCATTAGTGATAATATACCATAAGGGATTCTAATCCCACTTTATAGCTTCAATTTTCAGTGCATTGGCTATATCAAATTCCTTTAGTCGTTTAGTAACAAAGGCCCACCTTTCTTGCTGGAGGTGCTCCTTGTGTTCATTCTCTGCTTGAGTAAATCATTGGAAACGTTTATGATAGTCTAAAAACTCATGGAATGACTTGGCCAATGCTTGTGTTTCACTTGCTTCCAAAAGGTCCATTGTTTGAAAGACTGAAACACTAACCTCTTCCGCAACTTTAGTTTGAATTACATCAAACATGTGAAAACATGTAAGTTCACATGCACAACTTGGGGTGGCTTTTTAACTAGCACTCTCGACACATGAACATAACATGCTATAAAACCATATGCATCATCACTAGAAACCATGTAATTGGATTCAAGTTTTAGCTTCATATTTAAATTTCATTGAGTGAAATGGAGGGACCATGTTTGGGGTTTTAGAAACATGAACAAACCATGGTTATTAAAATTTGACCATCTATTATAATTGAAGAAAAGAAAGCAAAATATTGACATCAATGTGTACCCAATAGTTCATAACAAAACATATACTTGAAACATATGGCAAATTTGAAACATGAATGGAACTGAAACATAGAATGAATATTGTGTTCAAACAAAACGCATGAAACTATTATGAACATGTTTGGATGTCATTGCATTGAAAGCCATGGGCATGTTTTGATCATTTCATAAATGGTTTAACTATGCTATTATAATTTGGATTATCAATCCCAAATCAAGAAATGGAATAAAAGTCAAAACTTGACTCCAATGTGTACTACTTGAATGCAAGATATTGATCAAAACATGAACATGTAAACTTTGAAACATTTTGAAATTATAAACCTAGGACTATTGAGAACAAAGGGATTTGCACATATGTACACCTAATACTTATGAAACTTGATGAAATAATGCAAAAGAGAGTAAGAATGTACTTGTTTGTTGCCTCACATGAACTTGCCATATGCACAACAAAACAATAGCACTAAAGTTCAGATTGCGCACAAAAGCACCAAACTTTTTTACAAATTCATTTTTTTTTTCACATTCCAATCCTAATCAACAAGATTACATTGGAGAAGATGCCAAATCCCTAGTGTTTTTGTTATGCTCCCAAGAAATAGTGGTTTTCTTTTGGATGGTTCTTGGAACACATCATTAGCCTTTCACTAGGCATCATTCTCGCAAAACTTTCATTCAAATTCGAATTATTTTTTCCTATCCCCAACGTGTACTTCAGATTTCTTGGAAGATGATGTTGGGGTACGTAAGTTTGGTGGGTTGGTAGGAAGATTTGTTGTTGGAGAATACACTTGATTTGATTTGATTTGAAACATGGTGTTTCTTCGAATGATTTTGAAACCTATTGATATGCAACCACCACAACATGGGGGTGAACAAGAAACATGTTGAAACTTGAGTAAAATTTTAAAAACATAGATAATGTGTGATACTCACCATTATGTAACAAATGTTCTATGTCCATAACTTTAGGTGAAGATTTGCGCTATAAATTTAAGGTTGTCCTTGAAAGTTTTCTCAATGTGGTTTAGCCTGCATGTTTTATGAATTGTTTATTACAATTCATCACAATTTCTTTCTCTAGTGTTACATTGTGGTCCAAACTCTCCAAAGGTGGTGTTCTCTCCTTCTTTTGCTTGTGTTGCAAAGTTTCTCCTCCTTGCAAAGCCAATGTTGAAGAAGTATGACTATGCCTTATTTTAGGCAATGCCTTTGCTTCTGTTTGATATTCCAAAATGTTCCCACCCTTCGCAGAATACACACCCTTTGCTGTGTTTTGTAATGGTGGGTATAACTTCAAAATGAAAGAATTCCCTTTGAAATCCACCATTTTTTAGCACCCTTTCTTTAAGTGCTCATTGATATTCATTTTCAAGTTCTTCTTACATTTACAATAAACACAGATAACCTCCTTCCTATCCTCTTAGCTATGACTGTGACACTCCTAAAGCAATTCTAGCCATTCCTCACAAGTGTATGTCTCCACAAACACTATCTTATTTATCTTCACATTTTTTACTATGAGGTTTGACTCTTTTGCATGATGTTCGCTCCCCATGTTCTTTGTTTTTTATCACAAGTATACAAGAATTGAATTTGACAACGCTTTTGGACAAACACAAGTCCTCAACACCTCTAGTAGCACAAACCTTACAACAATAATGAAACAATGCAAGCTAAACCCTAAAACAAGCTCCAATTTGTTGCAACAATGTTGATTATAGCCTCATGCGCACTTTGCAAGAAAAGACGCCAAAGTGCTTCAAAGAATCAACCTTGCGCACACTTTGCAAGAAAAGATGCAAAAGTGCTTCAAGCTCCCTTCTAAAGTTTGAAACTAAACCCGCATCAAAACATGGAACGGGGTGCCCATTCACTATAATGTTTCACACATAGTTGTCCCACTTCAACTTAATTCCTACCTACTTAAAAGTCTAACTCTTTACTTTACTTTATTAATGGGCTTGACAAATGGTCAGCCCTTAATTATATAGCGGCAATAGGGACGTGAGAAAAGCGCTAAAGCGAAATGCCATGGGACATAGGGGGCTAGATAAGGATGGCGATGGGGGGGGTGGAGGGGGGCGCGCATGGATGAGGGGATCGCATGGGGGGTACAAATGACATGGGCGCCCCCCCCCCCCCAAAACATGGTAGCCAAAACCTGACATGTTTCGGAGGAGGCAGGTTTCAGGCATCGCCTGTTCGTGCATGGAAACCCACGCTGAGCTGCCTCGAAACCCATGCGGCATTTACGACCTGTCGCTCAAATAACGTCAGGGCTCTATAATGGATCTAAGCACAGTATCCTTGCCTTGGTAGGCAAGGCCAATAAACTGAGGTGCAGCCTTTGAACCTTGGTGTCTTGTTGAATCAGAAAAAGTATGAATCCAAAAATTTCCCACCCAATAAGAATCTCAAATTTCTAAGCACTTTGATGCCCTCTGGATTTGGGTGCTAAGAGCTAACGTGCTAACTTACAACCATAACAACTTAGGTGTGGCTTGGAGTACTGCATGTTGAATTCTGAGAAATATGAATCCAAGCATTCCACACATAAAAATGGATGCTAATTCCCCACCACTTTGATATACATTAGCCTAGGGTCAGTTTCCACATTGACAAAATGAATATATATATATTTTTCAAAAAATGAATTATATATTTTTCCATCATCTACTATGGTATTGTGATATGAGTGGTGCAATTGTTCAGGGGGTAACCTCTGATAATTATGATCATTTTCAACATTTCAATTTCATATTTTCACAAAGTTTCATTTCACTCTGTGGGGGATTATCTAATGACGGAATTGACCTTAGGGTAAGGTATCATCCTGGCATTTGATACACAAGTTTTGGCTGCATTAATATTGTGGTCAGTCCCATGAGCACTTTGAACAGAAAATGTGACCTAGCACTCAATCCATGCACCATCCATTGAAACTCCCTTATGACTCTGTTGTAGATGAACCACACAACTGAGTTACTAAGGCCCATTTTACACTAGGAGTCAAGGCCAATGTTCAACTCAAATCAAGCATTCCTTATTGGTACAAAAGTTCAAATCAGCCCCAAGGGCTTTACACTAGGAGTCAAGGCTGAAATAGAAAAAATCTGTAAGTGTTTCCTGGGTAATTTTCTGTTTTGGGTGCATGTGAAGGTAGAAGAGGGTACATGTTGGAAGGGAGGCGGTTGTAATGCAAGGGGGGGTGCCAAAGGGTGCAGTGGAAGGGAGCAGAATGTGTGCAGAGCAGAATGGCAGTGGCTCAAAGGGGGCAGCCCACACCCATCACCCAAGCTCTGGCATTTTCCATGTATGGTCTCTCTCCCCCTGCTCTTGCTCACATGACATGAGAAGGATTGGCCTATTTACCAATTTGTCTCCCCTTCAGTATTTCTTGAAAGGATTTTGCATGAACCTGTTTCCAGTTTCTTCAATCATCATCTTGCAACACATGTATGGGGTTTTTGTGATTGAATGGTGGGTTCGTCTCATCCATAGATGTAGAGCAACATTATCTTGCAATAACACTTATGGCTTTTGCATTATGGGATGATGGACTGATAGATATGTAATGTCATGAAGAGCCTATGGAGTAAATAACTTTGACAAACCAAATTCCAATGTAGATGCCACAAGCAGCAAGCAGTTCCACCACTGCCTAATTTGGAAAGTACCTATGTTGCATTGCTTGAAAAGCTCAATTACAATTTACATTGAATTGCAGCTGCAGCTATTATGCCAGTATTTTGATGTGCTTCTAACAAGAAGTCTTGTTTGTCTGTTTGACATTCATGTGTGATGTTTGTGCAGAAAGCTTCTTGGCTTGCCACTAACTGGACAGTGACCAAGTTGAAGACTACAGGGCAAAATGACTGCCATGAAAATCTGAAATTACTTCTTCATGAGCAAACATCATGACCCGGTGACCACCTCATGACAAAATTGACAGATTACAGTGTTGTTCTCTTGGTTGTGGTGATCATTGTCTGCATTACTGTAGTTTTATTCAACATATACTTTTTGATAAACTATCAGCATCCTGATGACTACAATCAAGCATATCTTCCAAAGATTATTGTCATATTTGGATTATCAGTGGCACAAATTTCCATCCTCATGTTACCAGCAGATGTAGCGAACACAAAAGCCTGCCAAAATTCTGTGTATTTGATGGCTTGTAATTACACATTGCCAATGAAGCAGCTCTGGTATGCAGTATACATTATTATCACCATATTTGTTTTTGTCATCTGCCCCTTTGCCTTCTTCTACTATGAGGCTGACAGTGACAAGTAAGCTCCCTTGCCTTAGCTCCAAGCATGACTATAGAGTCCTAATTAGGATTTCTCATTTGTTCTTGCACATCTGAACTGCTCCTAGATTGAAAGCTTCTACTTTATCAAGAAACATAGAAACAAAAACAGGGAACATTGTTCAAGAGTCTAGTTGGAGTCAGTGAAATTCAGAGTCTATTTCTCAAGGTGTTTCTTTGTTTATTGCCTCCTGTAGGTTTTCCCATTGAGCCTTGATGTCCAAGTTTTCTGTCTGGCGAAGGGAATAACAGGGTTGTTTGTCCATGATGTACAAAAGTACAGATATATTTGGTTCCTTGTGATTTGCAGACATGGTAACCTTGAGCAATAATGTATGTCTATGTTTTCTATTATGAGCAGGAGTTCGCGACAAAGGATGTTGGGTGCCTTTGTTTGGGTACTTGTGGCGGTGTTTGTCTTTAGTTTATTACTTGGCATCTGCTACTGTACGTTTTCTGTATGTTTGAATGTTGTCCTCATGCAGGACTCATAAATTAGCTTTATGTCCTTTGTAGCAGTTTGTGATTCCCATTAAGGAGCTCCACATCTATACTAATCTATTTGCTGGATTCTAAGGTCAAAACAAATAAAGTCCATACTGTTCATCTTTCTAAAGCTTGAGTAATGCCTTAGAGAACAGGATCACTGTCACCCTCCAGACCATGAATATCTCTTGGAGAGCTTCCTTCTGTTTGGGCTAGGGTGGCTTAGCTTACCATGTGGTCACATTGTTTTGTGATTTATTTCAACTTGCTTGTCTCTGCAGCTCTGGTAGGGTATGCAGACTTCTCAGTTCGAAGACTTGAATCAACAACAGTTCCCTTCACAAACGACTTCAGCAGCCTAACTCTTGCAAAACCTTGTCTTAACACCACTGTTCTTGTCTCTTCAACCAGCCAAGACTTGGTAGGTCACTTGCTCTTTTGATGTTCTTGGAAAGTTGGGGATCACAATTGCAGTCCTTTCCTGGTGGATGGATACTTTTGCAATAGTTTGGAAAGAAAAGATTTTCAAGGGATGTAGTGCAGACTTTTGGGTTGCTTTTCTTATCAATCATATAGTAGAAAAGCGAAAAGAATTAGTGTTTTAGGGATCCCTAGTTGAGAACTTCACAGATTGCAGCAACACATGAAAGGCAGGCTCAATGATGGGATTTTGAAGCAGTGTGCAGCATATTTGTCAGGGTCTGGCACATCAACAACATGGAGCATGCGGGTCTCACTTCCGGAGTATATTATTGCTCTCACCACTATTTTTGGCTCAATCCTCTTTGTGGTAGGTCTACCCTTATGCTTCTCTTTGTATGACATCCTCTACAAAGGTGAATGTGGCTTATTGATCAAATTGCCTTGAACTCTTGGTTTTTTTTGGTCCCCCGAGTGCACTTACTTTCAACAACATTTCTCAACTTATTAATGCAGATATTTGGTGGAGTGGGTATGGCTTGCTTACCAATGAGTCTCATAGCCACATTCCTTCGTCGACCTAAAACTACCATTTCACGTGCCCAATATATCAAGGTGGCTATAGAAGTTCCTTGCTGGATCTATCTTTCTCTGTTTCTTTCTTGATTGTTTTTGGTTGACTGGTTCTACTTTGCCCCTTTCTGTATGGTTTTAGTTGTCATTTGGCATGGGTGTGAAGGATAAATCACATAATGGTTGCTAAACTTCTTTGCAGGAGGCAACATATATATTGAAGCGTGGAAAGGATATAAAGGAGGTCCTCTTGGGTTTGCAGCGTGAAGAAAGAGCTGGCAGCAAGGGGCGTAAATGGAAGAAGAATGTACTGAAGATGCAGAAGGTAGAAGCTTAATTAGTTTTAATTGTACAAAAGGAGAAGTTTTGACATGTTTGGTCTCAAGCTGCATAATGTGACCAATGATCAACCACTTTTGCCTCCATATGTGTTGTATAGAGATGAACTGAATCTAAATGGTACAACAGCTCTCCTTCACCCTGGGCTTCAAACAGCTTGAGTGACCAATTTCTTAATCCTTCAATTAACAATGCATTGGAACTACAGGAACTCATATACTTGGAGCAGGATGATGAAGCTTTGACTGAGGTTTTTCCTCAAGGAGAGAAGGTTTGCATTCACTTGACTTTTGGAGTACTGTATATATTTATGGAAATTTTGAAGAAATCTATGAAAGAGTTGGTTTTTCATGCTTTGTGGTATGGCAGGCAGATACCTCATGGGCGCTTACTGTCATCAGCTACTTAACTTGTCTATTTTTTGGAATTGTTGGGTAAGCTTGTGAGCTTGTAAGTCAGTCATGCAACTTGACCTTTCATGAATTAGAGCTCTTCATTCTTGGGGTGGCAATGTGTGCTCACATTTCACAACCCAACTATAGTCACCCTAGGTGTTTAGTTGTGTATTGTAGATTAGGAGTTTTTGTAGTTATTACCATGGTAGCTGCAGATGGAACTTGAGAGAGGCGGCATGAAAGATTAAAGATTGGACACAACAGATAATATAAACATGCCTTCCTGCTTTGCTCTGTATGTGGACTGTGGTAGGATTGTTATATCGGTTGTGTGGTTGGTACACATTATTATCTTCATGTTAGTCACACCTCCCATCAAGCCATTCCTCAACGATTTTTTCATCCGTCTTGATAAGGCCTGGGGTATGTTTCTTAACAATGATAAGTTATTTGGGCTCTAAACATACATTGCAACGTCCAATGGCATGGAAGTCTTACCCTATATCCATGGTTTGCATTTCTTAGAATTTTTTTTTCTTGTCTTTCACCACTTGACATTGTGGTTTCTGTTGTGATCTGCAGCCACCTGTCCTTATGCTGCAAGTTGATGACATATCAACATATATGGTGGATTTTGGATGTTTCTGATGCTTGTTTGGCTGTAGTGGCATTTCAGGGTTATTAGGCACGGTGGGTTTTGGTGTGTTTTGCTTGTACCTTTTACTAGCTGTGATTTCTGGAGAGGTGCATCTTGGCCTCAACTTCCTTTTCATCCAACTTCACCCCATGAAGTGCGTAATATTCTCTTTGTTGTAGCTTTGATTAATAATCCATTCATTTAAGAATATCTAGCACAATTGCAAATAAACCATGAACACTTGAATTTGCACTACCTTTTGATTTTCAATCCTTCTGTTGTAATATGCTTTTGATAATTTATGGTCAGATTGAATGTTCTGGTTTGAATTTACATAGTTTTGATTTTGGTTTATGCTAAACAAAGTTTTGTGTATGAATTTATTTTCAGTCTTTCACCTTTGGATTCATACACAAAACTTCTTTTGATCAATTCATAGTGACTTCAAATGTTTCTGGTCACTATCCTGGTTCCAACACAAGACTCATTAGAGCCCTGCAATCTGGCAACATATTGTGTCACAGATGGAATGGAACACTCATGAATTCCTTCTTGTTCAATGTGGGGTTGATACTTGCATGCAGTATCAGGTGCAGAGCCTTGACTTTTCTATGGACTTTAATAGCAATTGGTAGAGCATATAGAAGTCTAAGTACAGTGGTTAGGGCCAATGTCTTCTGATAGCAGGCTTCCTATTCAAGGTCTTGTGTCTACATTTTATGGGTGATATTGTGCAATTCCAATAACATCATGTCTGTTGTGATTGCAGTGTGATTCAGTTCTGTGCAAAAGCATTCTCTCTCTATGTAGATGCAACTGCTGTACAACAAATTTTTGGTGGTACCCTACAGACTTTACGTGGCATAAAATACCTCTTTAGGTATGTTGATAGCTCTATGAGCCTGGTGTGTCCCTTCTTTGGTCTTGTATCTTGATGACGAGAGCTAGAGAATTGTTCTTGGCATAAGGTCTAAAGTGTTGGAATTTTGTCATGATTCATGTACCATTTGATTTCCAAGTTGTTGATCTACAGCTTGTTTATCATTTTCATAAGTCTTGCAGCTCCTTAAGATAACTTACCATCTTATGACCTTGCAAGGAAGAAGGCTGAATTGTGAAAGTCCTTCAGAAAAGTTCCTTTCAGCTGGTGAATTTTGTCCACTCTGTACTTTCTTTTGTGCCTAATGAATGTAGGCAGTAAGGTTCTTTTGTCATTACAACAAACACTGCAGCTTAAAAAGATGTTCCAACAAACCAGGTGTGGTATCATAGAGCAAAGTAGAGAGTTGATCAGGAACCCTAGTCTTTCTCTCTTGAGAACCATGTTGGAGTGAACCAATAAGATTGAGCATGCATCTCTACATTTCTATAAGTTGTAAACATGTGCTTGGGTGTTTGTGTTTCAGATATAATGTATTCCAGATCATGTTCATAATTTTGGCCTTCTTGACAATTCTCTACTACATGTGTTGTGTAAGCATTCTACAGCTCCCCATCCTGAATTGTGTAAAAACCAAAGATTATGCTCTGAATGAGACTCAGATCTTAATGAATATGTCAATTCCATTTTATTCTACACCTAGTGGGATTTCTCACTGCAGTTTACTTTGGTTATTTTGCGAAGAAAACTTTTGTTTAACAATGTTAGAAATGACAAACATGGAAATGGAACTGTTCCAACTGCATGTATAGTTGAATAACTAACAATTGACATGGCTTTTGCCACTGTCATGATCTCCATCTTTTGGTGCTAATTAATAAATAGTGTTGTTCAATGTCCTATACCTATTAGGAGTACTGAAAAATAACTTGGGACTCTCGACACCCATTGCCCATTTAAAAATTTAAGCCCTAAAATTGTGTGCATATTGCAGGGTTGGAGGAAGAAGGGCAGAGCCAAGAACAAGTTTGTGAACATCTAAGGTGATCTGCAACTACAAAGTTGGTCATCCCCATTTTTCTTGTAGTCCTCTCATCCATGTGTGTTAGTAATTCCCTTTTGGATTTCTTTCTGAAAGGCTTCTTCTTTTGTGGATTTCACATGAAGTCACGATTTCCTTTTGCTTGTAATTTATAGAAATTAATGTGCCATGGGCATCTATTGATGCTCTCAGACCTTTAGCGACTTGTGGACTCTGGAGCCATCATTCACACAAATGAAATAATTTCAATTTTTTTTTTCCCTAATTATGTATAACATTGTCGATGTCCTCCCTGTGTATGTGAATTGGTGTATTGCATGTTGCAACCTTGGACCCTTGTTGTGATTTCACCTGAAACTAGATGAGATGGATGAAATTCACAATATTATACTCATGACATAGAGGAAATTGGAACACCTGAATTGAACTTGGTAATATAGATGAAATTGTCAACACAATAACATTAGCAACACAGAAATTTGACCATGTTAACAACATTAATAAAACATATTACATGGATGAAATTGGTCACATAATTGCAATTAACCATATGAAAATTCTTTTGATGAAATTGATAAAGTTTGATCCATGTATGAAATTGTGTGTATGGATGTCATTGGCAATATGAAAGAAATTTGAGCATGTGAATGATGGTTTTTTTCATTCATGAATGTCATTTCATGCATGTCATACCTTTCATCATCCATGACATCTACTTATGGACACTTCAAGTTGCAAATACTTAACATTTGTCATATTAAGAAATTAGATAGATCAATTTGAGCTTTCTAGATGAAAGATGTGCAAAGATATATTGGACCATCATTTTGAATCTTTTGTCATATGGCATTGCATATTGTTTACTATGTTCAAATGTGTATTATGTTTTGTTATCATGGTGAGTCCATGATAACAACAATGAATGAGTCGCGTGTCCTTACCATTCATTAATTCTTGTACAAATTAAGTTCATAGTCCATGGAAATGGGTAGAAAAACCCTTTTTGTGCCTTGCACTCTTGTAGTATTATTCTTGGACTAGTTTTCAAATTCCATTCTTTCAACCCATTGTGGTTTGCTTTCCTCTTTATAACAAGTTGTTGTTGCCCGTTACCTACACAATCAATGAAGGAGTTGTTGTAGCAGCAGCAATAGCCATGGTGCAAGCCAAGTACAATTGGAGCTAGTTGATTATGGTGTATAAGAAAGAGAGAAAGAAAGCTTTCGAACATTTCAAGCTTCTTCAAGCAACCCACCAACAACATGCATTTTTTTCAAGACTCCTCATTTCATGACCACCCAGGGCTTGCTTGGATGAACTTGCTGCAAAAGAATTCTCTAAAACCTTAATATTCAATCACACTATTCCTACACCACAAATTCTATGAATGGACAAATTTTTTTGCAAAAGTGCACAATAGAATCTTCTTCTATAGATAGAACGCATTTGGTTTGTTGTTGCAAATAAACAACAAATCTTGAGTTTTGTGACCAATTTAAAAAACGACTATTGTCTTTTTTTGATTATGTTTACAACTACTTGGTCACAAAAATTACTATGTGATTGCAAAGGACATCAAGATGCCATGTGACATCATGATTTTTGACTATAATCAATATGGCAACTTGTTTAATTTCTGGGTAAATATATTATTATTTTTGAATTTACAATAATATATTTGAATGATTTAAAATTAGGAATTTAAAAATACCATTTACTCTTGCGACTAATAATAATTGATAATGAATCAATTTTTAATGATGTGATGTGGCATGTCATGGTGTTACAACTAGTAGTTAACGTCATGACTCATGACATTAATTTCAATAAAATTACATTTATTGATTGGTCAAAAGTGTTCATAATGTTAAAACTTGTTTTCTATGACTTGTCCTATGGAATTACAATGTCCAACACGATTAAAGAAATGATTAAGAATGTCTTTAACAATTAGTAGTCAACCTTATGACTCATGTAACAAACAAAAATGATTAAAAATACACTTACAATTGCATAGGATGAATCATTTTATTAGCCTATTTTAATTTAAATAACGTAATTTAATTTATAATTTTATCACAATGTAACCATATTTAACCATTGTATTGCTTCAATGATGAAATTTATCTTAATGTTTTCAAATTTAGCCAAATATAACTTAAATATTCATATTTAACTTTGTTTAACCATGTTTAACATAAAAATTATGTTTAGTTTTAAATAATATTTTAAATATAAATTACATCAATTTAGCTATACATCAACAATTTTCAACCATGCTTAGCTTAAATAAATATGTTTAAAGGTGTTTAGCCACATTTGACCAAGTTTAGCCAAAGTAATTGTATTTAATTTCATTTATGTTATTTTAGCTTTATGTTTAATTTAAATAATTGTGTTTAAAATTGTGTAGCCATATTTAGCCATGTTTAACCAAAGTAGTTGTGTTTAGCCATGTTTAATCTAAATAGTTATGTTTTGCCTTATTTATGTTTGTTTAGTTATGTTTAGCTTAAATAGTTTATTTTAGTTTAATTTATAGATTAATTTATCCATGGTTAGACTAAGTGATTGTTTTAAACCAAAATTATTTAAAATAATTATATTTAGCTATGTTTATACTAACTTAATCTATGTCTAGCTTAGTTTAACCTAGTTTAATTTAGGTCTACCCTAAATTAGCCTAGGTCTAATCTAGTTTAATTTAGGTTAAAACTTAGCTAGGTCTATGTCCCTAGCTTAATTAAAGTCTAGCCTAGAACACAAATAGTCTTAGCTAGGCTAGGTTTGTAGATAGTTTAAATTGACTTGACTCATGCTAAATCAACCTAGCTAGGGAGGCCTAGGTTAATTTATTCTAGGCTTATAAGTTGTCAAGGTTACTTAATTAATCTTAAGTCAACCTAGGGAGGCTTAAATTAACCTAGGCTAAGTTGGTAGGTAGTAGGTAAATTGACCTATGTCAACTTAGGGGTGGCCTAATTTAATTTGAAGCTAAAAATTTTGATCTTTATAATTTTGTGTTTAATATAATTACTAGTAAAAAATGTGGTAGTGCAATGGATGAGGATTTGAACCCCAAAGGGTTCAAGTCTTTGTTCTTGCAACTTATGATACCTAGGTCACTTAATTTAGGTTAAGTAGCCTAGTTTAAACTACCTAGGCTAGGAGGTTGAGGTTTGTTTTTAACATATGCCACCTAGCCTAAGTTAAGTAGCTTAGGCTAATTAGGCTAAGTTAGGTTGACTTTTGGTTAGGTTCACTACCTAGGCTACTTAAGTTATGTTATATTGACTTTTGGTTAGGTTCATTACCTAGGCTACCTAAGCTAGGTTATATTGACTTTTGCTCATGTGGCATGATTCATAACTGAACGCGTGTTTATAAGTTTTTGACACATGCCATTCATCTATCAAAAGATCTTTTGTAACTTTTAATTGAATAAAATGACAAGGTTGACATGGCATGCACTTTACATGTCATACCAAGGTCAATGACGATATGAAATTTCAATATTATAAGAAAATAAAAAAATCTTAGTTGATAAAACAACTAAGCTTTGTAGCTATATGTCTTTTGTGAATAAATGGATGAAACGACATGGGTTTAGCAATTCAATAGTCATTATTCACAAATGTCTTTAAAAATTAATACAGTCACAAAAGCTAGTTGCAAAACCCAAAATGTGTTGTTGTGATAGAAAAATGGTGTGTGTGATTACTGGTAATGTTTTATAATCTTTCCATGTTTGCCAAAAGGACGTTAAAATGATGTTTAAACACCAGATGTGTCACATATGTTAGTGCCATGGAATTCATTCATTTGAATGTTCATTCATGATTTGTAGTGAACTTGTATTTAATTCCTACTTTCATTGTGGTTCACTTTTAATTAATTATGGTTAAATTTTAGTTCACTCTTAATTAAATTTTTGTTCATTTTTGTTCATTTCTAGTTAACTTTTAGTTAAGTCCTAGTTCACTTTTAGTTAATTTTAAGTCACTTTTAATTAATTTTTAATTCACTTTTAACTCACTTTTAATTCACTTCTAATTCATTTGTAGTTAATTCTCAATTTATTTTTAGTTGAATCTTAGTTCATTTTTAGTTCATTTCTAATTAACTCATAATTCATACATGGGTGCACATGGGCCACATGTAGGTTGGAAGCTTTTAAAAAAACTTTCTTGATCTAGGTGCCACTAGGTATAAATAGAATTCCCCGTTACTTTTAATATGTTCAACACTAGTTTTGGATATGTTTTCTTGTCATAACCTTGTTTTGTTCTTGCAATAAAATCTTGTTGGATTCTTTTCTTGCACATGTCATGTTTTTATTCTTATTTTTCTTGTTTTGTAATTTGGATTTGGAACTAGGTTTGCTTTTGTTTTAGTCTTGGTTTAAGAAATCTTGTAGGCTTGGTTGTTTTCATGCATGTGACAAGATGCATGGTAGATTTTTGCAACAAAGTTGAATCTTTCATGGGTGGCAACTAGCTTGTGCGTGTTTATGTGTCTGAGAGGAGGAGTTTAAGGTTTCAAGCTTTGTAGGGTTTTATAACAACCCATTTGTTGTTGCTTCATATAATTTTTTTTCTCCATGTTTAGAAATTGTAGGTGGCTAAATTCCATCACATTCATGCCAAACATTGTTGGATGGACTTTATTTCCATTTCTAGAAATGGCAAGTTGGATTCTCCCCATTTTAATGCTAGATAAAAAAATTGTTGGTTGGACTTCACTAGCTTGTTCTAAACATGAGGAGGAGATTGATAACATTGCCACCATCATTTTCATTCGATGTTTGCAAAAAAATTGCTTGAAAGACTTCTTATGACCACTCATTTGCTTGGACATTGTAATTTTTGGTAGAAGTGAACATTTCCCAAAGTGGAATTTGGTTTTGAATAGTTTTTTTGATTTCTTGAGGTTTTTTGTTTGTGAATTTCATGTTCATTTTGACAGTTTAAAGGCATAAAATGGACATTTGTATTCACATCATACAATCCTTAAGCCTAATCTAACCCCCTTTAAGAAAATGTTAAGAAATTTCTTGAAGTCAGGAGAATCGAAACAAGGTTAACTTGGGCCACAATTTTTGTTAGGATGTTGATTTCTTTGATGAATTGTGATGCTTTGGGGGAGTAGAATCTAAAAAGACCTACAAGATGGGTTTTTAGAGAGTTGCTAGGAGTTGAGGATTTGTATTGACTCTAAATAAACAACATGAGAATCTATCTTCCCATAGTAAATTTACCACATTGCATATTTTGATTGTTGTTGTTGCTGATGATCACTTAATTCATGTTTAATTGTAGAGAAAGAGGTGTTGTTGGGCTTGATTCCATTTTGATAGAAATAATTTTCTATAATTGTAATATTTTAATTAGGAAGGATTATAAATCACAATGGCAACCAGGTGCTAGGTAGAATTTTTTGGGCTCCCAATTGTTTGTGGTTATTGAGTAGAATAAATAGTAGTTGTTGCAAGACTGGAAGAAGCAAGTGGTTCATCATGAGGAAAATAGTCAAATTGACCAAAACCTTGAGCAACTGGTCAAGGTCAAATTCTTTCTCTTGATTGATGATCTGCTTATGGCATCTTCCTTTTGTGAATTATGAACTTATCAATTGGGTGAATGAATCAAAATATAAGCATAATTGATTTTTATTATAATGTAGTGTAGTTTTAATGTTGCAATAACATTCACAAGATTGTTTTATTCCCTTTTTTTGGTGAAGCAAGTTTAGGACATGTTTAAGCTATATCTTAGTTAGGGAAATATGCATTGTGCAATATTTCAAGTCATTGAATTCCATAACATAAAGTAGCCAAAGTTGTTGAAAGTAAACTTGTAAGGTCTTCATTTCATAGAGATAAGTAAGGATTTCAATGGATTTTGCCATCATGATTTTTGGATCATGTAAGACTTTGGTCTTGTCATTGCCATGCACTAGAAAAACATAACTTGAAAGTTATGAGAAAGTTATGGGAATTGAAGTTTGTCAAGGTTTTGAGCTAGAGATTTTGTCACTTGTTTCTTCAAAAAGTTTAATTATAATGGTGTAAGGAAAGTGTCTTAAGCAATCTCCTTGGATTTTGTGAGCAAAGGTTGAAAGGGTTGTGTAATGGGTAATAGATCATCATTTGGGATTGTGCTTTTTTGATCCAGCTATAAGTAATGGCAAGGTCATGATTCCATGTGATAAGTATGTCATTATCATCAATTCTTGTTGGGATTTTCAGATAAAGCTTCTTTTCAGGTCTTGTTTCTGAAATTGTGATTTGTATGGATGTGTTGATGGTGATGTGCAATATGGAAAAAACATTCACAAGACTTCAGGATTAGGAGATTAAGAAGACCTTGAATGTTGTCAAAGATTTTAAGGTAACAAGCTGGTTGTTATTGAGATTGCACACTTGAGCCACTGTGCTTGATCTCCATGCTTAATGAGTTTCTTGTGGTAGGAACTTGTTTTTTCCTATTATATTGCATGTGTCATCACTTTTCTTGCCTTGTGATGTAAGCTTCTTAATAATTTTCCTTCAAAAATGGAGGTCCAACTTGTCCAAAGATAATACTTACCATCACATGTCATAGGGGCTTGCAATAATGACACATTCACTTTTAAGGATTTTGGAATTTTTATATTTGACTAGGCGATAGTTGTTCCACCTGATGGTTATTTGTAGACAATTGTAGAAGATGAGTATGAAAAGGCATTTATATTAACAGCGATGCTACCAAATGAAATAGGTGTGAAGTTTGATCAAATTGGTGCTCTTCATAATGAGAAAGTTGTCATGAAGGAACTTATAATGCTTCTTTTACAACGGCTTGAACTCTTTTCCAAAGGCTATTTGACCAAGGTATATGCCATAAGTCTTTGCCGGATTTCTTTGTATTGTTATAACAAAGATGTTCCAAGATAAAAGGGATTTAGGAGACATATCCACTTTTGATTGCTTGCCAACCATGGGCATTCTAGTAGAATGCACATTAACCATTTTGCCAATCATAAAAAGAATCACACAATAATTGCATTGATCACCCAAGAGCTTTTCTGGAGTATTGTCTTTTGATTTTTATCATGGAGCACTTGCATTTTAGTGTTTTATGATTTGTGCCATGAGTTGATGGATTTGGAACAACTGGTAGTCGGTTATATACTAGTTTCAAAGTTTGTGTCAATTACCTTATGTGCATGTGTTCTATAATTCATAATGATTATCATCCTTGAGTCTGAATGTACAACCCATAGGACCCTAGTTTCTTTGTTGATTTTAGAGTTGAGATATTGCTAAACAACCTTGTAAAGGAGTACTACTATTTGGACCCCCAAGCATAGGTAAAGTTTTGCTTGCAAAAACAATAACTTCATCAACATCATCGGTTCTACCATCACCTCAAAAGGTAAATTGTATATTTATGCATATGTATCTATAGTACCTTAGACATAAACAAAGTCATGACTATCCTCTTTGTCTCCACATTGAGTATTGTGATGTTTTGAAGGAACAACCCACCATAATCAAACATTCAATCTAGTGCAAAGTCATGCCATTTGCCAATGGCTTCAACTAGAAACCTAGTTATGGAAGATTTGCATTTGAATTTTCATTTGCCTAGCTCATAATTAATTGATTTGCGATTATGGCTTAATGTTTTGTAATGGTTTGGTGATGCTGAGAAACTAACAAAGGCTCTTTTCTCACTGGCTAAAAAGCCCTCTCCAACAGTCATTTTTGTTGATGAGGTCAAAAATTGAACCATGCCATTTAATCTATTGTTCTTCCAATTGCAATCCTTTTCCCACCTCCTAGAAGTAATGTTTGTTCTGCATATATGATTGTAGGTCTTTTTTGTTCAATCAATTGTAAGCATGGTAGACAATTATACTAATGCTGCTCTTTGCTTTCAATTTGGTTTTAAAGAAAACCAGTTTATTGTTATGTTAATCTCTAGTACTTGTAAGAATATGAAGTAATCTTTTGCAAGTAGTCAAATGAATGCAACAATTTCATAGGCTACATGATAGGTGGATAATTTGCTTGGTGTTCGTGGTGGGAGCTTCGAGCATGAAGCAACTTGTAAGACACACAATGAGTTTATGGTAGCCTGGGATGGGCTTCACTCCAAGGATAATGAATGTGTCCTTTAGTAACCAAAAAGCCTTCCACAACCCATCAACATATACCTACAAATTATTGAAGAACAAAGAAAGGAAAAATAAAATGGAATGAAAACAAATAAAACATATACATAAAATGAAAAAACTTCACAAGTAATAAATTACTTATTAAAAAAAAAGGTGAAAAATTATTGAACTTGGAGAGGAAAGCTTGAAGTTTGCCATTCCAAGACTTGCACAAAAATTTGGGAAAGGGAATATTAGTTCAATAAAACCAAGGCATAAAGCAACAATCAAGGCAAAACAAGGTGACATAAACAAGGCAAAATAGCAAGGTGTAGTAAGGCGATGTAGCACAATGAAATAATAAAAGGATGTAAAAAGGTGAAATAACAAGGCAATGTAGCAAGGTGCAGTAGCAAAGTGATGTAACAAAACAATGTAACAAGGTGAAGTAATAAGGCAAATGTAGCAAGGCGAAAGGACAAGGTGAAGCAACAAAACAACACAACAAGGTGAAGAAGCAAGGCAAAACATCAACGTGAAATAGTAAGGTGATGTAGCAAGGTGAACAACAAGGTGAAGTAATAAAGGAATCCAACAAGACAAATAAATAAAACAAACATCAAGGTGACACAACAAGGCGTGACATCAAGGTAAATCAATAAGGCAAAACAACAAGGTGAAATCAACAAGGCACAATAACAAAGTAAAGTAGCAAAACAAAGTAACAAACAATCAAAAAAAAAATGACAAAAAAAAATGTGAAGCCCAAACATTTATTTGACCTTGTTTATATTTGTGGAATGTGGACAACTGTGATGATGCCTCCACATACACAACAACTATGTGGTGCCGCCCCTAACCTTAATTTCATTAAAAAAATTCCTTAACTTGAAACCTAGCTTAATAGGCTTTACTAACCACCTTACACCCTAAATGCTATCATAAACTCTTAATACTAAAACTCATAATTTGGTATGTCATTTAGATACTTGAGGCAATTTTCATAAGGGTGGTTCTTAGCCTAGTGAAACTGATGAGCCAATTGTTTAATAAGCCAAAAAGATGTTTAAAATTTAAAACCACCATCCATTCTAAACTCCTTTGAATGTTACAAAAAGGACTCTTGAAAATTCAAAGAATTTGCATTGAAGTATTGTGGTTGAAACTTTACAAGTAATTGAACCCATTCCAACAAATAGATTGACATTTGAAATTATTGTGTTCTCATTATGTTACTTCAAAGATACAAAGTACAATATTAAAGCAACATCCACCCCTTGCCATGAGTCCTTTAATTATGAACGCACCCTTTTGCCATTTTTGATTAAAGCTTGTAAAAAATTTAGGGTATTGCATTCCTTTAACCATTTTGTTAGTTTCATTTACAATTGCATTGTACTCCCATTTTACCATTTGGTATTAGAGTTCACAAGAAAATGAGATTATTGCATTTAACAAACTACTTTTGGTTTTAAGTCCCATTTATTGGTGGTTGATCATTTGTGAATGTAATTCATATGCGAGTGTTGCAATGTGCCTTATGGGTGCAAATGTCAATCACAATGATGCACATTTACTTTGGTGTGGTTGATCACTTCATCATTCAAGCTTACAACGAATGCCTCTCAAGAGATACAAAGCATTGGAGATTCAATGGTGCTCTATTACCCTGTAGAACCAAAACAAATTCAAAGAACTTGCTTGTGTGCTTCATTGTGCACCTAATGAAATGGTTATTACATGCAAATTACATGGCATCATTGATGACAATAGTGAGTAGTGTTTGTTTATCACTGCAATTTTCAAGGCTAAAAACTTTGTACAATTATGACTGATTCTTCGAAATGAAAACATGCATTTTTTGAGCTCAGCTATTTTGATGTAAAACTCTGGCTAAGGAGAAATTACCTCAAGTAACATGATGAAAGAAGATACTTGGAATGATTAATGCCACTCCTTGGTGACAGATGCTTATTCTTTTTCTCTGAGCACAAGGACATGTGATATCAGCAATATCAGCTTTTGGACAAAAGACTACTGGGACTGTCCAACTCCATATGGACTCAAAGCATACACCCCCATCTGCTTGAAGATAATCTTCTTCACAGATAGTGGACTGATTGATTCCAATCTAAATAGAGCACATAACTTGACACTGACGTCTTCTGGAGGTTGACAGCCAAGAATTGTGACAAATCGACTTCTACATTAACATGGATCAGCTTGCATTTTATTGTCCGTGACTTACATCCACAATCCTTCTCCAGTGAAATGCAAATTTTTCTCCTAAAAGAAACCATAACAAATGTGAGTAACATCAACAATCAATTGAACACCAATTCTATATTTGGTGGCAGAAGATGTGTTCATTGCATGGTTGAAGGCGCATGAGGTAACTGTAAAACAAAGTACCTAAAAGGTGAGATTTAGGACCTCTTTTGGCCAAAAGTCTGAACATTCAAATCCACTATGAGATTTGAATATTTCCAGCTTGGTAGAATCTATGCTTGCAACTTCTGGCCCAAGTTGAATGTCACAAAGATAATTTATAGCCAATATATGTAGCCTACCTCCTTGCCTCCAGCTAGAGGGTAGAAGTTTCCATGTGGGCTGTGGGAGGTCCTGCAGAGCAGCAGAAGTTTCAAGGTACCATCAAGGATCAAAGGAAGCTCATCAACAGCCCAATGCAGTAGCATGAGTTGAAAAGCAGCCCACACTCACACCAACATCCACCACTTGCTCCTTTGCATCTCCCACTGCCAAGGGTGTGCTTGAAGATGGTGGTTCCTGTTAGGGCAAAGTATCCAAGCCAAATAGTACCACCACAGAAGCCACGCTTGCAGTTTTCATATACAATTATTGGAAATGCAGGAATGATTTGTGTCATATGGAATCTGATAAGAGGGTCACCATCTGTTTCCAGAGCTGATGAAAGCACACTGACCATTCCACCATTCACATCACCACTCAGCTTTCTCATCTGCACTTGAGCCTGCACAAATGTGAAGGTAAGCTCCAATGCTTGAGTGCTCATATGCCTACTCTACTTTCAACATGCAGCATATAATTTAGAATAAAAGAGTATCAAACTTGTACTTCAATGAATTTTAGTATATAAGATGTAACTGTAAGAAGCTAAGGATAGTAGTGCTCCAATTAAATTTCTAGTAGAAGTAAAAATATTAACTTCTAAAGACTCCACTTATACTATGTCTATAGGTTAGCTACACTTAGTAGGACTGAAATTTAATTGAGACTAGAAAATTAAAATTCTAGAATCAACAAGAGCAAAATCCATTGGTTACAAACTGAAAACAAACAATGGAAAAAAGACAAGAACTACCGAGGGACCATCAATGTTGTGAAGAATGCCTAAAAGAACAAACACCAAATCATGAATATAATTTAGTTAGAAATGACAATATTGAGAAGGCTTGATTTAAACACTTCCAAAAGGATTAACATAGCTATGGAACCAAAAAACTTCAAAAGTACAAGAATTTGAGATAACCTCAAATTCATGAAAAGTAATGTTTACATAAATGGGGAGAATCTTGGTAATGATGGGGAAATAAACTCTAAATGCAATTAGAGAACAATTTTCATAAGACTGGAACAACTAAGGAATATGGAAATCAATCATCAAGTGGAAACACACTCCAAAGGATGAAAGTAAGCACAAGTTGTGAATACAAATAAACCACAAGAATTTGTATTCACAAGCAGAATTATCAAACTACATGTCTCCTGCTGGCTGAGTCTGGAATCTACATCTTGCAACAAAAGTCTGTTCTATTTGTTGCCACAGTCAAAATCTGCATCAATCCATCCTTCTACTGCTGATGTTCCACACAAGACCACAAACAGAGTGCAAGATAAATTACTTATCCAGATGGGAAAATGGAAGTAGCTGTGATTATATAACCAACTTGGCTCATATTTCCTTTTTGGCTCCAAATGCAATCTACTTACAAAAGGAAAAAATAAATTCAGACACTGGATGGTGCAATGATGGATGGAGGGGGAAGTTTTGTAGATCTTGTCTACAAAACTCTCAGCCCAGACACTTGAAGCCACCAGAATGAATTCACTAAGATATAATGAAACTTCAGAAAGGAAAAATGTCATCATTGATCTGGGCATGGTCTTGGGAAAGGTGGGCATATCTACCTGACATATTGTACTCTTTGACAGTTGCACATAACTTGCAATCTTCCACCTAGCTGCTCCTCAGCAACAGAAATGCAGCGAGCTCATAAAGCATTCTGCTACCTACATCCACTCAAGATTTAATTCCAGAACACACTTGTGAGCTTCCTCATTTGCTGCATCAGCTTACAACTCTGGGCAGCTAAGTAGAATCAGATCAGGTTATTCAGTGACTTTCAATGCCAGTAGAAAAAAGTAGCAAACTTGATAAGTAATCCTCAGCTGTGATTTTGCCTCTTACAAACTATTATGTAGGAAATACTTACTGCTTTTGGTCATCTTGCAGCAAATGAGTATGTTCAGCATCTCATGTTGTCAGCCCATGTACAAGTGGCAGTGCCTAGCTCCTGCACCAACAAAAAGAAGTGTTCTAAGTTTCCAGGTTCATACAGACGTTTTGTGGAGGTGTCTAATGTGATGCAGGGATGTTTTGCTCTCTAATAAACAAACATATTTGAACATATTTGACAACAACATATATCCTGGGACCTTGTAAAGAGGAACCTTCAAGTTCTTGTGAAGAGGAATGAAATTTCTCCAGCTACAAGATGTGGCTATTTTCAGATATTCCCAGTGACAATAAAATGTAAAAGAATGAGCTTTGTACCTATGAACTGGTCAGACTCAATAAGACAGTGCACGTACATGTTGGAATTGAGGTGCTTTGATTCGATGCATCAGTTACTGTCCAAACCCTCCTGCTGATGCAGTAATTAAAACCACAATGTGAACCACAGTATAATAAAACAAACTACACAAACTTATTAAATCTTAACAAGGTAATAGGAAAACAGTGAGATTCATTTACAGTTACACACATTTGCTGTAATCATTTGATTTGACAGATACAGGAACAAGGGGACTTGAAGCATAAATTGCAGAATGTACCATATGATAATGACTGTTAATATCACTATCGGGCACTGACTTGGGTAAGAGCTCCTCCACTTCCACTTTAGCATTCTTACTGAGAGTGCATGTCCTTCCAAGCTTTTGCTTGCATAGAACCTTCACCTCCGCCATGAATCTTGCACTGACTGGCCGATGGTCAGAAAGTTGTGACTCTATGTGTACATATTGCAGCTGCCTGAGGCCTTTCCCATACCACAGGATCCGGTCACACCTGCAGAATATCAGCCTAATCAATTCAGAAGCTCACACACAAAGTCATGTCTAGATTATAAATAATCTTGTACTTGGAGCCACAAAATTTGAGAGATCTCTATCTGTCTCTCAGCAGGAATTCTCATATAAGGAGTTGTAAAAAAGTGACCTCAATTGTGAAGGTCAGTACAACATAGAAACAAAATGAGACCATGCTATGAATTGGTTAGGATATAGCAACAGAGCACAGGCAAATATGTCATTTAAAGGACTGCCCTGGTATTGGACCCCTAAACCTGTCCTCTTGATGGATGAGAAGAAATGGGCAGCAGTCAGGCTCACTGTTGAATGAATATGCCACCAATCTATAGGGAAACAGAAATCAAGGTCAACAAAAATGAAGCTCTGTCAGTACCATGCAGGTGTACGACGCTTCTCTCCAGGTCTTGTATTCCTTCCATAGTATTGGTCTGAATTGATCACGAACTTATAAGTTGGAGGAAAACATATGGGGCCCTCTTGCCAGTCTTTAAACACATGACCAGCTCCTTGCTCAAGTTTCAGCTGTTAACAATTCAACAAGATAAGCTTTAAGAGTCCTGGATCTGAAACATGGCAGTTGAAGGCATCCACAAGCATAAGCATGAACAAAAGCATCATTTCTGAGAGTTCACAAACCTGATCTTTCTGGAAGAGACCATCCCAGTCACCTTGAGTAACAGCCCTCCATGTGTCTAAATCTGATGCCGCAACACGATAGTTCAAATCACCCAGCCATATTATTCGACTGCATCAGTTCACAAAACACCAGTACATGTGTGAGACCATTGTAACCCTCTTCTGCAATCGTTAGCAAATTCTCAAGGACTTTTTAGTAGTACTGCAGAAACAAAACCAGCAAAAGCTAAAGCTTGTAAAATCTTCTTTTTACTAACCTAAACACACAAGTTAGCTCACAAACCTTGAATAAAGTTTAGAAAGGAAAGTAGATGACATTTACATACTCATGAGCCATAATGGTCTTGGGCAACTCAGACCCCGTGTTTTTGATGACTCGTGGAAATGTGGTGCGGCGAAGAATATCAGCTATGTCCATGTTCCTACGGAGCTCATCCCCTTCCTTGTGGCCTGATGCCAAGTGCGTACATACAAAGCAGAAGCTGGTTTGATGAAGTGACATACTAACAGAAATAGCACCCTGTTTGTTAAATTGCCCACCAACCAAATCTCTTTAGCCATATTCCAGGGATTGAAGAGAACCCTAAAATGCCTAAAAGCTCAGAAACAGTAATCCATGCACAGGTCTACACATAGCTCATTGGTCTACACATGTTATAGCCACCAATATCAGTTATCAATTGCTGAAACTGCTAGCAATAGGTCTGAGGTATCTTATTGGTGCAAATTCAGCAAAAGTTAGACAAAGAATGAGCATCCACCTACTTCACAAAAGGAAAGAAAACCTTAACGAGGTGTGTCTGGTTGGACTTAAGGACCCTGGACAATGTGCACCTTCAATCAGTGAAAAGGTATGAAATGTTTCACCTTATTGCCAAGGAAATTAAAAATTCCGCAGCCAACACTGCAGACTTCAACATTGTGGACATGCTGCCTGAGGTCTGAGCGAACCCAAATTGTAATGAAGATCCCCACCATTTGCTTGCTTGCAACACATGAATAGTAGTGTTGACTACCTTGCCAGGATGGTGTGCTATTTCTTGAAGAAACAGGGGCCATTAAAGCATAATCATCTGTAAAGTTGTCATCCAGCATAGCTGCTTCGGCAAGCCAATCTTCTGCTGCTGTTTGAACATGTTCCATGGGTGACCATTTGTGTACAGTTCCATGATTTTCTTCCTTGAAATACTGCTTTCCAGTGCCATAGTAGGTCTGTCCTTGCACACCATCCTCAGAATTGCAGAGTGAGGACCCCAGACATTCATCTGGAGAAGTGTTCAACAAGCTGTTGACACTGGAAATTCCTTCATAGAGTGCATTTGTATGCCAAGCAGAGGGTGGTGATCTGTAGCTTTTCAATGACTCTTCTGCTTTAGACACTCCCATCTGGTTGTTAAGTGTCCGACGGATCAAATCCTCCCACATCACTTTAGGAGTTTCATCTTCCACCCACAGCACATTGATTGCATTTAATGGCACAACTTCTTGAAATCTGTAGCATGCACATGAGCAATGACCAGCTTCATCTATGAGTATTGCCAGCTTTAACTTTCTGACTTCAAAGCCCAGCTGCTTTTGTCTTTTTGATAGCAGAATTACCATAAGACCCCCAGTGCGTACACAACCGTCTCATTCAAAGCATACAGAGAGAGTTGCACAAATTTTTGAAACCATATTTTCTTAACAACATTGAGCTGCATAACTCAGCCATTGATCAAGAATGATCCGATGATCTTGTATAGCATTCTCACAAGTCATGAAAAAGGCACATCCCAAACCATGAGAGGTGAATAAGAAGATGAAAACCAAACCATATGCAAGCAGAAGGCCAAGAGTACCCACCCAAGCACATAGATATCAGCTGGCTGAGACATGTCCAACCATTCTTCTATATTGAGGTCTTCCCCAGGAGGCTTTCCAGCAACATTCCATGTTCCGACTGAAATTCTGCCAAGATAAAAACCATAGAACAAGGACGGCAATTATCAACACAACTCAAGAACTCTCATCATCTCACAAGCCTTGATTAAGAATATCCAAAATAATGATAGGAGCAACTGATGGAAATTAGAGGTACATTGGGGTTGCAGAATCCAGAGTACTAATTAAGTAGACACTTTACCTGAACTCCTGGTTGTCAAGACATTCCTCATGAAACATTTCAGACTGCGTTCTTGGTGGTGACTGCTGTGATGTATCTATAATAACAAGGATACACAATCTTAGTTGAAGACCCAAAGTGTCAGTTTCAGGACCATGATGCATCTTCTCCAACTAAAAAGACTGGCCGGTGGAATATGAAAAGCAAATGACAGGGAAGCTTCAACTTATTACTGTCACTCACAACAGCAAGGAATTTATGATTGACCCATAGTGGCCCAGACAGCTACAAGTTCAGACATTGTAAAGACATGGGTGAATCCCTTATGCCCCTCATCATGGAAACTGTATGCCTGATTCACACCCTAAGTAATTACTGCTCTCGTGACAACTAAAATGGGAAGCAAGATTGTCAAAATGGGTTCCTACCTGGACTTGACAGGGCATCATCTGAGTCTGGGTCCAATTCTGCAGGTGTGCCTGGGTCCCCTGCTTCACTAACTGCAATTGCATAGCAGACTGAGTAATGGGTACAGAGGAATCGATAGCAAAATGCTTTCTTGAACGACAGTCATATAACCACATGTAAAAAAATGTTGTTGGGAAGTGAGAAAGCTTTGTAGGCAAGAAAGAGTGAAGTTACCATAATCTTCTTCAAACTCATCAGAGTTGCTGTTATCTTCTGCATCGTGACCACATCTGATATCATCTTCACATTTGAACTCATCTCCAGTTGCTTTGAAGGTGAGCCACTTCTTCATGAACTGTCGAGGCCAGGACTGCAAAACATTGACACGCACCTCGTGAACTCAACTCTATAGCCTAGGACTCGCTTGCTCGACCTCCCCAAATAATTTCACGGTGATCAGGAATATAGGGTGTTTGCAAATGTACCTCGCGTCGGCCGCTTTGCATTCTCGTTAATTTCCTAGTCCCCATCACCCGCGATGGTAATACCTGCTCACAAGCGAACATCATTATCCATTCTTCAAGTTTCAATTCCTTGCCAATAGCTTTGCACCCCGGACAAGACGTTGAAAGAGTCCGCTGAGGGAGCGACGATGGCTCAGAACAGGACTAGTACAAAAAGCATGCATGGTGACAAGAAATCATTTGCCGTCACATCTATCACCAGCGACAGTTCATGAAGACTCCGAACTGTAATTGGCATCTATTCCTACACAAGCGATGGTACTTACAACAATGCTCACAGATTTCGAGAAAAAAGACTCCGCTTTTTTTAGCATCTATTCCTATACAAGGGAAGAATGTACTAGCCGAGGGTACTTGACAGGGAAGTGCCGGACACTGACTCTTTGAAACGGGCTACATCGTTCAGTGAGCTCCGTTGTCATATTTTGAAGAAATGCCTTGAAAGGCACAAACGCTGTGTGCGATGAAGACTACTAGTCTTCTGATTGCAAAATTGCATGCAACGTGCGGCTACGGCCACGAGCCTGAAAATAGTACTGCTGTTGCACGAAGTCGCCAAAAAAGACTTTCGTGCAGTCGTCAAACACAAGTAAGAAAGAGAGCGGAGAACTGCAAAGGTTTCTTCAAGAGATGATCTCACCTAGATGCCTTTCGCGGTCACTGTTTTGGTTATCGCAGGACACGAAACTATTCGCCAGGGAACCAAGAACCTTATCCTCCGTCAAGGCTGAAGCATGGATCCAACTCCTGAAGAGAGAGGAGAACCGAAAGTCGAAATTATTCTCTATTATCGGGAGAACGTTTGTAGTGTGAGGTCAAGAAGCGCATGACTCAAGCCTTATCATATGCTATGGCGTTCTAGGATGAAACAATACTTGGTGATGTGATCCCGATTAGATGGATCATGGAGCAAATGAACTGCAACGCGGAGGTTCTGGCAATCTGCCAAGTCAAGCATAGGCATGCAACACTATGTTCATCTACATATATGCAAACTCTAAGAGTGCGCAATGTGTGTTCAACGAAAGGGGGAGTGCATCAAAATGAAGAGACGAGAGAGAAGAATACGGCAGAAGAAAACTGGACGCAGAACACGGAATAACGCAAGCTTGTCTGCATACAGCAGTTCTTAAAGCCAGAGGGAAACAACAACGGCGGCTGATCCATGAAACAATCAACACGGACTTCCTCTAGAAAGGGAAAAAAAAACGCATTTACAATTGCGCCATCTGGAAAAGCAGAAAACAAAACAGCGAAATGAGGAAGTCTAGATCCCGAGGGAATGTGGAGGGGAATTTCACACGGGCGAGCGCGCTTGGAGAAATTTTGTTGCGACCTGGAGAGTCGGAAATCGTCTGGGGAAATCTTCGTTCAATGCGCCAAAATTTTGAGCTTAAGAACTGCGGTGCTATCGTCCCCCAAAAAACAGTGCCACGATCCTCCACTCTTTGGAAAGATTCTCGGCTGCCAGAGAGAGGGAAAAAGAAAAAAAAGCAGGTCGAAAGCGGCGGGAAAACAAGCGCGAAGGTCGGATGCAGCGCTGCAGCGACGGACGTCCTCCCCGCGTGCACGAAAGGGCAGCGACGACCGCGACACGAAGACGCTCCCAAATATTCCTTTTCACACAGGGAAAGGTGGGAGGAAGCCGGGGGGGTCTATGGAACGCCATTGTAAAGTTCACTTTACATTACAAGTCCAAGTCAAGTTTGAACCCGAATCGAGCGATCCTATTGGTGCAATCACTGAAAATAGTCCCACGAGCTTTACATTATAATTATAATATTTCTAATCTATGACTGCGAGTCCCAAGGGCCCAAAAGATACCATTTGTACCTTGGTAGCTTCAACAGTACCTTACCTTAAGGTCAGTTTCGTCATTAAATAATCCTCAAAATAGTGACATAAAATTTTGTGAAAATATGAACTTGACATGTTGAAAATCATCATAATTATCATAGCCTACAATCTGAATATTATTATTTTCACTACTCATATAACAATATTATACTTAGATGATGGAAAATATATAATTTCAAAATTTAAAAACGAATTCATTTTTTGAAAAAACAAATTATTTGTTTTGTCAATGTGAAAACTGACCCAATGTTACAATAATTATATTATTTTCAGAAATGTTGTAAGAATTTTTTTCAAAGAAAATAAAATTCTGAAGGAAATTAAAGAATATTTTAGAATATTTTAGAATATTCTATATTATTTATTTTATTTTGACATGAAATCTTCAAAATTAATTTGTAACAATAAAATAATATTTATTCCCAAGAATGTACATCTCACACCGAGACTTTGTGCATGCTTCCCCCCTCCCCTCTCCCTTGTTTTGTTTTTCTCCATTTTTGTCCCATCTTTATTTTGCCTCTCTCTATTTTTGTCTTCTAGGATGGGGGAACACGAGAGAACAAAATTGGAAGCATACCAAACATTGAAGACTTGGTTTCCAAATGCTTGGCCTCCAAAACTTTATGCAAAAAATCCTTGCCTTGCCTTGGGTGAACCGGCACCCACACTGGTGCTAGCAAGATGATAAGTACCACCCCCC
>Ga0209611_10000373_pt1 | contig 63767 bp, 30 predicted proteins | sample S1TSphgellanicum_3_FD_187693 | JGI IMG/M metagenome (GOLD analysis project Ga0209611, IMG submission 187693) | Host-associated microbial communities from peat moss isolated from Minnesota, USA - S1T2_Fc - Sphagnum magellanicum MG (SPAdes) (version 2) | ecosystem: Host-associated > Plants > Peat...
ATATTATGGAGGTTTAATCAGTACCATGCTAATGTTCTTAATATTTTTTTACTTTTTACTTTAGCCAATATGAGTTTACTTAGTACTAGCAGCTTTATTGGGGAATTTCTTATTATAGTATAAGCTTTCCAAAAAAATAACTTAGTGGCCTCATTAATAGCACTTGGGATGATTTTATGTGTAGCTTATTCTCCTTGGCTATATAATCATGTGATTTTTGGGAATTTCAAACCTAAATCCCTCCAAAAAATTTCTGATTTAAATGGAAAGCTTACATAAATTTGTATATAAGTAGTCATTTCTTCCTCTCTTTAGTGATAAGTAATTTGATTATTTTAAAATAGTAATATATGGAAATAATGCTTGTGAAAAGTCCTACAAAAACTAGGAGATATAGACCTTCAACACATTTCATTTTATGTCTCCTCTTTCCATTTTTATTTTTTTTGAGTGAACCTTGTCGAAGAAAGAATGAAAAGGATTGAAAAAAGATGTACATATTTGTTTTTCTACAAGCTCTTAAAAACTTTATTTAAATTTATCTTTTTGTTTATTGTAAGGGAGTGTGACGTGCTAACCAAAATAGATGATGTTTAATTCACTATAACCCCACATAAAGGATCGTGATAGATGTCTAAGTACTTTTCTAAAAGCCTTGTGAAATGTTTATGGGCATGCATGATTTCTTTTGGAATTTCCATCCAAGAAGATATGTTTAGAAAGGCCTCTTTGGACAAGAGACACTTAACTAATTGCTTAGTTTCATTTTTTTCGATTCCTCTAAAGACAAAAGACTTAATTAATGCCTTTTTTGAACCTTATCAGTATTTAATATTTTGCAATATGAAATTTCATGCCATAATTGTTATTTGTATTTTATTTTTGATTAGTGATGTTGGAAAATCTACACAAATAGGATTACATACTTGGTTACATGATGTAATGGAGGGTTTTTGAATAAATATTTGAGGGCTCTCATGTGCCATTAGGTACATTCCAACAATATCATTATACAAGAAGGCACAACTTTAAATATTGAAGAGAATTTTTTTATAAAAAAAATTATTTATTCCCACATGCCACATTGTGGTAGAAATATAAATTATTTGTCACAATTCAAGGTGCAAGTGCACTTTTTTTCTTTTTTTCTTTTTGTTGTGGGGGCCATTACCCTGCAAAACATAATAAAACTAGTGTTGCACCCACATTATTTACATAATAAATGATGGAGGCTGGTTGGAAATTAGGGGGACGGAAAAAATGTACAAAGAATCATTGAAGGCACAATGTTTTCCTTCTTCTTAGCAAAGGCCAAAAATACTTGCGCATTGCACATATTTATGGTCTTGACAATGTAATGGCGGGCGAGTTGGTCGAATTTGAAAATGGTATGATAGGCATTACTTTGAATTTAAAATCAAATAATGTCAAAGTTGTTTTAATGGGTGATGGCTTGACCATTCAAGAAGGTAGTTATGTAAAAGCAACGAGTCAAATTGCTTAAATACTAATAAGTGATGCTTATTTGGGTTGTGTCGTAAATGCCTTAGTTCAATCTATTGATGATAAAGGTCAGATCCCAGCTTTGGAATTCAAATTGATTGAATCCTCATCTCTTTGTATTATTTCAAGGCCTTCTACATATGAACCTATGCAAACAAATGGAAAAAAAAATTGCTAAGACAAAAAAATTATATATAATTAAATTAAGGTTTTTTTCAAAATATTTGGAATATATATTGTGCAAAAAATTAAAAATATTTATTATTCTTTATTTTACATTCCAAAATTCATTTGACACAAACACTTATGGATTGACATAATAAATTCATATTTAATGGCATTGTAGTTTAATCGGTTAGAATACCACCCTGTCAAAACGGAAGTTGCGGGTTCAAACCCCATCAATCCTGACAAAAAGATAAATTATTTGTCATAATTTAGGGCGCAAGTGCATTCATCTTTTTTTGCGTAGTAGGGGCCATTGCCTTGCAAAATGTAGTAAAATTAATGTTGAGCCAATCTTTTTTTTTTCTGCCTTTTATTTTTGTTTTCTTCCTTGCCTAATAAAGCTTAGAGAAAAAAATACATTTTCTTCTCTACCTAATGTCGACAGAAAATTTAAAAAGATCACCAACATAATAGCTGACCCACATGTTCTCATAACAATGTACAAACATATCAAATCCAAATTCAGAAACATGACCCTAAGAGGAGATGACAAAAAGAAGACCTTCCTAGGGGGAGGGGAAGGAAAACCTTTTTTTTTCTTGGCATCAATCGAATACATGAATAATAACTTGGCTATCCATTTCCGAGGCATATCCAAATTTTTCACAACAAGGTTATGAAAATCCCTAAAAAATAATTGGTCATATCATATGCACTAATTGTCATTTGTCCAAAAAACCTATAGATTTTATCTTTCGATACTCAAATCAAGGTCCTGAAAATGAAAGGATATTACCATATTGAAGTCATAACACTCCTTTTTGAAAATCCCCTTTATAATAGTTGGCATTGCTATTCTTCATCTTGTTACATTACATCAATATGGTTCTAATAATCCATTGGGTATCAATTCTTTTGTGGATAAAATAGTTTTTTATCCCTATTTCTACATAAAAGATTTATTAAGTTGGGTAATTTTTGCCATTTTTTTTCTATTTCTTTTTTTATGCATCCAATGTTTTGGGGCATCCTAACAACTACATACTTGCAAATCCATGTATAACTCTTCTTGTTTGTTACAATTATGTCTGGAGGGTTGTTCGCACGTGAGTAGCATTCAAACCCATGTGCCTTCCGGCCTCGCCTTTCTATAAGGAGGAAAAAAGTTACCTTATCCCTATGCATACAATTGTCCTTGCAATGAAACGTAGATGGTACCCATGTTATGGTTCCTTGCAGTCCAATCCCACACAAGGTTAGGGAATCCACTCAAGCAATTGCTTTGAACCTTCATCTTCCCAAATGCACCCTCTTAGGTGCACAACACTAAGTAAACCGAGCCAACTCACATTATGCACTAATGGTGGATAATCATATTTTTTAAAGGTACTAAGTACAACTCCATAGATAAGCAAAATGATGGTTGCATTATTTATGATAATTCATTCAAAAAACCATGGTCTTTGGCTTTTGGCTCTTAGTTTGATAGTTTTCACCCTTGGCAATAGATAATAGCCTTAAAAGCTTAGAAAGAGCTTGACCTAGCAGGGCAACACATAAATCGTCACCATATTTTCGGCTTAACTTAAGGCACCCAAAAATCGTACATGGTGGTTTGCCTCCGTTTGGCTTAGACTATATATATATATATATGTATATATATATATATATATCTTCTTCTTTTTTTGTACTCCATCACGTTTTTTTTGTCGTCCCAATTTCAAGTTGGCTTGTTTCTTTTGTTCTTTTGAGTGATCTTTTACCCCACCTATTTTGAGATATTTAATTCCTAATAACATCAAAAAAATCTTGGATATTTTCTTGTTTGAATCCTAATAACCTTTGTAAACCTCAAATGTTTTTATTCTAAACATAAAAAATAATTGTATGTTATATGTTTCAACTCTAGAGGCAAATAAACAACATAGAAGAAGCATAAATCATTTTTTTAAAAATGACCTTTTATTTCTAAATATCATATCTTCCTTGTTTTCTATCCATTTTCAATAATCTAAAGTGCTATGGATGCACTAAGTTAAAATCTACATGTATTATTTAACCTATAGAGGTAAAGAAACAACATAAAAGAGCCATGAAAAAGATGAATATGTTGAATTTCAAAATATGGATTAAGCCAATGACCAAACATTGACCCCACTTATTTTTAACAACCATATCTTCTTCATTTTGTGTCTTTTTTGAGCAATTTAAATGACCATGGGTACACCAAATCAAGGTCTAAAAAACCCTTTTCCACTTGAAAGGCAAAAGGACAATGTACATTAAAATCTAAAATTATTTAAAAACTTAAGTGTTTGCTCACTAACTTGTCTTATAATAGTTGCAAATGAGTTGCAATTATGATGTAACTAATTTTTTATCCCATACTATTTGTCCTACCTTTCATGTTTGCAGAATATATTACTAAGTGCATTTAGAGTATTAAAAACAAGTGACATTTGGAACAAACTAATAAAAAAAGGTTTGGCCTTAAAGTTTAAACCCAAAATAAAATAGGATTATTCCAAATGACCTACCTACTTACTTTAAACCTACCTACCTATCTATTTAGGTCTAATTTACTTACATAACTAGACTATGAAATTTAAGTAATAATGCTTACCTACTTGTTGACTTAAGCACGACATGTCAACATATTATTGGCCTTAAGTTGAATGATGTTTAAATTTAATTAATAAAAATATTAAATATCAAAATAAATTTATAATTGTCACGTTCCATTAATGATTTGTCAACACAATGTGTAGGGCATTATAAATCATCAAAAACGGAATAAATTTGAGAAAGTTATGGCCCCCCAAAGTAGAGGGGATCAATTTTTTTTTAAAAAAACAAACCATTGAATGCTACAAAGGCCAATTCCCAAACACTTAAAAAAATCCTTTTATGTTGTTTTATTGTTATTAAAGTTCAAATATGATTGTAAAACTTCAGGTGGCATTCCTATAACACTTTAAATCATTAAAAATGAATAAGAAATAAAAAAGTTATGAGGTTTGAAAGTTGGAGGGGTCCAAAGAGGGAAAAAAAAAGGAAAAAAAAATGTTTTGTAAGTTGGAAAGTTTATTTCTCTTCTTGTTATTTCTTCATTACACCTTTTCCTTTACATTTCAAAGATGATTTCTAAAGCTTGAGATAACACTCCCATAACATTTTAAATCATTCAAAATGAAATACATATGATGAAGATATAAATAATTGATGGATATGTATCTTTATTAAGTTATAAGTAGTTGTATTGTAGTCATAACATAATTGAATAATAATATTTTAGTGATGGCGCAATAGTGGTTGGGCTAATTGTATCAATGGGAATCATAATCGAAAACTAGTTACAAATATATTCCATAATGGGTGGTCGAAACGTGGACATGTGGCATGATCACATTATGTAGTTTGTACCTAATTGCAACATAATTGTTGCTTTAGTAACACATTTACAAGTAGTTACCACATGTAATTTTTGAAAAAGTTAAATATGATTGACTACATATGTATGTATGATATGTATAAATTATCATATAAAATACCCATTTTCAACTCACTTGCAATTATAATACAACTACATGATTTTTTGATGTGACAATTTATTTATTAATACATCGTATTTCTAGAGGGATAGTTGCACTTAGTTGTAATACCCAGAGATAATTGTAAAATAGTTGTATATGATCATTTTTTTGAGTTTTAGTTGCAAGATAATGTGGTTTCGACAAATGCAAATTCTCAAAGTGTCTACTTCATTTCATAAATCAAGGTATGTAGAAATATCCTAATATTCCTCAATATAAACCACCTCAAAAATGGGAGGATGACCTAAATAATGATGAGGTGAACAGGCAATACAACAAGTTGTAGACATTGAACTATAATAAAAATATTTAGGAGAACAAATGTAAATTATTAAAATAATGTATCGACATCATCAAACACTATAATTGCATTTGGAATGTGTTATTCCATATGTGCTTGTCTCCAATAAGGAGCAACTATAGAGACTAATGGGAATAGATTATATAACAATGTACCAAAGATGTGACAAGATCAATTAAGTATGGTTCAACACGGATAATGGGTTTGGAATATAAAAGTTCATAAAGGATTGTGTACTAAGACCTACACCAAACTGATGTAACTATTGACAACAAGAGGTCCACATCTAATTATTGATTGTCTTTTCATTGAGGAATTTGTGAGGCAAAGCTTTATGGATCATGTCACCATAGAAGTGCAAAAAAATTGAACATGGAAAAACCACAATCCATAGGAGTTGTGCAATCTAGCCAAATAGGCATCATGCACGATTTGAATTTAAGATATTCAAATTGTCCACATATGGCAAGGAAATGTGAAAAACACCAACTATGGTTCAGATTCTTCAACCACCATCTTATCTACATTTTGTTCCTAAATGAGTTTGGTTGATGGCAATTTAAGCAAATATGGGATACACCAAACTAAACCCATACAATGTACAAGTTTAATGCCTATAATTTGGACAACTCAACCAATGACAACCATAGGAAAAGTGTGTAACATTGTACATGTTTACATTAGAGTGTCACCAATTGCATAGATGCCCAATTCATCATTAGGAGGAAAGGTGTTCGAAACAACCACAAAAGCAATGATGAGGGTAAGGTCTATTGGAACAATTCTAAACGTGGACCCAATAACAACATGGAACCTTAGAGTTTTAATTGGTTTTACAAACCAATTATCTATTTCATCCTATATTTATAGACCCAATTGTCACCACACAAAGGACACATTCACATATTTTGGGAGGAGCACATAATGGATATGTAGTAATGAAACTTTTGTAACTTTGTACTTGCGATGTTAACGACAATGGCACCCCCAATAATAGTGTTCAATCCAACAACATTACCAACATATCTAGGAGGAGAAATGTTAGATCCTCCCAAATGTTTTGGAAGAATTGTGAGGTTATTTGAAATGCCAATTTTTTGAACTTACAAGAAACCATCAAACTATCCTTAATACTAGAAAGACTTTAATCCATATGAACACGAGCAAGTATTTAAAGTTTCCATTAAAACTCATGGGGAAATGGTAGATGAAGAAACAACAAATACATTCAATTTCACACTTAAGGACATTGCTTTGAAATAATGTAACAACTACATGAAGGATCATCCAAACTACAAATTTGATAATTCATAATTGATTTTTTGCAAACGATATTGTATGGTGCAAAATGATGAATACATGTACCTACAGTTAAAACCCTTGAAACAAGAGACAACAAAATGAATGAAGGTGTACTATGAATGATTATTGAAGTTGGCCAATGATTATAAACACCAACTACTAACAATTTCCTAACCAATATTTTCATATTTGGACTATAATCATATTTTTGTATTGCAACTACAAGGATGAAGAAGACAACACCGTAGCAACAAAGTAATCAACCATATTATGTGAAATAGGGATTTCAAAACATGAAGCACAAAATTATCTCTCAATATTTCAAGTATTAAGGATCACATGGTAATTGCATGTCAAACCACAATAGTTAAACTAAGTATGTATTACATTAATTACCACTACATTAACCACAATGTGGAAAGATGTTGAAATTTAAAATAAAAAAAAACCAACTATGGCAATAGCAAAAGTTAATGCATAAGTTGCAAAACTGCCTAAACCATTGATTTATCCTTGTCATATTTTTGGAATCATTGGGCGCAAGCTCAACACTTGTCCAAAGTTCAATGAAATGTAGAACATGTTAAAGGAAAAGGGAAATAAAATTAAAAATAATAAACTGATTGTTGATGTGAAAATTACAATTGCATTTGAAAATATGGTGGATGTGCATGTGGCAACCACTAGGAGCATCACAAACTTACCCCCTTCCTATATTTGTGATGTTACAACACTTTAACAATGTGTTGATATAATCATTGATATGATATTGAGATGACATTCCAACATAATGTTTGGATCAAAACATAATGTTACAATGTTATGACAACATCATATCAATGATTGTATCAACATTTAACCTTGAACACAATGTTAAAATGTTGTAAAAACACAAATACATTGAAGGGGCAAGTTTGTGATGAACAAGGTAACTAAAGTACAATTGTTCAAGGAGTTGGAACCAAGAAAGAATAAGAAATGAACTAGATTGGGAAGTAAAGGAACATCTAAAGAAATCCATGGTTCATACCATACAACAAATGCAAGTTATTAATCCACTTATGGAAATGCCTTTCACAACAAAAGGTGAATGGAATACTACCTAGATTAGAATGCCAAATTCAAAAGTGCTCGAGGAAACATCAAAACCACAATAAATACATTTTATCTCTCGAAACAAACTAATATTTGTATTTTAAAAATTCCAAGATATTAGTAAGCAATTGCTAGAATTGAGTTATATTTTGAACCTAGGACAATTATTCCAAATAATGTCTAATCTCAAGAAGTACTTAAGCATAAACACTAAACCTCATTTTGTGACTTCAAATTTTGACTTTAAGATAGTCATAAATGATTATCACAATTAAATTTTTCATTAGTTGCATTAATCGCACTCAACATGTAGTTACAAATATAATCCAAACATGACATCAACAAATGTCCCATGGATGAAGTATGCACTCAAACATATATTCCATCCTTTAATTATATAATTTTTATAATTACTTACCACTATTTGGAACTATAATAGCACCAATTACAAATTGCCACATGGAACAAATATGAAAATTAAATAATCAATTTTACTTCATTCATTCAAATTTGATGGTTTAAGATTGTTCCACATGCACCAACACATTTTGCCATGTGAGGATTCAAAATAAATAAATTTTAAAATTCAATTTAAATAGGTAGGTATGTATATAGGTAAATAGGTATGTATATAGATAGTTATGCGTTACTAGAAAACACGGTCCTAATCCACTCGACATTCCACCCCCCACCCAACATTGAATGGGAAATACCCATTTCCACCCATGTGCATTCTTAATGGAAGTCATGAAGGATTTGGAATGCATGGTAAGGTGTCCATTATGATTCCACCATGCACCACTCCCATCCATTGAAATCCACTAGTTTCCACAAAAAATCCATTATGAATCCACTATGCACACATTCAATTGGAAATGGTCCATCAAATAACCACAAGTTAGTGGTTTGGATGAACTCCTTTCCACTTGGCTTAAATTGGGTGGAAATGCATAATGGATTAGGACTTGGTTTTCTAATAGTGACGTGAATAAGTAAGTAAGTAGGTAAAGAGTATGTATAACCACAAACTTGGGTAAGACAAACAAATGAAGTCAAAACAAGTGGATTAGGACTTGGTTTTCTAATAGTGACATGAATAGGCAAGTAGGTAGGTAGGTAGGTAGGTAGGTAGGTAGGTAGGTAGGTAGGTAGGTAGGTAGAGAGTATGTATAACTATGAACTTGGGTAAAATAAACAAATGAAATAAAATCAAACATCAAAGAATGAAGGAATAGCTACCCTTTGAAGGCAATCCTACTTTCAAACATAAAACTTACAAAGAATAATCCCAGGGCAAGTTAAGTGACTAGAAGGTAATTACCTTTTAATTCAAAAAAATATTTTTGAGCTGTAGAACAACATTTTCACATTGCCTTCATCATTTTGCACATTGCCTTCCAACAACTACCTTTCATTGTAGCTACCATCATGTGCATTCTAGAAGCTCCAAAAAGACAATATAAATGAAACTAAGAAAAGGGAAACCCAAAAAACAAAAAAAACTACAATATTCTATGGAAAGATGAACTTACATTTTCACATTAAATGAGGCTAGGAAAATAAATGAAAACATGAGTACACACCAAGGTCCATCACCTTCACCCTTCATGTATTTTAGTATTATGAAGTACAACATGGTTATGTCCTCCCAAATTCTCCTAAACTAACATCTCCATCTCTTTTCCTACTCCTCCTCTACCATGCTACTCCAAGAATGATGTTCCTCCTCCTATAAGTTCCCCTTTTCACTAATCCACACATGGTCCACATCTTTCCCAAGAAAATAAGCCCTTACTTTAATCCTTCCTCAAAAGTCCCTTAGTTGATTGGTGAAACAAAACCCAATCCTTCATCCACATGAAACTAGTTAACTAATAGTTTCATCCCCTAATAAATTAAATAATTACTAGGATGCCTACTAGGCTATAAGATTTTTACCTTTAACAAAGTAGGCAAATAAATAATTTTGTTATTTTAATTTTAAATTTAGCTTTCAAGGCGAAACCTTTTTTATTAATTCATCCCAAATGACATGTTTTCTTTTCTAAGTTGTTTGTGTTTTTAATATTTCAAGTGCATTTCTTATTTTACAAGATTAAAATGGAAGACAAAATATATGGGATAAATTTTATAGTTGCAACTTACTTACTTACAGTTGTTTGCCTACCTACTTATGCCTTACCTACATACTTACCTATATTTGTTTACTCGAGGCCTATTTAATGACTATCTATCTACCTAATTTACATACATACGTACGTATTTACCTAAATACCTACCTACCTACATAATTAACCTACCCACTTAACTTATTGACCTACCTTTTTAACCTCCCAATTTAATTAATAGATACATTAATACATGTAATTAACTTAAGGTACTACCTACCAATTAATACCTAGCCTAACCAATACCTATTAACTTAATTTACTACCTACTAATTAACCATTGAAGGTGAAAGTCTGCTTTTGAAGTGAATTTTTTTTTAAATGTGCATATTGTATTACAAATTCAATTAAAATGTATGTACATATGGATCTACCTTTATATAACTTGATGTCTTATACCTTAAATGTCAAATTGCTTCATTGACAAGGGTCAATTCCTTCAAACAACTCGTGCATCTATACCTATTATTAAGAAATTCAAGATGAATTAGAAAGGATAATTTTTTTCTTTCAAATAAATAACATCTAATAAACATGTAAGCCAAAATAATCAAATTATGAACACATTAATCACGTCAACCATGTGATCATTGTGAACAACTACTATGCAATTAGATTTGGACTTGGAATTTGAAATTTAAAAATATGAAATTTGGGGAGGAAACTTCTAAGCAAGTGTCACATGGTAATAAATTAACAAATCTCCCCTTTGCATCAATGACCCTCATGCACCTATGCCTATTGTCAAGAAGATCAAGATGAATTATAAAGGAGAAGGTTTTTTTTCTAAACATTCTATGTATTTTTTAGTTTTTTAATGATGCAATTATCATCTCATGTGTTACATAATAATAAATTTTCTAGTTTAAGAGTAGAGCTAAAAGATTGATATAAGTTTTTTGTTTATTTAAAGAACTTGGAGGTTGAAGGTTCTTGTTATTATTGTTGGAGGTTGAATTTTTTTGTTTTTATTCTTGGAAGTTGAAAGTTCATGATTTTTGGTTTGTTTATTTGCATATATATTTTAAAATGGTATGAGAAAATCTTTCATTTTTTTAGAAGTTGACTTGTAAAACATAACTTATAGTGATGAGGGATTTGTGAAAGGTGAATTTTTTTAATGAAAATCATGTTGTGTCTTTTGTTTATGTGTTAAAAATTTTGGATTTTTGAGCTAAAAGGTGGAGTTGAAATAAAATTAATTTATATAAACACATTTTTTTTGTGCATTTATGATGACTTTTGTTGTTTTTGTGTTGTAAGGCCAAACTTTGATAATGTTCAAATCCATCAAAATCAAAGTTGTGCAAAAACTTAAATGGAAGCTTTGTTTGAAAAATATAGTCTTTAGTAAAAGATGTTGTATAATTTGGTTAGGTTGTTAATTACTATGTCATTGAATGTGTTGTTTGTGTAGTAATCCAAACCAACACATCTAAGAAAACAAATTCTAAAACAACAAAGGTGAAGTAATACACCAAATATGGTGAATTCTAACCTCAATACTCCAAGTATCACTAGGAGAAGTTTCAATTTGTGATTGTAATTTGCAACTAAAAATGAGTTGCAACTAACATGTACAACTCAAATTCCATTAATTGTATAAATGAAGTTGCATGCAACATTTGGTTGCAAATGACAATTTAATATGATGTCATCACATTCCACATAGATGGTGTATATGGTCAAACATATACACCTTTATCCATTGACCAACCATATAAAACTTGCAACTAGTCACCATTATCTACAACAATGTTATAACCCATTACAAAGTGCCATGTGGCATAATAAAAAATCCATGTGGCATGTTAATTGAGTTAATTTGGCCAAAATAAATCTAAATTAATATTTAGAAGGTATATAGGTAGGTAAGAAAGAAGGTAAATAAGATTAGGTGGATTGGTAAGTAGGTGGGTGCATAATCTAGGAGGTAGATATGTAAATATTTTTATTTTATTTTAAATTTAACCTTTATGGTTAAACCTCTTTGATTGGTTCATCCCAAATTACACGTGTTTTTTAGATCTAAGGCAAAACACCTTCCTTATATACACTTTTGCAAGGTGGAAATGAAAGACAAAACACATGGGATAATTTTTTTAGTTGTAACCTAGTTTGCAATTAAGTTGTAGCAAAAAAGTTTATTCCATCATTTTAAATTTTTTTGTAAACTATATATATTAAGTAATTAACTAACTAACTAGAACCAATTGATTAACTAGGCATTAACTAATTACTTACCCACTCACCAACCTACCTACTACTTATTATTACCTAATAATTAAGTAATAACTAGTATTATCATAAACTATTTAAATTTTTACATAAACTAGTAAATTATTAAAATAACATTAAAGGTAATTAACTAATTTTAAGTTTTTAAAATTACATTATTATTCATTAATAATATTTTAATAATAATTTTATTAGTTAATTTTGTATTAATTATAAATATTTAATAATACGTAATTATTAATTAATTAAGTAATTATTACTATGAGCTAACTAATTAACTCATAATTAATTTTTTAATTACTTATATTAAATATAATAGGTAGTTTTACCTACCTAACTATTTAACTATTTACTTACCAATTTATTTAGCCTATGTAATCACAATATATGTAAAATGTATATTTAAGATGCCTTAAACATAAAATTAAATTCATGAATATATAAATATATCCTTAATATATATTCCAAAACATTTTAATATATATCAAAGGCATATGTACATCACATATAAATAATCAAGTTGCAATTACTTTTGCAACTAATTGGACATCATGGAGGCCTTTTTTTAAATGAAAGACCAAAAAAACATGGAAGGATGTAAAATCTAATAGTCACAAATTAATTATGCCATAGTTGCAAAAAAAAAAGAAAAGTGAACACATGTTGAATAGTTGTAAAAATGATAAAACATTAGTTGCAAATGACATTTAGTCACATATAGTCGCAAATTGGATGATTGTATAATATTGTAAAAAATGCTTTTGAAGTGCATCTTTTAACCTTGAATGTCAATGCATACAATTTTAGATCCATTTCATATTTATAGATGGAATGTAATTTTGCATTATTTATCATAATTTGGACAATGCTAATGTGTGTGCAAGGTTTACATATTTGCATTATAAGTTGCAATTTAATTACATAATACTACTAAAATCAATTGTCATATAACTACATTAAAACCTATAGTTGTTTATTAAATTACAAAGGACATCAACAAACTTTGTTTGTCAATGGATGAATGAAAAATCATGCAAGCTTTAGGTCTATTGATGGATGAATGAAAAATCATACAACATTAGGTTTATCAATGGATGAATAAAAAATCACACAAACATTAAGTTTGGTAATGGATGAACCTACCTATCAGTTATTCCATAATAATCATTTAATTGCCATTTGCAAATTTTACAACTCTTGAGCAATTACATTAAACCTAATGGTTGCATTGTAATTGATAAAACATTGTTTTATTTCAGGAATGTAATTATAATTGATGTGAATTGCCATGGTTGTTAATTAGTTGTAGCCATATTAATGTGTTTCCATTAGACCTACAATGGAAATCAACAAAGTTCATCATTGATGGATGGATGAAAAACAATGTTAGCATGATTTTACAATAATAGTTGCAAATTGGTTGCATTTGGAGTTGCATAATATTATTCTTGCATAGTTGCAATTGAATTGCGTGAGTTGTATATGCATACAGTTCCACATATGTTGAGTTGTGTCCATTGTAATTCATGCAACTTATTTGGTAACACGTATGCCATACAAATACATTAAGTTAAAATGAAGTTGCAAGTGGTCATTGCAATTAAAAAACCCAATTGCAAGGCTAGTTGCAAATCACCCTATTTTCTCATAATGTTAAATATTGAAATGGAATTCAAGCCCTTGATTGCACCATGATGGAAGGAATGGTAACATATCATGTTACAGTATAATGTTTTACAATGTTCCATGTGCTAACATATTAGTTTGTCCATTATTTTGAAATAGTTGAAACATTAAAATTAAGCCTTTGACTTCACTAGGATAAATGAAAGGGTGAAATATCAAATTATAATTAAATGTTTTGTAATGTGTAATATAAAAAATTGAATTTTTACAATTCATTCTTTATTTTTTATAATTAATAATGTACCTTTGTGACCAAATGTTTTTGTATCTACCTAGGACTAAATGTCACCAAATAATTAATTGCAAAAGACATCATGTGGTAGTGCAATCAAATTGGCAATCACACAATTATAATTACAATAGATTTTTTCATCCTTTGACATGAATGATTGTTAGTATGACATGGACCCCATTGCAACCTATGTGGATCACAACATTTGGATTTACAATTGAATTTTGGATAGTCACACTACTAGAAAACCAGGTCCTATGCCACTACATACTTCCATTCAAATCCAGTTTTAGACAAATGTGGTGCATGCCATTCCACCATACATTGGTTGTAGTGAAAGGGAATGCGACAATGCTACTTTCTTGACTATTTAAGTGGAATGGGATCCATGCCATTCCATTGTGTAATGGTTATAGTGGAAGGGAGTATGACAATTTGCCATGTTTTTTACTACCTTAGTGCAATGAGATTCATGCCATTCCACCATACATTGATGCAAATGGAAGGAAACTATGACAATGCCACCTTGTTGACTATTGTCGAGGTGGAATTGGACTTGTGCCATTCCACCACACATTGACACAAGTGGAAGGTAACTGTGGCAATGCCCTTTTCTTGAATACCTAAGCAGAAGGTGAATGATGTGTTCACCATTGAATGTGCAATTTTTTAGGGGAATTGTAAAAGACTAAACTTATTCATTCTTCTTTTATGTGCACCACTAACTTGCAACATGCCAATGGTTGGAACCAAGACACAATTCACCCATCCCAAGTGCATGCATGGGCATATGAATGCAAGATATGATATGGAGTGTGAACTATGTCCAATTTCACCTATTGACCTTGGATAACCATGTGTAGTTTACTTGAGGGTGTGCTTACAATATATACACAAACACATATTCATTAATCTCCATGAGCAAAATTGGTCATTTTGGCACATGTCACTTTATTGTTTTTCATTCAAGTGTGATCATTCACATAACAAGGTGGTCCATACATTGCCCTCACTAAGGTTACAATCTACCTTAATCATCAAACCCTATGTCACTCATCTCATATTATAATTTGGCCTATGTATCATAATTAAGTCATGGCCACTTTGACCATCTTGCTTCATGAATTAGAACCATGACCTCCCCTATTTTGAAGGAGTAACCATTTGATTTCATCTATGCTTGCTACCGAGCCATTAATTTTCACCTCCATGTTATCCTACAGAGCCTATTCCATAATATAACATTGTGACAACTTGATGGTTTTGAACTACACGCTTATTTTTTATTTATTTTTGGGTTGGTTACCTACTATATATAATCAAGATACAAGCTACCAATTAGAAATATTGGCATCAATACTTCTATCATCCATGTGTTCAAATCAAAATATTTTCACTTAGTTAATATCACTCAAAATTATTATTCATGATTTGTTTCTCATCTTATAAGCATGCTTAACCTATTTCACTCAAGCTTGTGTTGAAGATGTGTGTTTCTTAAGCAAATGTATAATAACCTTGTTGATGCATTCCACTATATACATTAATGCCACTCAATTGTAACTTTTAGAATGCCATTAAGGTGTGGAGTAAATGCCACCATTGCACATGCCATTACAAGGTCACCCACTTGTCACCCCATGTGTTATCATTAAATTTCCAATCACATTAAGTTATAGTGATGTATTATCCTAATGATTTGATCATGAGCTAGTTTGATGTGACGTGCCCCTTACATGCATTGTTGGAGTAAGGAGCAATGGTGTTGATTCTTCTTGGCCCCTTTGTGTTATTTTGCCTTTTGATCCTCCCCCTCCCTCTCCTCATGATCATGATTTGTATATGTCAACCCATGTAAAATACAACACATTTTTCCCAAAGACTCGTGTCATAATTAGGGCCTATGCAATCATTAAGTTCTATGCCATCAAGGTTAGTGTCATTAAGGCTTATACCACTACTAGCCTATGTCATTCAACACATGTCACTTAATATCCCTTGTGACCTATGTCACTCACTAATATTTAAGTTTATCATTAGGACCTCTATCACTGAACTTGTTGTGTCAATAAAGTGTCATATGTCACTTATCACTATGCCATGAAGGCCTATGTCACTAAGGTTGATGTCACTTGGGGTTTGGTGCACCATGTGACTGGAACATATGCCACTAAGGCCTATGTCATTCAACCTATGTTAGTCAAGTTCATAATATCATTAAGGTTGATGTCATTTGAGTTTGATGTAAATGTCATTAGGGCTCCTTTGTTTATGGTGTCCAACAAAAAGTTGGAGATATCTTTGTGGTGCATTTATAACATTAAAAATTGTCAAAGATGGATAAAAAATGAGAAAGTTATGGCCCTTCGAAGTGTGCATGGTCAAAAAGTTGAAAAAATGTCACACCCAACACTAGGAAACTATTTTGAAAACACCCAAACATTTTTTGTATGTTGTTCTTCTACCTTTAGAGTTCGAAGATGAATTATAGAACTTAAGGTGGCGTTCTCATAGCACTTTAGATCACTCAATTTGAATAGGATTTAAAGAAAGTTATGAACTTTGGAAGTAGGAGGGGTCTAAAAGAAGAAAATTGTGTTTTTTAGCATTTTGAATTAGATTTTGGTGGACTAATCCACTACATCCAATGTATGGTGAAATGACACTAATATGATTCCACTAAAATTGGATTTGGGTGGACCAATCCACTACATCCAATGTGCAGTGGTATGGACCATCCCATTCCACTAAAACTGGATTTGAGTGGAACTATGTAGTGGTACATGACCTGGTTTTATAGTATAGTTATATATGTGTCAATAGGGTTTGTGTGAATTGGGCTTATTTCATTTAATTTTATGTCATTTAAAACATTATCCGTGTCACTGGAATACTAGGCCCTAATCACCAAGCCCATGTGACAAGAAGTTATAATTACTAGGGCATCAAATGTTGGATTCGCCACTAGATCATTCTAATAGGATCACTTGTATGTCACTTAGTGTCAATTAAACATTACCTTCCATCATGTTTGACTGGCATATCAGAGGTTCACATCCACTATACTAAACCACTTTGGTAAATTGACTCAAGTATGTCACTTGGATGCCATTCACTATCACTCAAGAATCAAATAATAACACATCAAATGTTTGACTTAATTCACATCCACTAAATTAAACCAACACTCTAGTAAATCACTCAAGTATGACACTTGATGTCATCCAACCATCACCTTCAAGAATGGGTGATAACTTGCACATTATATGTTCAATTGTGGCATGGATGTGCCACCACCCATGCTAGTATCATTTATAGAAAAATGTCATTAAGAAAAATCTATTAACATTACATGAAGCTACCAATACACCAATGGTTGAACCATGTCAAATTCATACAATGACATATGCAGAATGTACATTACCTTCACTAAGGTCTCAATCTACTAGTCATCAAAGATAGTCACTCACCCTTGATGTCATTAGATCTCTTACATTGTGTCACAAAACCTTGGATCTTGATGTACTAATAACATACAACACACATACATTCACATTTGGGATGGATGGATTATGTACCTTGTCTTAAATGTCACCAAGGGTAGTATGATGGAGCTTTTGTTCATTTTTTCTTTAATGTGTGCTTCTAATGTTGCATGTCAATCTACCATAATAAATGACAATGACATGAACAAGTGGTGTTTGGACTTAGTTCATCACTCATACATGTGTCAAACCAAACAATTATGGCATGTTCATTCATATGTCTAGGAGATCACTTTGCTATCATTCCCACCCTTGAATGACTTCAATTTCACCAAAATATAATCATTAGATGTATGTAACTACATTGCACCCATGTTTCAATCACTTGCAAATCAATTGACTTATCCATTGATAGACATGGATTTTTAACCCTTTCAATGCTTTTCACCAACCTAAATTTGATCACTCAACTTAAGGTGACATGACTCACATCACTTAATGTTGGATGTCACTTGAACTTGAAAACATAAACCAAGAGCTCTCCATTCAAGTTCAAGGCTTACATTCTACATTATTCCCACCTTGTGCCACTCATTTTTTGTGTTCACGACTTTGTCATCCAAAAATGTTTCAATCATGCTAGTGTTAATCACCCATTCAACCATCATTTAATTGTCATTCAAATTTCCACCTATGTACAGATGATTAAAGGGTGAGATTTGAGTGATTATGTCATTCTAAAATCTAGTGTTGCATATCTAGATGCACATGGATCTAGAATCTCCTTTACCACATGTGAAGGTTTTTTACACTTGATGCCCTTGTGATGGTTCATGCATGCTTGAATCCTCTTCCTCCAACTCAAAAACTATTAGTTTTAACCCCTTGAATGTCATAAATAAATTGATGTTTAGTACCTACCCCTTGTATGACAAAAACAAAGGTAGTTATAAATGACAAATTGACCAACACACATTACATTAGCAATCAAAATTGTCACAAAAAATGCCTAAGTATGATACTTGGGAAATTAGATTATCTATGATGTAACAAATTGTAAATTCTAATATCCATGTCCAAGTGTGAAATGAAAAATAAACAAGAAATCCCAAATTTGTTCAATGTGGGAAAAAACCAGCAAAATCTAAAGTTCAAATGTTTGCATTGACATGTGTCCAACATTTAATTAGTTACATTTCTTGATGCTTCAACAACACCTTGTAGCAATATATCAAGTAGGTGCATGGAATAGGGTATTGAAGTTTATCTTGATGTTATAAAAATTTATACTTTGTAAAAACCTTGCCACCATTTGCCACTTTTTGTTGAAGTTTAACATTGTCAATATAGTTTAACAATAGGTCAAAAAATCTAATAACAACATCAAGTCATAATATCCAATAATTAACTAGTTTAGTTGACATAAAATAATAACATTGTGCATCAACAAATTGTTGCCACTATTGAGATGGTGTTACTACTACATCAGGTTACAATAACACCATGTAACAACACAAAAGTAGTAACAAGAAAATAATAACAACATAACACAAGAGCACAAGAAGATAATAATAATAATGTATAACAACAATACATCAACATATGAACAACAACACTATAATAGCAACAAGGTAGGGTTTTAAAAAGTTTAGTAGTACTGTTATCTTGAGCCATAATCCATTTTTGGCGGCAAGTTACTTACATGAACACAAATTTTTTTCCACTTCTTTTCAACTTTCCACTTGATATACTTCCACCCCTACACCAGCTCCCATTTTTTATCCATATCATGTTTCATTTTCAAACACCATTAGATCTTTGGACACTATTCTAACATAAGCACACAACAACAAGCAACTTAATTAAACAACCATCTTATCCATTCCCACCAAACACTCATGTACATGTAAAAAAATTGGCATTTTGTAGACCACAATCAATAGTCAAGATCAAAATGTATATATTACAAGTTTTCACTCCTTGTCATATTCCTTTAAGCCTTCAAAATCCTAAAATGGTTTACATCCATCATTTCTCATCACAAGTGTTTGTGGCAAAATCTTCTCCAACAAAATGCACGGGAAAATTCAATTTCAAATTTTAGATGAATGTGGCATAAAATGTTTTCATCTACTCCATATTTAATGTTAAAGCCCCAATGATGAGTACACCCATTGATTCATCTCTACAACTTTATGTTTGCAAGGTTGTTGTGGATGGGGTTTGGTGATGGTCAACCGTTAATCTCCTATGCAATTAGTTCAAACTAGTTATTATTATTGTTATACTACTACTCTCGTGTTGCTTTTCATTTGTTGTTTCTTTTATGTTGTTATTTGTTGTTTTGTGGTTATGTTGTTGTACAACATGAAAGTAGTAACACCACATTAGCAAGGACAACAATTTGTTGATGTGGTGTTATCAGTTTATGTTGTAAGCTAGATGATTGGATACTCATGCATGTTGTTATCAGATTGGTTTGACCTATTAGTAAATTGTATTAACAATGTTGGACCCCAACAACATCTAGCAAATGTGGCACACGAAGGAAGAAGTAAATGCTAGCAATGTATTTTACAAGGTATCAAATTCTATGACAATAGGTTCAGAACTTCTGTACCTTAAACTCCATGCACATGTACCTAGTGTAGGAGCTGCACGATGCTACCAAGGCATGTAGAAAGTATAATTAAATCAAGTGTTAGGCATTTCTTTAGCATTTAAAGTTTGAACTATAACATTTTAACTTTTTTATTGCTGGTTTTTTCCCATAAATTCAACTGATTTGGGATTTATTGCTTAAGTTCACACTCGGACATGGCATGATTAGGGTTTATAATTTGTAGCTACATCATACACAATATGATTTTTCAAGTATCATACTTAGGCATTTTGTTGTGATGGTTTTGATTATTGATGTATTGTGTGTTGGTCCACTTATCACTTATAGTTTTACGTTTGGTTGTGTCATGCAAGTGGGTAGGTACTAAACATCATTCTACTATGACATTCGAAGGTTACAATTTGAGGTGGAGGAAGAAGATTCAAACATGCATGAACCATCACTAAGCACCTTGAGTCTAAAGAACCCCCTCATGTAGTAAGGTAGATCCTAGATCCATGTGCACATATATATGCATGAACACTAGACTTTAGGATCACATAATCATTCAAATATGACCCTTTAGCAACAAATAGAACAATATAAAGTATTAATTATGTATGTATGTATGTATGCATGTATGTATGGAAGTTCATTATGTATAGGAAATACATATGTATATATAAAAAAACTTGGGTAAATCTAATTACATAAGATTTAAGGCTTTTAGATCTAGTGATGCAAGCCATTTGATCACCTTCAGTTGAATGATTGAAGTCATGGTGTCAAATGTTGAGTGGGTTTTAAATGATAGTTGTCTAAGTGATTTTTGAATCATCTCCATAGGTTTAGAAAATGATTGAAACATGGGTGCAGTGTAATGATCTACATTTAATGATTATGCTTCTATATATGACATTGAAATCACTTTGAGGTGGGAATGATAGTGAAATGATGTCCTAGTGACATACGAATAAATGTGCATAATTGTTTGGTTGACATGGGTATGGGGTACAAACTAAGTCCAAAGACCATTTTTTCTGGCAGATTAATGTGCAACATTAGAAGCACACATTGAAGGACAAAATGGAAAGCTCCATCATACTACCATTTGGTAACATATGTGGGACAAGGTACACGATCCATCACTGAGCACCTTGAATCTAAAGAACCCCACATGTGGTAAGGGATATCCTAGATCCATATCTATATGCAACACATACTTTTATAATGAAATAATCATTTAAATTTGACCCTTAACAACAAGGAGGACAATATAAAATACTACAATAGAAAATACATATGTATGGAAGTTCATTATGTATAGGAGATAATATGTATATATCAAAAAACTTGGGTAAATCTAATATGTAAGATTTTGGGCTTTTAGATCTAGTTATGCGAGCCATTTGATCACCTTTGCTGAATGATTGAAATCATGGTGTCAAATGTTGAATGGTTTCAAAGTGATGGTTGTTTAAGTGATTTTTTAATCATCTCCATAGGTTTAGAAAGTGATTGAAACATGGGTGCAATGTAATGACATACATTTAATGATTATGCTTTTATATATGACCTTGAAATCACTTCAAGGTGGGAGTGATAGTGAAATGATGTTTTAATGACATATGAATACATGTGCACATAATTGCTTGGTTGACATGGGTATGGGGGACAAACTAAATCCAAAAACCATTTATTGTCTTTTTCATTTTCTTATGGCAAATTAATGTGCAACATCATAAGCACACATTGAAGGACAAAATGGAAAGCTCCATCATACTACCATTTGGTAACATGTGTGGGACAAGGTACATGATCCATCCCTCCCAAATTCAAACGTTTGTGTGTTGTATGCTGTATGTTAAGATGTATGTCAAGATCCAGAGCTTTATGACACAATGGCACGTAGGATCAAATCTAATCCAAGATCAAGGGTAAGTGACTGTCTAAATGATGACTATGGCAAATTAAAACCTTAATGAAGGTAGTGTATGTTTTACATATGTGGTTGTGTGAACTTGACATTGTTTAGTGATTAGTGTATTGGCTTCTTAATGTTAATCAAGTGAATTTACCTAATGATAGTTGTATGCAAATGATACAAGCATAAGTATTGGCACATTCATGACATGTGTAGTGAAAGTGACTATATAATGTGCAAGTCACCCATTCTTGAAATTGATAGTTGGATGGCACCTAAGTGACTTACATAAGTAATTGATAGTTGGTATACCAAAGTTATCTAGTAGTTGATTTGAACATATGATATACATTGTGTTGGTATTAGATTTTTGAGAGTGATGTTGAATGGCATCCAAGTGTTACAAGTGAAATCATTTTAAAGTAGTCTACTAATGAATGTGAATGTCTAATGTACTACCAATAAGATATTAAGGAAAGTGATGGCTAAGTGACACTAAGTGGGCATACAAATGATCTTATTAGAGTGGTTTAGTAGTGAGTGTGAACATTTGATGTGCTAACAATAACTTCTTGAAAATGATGGTCAATGACACCCAACTGACATGTACATGTGATCAATTATTAAAATGGTCTAGTAGTGAATGTGAACTTATGATGTGTTGATAAGGCAAGCTTGACAATGGATGAGTGACACCCAAATGACACCTAAATGATTTTACCATAGTGGTTTAATAATGGATTCAAAATTTGATGTGTTAATGTTAAATTTTTTGAAAATGATGTTGAGTGACACCCAAGTGATATGTATAAGTGATTTCATTACTATAGTGGTATAATACTCTAATGGATGTGGACTTATGATGTGCTACTAAGGCACATTTGAGAATGATGGATGATTGACACCTAAGTGACATTCAAGTGACATCCAAATGCTTTACCATAGTTATTTAATATAAATGTGAACATCTAATGTGTTAGTGGTTAGATTCTTGAAAACGATGGTTATGTTGTGACACCCAATTAACACCCAAGTCACATACAAGTAACTTCAATAAAATGATTGAATGGACACAAGTATGGGTGATAAATGAATGATTGCTAAAGATGTAGATGACCTAAGGTTTGAAGGAATTTGATTTTGATGGCTATGTTGTATAGTGGAGCTTATTTGCATGGGGGATTCTAATACCTTTTGGGCACCCCTAAGTAGGGTGTTGTCTAAAATGTGGGGCAACTATTTAGTTGCCTCATTGTAGTATGTTGCAAATTGGTGTGTGAAGTAGGAAACACATTACGAAAAATAGGGTGGAAAGTTCCATCATTACAAATAACAAATGGAAGAACAACTTGGATTTGGCAAAGATGGAGAGTTTGGCATTTTGCACGAAGGATATCGAAGAGTTGTTGTTGGACAAAGGATATTGTAGTGGATTAGTGCTGGAGCATCCCTTGGGTTGACAAATGAATTAGAGGAAGATCAATTTTGTACCATCATCTTCTACTAAAGATGTGGCATATATGAGGTAATGATTTGAATCTCAACACACATTATAAGCTTTTTAACTTATTTATGTAGGCTTTAGTGATGTGAGAGGAGTGATATAATGATTGTTGATTTAGTAGATTGTCACCTTAGTGAAGGCAATGTATCATGTATTCAAACCACCTAATTATGTGAGTGACCACATTTGAATGAGAAAAATAAGTGACATGTGCCAATTAAATGATTAATCTTACTCATGTTTGGATGTATGTATGGGGCATGTAGGGGGAGATGAGTTGAGTTTTAATGAAGTTAGGTTTTATGACTTAGTGATACACATGCCAAGTAGCAACATGATCAAATCAATGACATAATGTTTGGTGACTAAGGCAAATTGTCACATTAGTGAGGGTAGTGTATGGACCACTTTGTTATGTTAGTGACCATGCTTGAGTGAAAAACAATAAAGTGACATGTGCCAAAATGACCGATGTACTTACTTGTGGACATGTGGACATGTGCATGTATGGGGTAGTGACTTGAATCCTAATGAATAATCTTTGTGATTCAGTGACATGTAGGATTTAATAACATGATATGAACGACATTATAGTGTTTGGTGACTAGGGTAATTGTCACCTAACAAAGTTAATGTATGGACTGCCTAACTATGTGAATGACCAAAATTGTTCATGGGAAAAAATAGTGACATGTGCTGCAATGACACAACTTGTAGGGATTCAATCTTTGTGAATTCCAATGTGACAAGTGATTATGATTAGACACAAAAAATGGCAATTGGAAGATTTGGATTAAGGTGAACTCCTATATAAATGACCTCTAAGGCATTAATAGATGTAATGACATGGAGTATGGCTATCAATCCCACCACCTAGTAGTGAAGGTAGCCATTGGTATTGCACCTTACAATGATGAATGTTAATGGAAACTAATATTTAGAAATAAAGTGTGAAAGTAGTATGTTAATCTATCAAATTGGGAAAACTGAACTAGTAGATATTTTGATTAGTCATGTGTGTAATATGGTGTGTGCATGCACACATTGGAATTCTCTAGAATCACTAACATAGGTAGTCATTAGAAAATCACTATGGATTCACATGAAGATCAATGTGCAATTATTATAGAATATAATTTGATACAATCACTAGAAAATCAATATATGCCCATTACAACAATAGATTGAGTAGTCATAAGAAGATCATTATGTAATCACCAAAACATCGATATGTATCTCACTTAAGGATCACAGGGGATAATCCACTCACCCTTGTCTTGGGTAGTTCATGCCATTATAATAGACTAATCCACTAGGATTCCATTGGTCGTTGCCACGCGACCCCGTTCATTGGCCAATTCCACTAAGTTGGGCAAAATGTCACTATAATGTCATTATAGTGGAATTGGTCCAATCCACTATAAAATGAGTGGAATGCGTAGTGGCTGGGATTGCATCTCCTAGTAGTGTCATATGATGCCATGTGTTTGATGATGGATGACGATAATTTAGCCATGTGGCAATTTTACACATATTTTTCCTATTTACCTACCTAAGTGAAATAATAGGTTGGAAGGTAATAGGTACCTATTTCACCTAATAACTTAGCCTATTTAACCTATAAGGGCTAATTTAACCTATTTAAATTATTGTAACTTAATTATTTAACCTAGCTTATCATAGTCCATGGGATGCAAATATATATAAGTAGTTGAACCCTTCACCTCCATAAAGATTAATCAATTTTTAACCATTGAACCACATTTTTATAAGGTGATAATTTTTTTCAACTTATATATTTCATATCTTGTTGTACACTATTTACATACATAGTTAGGAAAGTAGGTAACATATGTAGATAGGTAATATGCATGTAGGGTGTAGATAGTAGGTAAGGAAATAGATGGCCAACACCTACCTACCAAACTTCAACCTAACACATTATGAATAATCATGTCCGTGGAAACTATATTGCCTTACAACTACAAATCCAAAAATAATAATATACAATTTTATTATAATTATCCCATTAAAATACAAGAAATGAATAAATAAAATACTATGTAAAAAAATCAAGAAGCTTTATTATAGTTGTAAGTTAGTTGCAAAACATACATCTATACAATAAAATGTCCACATTGTAGATATGATTATATTCAAAATAACTTGAAATTATGTGACAAATTTTTAAAAAAAATGTTGGGAATGTTTCCTAAGTATTTTGACCACTAATCCCAATTCCTTTTTAAACCCATTTTCCTAGACTACTTAGACCTTTATTTTGAAATCTAGTGAGATCTATGCATCAACAAATCAAATTACTGAACCAACCACTGGATTTGAATTTACCCATTCAAATCATGTCAAACCATACATGTGTTGTTGAGGGGTGGATTTGAAGTTCCCTATCCAAAAAAAAAAGACTTAGAAACATGAGACTTTTTGCATACACTTTAATATGAAGCTCAACATGATTAATTCATAAGACAAAAAATTGACCAAAGAGTGATTCATCAAGTTACCTAACACACATGGTTAGCATTAGCCTTCTAGCGTAACCCGGATTAGATTCACTAATTATCCTAGACTTGTTAAACGACTAGGACTTAATATGTGCAAGCTCCTCCAAGCCCATGCGGGGCTACTCCACAAAATGCCCATGGCATTCGATCTTTTAGGGTGACTCTTAAAATACTTTGGGGTGATTCTTTTGGGAGAGGGATTCTAGGACAACTCCAAGAGCCACCTTGAGAAAACACCGAGTGTTGAACCCACTTGAGGGTTATTGGGGTGACTCTAAGAGGTGCCCAATGAGACAACCCTCTGCCCTCCTACTTGCACCAACTGCATGTTGATACCCAACCTTATGTTGGCACACCCAAGGGTGAGTCTTGTTCGCCCTTGGGTCCAAACTCCACTGCCCGATTTGCTCACACAGACTGGGGAGTTGAACCCTAGTCTACCATTTTGGTTCCAAGTCTTCCCATGTTGCCATGGTGCCCCATCATGGAGGTCCCGATATGAGGCCCACTTTGCATGAATGCCTTGCATGAAGGGGCATGTCATGCATCATGTAGTCAACACCCCCACAATTTATCTCTTGAGGTTTGCCCAAAATTCAAATGTGACAATTTATAAAGATGGACAAAATGAAAAGTTCACCATCATTCTACTTTTACTATGTCCAATGCTCCATTTCTTTTGGGTGTGATGGGCCAATCAAAGTGACTCCTTATAATAATTTGTATTAAAAAAAAACTTTGGGTGCACCCTTCCCCCAACCAATCAATATAACTAACAATAGAGTATTGTCACCAAAAGAAGGGGCACACCCAAGTATTCCTATGCTTTGACATCAAAGGAAAGTTTCAGCATTAAATATTCAACACATCAACAATATAAGATGAGAGCACACATCTTGACAAAACTTAGATCCATTAACAACACAGCAACGAGACCTTATTCTATAGACCTTCGATGGATCAGCTCACTCCGGATCTTCTTTCTATGTGGGTTATCATGACCTATGGGTTGTGGGAAATCCAACAAAGAAAATCCATGCATAGCTAACACCCAAACCTTATGGAAAACCAAATATTGCAAATAAAGTAATTTAGTTGATGCTACCTTCATTCCGTTAGCAATTTCCCATTGCAACTGAATCTGCTCATACCTCCCAAACATAAAGGTGTTAGATTGTCTACAAATCCCAACAAAATTTCCAAATACATTAGACTTGAGCAGTATGCCACACAACAGGCCAACCCACTAACCCCCTTGAGCCTTTCATCATTTCCATCTTAAGTTTTTATTCACTCATTGACACACAATGTTCTACCTACTAACTTTAACGCCACAAATTCTATGAAGCTAAAAGGCAAAACATCCACATAATTGAGCTTGGGCATTCCTCCCAAAATTCACAACAGTCAAATCAAAAACATAAAATCACAGAATACAAGTTTGAATTTAAAAGTACTTAGCTTTCTCCGCTTGTAAGTATTTATCCCCATCCGCCACCAAGCACATTGCTGACCTCTTCGCTTCATCCTCATTTTCACAATAAAAGAGAATCCTGAAAACAGAGCTCCATTGCCAATTCATGAGCAGGGTGCTGACATTCCATGAAAAACACAAACCAAAACTCATAAGCTGCAAACAACAAAAACACCATAAAAAAGAAAAACATAAACAATTAGAAAGTGGTTCCTTTAATTCCCATGACACCAACTATCTCTTCCTTTGGCACTTTTTACCAATCACATTCGATGAAATAAATCATCCATCAATTTAGGGTTTCATCAAATCAAGGCTGAGTCACACAAATTAGTTTGTTGACACAGGTCTAGGTCATAATACTACCATTAAGAGGAACCCAAGCCATTGTATCAACTATATCAATTGTATCAATAGTGGCCAATTGGGTTCAATTTTAAAATATAATGGCTTACAAGGAACCCAAGCCATTGTATCAATTGTATCAATGTAATTGTTGAAACTCATAGTGAGTTCATAAACAAGTTTTAAGAATTAGCCATTTGCTACCTTACCTATGATCCCCCACTACCTTCATAGGTTTATTGGTGCACTTGTGAGTGTGGCTTGATGCACTAGGTAGAGCTTTTATGCAAATAATGTTTTATTCAAACCCTTGCTCAAATCCACATGCCAATAATGCTTGGGCAAGCCATGATCTTAGAGCTCTCAAAAAACATTGTGCAACCATTGCTTTTGCAAAAGATTTAAAATTTCCCTTGCCCTTTGGATTAGGCTTAATGGGCAATTAGGGGTTAGGAATTGCATACATGAAGCACAAGAGCAATTTTAGTCTACGTACATAATATAAAATGTTCAGATTTTTTAATGAACATATTGTAGGTAATTAGAAAATTACAAAACAATGTGGCCAATGGAAAGGCAAGGAGTAGGAGTAGTATGAAGCATATGAAACATATTATCGAAATGAAAAGAAAAGAAGTTCAATTGTGATGTGTGGGGAGGTGAAGTAACGGAGTCACATTGAACAAGAGTGAGACATAAGTTAGAAGGAGATAAAGAGATCTGAAACAAAAGAAAAGGAGACAATAGGTGAAGGAAAGAGCAAAGGTAAACAACATAACAAGTGACAACCCCCACTTGATGATCCTCAACTTGTCATACAAGAGCAAAATAATTGAGGGCATTTGAACACCTAGAATGGGTCATTTGGGCTTCAACACATGTTGATGACCACATACTGACATGTCAAAGTTGATTGAAGTTTGAACCCTTCAAGGAAGGTTTTATGTTTGATTGTTAACAATAATATTTTAAAATTGATACAAGGGAAAAATGTAAGAGGGGATAGGTTATTATGGTTTGGGATATTGGGACAATAACATGCTTTAAAAATAGTGCACAAAAGTAAATGGCCACATGAACTTTTATGTATGTTTGGTGAGATGGGCCACCTTGGACCATAAATTCAAATCAGGTCTTTCCACTTGTTGATTGATGTATTCATTTGCATTTTAGGTTTGCTAACCATGGGTTACCAATCGTCTAAAGTCTAAACCATGGTTCAAAAAATCAAAGAACCAATGGTATATATAACCATGTTCTGATATATAACCGTGGTTCTCCAATGATTTAAAAAATGGGAATTGTCTCAGTTCCAGTTCCAAACTTGTATTCAACTAGATTTTGGTCTTATGTCTGATTCTTCAAAAAAAACAAAACAAAAACAATTGGGTTCTGGTTCCAATTTCAGTTCAGAATATCAGTCCTGGAAACAAACAAAATCAGTCCTTATTCCAATCCAGTTCTTACCAATTGTGCACGGAACCATTAGTTAACTGGAACCAGAACTGCCAACTAACCTTCAATTCTAGTCTCTATAATTAAAACCTGGCAAAAACTTTATTTATAAACACATTGCTGATTTGAAAAATGTACAAAGTATTAGAAATAAGAGAAATTAAAGGACATCAGATGAGCACAAACTAGATGTCAAAAACTCTCCATCTCAATAGTCATCCGCTTGTAATAGGTTGACCGTGGCAATGGGGGGTGTGTCTCAAAGGGGTGGAAGTCAGGAAATAGTTAGGCCTATTGTTACTGGCCAACTTAAGATTGAGGATGCTTGCGTTCTTTGCAATGACATAAGATGGAGGCTGCTTACATCCTTTGCAACGTAATTGGAATTTTTTGACAAAAATTTAAAAAATCAAAATAGAAAGGGGAGGACCTTGGTTTGTATTGTTTAAAAAAAATTTATATCCTAGTTTTGGTTCTGGTTTCACACAAACAAAATTGAGAATCAGATTCTTTAAAAAATATAATTTAGATTCTGGTTTGACAATCAGTCCTGGTTTGGATCTGGTTCTTATTAATTGAAAACATAACTAATGGTTTTATCTGAACACACCCCCACACCAGTCTAAATGTCAAAACTCCAATTAGTGTAGCACCCAGGCCTACTTCCCCTAGTTATGAGAAGTTTGAAAAAAAGAAGCATTGAAAGGTGGCAACTCTAAGCCCAACAAAGCAATGCAACAGAGCAAAGAAGTTAGTCGTCACATGCGGTTTGTTGGTGATTCAGAGTTGTTGGGAGTTGTTGGGGGGGGTGTACTTAACTACAATATGAAAGAAATTATTCTTGCTTTGGGAACATGATTCTAAGAGCTCAATATTCCCAGACACCCATCCTCACATACATGGCCAAAGAAAATTGCCTAATGTAAGTAAGTGGTAGTGTACTAGGCTAACAACTAACTTCCTTCTTTTGGATCCCATGGATACCCAAAATGTAAAAAGTGTACTTGCTATTCAATAGCTGAACATGGAAAGAGAATCAAAGACAGGAGGAGACATGATGGAAGTACACAATTGAAACTGGTGCAGTTGTGTTAAAGCACTCCCACCTTTGCCTTTACTGGCAAAACTGTTCTGGCACCAGGTGCCAGCAAGCTCTCTCTCTCTAGTAGGGGAAGCTGGTAGCCAGAATAATAAAGCCTTTCAGAAATTGACAAAACAACATACAAGCTGTATATATATGATGACTCTGATGATAGTGGTTACTAACTCAAGCCCCAATTTATTTATTTGTGTATCACAAAGCTAATATAAAAAGTACAACAAAAGGTGTCTTTGTATTTAAGCGATTTCATTGGTTCGGATTTTGAATGAAATTCATTGATCATAGTGAACAAGGACTAGTGGGAAAAAAGTGAATTCATTAATTTAGTCTGAACAGGGATTAATGAATTGCACTCACATTTTGTAATATAGAAACTAGTATCGATTTGTATTTAAGTACCTTGTTACTTGATGATACATGTGGGTGCAGCAGAATCTACTCAAACCTTTTAAGGTTCAAACACCCAATTCCAAGCATCCACTTTCAAGTTCGATTTGTAGAAACATCAATTGCGATTGTGGAGCAGGTTTATAGTTTATAGGCATTGTCGTTATGGACACCCCACCATCAACTATTTACCCCTTGAAAATTATTTAAATACTTCAATCCCCATGTTGATTTTCTCTTTGGCTCTTTGAGAAAAAAAACAGCCATTTCCAAGCATGGTGTGTATAAAGTCAGTGGTGGTTGAAGATTTATAGGCATTTTCATGAACCGCACCTATCAATTGACTAATACCTGAAGAAAATTGTTTTAAAACTTGAACCCCACCATGTTGAATTTCTCTTTCCTTTGTTAAAGAAGAAGCTTGCAAACCATTTTCAAGCATGGTGTGTATAAGATGAATGGTTTTTGACAGTTAATAGGCATTTGTCCCTAAGCATACCCATCAATTAACCACCATCACCCCTATTACAAAAGGTGGGTGCAATTCATTGGTCCTCATTCATTAGACCAATGAATTTATTGTTTTCTCACTAGGTCCTATTCATTAGACCAGAGAATTCATTTCTTTCCTCACTAAGTTCTGTTCAGTAGGATCAATGAATTCATTCAAAATTTAGTGAAATCACTTGACATATAAAAATACCTTTTGTTGCAATGCACTCACCAAAAATTCTTTTAACACTTCAACCCTTTCCCTTATTTAAAAATGTTGCATCCATTTCTCAAGCATGGTGGTTAAGGTTAATAGACATTGTTGTGAAACACACCCAATACTGGCTAGTAAATACTTGAAGAAAAAAAATCTTTAAGCTTCAAATCCCACATTTTGATATGACCCTTTCTTTTTTTCTCAAAAACTAGAACGTTAAAGTGTTTAGTGATAACAAGCCTTTTATTTCAACCCCCAACATATTGCCTGTTTCTCTTTCTTACAAGTGAAATTTTAGAAAGAGATGAGAAAGAAGAAATATTGCTGGAGGTTGATCATGAAGACCACCAGACTCATGATAGTTCGTTCACCTTTGTATTAATTATGGATACAAAATTGTGTTTGTTAACGTAGTGATTAAGTGTAGCTATGTTATTTTACCGCCTGTTTCATTATTTAACTTTATGCGCGTGTCTTGGAATTCTTCATGCGCATAGCCAGCTCTGAAAATTTGCATGTGATATGATCATACAAAATGACAGAGCAACCACCCGAGTTGACTAATACAGTGATGAAAATACAGTGACAACCTTCGTATCCAACGCAGCAGCAGGAGCTTGGCTCTTACAAACATTACTTACAAACAAGGAGAGTTTCGCTGAAAGTCTGACTATAGAGAGAGAGAGAGAGAGACAGAGAGAGTTGTGGATAACATTCATTCATTCGACTAGACTAATGGGTATTGCTCTGATACCCTAAGAAACAAGCCGCATACCTACCATGTGCATCATCACTCTGTGCTCCATTTGGCCGACAAACTTTGGATTGCATACTTGTCAACTAGCATAAGAAGAACAAGAGGAAATTTTTTTTAAAAAATTGCTCAAATGAAAATTGGATTGAAGAATAATAAGGCATGAAACTGGCATTTTATTTTTGGCAAAAAAATTTGTCAAAAAAAATCCAATGTTGTCTATGATGGATATTTGTGAGGAAATTGTGTGAAATTCACCAGATTTGGAGAACCCCCCCCCCTCTTTTTTTTTCTAGTCCCGCTGAAATTGTCATATTTTGCCAATAGGCCCCAGCAGCAGGTCACAAAAAAATAGCAGGATTAATATTTCCATGCTTTCTTTGCTGACCTATAGCCAATTTTGGCTAATTCCTCTTGGAGATGATTTTCAGTGCGGCTACGTCACAAAATCCAGAAAATTCAAGGAAAAAAAAAACTGTCCTCAAAAAAAATGGAGTTAAGCTTTAGAAAAAAAAATTTAATTTTTTTCAATTTTTTTTATAGTAATCAGTCATTGAACATAATTTAGTAAGACTTTGTGCACGGGTTATGTCAGCATTGCAAAGTGGCTGCCTCTGTCCTCTCTGTCTCTCTTAGAGGCTAGACATCATAACAAACTTTTCCCAAAAGAAAAGAGAGAACTGGCCCCATGCAGACCTATTTAAAAACCCTGTCTGTATACAGTATATATACAGTATATTATTACTTGGTATATTAATATACAGAGGGGCATGTTGAATAGGCTTGTGTGTAGGTGTGCAGAAAAAATATGTTACAGCCAATGAAATTGCTGGATTTGGGGATCAATTTTTTTTTTTCCTTAGTTGTCTTTAGTCAACTAATAATAGTTTAAACATGTAACAGCGCTTCGTAGGTTTTTTTGAGAATTTTGGGGGACCAATGGAAATGCTATAAAGGGTCATTATTTTCAATTTTCAGTAAAATAGGGTTGTGTGTAGACCTAAAGATTTTATTTTATTTTATTTATTTATTTTTGCAAGCCAATGGGATTGCTGGATTTGGTGGTCTGAATTTGTTTTCTTAGTTATCTTGAGTGAATTAATGGTCGGTGTGTAATAGCTATTTATTTACAGACAGGGTTCTAGCACATTACTTTTGCAGTTTGTTGGCCTTGCCTACCAAAGGCAAGGATATTGTGTTTAGATTCATTATAGAGTATAGTAGCTTAATGGATTTTGGCCCCTAGGTCATAAGTCGATTTTTATATAGGATTTTAAAAAGATGATATTTTGGCTTGTGTTTGAAACTTGAGGTTAGTTATAGAGTTACAATATCTTGAAGGATTTTGGTTTTTGTTAGAGGATTTTTTGAAGACTATGTTTTTGCATGCTGAAATTATTTGAGTTTCCATCATTCTTCTTTTGCCTTAAGATCCTTTTTAATGTAAATGGCAAGGCCATAGTGTGAAACACCCATTGTCTCTTTTGGATTTTTAATTTACATAAACAATTCATTCCCATGAAAGTAGAATACTCTTATCAAATTTTATGGGTTTTAACTCTCCATTATATTTTTGCATGGTGAAATTATTTGAGTTTCCATAATTCTTCTTTTGCCTTAAGATCCTTTTTAATGTAAATGGCAAGGCCATAGTGTGACACACCCCTTGTCTCTTTTGGATTTCTAATTTACATAAACAATTCATTCCCATGAAAGAAGTAGAATACTCTTATCAATTTTAACGAGTTTTAACTCTACATACGATTGAAGCATGGACTAGATTCTTGAGTCTTTTTTTTTTTTTTGAGAAAGAAATCGCATTATTGTGTGGCTATATTATGGTCAATGTTGGTTTGGCTATGCCTCCTCGTCTAGGTCCTTAATTATTTTCCTAAAGCACTAGGAAAAACTTTCTAATGTATTTTGAGGGCACCTTATATCCATGAATGAATAGCCTTCATACAAAAGACAACAGATGCTTACTTACGGCAACTCGTAAGAGTGTGAGGGAATTGATGAGTGCTACGTATGGGTGTAAGATCTCTTTGCACTCTTTAAGGAGTTGGTTGGTTCTTGACTTTTATCAAGAACCTCCGATTCCCCAGGTTCTGAAAAATAAATTAATACCAAACAGAATGCCATCATCAAGTATGTCGACTGAATGTGACAAGCCTATTCGGTCAGCCCTCAGAGCTATATAACTTCCTTCCTTGTGAAGGAATGTGCCTCACTTTCTCATCCCTCTCACAAGATGGGAAACATGGATGAACCTAATTTCATCCATAAATTCTCAAACCCTTGGGTACCCACAATTTCTTTCCTTTCAATTCAGTTAGTTGTGACTCCATAACCCCATGTATACTTTGGTGGTTTTCAAGTGTACAAAAATTTGTCTAAGTGAACACAAAGGGGGTGGGTTGCACCTAAACCCTAACTTCTCACCCCTAGGTACCTAGTAGGTACCCACAATTTTCTTTTCTGCCAATCAGTCAATTGGCTTTTACCCATTTCCTCCACTTTGGAAGGTTTGGTGGTTTCACTTACAAAAAGATAATTAATGAATTACTTAAAAATATTTCATGTCAATTATTATTATTATTTTTGGCACAAACGAAAAGAATTCATTGTGAAGAGAAACAAGAACAACAAACCCCCAAAGCTGGAGGAATGCCACCATGTGCTCGAAACCTTAATTGATGAAGCCTCTTTGGGGCTCATCATAACACCACCTAACAAAGTTACCTATTCTAACACAAATAACTTGATGCCTACTCCAACTCTTATCAAACTTCTCAAGAAGTTTTTTTTTCACCCTAGGGGTTTTTCTAATTAACCTCATACATCTATTCCAAGCCACCCCACCGTAATCAAGTACGGCATCCCAAATAACTTTGTGATTTTTAACAACATTTCATCTTTTGTTGTTGAAAACCAAATCATTCCGTTCAATCCATAAAGTCCAAAGTGTGATACCTCTTAACAAGGACCATATGTTCTCCACACACTACACTTACTTTGGACTTTTGGGTTCAAAAACACATTGTTTCCAATTTGGGGGGGGGGGGAACCACATGTGATGGCTTGTTATCATAGACAAGTTCACACACAATGCCTTGTGTGTATTCCCAAGCCCATTGTGCATGGCAAGACTTCAAAAATTTGTGTAACATGGATTCTTCTTCATTATCGGACAATGGGCAAGTTTGATTGATCAAGTTGTCCTTCTTAGTTCTTCAAGTGTTAATTGCAATTGCCTTATTCCACAAAGCTCACATGAAGCCCACCTCTTTCCTACTCCACGTCTTGCACCAAATGTTTATCCATCTTAGCTTGAAAGAAAAAGGAAGTACCATTACTCACCTCTTTTCCATCACATTAATTTTTTGTTTAGAATATCTTAATATTTTCCTCCTGAGTGCAATTGTGAAAAAGATCAAAGGTTCCTTACCTTTCTATGAATAGGCACTAAGGTCAAGTTCTAATGTGTCTATCTTGTTGGAGCATATTAGGTAATGCACCTTTTTAGGGCCTCTCACTAATTTTGATATTCTTACCACTGATGCTTTACCCTCCAAATAATGGTTGTTCACTCCTTTTGACACTCCATCATTAATGAGACTCAAGGTCCTTGACTAAGAGCCCACAATATATAACTTGATGTCTTGTGAGATGTAGAACATTGTTGTTGATTCAAGTCTAAAAGTAAATGAAGCATGACAAACCATAAATAAGAATGTCTTGTTCTTTTCTAGCAAACCAATCCAATCTCCTTCTTTGCAATGGTTGTTTCCCTCTCTCAATAAACCCTTTGACACCTTTTTCTAACTTGGTAATGATTCTCTCATATCTCAACTCCTCTTTTGGGGATAACACAATTTTTTTGCCCATTTTTTTATTGGATGCAAATCTTTTTACAAAAAGATTGAAAATGAAACATTGAAACCCATCCCAACCCATGCAACTCGACTGCTTTGCTATTCAAAAAAACCAACATCCCAAGGGTGGATGATCCTATTCCACCAAAAGCTCAATGCTAAGATTTCACTAAGGCTTTTTAGATTATTGAATCTCAAATTTTTCACCATCTTGGACCAAGTTCTACCCACCCTATTCCATAAAATAAATCCAATGGCCTTCTTATGGTCAACTTGCAAACACCATTCCAAGTTAGGGCTCCATCCCCCTTGCTCCCCATGTGGTTGATATTGTCTTAATTGAAACCTAAGGAGTTCCTACAAATTAGAACTTTCATGCTTTAAAGCATGCCCACTTAGACAAAAGTGCTTTAGTTACTTTTATTGGATCGACCAAACTTAAACCCCATCTTTCTTTTTCCCACAACATTGATCCCATGCAACTTGACACCTACAATTATGATTTCATGTCAATTTTCATTCTTTTAAAAAAATTCCAAATTTTCATTTGTCATTATTTTAAAATAGAAAAATGTTCATTAAAATAAGCAAGTACCTACCTACATAGGCTACCTGCCCCCCATATACCACCCTAAAATCCCCATTTGAGTGAGCTACCTAGTACCTATTTGTAGAAGTAATTTTTAAAAATAGTTCAATTAATTTTTATTAAAAAAAAGAAAAATGTTACTTACAATAGTTAGGTGCCTCACATAGGCTATCGTTATCTACTTACCTACCTGCCTACCTCCACATACCAGCTTAAAACCTGCCATTGAACAGGCTAACTTAGTACCTAGTAGCAAGAGCAAAAAAAGGAATTCTATTTATCCACTAATTAAATTAAATTAAATTAAAAATATTTCTAAATTTCTATTTATTTTATGTCAGGACAACTATTTCTAAATTTTCATTTCTTTTACTTTAGGAAAATAATTTCTAAATTTCAGTTTACTGTTGTTATTTTTAAAAATGAAACTGTTATTTATAATAAGTAGGTACCTCCCTATCTACCTATCGAAAACTAACTGACTAACTAACTAACTAACTACCTACTTACCTGCCTGACTAGCTAAATATCTCACTAACAATTTACCTACTTACCTACCTGCCTACCTACCTAGGTCTATACCTACCAGCCTAAAACCCTCCATTGAGTAGGCTACCTAGTATCTTGTGGCACGAGGAAGCTGGCAGAAACACAGAGGACACATACAAACACTCTTTCTCTCTCTTGCTGCCGGCTGACACGCCCTCTGACGCAGTGCAATGCGCAAACCGCAGCATCGCTCGCTGGGTGGAAGAAGATGAATGCGGAATCATGGCTGCTGAAGAAGTTTTAAAAGCTCTGGAGAGTCTGGTGTTGTTGTTTTTTTCTTCCTCCTCATTTTTCCCCCTTTTTCTGTACACGCGGATCGCGTTCACTGCATGTTGTTGTTGATGTTGTTGGTTCGAAGAGGAATAATGCAGATGCTTCTGCTGCTGCACAGAGAAGACCTCTCTGTCCCTTTCAATTTTGTTTTTGTTTGCACAGAAAGAGAGAACAGAGACAGAGAGACACGCACACAGACAGACAGAGAAAGAGAAAGGCGGTCAGAGAGACAGACAGTAGGCAACATGCGCAAATCATTAGTTGGTTCTCAAAGCCAGACAGACAGAGACAGATAGACATTTCACACACACACACAAAAAAAGCGATCAATCATTTGACTGATTTCAATGCATTCTTGCTTTTGCTTGCTTGTTTGTGGCAGGAAAGAAAGCGATACAAGAAGGAAAGTACTGAATAGATTAGGGAGATTACGAAGTCATTAGGTTTTTCGGATCTGTATTTTGTGCGTGTTTGTGAAGAGATTTTAGTTTAGTTTTGGTTTTGATTATCTGTGTGCAACAGCATCGCAAACCCGAGGGAGTTTGGTTGAGAAACGAGGTTTCTGGATGTGTTTAGATTTGTAGTTGTTGTCGTTTGGATTTTCTGGATCTCTCTCTCTCTCTCTCAGAGTCTCTGAAAACCGGATCTGGTAGGACTTCCTTTGCGCGTGGAGGAAGATCCAAGTGTGTGTCATCTTCTCGTGAAGAAGATCATCAGCAGAAGAGAGCGATTATGAGAAGTTTGTGTTAGTGAATGGTAGCGGAGGATCCGGTGTTGTCCGCAATGGAGATGGATGCCGGAGATAAGAAGGAGGTGGCGACATTAGGAGATGTGATTCAGAATGGAGATCATAGCGATGATAAGAATGAGGTTAGCGAAGAAGGATTTGACGCGGATGCAACTGCGGGGAAGTGCAAGAGGGAACAGATCGTTGTTGAGCCTGAGGAAGGGGAAATTGCGGTGTTTGAAGAACGTGTAGAGTCAGGCGTCGGCAGCTTGGTTGAGAAGAAATACGCAGACGGGAAAAGAAGCAGAAGGCTGGTAGTACAATCGGAACAAGATGGAGAATCCTTGTCAAACAATGGCGCTCTTGTATGCCCGATCCTAGAAGAAAACGGCAAGTTATGTCGTACAGAGAGGAAGGAAAATGGGAGCAGCTGGGAACAAACAGAAAAATATGAAGAAGATGAGCAGGAGGAGGAGGATGAAGACGGTATGGTTGAGGAACAAGTCAGCGATCCTCTTATTGAGAAGAGCGCTGGTCATAGGTCCTCCTCACACACGTCCAGCCATGAAGAAGAAGAGGATGTGAAGGAGGATGCAGAAGCACAGAAGCAGCATAGTACAGATGACGGGACCACAGATCTGGAGAAACTGGTACTTGGGGATAAAGAGGGAAGAAGTAGCAACGACAGTGATGAAGAGGAGATCTCAATGGAGGCCCCTCGAACTGCACATGAGCTCAAGGTCTCCATTTTCTCCAAAAAAATTCATGTAACATGTATTGTCCTGTATCTTTCATTTCCAAACAAGGTCTGGCATTTTATATCTAGCTCTTTATTTGTGGATTGAATGGCAGTTGCATGATCACCATCACAATGAAAGTGTACTGTCATAGCTCCTTGTGTCCACAATCTGAAGCATGATTTGTGTAGATCCGAGGTTGACCAGCCTTCTGTCTGGTTTGGCTTTTACATGTTTGATGTGTCAGTGACAATGCTTGAAATGGGTGTTGTGAGTAGATGCCTCTTGAATTTTTGGGCAGATTCTTATCTACACCCACCCACTGTCAGGGACTGATGTAGTCTGGGAGTCATGGCACCTAGTCATTGCCATTTGTGATGAAGGTGATGGTTTGATCCTTGAGGAGTGACATGCACTCATTTTTTGTTGTGTTTCATCCCCCCCCCCCCCAAAGAAATGACATGATGGTTACCTTCAAAGTGTTACTGTGGAGTTTTTCTCTGCAATCTCACAGCTATGAATAGATGGTCTACATTGGGACTGTTCACATATTGCCCATTTGCTCACAACTATTCTGTGGCTCTTTGGACAATCAGGAGATGTCTTCATGATGCAACAGATTGGCTGCAAGTGCAGCTGACTTTGTTTTAAGTTGATCCCTGGGAGGATCCTGTTTGGAACATGGTACTGTGTTGTAGATGATGGTATTGTCAGTGATGGATCTTCAAGAAGTATAGTCTACTGAACCTCATATTCATCTTTACACTATTGGATGTGCAGGAGTTGCCACCAGTTCCAAAAATTGATGCAGTTCTTGAGCCTCATCAAACACCCCAGTCTGTTGGCACTATCTCCTCTGTAAGCTGATATTTCCATATGATTGTACAGCTGCATTTTATGTGAGGTTCTGCACAATTGTGGTCATTTAGTGATGCATTTGAAAGTCAATTACAATGTTGTCTACTGCAGCTTGATTCAAGAAATTTAAATTTGGTGATTCTTGTGTCTGAGCTAAGGGTAGGGGTTGCCTGGAGCTGATCTGCTCATTTCTGACCTTCCTATAGTTGTTTCCCTCCTGTATTTTGTAAGTTTTCTTCTCACACCAGTTTTCCCTCATCTTGCAGGTTGTTAACAAACAAGTGACTGTGGAAGCAACCGACCACAAACTGGTACTGAATGAAGGTTCTATTCTGTGGCTAACTGAGCAGCGTATACCTTTAGGCATAGTTGATGAGGTGTTTGGTCCAGTCAAAAAACCATACTATGTTGTGCGCTATAACGAAGTTGTTGATATACCAGAAGGTGCCACTGAAGGCAAGGATGTAGCATTTGTGCCTGAATTGGCCAAGTTTGTTCAGGACAATCCTGAACTTTGGAAGAAGGGTTATGATGCTTCAGGTCAGCATGATGAAGAAGTTTCTGAAACAGATGAGTTCTCTGATGATGAAAAAGAGGAAGAAATGAGGAGAGTTGTGAAACAGGGGCACCTGGTGCAGGGTGTGGGGAACTCTGGAAGGAGAGGGGGGCAAGGTGGACGAGTAGGGGGTGTTGGAGACAGATCCAGAGGAAGGAGGGGAAGGGGTCGAGGAGGGCGTGGCAGAGGAAGAGACTTCAGATCTGAATCACCAGAGATGGTAACAAACCACTAAAACTTCAAGTCAAATTTTGCAGACAGAAAATGACTTGCTTTTCCTGTTAGAGTTAGTTTAATTACCTTGCATTTCTGGTATAGTTTGCTCTTTCTCCTGAAGCAGTCCACATGTTTTGGATGAGGCACCACTGTGGTTACTAGGAAAGTCTGTTGTGAAATAGCTGAATCTTCCTACTGACACAGGTACCACATGTGGTTCATTTGCACATGCAGTCAGATGGGACAGAAACTGCAGTGCAGCAGATTGCAAATATGGGAATTCAGAGGCAAAACTTTCAGGCATCACCAATCCACCATGCAGACAGGGGCCCTAGATATGACCAGCAACCCAGGCAGCCATTCCAGCCATCACCTGAAAGACAAGACTCATGGAACAGAAATACTCATCCTGAGTCGAGACCTTTAGTGGTGCACTACAGTGATCGCCAACCTGTGCCATGTCAGTCCCCCCAATCTCCTCACCACAACTTTGTCCCTGGTATGAGGCCCTTGCAGGGACCTCCATCACCACAGTGGGGACCTCCTGTCCATCATGTTCAAGGTCCTCAAGTATACCAAAGCTACCCAGCACCATATTTGGCTTCTACTGTCAGACTGCCTTCAGGTCCTGATACCACACCACGTTTACAATCGGGCAGAGGTTGGTGTTCTTACCATTATCATTAGTCATGCATTCTGTAGAGTTTACAGGACACACAGTTACTATTTTCCACAAGGAAGTGTTTTACTTGCTTCCTAGTGTCCTGGCATCAACAACACAGGCAAATGAGTTCTTCTGAACTTTGTAATACAATTGTGCAGGTGGTTTTCAATATCCTGGACATATGTTCCAGACAGGAGTTGGATTGGGACCACAGACTCCTTATCCTCATACACCACAGATGAACATGTACAGACCAATTCCGTCCCAGCCTACAGGAACTGGTGTATTCATTCCTCCAACACCATACACACGGATCTCACAATCATCTAGTCAGCAAGGTCACTCAGATCATCTTCGAGGTAGAGGTACTGCAGTCAATGTGCAAGTTACAGGGATACCTTGTTACCATACTCCGGCTCCAGTTTATTTGCAGCAAGGGGTTGTCCCTCATCTGGGAGGAAGTGCTCCTGGCCCAAGTAGTAGTTATGCTTATTGGAGTAACAATTCCAGCAGATAGTGAAAAATCTTTAAAATGACAGTTTTGTTCTCTTGTTCCCTTATGCATTAATGGTGGTGATGAGCTCCATCATACATCATCACACTTCATGCTCTCAATTTGCAACCTTGGTTTTCTCCATGGCTCTGGGGTCACAAGGGTTTTCAATATGGCATGTTAGTGTACAATTGTGATTAGACCATTCAAGTGCACAGGTACAGAAAACTTACACCTTGAATCGCTGCATACTAAAGGAGCTCAGGTCTTTGGCCTTTGTCCTCCTAACTTGGATTTTTTCTCTCCATGAGGATTCACGATTGAATCAGACACAATGTTTTACATGTGGCAGATGTGGTGCTTATGTGGATTTGTAGAGCTTCACTAATGTGATTGGAATTGGTCACTCAATCAAATCAGACACAATGCTATGCACATGGTGGATGTGACACTTATGTGGATTTGTAGAGTTTGACTAATGTGGCTGAAGTCAGTCATTCCCAAAGTATGGCATCTCGTTCAAGGTCTCCACAATCCTTCATATGTTCTTCCTAAAAATCTCATGAGTTTGGTTCCTCTAGCTTTCAAATCCTGTTTCAGAATGCCTGGTGTTCAGTGTCCTTCGATGGTTCTCCAAGCTTCAGGTATTCTATTGTGAGAACCTGTTTCAGCTTGGATTTGCTACTGCACGAAACTGATTTTACTGCTGCTTTTCACCACTAAATCAAAAAAGGATCCATATGTTTGTGACAGAGACACTGTTTATCATTTGCTTTTCTGCAGTGTTCTTTTCTGTGCATTAGTTAAGAGATTTGCTCTTCTATGTGCTTAGGTATAGGATAAATTGCTGCCTCCTTTTCTTCTCCAGAATCAGATTTTTGTTGCTTTCGATTGTGCAGAAATTCCGCAGCGTTTCAACTAGAAGGTATGAAACGAACTCACAGGCAAAGTTCTCTGTCTCATTTTCTTTGTGACAAACAGTTTTCGCTGTTTTTCTCTGTCTAGAATTGCAAAGAATGGAATTCTTTCCAGTTAAAGGATGTGTGAATTTTGTGGTTGCATCTTGTGCTTTTGTGTTCTTGTTTCATACTGAGCAGACTGTAGAGCTTGATAAACCAAACAAGAAGAATGATGACACCCGCAAACAGGAGGCTTCACATAAGTTGTGGTTAACCAGTTGCAGCTTTGCCATGAGTTTTTTGGTGAATGAATCAGATGATCAGTTTTCTAGAACACTGGCAAAAATCATTAAATTGCAAGCTGGACATATGAGCCTCTGCAACTGCTTTTGATGGGCCACTGGACAAAATTTTAAAAATTTGTGGGCCACCAGGGGTGCTACAGAACTGTCAATCCTTGCATTGGTGAATGAATCAGATGATCATTTTTCTAGTACATCGTGGCAAAAATTAGCAACTTGCATGCTCGACATGAGAGCCTTTGGGTCTGCTATTGATGTGCCACTAGACAACAAACAATTTTTTGTGGGCAATCAGGAGTGCTAGAGAATTGGCGATTCTTTGCAGTGGTGAATGAGTCAAATGTTCATTTTTCTAGGACATTATGGCAAAAATTAGCTACTTGCAAGCTGGATATGAGAGCCTCTGGGTCTGCTTTTGATGTGCCACTAGACAACATAAACAATGTTTTGTGGGCAACCAGGAGTGCTACAGAATTGGTGATTCTTTGCATTGGTGAATGAATCAGATGATCATTTTTTTAGAACAGTATGGCAAAAATCAGCAACTTGCAAGCTGGACATACAAGCCACTGGGTTTGCTATTGATGTGCCACTGGACAACATAAACCATTTTTTGTTTGCAAGTGACAAAGAGTGCAGACTGGCAGATATGTGAAGAGAGAAACTTGTCAAAAGAAGAATGGCAATTTTGATATAAGTTAACATAAATATTCCAGATAGGATACATCACAACTGAGACATTTTCCAACTACAGCTTGGTTTCCAAAAATCAATCCCCAAAAACCAACAACCTCATTTCATTCTTCATTTTCCTCAGGAGGAAGAAGGATTTCATTGGGAGGGAGTTCAGTAGTAGGAGTGTTAAACTTGAACTGAACTTCCAAATGATCTGCATTTGCAGCCAACTTTGCAGCCAGGGAGAGTTGCAAAGCACCGAGTTGGAATCCAGCATACCAAAGGAACTTCACAGAATCAGCCAACAACCAAATGAGGAAACCAACATAGAAGATGCAACCCACCAGAGATGGAATAAGGATTGAGATCTGGTCAGATAAGACAGTTTTCTGGACAGCAAAACCAGCTGAGACATAAGCTGCTACACAACAGGTGAGAGAAATTACAAACATCACATTGATATAAACAAGCTTTGTGAGCTTGCCAGCAACAAAACTTGCAAGTTTGTGGGTAATTGCCTGTTCCAAATAAACTGATTCAGGTGGTGGTATCTGCATGGGTATTGAATCCATGGATGTTGAAGCCTGTTCCATCTGCTCCAAGAATTCAGTAGCCCGCCTGTTGCCAGAATTCTGCCATCTTTTGCGAATATCTTCTGGGTGGTAGTATCTTTCATCATGAAGGTCAGCCAGGGGTGCAAAATTTCCACTCAGGCATAACAATAGATCTGTCACTGAGAAGAAGAATGAGAAGCTGTTGAAGAATACAAATAATTTGAGACTAAAATTGGAAGAGACTCTCATCAACCCATTATTATCAAAGGAACCTGGAGGTTGCAAGAACCCAGCATACGTGATTGTGACAAGCAAGACGAGGACAAGGGCATATGCATTGATCGATTTCACAAACGCCTGATGCATATTCGTCAATGTATTTTGTCGTTTCCTCTCTACTTGCTCCTGAAGCCGCAACTGAAAACTTGCTTCATGGTTACGTGAAGCACTCCTTGAGCTCGGGAAGTTTCTTCCTAGCCTTGCTGGGCCATCGTTTTCCCATCTTGAGGCAGAATCGTGACCATTTGCTGCTGATTCTTCAAACCTTATTTCAGGTTTATGACCCACAAAGGTTGTTGCTTCGCCCATCGAGAAGAAGCACGTTTAGGATAGAGCTCTAATTCAGATATTTCTGACATGTGATTTTGAATTCAGTTTTGTCAACAGCATGGAGCTTGCCTTAGAGGCGCTCAAGTCGAACAGTGTCAATTACGTTCTGGAAGATGGATCTGCAAAGCACACAGCAGATCACAATTTACTTTTTAGCTCATGTACATTTGTTTCAAGGGCGTCATACATGTCTTGTTAGGCCCACGCCATTGGCCTACTGAGAAAATCTCCTTCCCTCCCACAACTCGACTTACACCTTTGCAAAGTCGCTCTTAATAACTCCACATTCCAATCTAGCATGTCAGAAGTAAATCTTTGGTCAGTATAGTACCTTTTGCAATGTGAAAACGTTGTCGGTGAGGGTGGAGAAGAGATTGCTTCACAATTTGCTTGTGAAAATGGAAGTGGTCATCTATCCTGTCGTGTCAAGACCTTTGATTTCTCCCCGATCATTTCGCAACCTTCTTTATTGACGACATGAAGCTGAGCACCATCCTCAGTGTTTGTGCTAAGTAATCGACAGCACTCGAACAAACTCTCTCGTGATGAAGTGCGGATTCAGTGCATAAAACTTAAAACCCTAAGTACCTACCGCGTTCTCTAGACACATGGCAAACCTAAAAGTGTTTACAGCGCGTCGGAGAGCGACCCTATGCACGAAGAGCATCACCACCGGTGCTCAGTATGTGAACTTGTCAAAAAAATTCTCACATCCAAGTTTAGTTATTTACTTTTTTTCAACCCCACCTATAACACTGAAACGAGGACTACAAATAGGTGGGAACTTCTAATAGCAAACCACCTGGACCAATCATTATGATTGGCCACTCAAAAACAGGGATCAGCAATCGGATTATATTTATTACACTCTTCTCTAGCAGGTGCAGAGCTTTGCAGCGCTATTTACCAGCCTCAGCAAACTGAGCAAAAATGCAGAAGAAAAACCATTTTCCTGAGCCGCATGAGGATATGTTGAGTTTTCTTAGATCCAATTTTAATATTCAAGGTCACATGCTCAGCACCGGTGGGAATGTTCTTAGTGGGTTCCAACATGTTTGGGTGATCAGTATTAAATGCGCTGGCCACAATAGCCATGGCAGCTGCTATCCCTGCACCAATAGCCAGGACAACCTTCCTTCCATAACACCCATGGGATCTTTTTTTACTTGACTTTTTTTCCCAGCCTCGACGACCCATCCATTGTGGTGAAAACCACTGCCTTAGTTTCACTTTTTGTTTGGATGCACTTCTCCAATTTGAGCTCCACTTTGAGCTTCCTTTTCATCCTCAACTTGACCATTGTGGGTTGACAATTGTGATAAGTGCAATGGAACAAAGATTTGTTAGCGGAGGTAGGCTTGAAAGGCCAAAATGCAAACTCATCAATTAAAGCATCATGTGGCATGCATTCAGAATATCATTGGATTTTTGTTGATTTAGATAGTTTAAAAGTAAACTGATTACTTACTGAACAAATGACCCACTCAGGGTTTTATAGTTGTCTAGGAGCTTGTTCACCCAAGGTTGATCGAAGAGGGAGCCATAAGTCTAGCAAAGAGGGAGCACATCTACTGTTATAATTTGGAATTGCAAACTTCTATTGGGGTGGGGCTTTTCAAAGTTTCAGATTCTTTTTGCAGATACTTTGAGATACACAATAAATTGAAGCATCTCAATGTAACTTCCTGGGCTATGTCCATGCATTGCACATCCAATTTATTTGACTGAACAAATGGCTTGAACCCAAGAATTGAAAGGAGAAAAAGTTGAAGACCAAATTTATAAATCTTTGATGTATACTGAAAAACTTCAAAATTACATTGAAAGGAAAGCATGCAGGCCTGCATAGCTTAATACCCTTTCATTTAAGGGTGGGTATTAGGCACTAGGCTTTACCTTCACTCCAGGTCCCAAATGGGACCCACTAGTTTGGGATAAGTTTTTGTGTAAAAAGAAACTACCTTGACAATAATAGACTAAATATTGTTGGAAACTGTTTACCCACATGCATCAAACAATTTTGCTTCCAAGGTTAAATAAAAGTTAATTCCAGTGATGAGTAATCCCATATGGTATATGGGGGATGGTTTTTAGAATCCTTTGTATGGTTGTCCATGCACCATTCCAAAGACACCTTAAAAAATAACTACCTCATGTTCAAGCCTAACTATTTCATTTTTTTTAATAACTATTTTTAAAAATTAACTTTCTTAATAACTATCTCCCACCTTTTTATTTTACTACTTGTATTTTGTAACTACCTCTCTTTTTTCCTATCCACCAACATGGATATAAATAAATAAATTAACATGTGTCTTTTCATGTCCATGAAATGTGTATTAATTTAACTTAAATTTAACATTGATATAAATGATGATGAATTATTAAAAACCATATGAATAAACAAAAATAAAATAAAATAGTTGATTATCAGTGGTTGTGCACAGCAGCGCAAAGCCTAAATCAACAAGTACTTAGTAGGAATCCAGGAAAATGTATTTAATTAAAGCAGAAAACATTACTTCTAATTTTGAAAATCTCTTTTCTCAGCAAGATGACTCTCAAACAAACTCACTCATTAAAGAAGGTCACAGGGATCATTTATTTACTTGGGCCTTGTATGAACAAAATCTTCATTTATGGAACTCAATTCAATGAACTCCCAAATTGGGTGGGCATGGCGAAGGAAAAAAAAAAAAAAAAAGGGATCAACTAATATGAGAGAGGGGGGGGTCTATCTATCTTTATACCCTTCCATGGTTTGAAGTGCCTGTCCTAAGACCCATCTCAGACCTAATGCTAGAAACTAAGTTAGAAAGGATTAAGGATTTAATTACATCCTTAAACCCTAAACCCTAAATCCTACTCGAAATCCTGTCACGTTTGGATGACATCCCTTTATTTTTTTGGTTCTCCCTTTGAACTAACTTAACTACCTGTTTTTAAACCACTAGGGTAGAATGGCTGGTAACCAAACACTTAAGCGCTCAGGGCAGGCCAGATCCAATGAGAGGGCTCTGTTGTTTCTGGTGTTCCAACAAAACTTGAACGCCTCTCCTGACGCATCTCACGCACTAAATTTTTTTAAAAACTGATCAGAAATGAGAAAGTTAGGGCCCCCCAAAGTAGAAGGGGTCAAGAACTGAAAAAAAACAAACCACAGGACATTACAAAGCTGGTTTCTGAACACCCAAAAAATTCCTTGTATGTTGCCCTATTGCAATTAGAGTCGAAATTAGAGTCAAAAGATAAGTTGTAGAACTGAAGGTGGCGCTCCTACAGCACTTTAAATCATTTAAAATGAACAAGAAACAAGAAAGCTAGAAGCTTTGAAAGTAGGAGGGGTCCAAAGTGAAGAAAAAAGAAAAAAAACTGTGTTTTGTAAGTTGGAAAGCTTATTTTTCTTCATACTATTTTTTGGTTACTCCTTTACCTTTGCGCTTCAAAGATGATTCCTAGAGCTTGAGGTAACATTAACATAACATTTTAAACCACTCAAAATGAAGCACAGGTGACAAAGATGTAAAGAATTGTTCGATGATAGGGTAGTGATTGGTGATGGGCAGTTCTACCCTACCCACCTTTTATTTACCTACTTTTTCCTTTGTAGGTGACCCACTACCTGCTATTAGAGTCATTGAACATGCCATAGAATGTGGGATTCTCAGGTACAATAGTGAGCTCAGTATCTATGCTGAAGAGGGTTGTAGAAATATGGTTGTTAGCTTTTCCTCCTGCAGCTGCAATTTCTTCGACCATTTGTCCAAGAAGAATTGCACGACAAATTGGCAAATACAACATCCCCCTTCAGCTGCAATACCTTCCTTCAGCTGCAATACCTTGGCAGTCTGCTGCTAGCAGATGGGCAAGCAAACTGGGTTATGTATTCACCAAATCATTCATGGACTCCTCAAAAAGCTACTGAGGTGAAACCGGCACACTTGTTTTTGCTTTTCTCTGCTACAAAATTCGAAGTTGGACAATTATTTATAATTCTCTGCAAAAATATTCTGCGTCTCTGGAAACACACACACATAAGTACAGAAATCACTGCCAGCTCCCCTAAGCGCAATAGCAGATTTTTTGTGTTTTCCTAGGATGTTGCAAAAAAGTAGCATTGGTAGGTAGGCTATCAGCAGCAGCAGTAGGAGTTGAAAATGTGAAGAAAACACCAAGCAATAAGATTTGAATCTCTGGAGGAGAAAGAAAGAAGAAGAACGAGAACAAGACGAATTGAAAAACATGTAGCAACAACAGGATTTAAATCTCTGGAGGAGAAAGAAGAAGATTTGATTGAAGAACACCCCAGCGACAGCTGCTGTTGTTGTTGCACAGGCAGCAGCGAAAGGACTAGATAGATCAGGGTTTTTCTCAAAAAGGATTTTGTGATATCTGTAGTCAAAGTGGCAATCATACAAAAAACTATTTAGCCAAATTTGGCTACATACTACTAGATTAAGAAACTAGAATCAACAATAATTTTGGCTACTTATTTACTGGAACTTATCATAAAAATCTGGTTATTTGCGCCCCCCCCCCCCAAATCCTTGAAATCTGGCGAATTTGGGCCATTATATTTTCCATGTAAAATCCTTTGCATAGGTCAAAAACCATATTTATTCAGGTCAAAATTTTGCGACATTTCAGCAACAAAATTTTTTTTTTTTAAATTTATTTTAAAGAAACATGGCAGAATTTTTTCTTTTTTTCTTTTTTTTCAATTTCCTGATGAAGCCAGTGTGGAGAGCATCATCCCTAGGCAGATTTCGACTCAATACTGGCGACTTAAAAATTTTAACGAATTCTTCGTAGCCAGTAAAGCATAAATGTGGCGAAACCCTCCTCCAAAAAAACAGTTTTCTGTTCCTTTTAGGCGAATTGTTTTTTTTTTTAAAAGGGAATTTGCGACAGAATATTTCATTGTCAGAAAACACTGTGTATGTCGCCTTATGATGGTTTTTCGCCAAAAAAGTAGAGCAAAAGACTGCACACCACCACATTTCAAGGAACTCCTAAGAAGACAAGTAGCCAGTAAAGCATAAATGTGGCGACAGCCTTCCAAAAAAAAAGGGTTTTGTATTTCCTTTTAGGCGAATTTTTTTTTGCAATTTCAAAAAAAAGAAAACTTGCGACAGAATATTTCATTTTCAGAAAACCGTGTCACCTTTTGTCGATTTCTCGCCCCAAAAAAGAAAAAAGAAAAAAGACTGATCACCACCAGAACAAGCAAGGCACAAGAAGAAGACGAAGAAGAAGAAGAAGGAAAGAAAATCAGTGATGATTTTGTGTCGTTTGTACAAAGCTGGCTTGATTGTCAAACAATTCTTGTGAACTACAAACCCGAGAGTTGTTTTGTTTGGTTTTTTGGTGTCTATTTCTCTTCTTCAGCTTCCTAGTTTGACGATCCAGGCATTTGCTGCAGTGGGTTGCTGCGTTGTTGTGAGCATCCTTGTAGAGAGCTTCATGTCCAACCAAAATGAAAAGATGTGGAATGATGACAGGGGCAACTTCAAAAGTTTAATCAACATGTATTTCCATGAGTTTTCAAACAAGCATGTAATTAAATGTATTTTAGAATAATTATTTTAATTTAGATAATTCAAATGTGTACATTTCAACAAAGATAGGTATATCAAGATTTTTTAAATAAATGCGTTTGAAACCCTCAATGGTATATTATACAATAGGTTTATCAAACTTAACTTTCTTCAACATCATTCTAAATACAATAATTCAAATTCATTATATATACAAGTAATCCCACATAACATATGTCCAATTTCCATGAAAATGCAACATAACCTTCTCTTGCATAACCAATTTTTTTTTCATTGTCTTTATGAGTTTTTTTCAAATTATGTAGTGTTGGTGGTCAATTTAGCACACTAAAATATTTTAAAATAATACAATGGATCACCAAACTAAAAAATATATTCAAGTTCTTTTAATACCAAGACTTCATAATCAGCAATATAAGGCAATCAAAAAAATTCAAAATTAGTGGTTTAATTTTATGTAGGATAAAGGATGTTCAAAGTTTCAACCCATAATCAACATTGAACTATCCATCATTTACTATTCATTAGATGACTAATGAAACATTTTGGAATCACATGAACCTGTAACTTGGAGCCAAAAGGATTACTTTGGAAAAGGACAACAAATCCTTTTTCACAAAAATAAATTTTACATGCAAATGCATTATTTAATGAAATTTTTTGTAACTTGTTTTTAAATATATTAAAATTTTCCCCAATGCATCACCTTTCTTTTGTTAGTCATTATTGAATAAATATGAATTTTTAAAAGTGTGCAAATTCCTTATAAATTCAATTTTTTTTCTTGAAAAATGATCAAAATTTTAAGTCATCACCAAAAATTAAAATTTCACATTTTTTAATTTTATTATATTGTAAGCTATAACTTTTCTTAATGCATCATCTACATTATAACTCATTTATACATGGTAAAGGACTTTTGAAACTTTAAAATTCTAAAGCAATTTTGAAACATTCTTTGAATTTTCAAATTTTTAAAATTTCACATTTTTAAAAATATGAGTGTTTTTTGAGTGTGGCTAATATGTTCTTATCATCTATATATTTTTCAATGAAATGTTATTATTATATGAGTCCTTTTGATATCCTTTGCAAAATTCACTCCATTTGACATAATAGATGTATTGTAGTGCGAAATTAGGTCGCCGCGCAAAGCTAAACGCTGGCTGATCTTGAGGTTTAGATTGCCTGATCAGCCGTCATCTTATTGCGACGCCCCATTAACTATTGCATGGAGTTGCATGGCTTGCTTGGTATTTGCTAGTGTGTGCTGAGTGGTCCAAGAAAATTGGCGACTGGAAATTATGAAGAGGGATGGAGTCGAGTTGATGGAGAGGAGCAAGCAATGGTGGCAGACGGCGGGAGCTGGATGGAATGGAGTGGTAGGAGATTCGGGAGGCTTCAGGAGGAAGCTAACGAAAGTCTAATGAGCTTTTGGGGGAGCTTAATTAGGAGGAATTGAGGGAGGATGATTAGCTGATCTTAAAAAAATTTAGGAGGCAGAGGAGGATCCGTGTAAAGAGCAATGAGAAGCTCTATTAGCTAGAGTAGCTTGGCTGAATACTAGAATTTTCCGCTGCGCCTGGTAATTGGTCAAGTTACTACAAAGGAATTAGAGGGAGAGAGATTAGACGACACTAGGAATCTGGTGTTTTTGTGAACATTTGATGGAAAACTGAGCTTGTGTTTTCAAGAAATGTACATAGTCTGTAATGTAATGAAAGAGTTTTTCCTGACTAGCATCTATATGAATGGGCGAGGTAGGAGATGGATACTGTAAAACCTGCTCTGTTGTTGTGTGGAATGCAAGGCACTTGTACATATTTGATCTTGTGATGTTCGTCTGAAAGAGTCAGTAGGTAGTTAGTGTGTTGTGTGTTTTCGGAGGTCAGAACTGTGTGGAGTAGATCAGGAGAACATGGACGCCTGGGTTCGTTGAAGGCAATCAGTGTGATGTGCGTTTTCAGACCCTCTCTTTTTGGTTATAGTACATTTTCAAACATTTTAAATTAAAACCAAAATTTAAAATTGGATCAAATGAATTTTTACTCTAATTTCTTTGAGATTCATAAGAGGCAAAAAGGACTAACTTGTCATAACTACTATGGTTTTAAATGGTAATAAGAAAATAAATGTTTGATTTTGACTGATTATGTTTAACATCTAACACCATTTTTGGCTCATAGTTACGTGTTTTGACCCCTAAAGTAATTGAAATGCAAATTCATAAGTATAAAAGTATTATACAATTAAAATCATTAAATTTTTATGTTTAAAATTTATTTAATAATTTTCAATTTTAAAAGGTTCATGATTTTACTAAATTCAACATAATCCTTGGTACATTGATAAAGATTGCACCACTTTGTGATTGGGGTTGCTAATTTGTCATCCATAAGAGCATATAATTTTTAAGGACACAAAAAATCCAATATTCCCCTCCTCAATACCTTGTTGGACACTTCAATTATTCCTTCAAGTCATATAGTTCTTGGTAGAAAATTAAAACATAATTGACTTAATTCTTAAATGTTTATAGATAAAGAATCATCATGCTTCTTAAATTAAGTATAATTAAAGATTTTGGTCTTAAAAAATGTGGGCAAAAAATTCCTTAGACATCATTTCGTTATAATTTTTTTCTGACTAAATCCACAATTAGATTCTTGTCCTTTTAAGATCTTGAGCTCATGAGCTTGAATTCTATTGCATATGAAAACCTTTTTTTTTTTTTTTCAGATAATTGAATTACTAAGGTTGAAGTCAAGAAGAATTTGGGCCTCCTCAAGATTCCACTTGGAGTTTTTCCTTTTTTTCCCTCATTGTTGCAACTTTCCTATTGCAATAATATTTGTAAAACTTAGCCACCTTCTTAAGTTTAAAGAAAAAAATTTGACTTTTCAAAATTAACTGAAATTTTAGCAATGTCATTGACACTAACAAAAATTTGCATATTTTTACTTGAATTTGTGACTAATTTTTAATCACAAATGACATTTGCAAATAAAATGGCTCATAATTGTGTTGGACAAGTTACATTCAACATTAGTTGCAAATGTTGATGTCATGATGATGTCATCACATAAACAATGGATGGAACACATATTTGAGTTTATTATATTTTTCATTTATTGATTGTGTAACACATGCAACTATCATGCAATTAGTGAAATTTTTTAATGACCAATGTTATGTTGCCACATGGCATATTTATAAAATATTAAATAAATCAAATTTATTACGACAATTTTAATCTCAATTGTTGATTTTTTAAAGTATTTGATTCATACATGTGGGCAAATAATTTTGTGCCACATGACAAAAATTTTGATTTTTGGAACATTTAATATAAAAATAAGTGGGTAAGTAAAGCAAACTTAGGATAGGTAGGTAGGCCTCTATAGGTAAGTATGAAATTAGGTTTAAGTATGTAAGTAGGTAAGTAAGTTGAAATAGGTAGGTAGGTAAATCAGACTTTAAATTTTGTTTTATTTTATCTTGGATTTAATAAAGTTAGGGTTGAGCTTCTTTAGTTAGTTCATCCCATTTGGCAAATCTTGTGCATTTAATGTTTACAGTGCATTTAATTATATAGTTGACACATTTGAAAGGGAAGCTAAACAATATGGGATAAAAAATCTAGTTGAAAATAGTTTGTAATTAAGTTGTGACTACATTTTTTATCCCATACAATTTGGTTTCCCTTTCAATTGTGTCAACTCCATAAGTGAATAACTCACTAATTAACTAGCTAATTAATTAACTATTTTCCTATCTACCTACTAATAATATTAGGTGGTGATGGTAGTTACTATTAACTAAATAATTGATTAATAGTAAAAATACATCAATAATTAATATGAATTAAAATTAGTTGGATATTAGATTTCAACTAGTTTTAATTAATTAATTCCTTCATTCTAGTACCTTCGCCAATCAAGCAAGAGGGTGGAAATATTGTGCCAATGCACATAACAACATGATGAAAACAACAATAGCACAATGGGAACAAAAGGATAAAAAAGGAGCATGGGCAAAAACAAGTACCTAAAGGAAGAGGAACAACAATAACATGCCAAAGTAACAACAACACATTGAAGCAATAGTAGCATGTTAAAGCACCAACACGTCAAAGGAACATTAACATGGTGGGACACAACAACACAACAAGAAGCAAGAGAGCACAAAACATGAGGGAATCAAAAGATTTTTGTTTTTCAAAATTTTCAAGCACAATGCATAGTTATAGTAGAAATAGCAAGGAAAGAAAACCTTAAGCCATTCAATAGCTCCTTACAACTTGAACTACAACTTGGAACATTCAACAACATGAAACATAACAAGATGAAGAACCTTGAAACATAAAGAATGGAAAACAATTATGAAATGGACCCAAAAAAAACGTTGTGAAAGTTCCCATTGGGTGGTGCCATGGGAATCTTCTTCTAATTTAAATTAATGGCACTTTAATCCAATTGTCACCTTAATCCATGTTCTGCCCTAAGAATTGGATATAGGTTTCTTCATAAAATAAATCCAACTTTTGTGATTTTAATTTTTAAAAAAAGGGGACCAATTTTCACATGTGGTTGAAAACTAAAAAGTGGTTTTCATCTTGGTCATCACTTTTTTTGGTATTATTTTTGGTTTGATAATTGGGTTGAAAATCAGGTCAACCTTTGTTATGCCCAACATTAACATTTACATCTTCATAGTCATATGTGGTGGTTAGAATATATGTTATCCATCAATTTGTTTGTGGTCATTCAATTTTTTGCATTTGTCACATTAACATTCTTTGTTCGTTGGAATGAGTGGGCCTACCTAGGGAGCCACTTACTCTTCCTAAGTTGTCCTTCAACTTAATGGAAGTTCTATCAACAAATGTCTAATTGTTTATCACTTAACATTTAAGTTTTGTTGCCATGCCTTTGGGTGTGGAGAGCTAATTATGGGACACTTTTGTTGAATGTGAGTGTAGGTTCCATGCATCAAGCAAGAAACACCAATAGATTTGTCCCACTTGCTTAATTGATTCAAAGGAAGAGGGTGAAATAGAAGGTTACTTCTTCCTCTTCAACACCATGATGGCATTTAAAGATGAAAGTCTAAAAACATGGATGGGATTTGTGTGGTGCAAAGGCAACAACGAAAGACAACAACAATCTTTTGAGAAACAAGGATTATAATATAACTCACTTGGGCTTTGCACTACTATGTACTACCACTGACAATCAATTGATCAATTGATGAAAAAAATGAATTGATTTTGTGAAAATTAAGCTCCATTCAAATTAAGCTCCATTCACATTGTATGCAACTTCAATTCAAACTTTTTTCAACTCAATTCAAAGTCAACAATTGGATTAACATTCAATTGAAGAGAAATGACATGCAAATTGGTGGAGAAGGTATTAAAAATCTACTTGTGAATATGGTGTTTAAAAAAAAGACATTTAAAAAAGACACATGAATGAAAATAGACCTTTTCATGCCTTTTTACTTGGGAATGGGCTAAACCAATGTTTTTTATTTAGACAAAATTTAACATTTTTTCGATAACTTGTGTTGCTTACAAGTTTTCTATGTGCTTGTGATTAGGGTCACAATTTTGTCATCATGTGATCTAAGGTTCAAGGCATATTGAATCGACTCTAGTCGGTGCATGCTTTGGTTGCTACACACAAACAATGTTGCTGCTTAGGCCCTTGCAAAATTTCAAGTATCGAAATTTTTTTTCTTCTTTTATTCTTTTAGAAATTTTTTGTTTCCTAGGTGATGGTTCATCTTCACCTTCACCTTTAGTAAAAAAAATTAGCATGTTTTTAGTTGAAACATGTCCGACATTATACGTAAAGATAAGTGCCCAACCCATTTTTTGCAAGGAAATGCAGGAGCTTCAACTTCTAAAACTATTGGAAATGATTTGGTTCCTATTATTGATCTCACTCAAGACCTTCTTCCCAAAAAAATTTGGAAAAAAAAGTGAAAATTAAATCGGGTGTTCCATGATGTTTGGGCTATGAAGTTTCCTTGGGTAGAAGCAATCAATGGTAATGATGGTAAAATGACCTAGGTAAGATGTATAATTTGCAACCAAGTAGAAAAGAGAGAAAAATTATTAGTTCCTAAGTTTGATAGGTTGCAAAAACATGCAAGTTGCCATAAAGTAGCATCTACGTGACTAGGGGTGGCTGTTAGTGAGTATTACATGAGCTCATTTAACCAACATGTTAAAAATGAGCGACAATATGCTACTTTTCATGGGCAAGCTTTTGTGATTCAATAAATTGCGAATGGGGACCCTGTAGAAAGCAAAAGAAAGTTTGTGTAATTCGTCACAATCTTCCATATGTTGAAACAAAGGCAACCTATGACAAATTTTGAAGGTTGTAAAGAGCTTTTTAATTTCTTCAAAGTGCCAAACAACCCTTGGAAACTCTAAACTGACACTATTGGTTGGAACATGGTTAAAACCATGCATGATTTTGTGATCGGTCTATTTGTATAGTTGTGCAAAAGGCCCGATTCATCTTTGTTTTTTGTGATAAAGTGACCACTATATACAGTCAATCATGGATTTTGACCCATGTTTATGTTGTGAATGGATGGAAATGTCTATCGATTTTTTTGACATTGTTCCAAGTTCTAGAAGGTTCCAGTGTTGACAATTTAACGAAGGTAACTGTGGACTCTCTACTCACTTACAACAATCTTTTAGAATATAACTTAGCTTCCAAATTGGTATTTTTGGGGCAAATGGGGTGACAACCTTCCAAGGTCCAAATACTAGTGTTAATGTGCACTTGAAAAAAAACACGCACCTTTTATGTTGGGTGTGCATTGTGTTACACATCAAACCAATTTGGTTCTGCAAACATTGTCCCGATTGACCTTGGTTACAAAAATTGAGTTGTTGCTATAGTTTGTTTACAATTACTATTCACCAAGCCCTAAAAGGTCTTTGGATAGATCTAGATTAGGTGAATTCTTGGAGCAAAAGGTGTTCAAGAGTTTACACAATGTGAAGACACGAACTAGATTTCAATGTTATCCCTTACCAAAAGAATCTTAGTAAAGTACAAGTCTTTAATTGTGCATATGTTTAATGAGCAAACATTCAACATCTTGGCAAAAGCAAATCTAGACCTTCTTTGCGATGTTGAGATTTTTCTAGGTTTAACTTGTATTCTACCTTTGCTTGAATGCATGCAATTTCTTTTAAAGTTTGCTCAAGCTCAAGATGTTTTCATTTGTGATTTCATTGATGCAATCAAGGCTTGTGAAAGGGATTTGTATAGGATGTATGTTGATCCATTTACAAGTTATGATTATGGAGATGGGATATTTTAGACTTTCTTTGATGTTGTAGATCACACATGTGATCCTTTACACATGGTTTGGATTGTTGAACCTATTTTTGGTGTGGACTATGTAAGGTTTTAGTTTTTTCCTCACACATACAAGGTTCATAAAAGGGACCCGCTAACAATTTGTTTGAGTTATGTTTCCTAATTGGATTGGTTGAATGCAGTAGAAGTTATGAAACAATAATGCAATGCTATTGCTACTAGTCTCATTCAAGAACTTGAGTGGTATTTCCAAGCTCAAGACATAATTAATGCCACTAGGGTGATTTACCCCCAGTTGTGGGTGTAACCTGAAGTTGAACACAAATTTTTGGCACAACTTTCAATTTTGAAATCACACTATTATTTTGGGAAGCATATTGGCTAAAAAAATTTATATATCCCACCTTTGTTGGATGAAACATTGCTGGTGCAACAATCGTTTTTCTTCAAGAATATTATGTTTGCTAATTGCCATGAAGCTTCCTATGGACTATAATCCATGCATGAAAATTAGGACAACCTTGTCCAATAACCAACTGCTTTCCCATCGACTATTTGAATGGCTAAAATTAATTGAATTGTCTATGGACATTTGGTTGTCAAGATGTTCACCCATAAGTTGTTTACTTTCGACACTTTTCCATTTGTTGCAACAATGAATGCTTGGAATGTTGTCAAATCCTGTCACATTGCTATAGAGACATAATTCATTTGCAACAACAAATCTCTAAACCCTAAACTTTTATACAATATGTTCATGTGTTTTTGGTTGTGATGTTTGTATTATTTGATTATTCTCAATTAGATGTGCTATGGTGGTTAAAATGAGGTGTATGCAATTTCAATTTTTTGTAACTTGAACAAACACTCAAGTATTATCTTTTTTTTAAATTTAAATTTTATTAATTTACTTTAGGCAATCTCCCAATGCAATCTCCCAGGGCAAGGTCTTCAAAACCAAGATTCAATCCCCTTAAGAGATTTTGCATCTATAAAATTAGCCTATAGGTAATTGATGTCTACTGATTTTTACATCTTGTCTACTAATTTTTGCTTCTTGTTGCCATTTTTTCCCCCATTGAATTGAAAATGTTCACCAATTTGTCTACATGGAGTTCCATTTGGTAGCCATTTTTCTACCTTGGACCCTACTTGGTTGTTGTTTTGTATACCTCAAATTCAATGTGGTTGCCTTTGATTTATTACTTTGGATTTGATTCTATAGCCAATTTTCAAGCTTGCACGAATAAACATAGCCACTTGATCAATTTCCAAAATTTCAAGTTGCCAAATTGACGTACTTGAACTACCTAAAAATAGTTAGGTGTGCCACATAGAAAAATTGAAAAAAAAAACATTGGGCTAAACATATTCTAATTTCAAATTGTCCAAGTGATGACTATGCCTTATGAAAATTAAAATTGTCTTACATAAACTAGCTTTGATGATATCCTCATCATTGGAAGATGAATCATTGTCACTAGAATTTGTGAAGATATGCTCAAGGGTAAGCACAAGGTTTAATGCAAACAATTGTGTGCCATTGACAAGGCTTGTCATACTAGCATATAATGTGACACAAAATTAATCATCTTTCTAAAATCTTTATGTGTTTTCTACAATTGTATTGCTATGATTGCTGCAAGAGCATACGTAGTGACAACTTTCATTTCAACCTCTATTAGCATTTAGCACACATTCAAGGAGCAATGTTAATTCCCATTGCATCCCATCCCATAAACCTACAAAAATGGACTGAATTAAGTACAAACTCCACACCATTTAAATGGTACCACCAAAACCTTGTTAACATGGGCATATTTTTATCAACCTGTAGCAGGTTTACCCTTGCTTCTTCACATGCTCTAAGACAATTGTCACATTGCATTAACACAATTTAAGGAGCAGGTAAAATGTAGAACCATACAAAACTAGAGTTGTCAAGGGGTATGAGATGGCTAAGGATAATTGAAGAGAGGTCAATTGTGTCGGCTCTGCCCAAGGAAACTAGAAGGAGGGGATCCTTCACATTGGGACATGGTGTTGGCAATTACAAGGATACAAGTTTGATGTATCTCGGAGTTGCATTTGGTCTAGTTCAATTTATGAGTTTCTTCAGAAATAATGGTTACATGTTCTTGCATGTATAGCATCCATGTTCTTGTGTGGATTAGGCTCTGGAATCCACAGGATCCTTATTGAGCTATACTATGAATCCAGAGGGCACGGGCTCATCTAACATTATTGAGGTGACTATGATCGGTTGTAACTTCTGGAGCAAGTCAGCTCTTTTGAGCTTTTCGGAGGACGGTGGAGATTTTAGAAAGGTCTCACACACAAGTCACTCCAGGAGCATATGTGTTTTAAAGGGTTAACAAAGTCAAGCAAGGCTTCTTTTTGCACCATCACAAGCAAGTTGAAAGGCCAAAAAAACTGACTTATTCAAGCTTCCAAAATTTGGAAAGGTGTTGGCCTAGGAAAATACAATAGCCTATGGTCAATTTCCACATTGACAAAAAAAAAATAAAAAAATAATTCGTTTTTAAAATTTGAAATTATTGAATTTTTCATGATTTATTATGATATTGTTGCATGAGTAGAGAAAATTTTCAGAGTGTAGCTTATGATAATTATGATGATTTTCAACATGTCAACTTCATATTTTCACATAAATTCATTCCACTATTTTGAGGATTATTTAATGACGAAACTAACCTTAGGGTAAGGTAGGTGTTTCAAAGAGTTAACAAAGTCAAATTACAGATAGGGAGAAAAAAAAGCCAAAAAACTGACTCATAGTCAAGCTACAACAAATTTCAAAAGGTATTGGCCCATACTATTCACTCTAGGAAAATAAGTGTTTCCAAGAGTTAACAAAGTCAAGGTACAGACAGGGGGAAAAAGGGCCAAAAAAACTGACCTATAGTCAAGCTACCAAAATTTGGAAAGGTATTGGCCCCACACCAGTCACTCTAGGAAAATAAGTGTTTCCAAGAGTTAACAAGGGGTGTGTCACACTATGGCCCTTGCCATATATTTACATTAAAAAGTGTCTTAAGGCAATTATGGGAACTCAAACATTTCATCATGCAAAAATATAATCTTCAAAAAATCCTCTAAAAGAAACCAAAATACTTCAAGAGATTATAACTCTATAACTAATCTCAAGTTTCAACACAAGCCAAAATATCATCTTTCAAAAATCCTCCTATAAAAATAGACCTATTACCGAGGGGCCAAATTCCATAAGTTACTATACTCTATAATGAATCTAAACACAAAGTCCTTGCCTTGCCAGCAAAGTCAAGTTACAGACAGGGAAGACTTCTGCTAATGTCATTGCTTGATGAGGCTGGAACTTCAAGCTCTCCACAAATTTGTCCAAATTTGCAGCCAGTTCTTCTGCAATGATTTTAGACATGTAGCGGTTGTGAGGAATCATGGGAAAGATTTCTGGTGTTTTTTTTTTGGTCGAGATCAAGCCAAAGTGATGATCATCCAGATTCCATAAGAAGATTTAGCCAATTTGACTATAAACAAGATACTTCATCTAAAATGTATTGTACAGGCCATTGAATAGGAAAATATTAAATTGGCCAAAGGTCTTAAAATGCCAGCAATACTTTTGTACTGCTACATTCTTTTTTACCCTGTCTGCCCTTGGTCCCAATTCATATTTTGCCCCAAAGAATAATAAACCCCAAAGGGGTGGGCTATTAGGAATAATGGCCCTGCAAGGCAAAGCCAAGCACAGGCTCAATTTGCATAATGCACACATTTACACAATGTAAAAAAAGTCATGTTTTATTTATTTTTAAATCATGTGATACCCATCAGATACTTGTTGGGTACCATGGGAAAAGGTCGACCGTTGCCTTTCCTAAAACTGAAATGCCCACCTTAGTGGGAAAAAACATGTATGGACATAGGAGAAGGGTCTATCTTTTAGCGGCCTACCTTAATGAGAAGGTCCGTGAAGAAGACCCTTATGGGATTTGAGGTATTTGTGACTAGGCTGGTAGGTTGAGTGGAAGGGTATCCCAAATTCTAGAAGGATCTCAAGATAGGCCCTTGTCCTCCCATCAACACATTGAAGCTTTTTCTTAGGTATGTAACATGCCCACTCTAGCTAGTGAATAGTGCCTACTCTCTCTGATGATGGAACTTGTTTTGTAAGGAACTGTTCTCCCTTCTATAAGACTCAAGTTCTTATTCTGGGCCACTTTGAAGGCATCCAATAGCATGGATGGTGAACATTGGTCTTTACCCCTACGAAGGGTCTTCAACAAGGCCATTTCGTGGAATTCAGGGTCCGTGCTCAGGTGCCGCCTCAATGCAAACTCCTCATTGAGGGGAACAATGCAGTTCTCAGGTCCTCCTACTACACTCAATAAACTCAATTAAACTCCAAATATGAGAACTTCAAAGGGACCATACAAAATCTGAGGGTCCTGTGAGTGCATGGTAGGACTTTGGACCTTACAAACATTTCTTAGACCTACAAAGATGGGAACAAAAAAGATGCACCTTACAAAACGAGCGATGATGGTACCTTAAAATGTAAGGTGCTGTGGGCCTAATTTTGTGTATTTATTTGATTCAGTATATCATTTCAATGATAGGAATCCATTTATTATTTATTTATTTATTGATTTCCTGGACACAATTGATTGGAAATTCATGTTAGTTAGGCCAACTTGACATGCGAAAGGCCATGCCCACAACTATAATGAGAGGCTTGTCTTTTGCAAGGAACATCATGTGAATGATTAAGTAAGAAGATGAATGGTAAGCATTTGGAACACCTCCCAAAGGCCAAGAACAAACAAAATAAATCATAGAGATAAGGTTTGAAAATTGGATGATGATGATGAGGCCTTGATATAGGATAAAGGGCTTTGAAGTTGGATGGGAGCAAGTTGCAATACTTATTTTTATTTTATTTTTCTTTCTTAATACGGGAATGGGTTACTTTGTACCATTGTCAATGAATTTGATTGCTTGTCATTTTTGAAAGCACATCTCATTCATGAAAGGCCACACTCATTCCTACTTGGTTGGCACATTTCATGTCATTCTTCTTGTTCTCATCATCATGCATTCTCATCATCATCCCCACAAAACCCAAACATGATTGGAGCATCATCCAACGGTTGAAACATCATCTTGTTGTCAAGGACAAGAATACAATATGACTATTGATGCTTTTGATATTTCAAGTTGAGGTCTTAATTCACAATTACCAAATATATAGGTCCATTGACTTGTTGGGTACATAATTTTATTTTTTTTTGATCATATTTGTGATGTAGCTGAACTGGCAATCATCCATAATACCGTTTTAGTGAAATTTGGCAATAAACAGGATATGAAAGTAAGAAAGTTTAAACATTCCTTCACATTTTTGGCTACATGCTAGAACCCAATAGAGAAATCTGGAGAGATTTTTTTTTTTTAAACTGTAAAAATTTGGCAACTAGAAAACCAAAAAAACACATACATTTAGCTATTTTGAAATGTATTAAAGCCAACTTATTAAATTAACTAGAAATGAAAAGTCTAGTTGTGTATGTTACTACATTGTTTCTAATTCACCATGTAGGTAGTAAACACCTTTCTTTTAAGCAAAAGACATTCAATGTTTGGGAAAGCATATATATCTGTACCATCCGGAATTTTCAATCTAAATAAATCTAGTGTGTTGGCACGTAATTCAAAGTTATGATATAGGT
>Ga0209611_10000374_pt1 | contig 63736 bp, 45 predicted proteins | sample S1TSphgellanicum_3_FD_187693 | JGI IMG/M metagenome (GOLD analysis project Ga0209611, IMG submission 187693) | Host-associated microbial communities from peat moss isolated from Minnesota, USA - S1T2_Fc - Sphagnum magellanicum MG (SPAdes) (version 2) | ecosystem: Host-associated > Plants > Peat...
CCCGGCTGCCATAGCCGAGAGGCGCCCACTTCTTCGATCGTCCGCTGGAGAAAACGACGAGGCCGGGAACGCCGAAGTACGACGCGATGTGGACCGGGCCGCCGTCCATCGTCAGGTATTCTTCACCGTCCTGGCTTTTCTTTAAGGCGTGCGTGTCTGCCATTTCGCCACGAGAGAAGAGAGGCCAAGAATGTGGTTGCAGCACGGTTCGTCACTGAAATTGTCGCGGATTGTGGTCGGCCTCGGCGCGGATATACTGCGGCCTGCTTATGACGACGGCCCAGCGGAGTGTTAAAACCATCTATGTCCTCCTAGCATGGGCGCTGGGTGCAACCATCCTTGTTTTCATTGCGCTCGAGCTGTGGCGGCCCTGTTATTTTCTTACCGATGACAATCTCTCTTACTGGTTTCCGCTTTATACTGAAATGGGACGAAGGCTGCAGGCGGGCCATTCCCCGTTTTATTCGGACTACCTTTTTGGCGGCGGATATTGTTACCTGCGCGACCTCAACGTTCTGCGGTGGCACCCCTTCATTCTCGGTCCAGCGTTGCTTGCGGATTCCTTCGCCAAGTTCTGGCTTCTCGACATTCAGGCCTTTCTGCTCCTGGTACTGACCACTGTCGGTTTCCTTTTGCTCGCCTGCCGCTTGCGAGATGAGTTTTCCCTGAAAATCTCCGGCGTCTATCTCATTTTCTATACGCTCAGTTTTGTCTTCAGCGCGTATGCCTTGGAGGTCGGACCGAGCTGGATCGACTTCCTCGCTATCCAGAGTACACTGCCTTGGCTGGCTCTTGGCATCCTGGAGCGAAGACTCCTTCCCGGCCTTCTCCTCGTTGCGTTTTTCACCGTTCACGAACTGCTGTCTTCCTACGCCCCGCTGGTTATATCCAGCGCTTTTTTCCTGACGGTTTTCGCTGTGGGCGCGGCGTTGTGGCGACGTTCCGTCCAGCCGCTGTTCGGTTGGTGTATGGGCAATGCCTTGGCGATCCTCTGCCTTTTTCCTTTTCTGCTCAGCATCATGGACGGCATGGGACATTCCGTTCGGCTCTTGGGCCTGCCTAAGTCGGATTTGACGATGTTTTCCATCCCGGCTCGGACCTTTACCTTCTCTTTTTTCCTCGGGAATTGGTCCGAGCCTGTCGCGATCTGGCAAGGAGACAAAATGCTGAAAACGGTGGGCTTTCCCTTCACCGGTTCGATTTTGGCCTGTGCAGCGGCGTGGTGTATCTTTCCGGCGATCTGTCACCGTGGACGGTGGCGGATATTGGAAGCGACCTGCCTTGGCATCGTTGTCCTGCTCTTTGTTTTCATTGTCCGCCCGAATTGGCTGGAGACGATTCTTTACCAGTTGCCGTTCTTTCGGTCGATGCGTTGGCCGTTTCGCGAATCCGTGGTATTTCTTTTCTTTTTCCATGTGCTGCTCGTGCTGCGTTTCCCGGAAAAGTTGCCTCGCGTCCGCGCCGCTGTTGCCGCGCTAGGCTTCATTCTATTCATTGCGCCTCTCCCTTTCATCCGCGTCCCGAGCTTCAATCCGCTGGCCTTGGATCGTGAGCTTCTCTTCTCGGGCAAAGCACAGCGTTACTGGAGCCGACTCAAGACGCAGCTCAAGCCCACGGACAAAATCATCGCCGCGATCGATTGGCCGTACTGGCAGGCGAATAGCAGCGACATTCCCTACACGCTGCTCGGCACAGCCAATTTTCCCGCCTATTTTCAGGTGCGTAGCGCTTCGGCCTACGCCCCGACAGCCCCCATTGACCAGATCCCGCTCAAAACTATTCCGCGTTACTGGTTCGGTGCCTTTCACGAAGACCAGATTCCAGCCGTGCTGGCCGAGCAGCCTGGGTTGAAAATACTCAGGATCGTCTCAACCCATCCCCTCAAGCTCACGATCACGACCGGCTCAGGTCCGGCCATAGACCTCACGCCGGATTTGCAGGCTGCCGGAATCAAGGAAGCGGAGCCAGCTTCGCCAACCGCTCATTAAGGCGCTGCGACATCGTCTCCATGAAAGGGATTTCGTTCTCGTCCCAAGTCTGCCATTGGCCATACGGACCAAGCTCCACGCTCTGCGAACTTACCGCGTAAACCTCGTGCCAGACATGATAGTAAAAGGTTGATGCTGGCGGCACGGGCGAGATTGATTCGAAAACTTGCCGCGCCTCTTCGGCGTTGCCTTCTGCCAAGAGCATTCTTGCGGCGAGCGCCTTCCCATACCACTTTCCCGAGTGATCGGGATGGGCAGCGACAAAGCGATCATACGCCTGAGGGCCAAGCCTTGCGGCGAGAATGGCCCCGAGAATGGGATGCTGCGAGCACGTGTCGCTGGAGAGAAGGGATTCCACATCTCCCGGCGGAAGATGATCGGTCCAGTCAGAGAACGAATTGAAAAAGATATCGATCCACGGCAGGGAGTTGGGGTGGACCAGATAAGCGAGACTCGTCGCGGGTGGTTCGATGAGCGTGCTGAGGTAGAAGGCGCCCACGGGATCGTCCTTTTGCAATTGCCTGCTCATGGTGTTCGCAATAAGCGCGCGATCGGCGTCGCTAAGCGGATGCGGTCCGCCCGGGCTCCTTTTCCAGATCATGCCGTTGGCCGAGCAGGTCACAAACTGCCAGTCGGGCGACCGAGCTATGGTCGGGATCCACGGTGCCGTCTCCGTGTTTAGCAAGATGTACTCAACGTGTAGATGCTTAAGCGCCAGGTCCAGCGCTTCGGGTTCATTCCAGAGGAAGAAAAAATAACGCTTGGTGTCATCGGAGAAATGACTCAACCCGCTGTCGAGCAGCGGCCGGAAATTTCCGTTTTCCTTAAAGGACAGATAGGCGCCCATGCCGTGACCGCACAGAACGGGAATCCGGTGATCTTCCGGCTCGACCGGGTAGGCCGCCATGTCCGACGCATAACGCAAGCCGTGGGTCGGGAACCGCAGCTCTGCCCGAAGATCGGAATATGTCGCAAGGATGTTAAAGGCATCCATAAAAAGGAATAAGATGCAAAACATGACCAGGAACAGATCGCGACACAGGGCGAGCACCAGGGGGAACTTTCTCGCCCGTTCCGCGTATTGTTCGATCCTGGCTGCGTAGACGAATAGTATGGAAACGGCCGCAAAATCAATGAATCGAAAACTCTTGCAGGAAATCACGACCGAAAAGATCGAGAAAGCGATCAGCCACAGCGGCAGCCGCCGCGTGGTAAGAATGCCCCAAGCCAAAAACGTAACGCCCGTAACGGCGATGTAGAGCGCGATGGGCGAGCACGTCGTGATCGGCCACATCTCGGGCGAGAGCGCCGTCGAGCCAAAGTCTGAGGCCTCCAGGAAAGGAAAGAGCAGCCGGCGCGGGCCGTAAGGCGTGATTATCGAAGCGGCCAAGGCCAGCAACCCCAGCATCCCGCTGCGGCGCAGAAGAAGCCCTCGCGGCATGATCTTGAAAAGCCGCCACCACTCGTTGGCGATCCACAGGCCGAGCGTGAGGAAGCCGAAAAGAAACGTGCTGTGCGTATTGCTCCATGCCACGAAAAGCACCGGCAGGCCGATGACCAGGCGCGCCGTGATTTTTTCCAGGCTGGAGGCGCGTAGCAGGACCATCAAGAGCACTTGAAACAGCACCCCGACGAGCTCGGGCCGTTGCTCGAGGCGAGGGTGGATGAGCAAGATGGCCGCCGCGAGGGCGAAGATCGAGGCCAGGTCGAACGAGGGATATTTCCGGCCAGTCGTCGCGCCAGGCAGGAAAAGAATCACGAGGAAAACGGCGGCGAAGGCCATCCAGAGGCCGGCAAATCCGGCGGCGTGATAGAGCAGGGCGAGCACCACCTCATACCCGGCGTACTCATCAAAGTACGGCGCCGCGGGCAGGCCGAACGCGGCGACCGGTTGCGTGGGCAGCGTTCCGGTTTGGAGAATGTGCTGCCCCTCGGCCAGTTGCCACCAGAGATCGACCTGCGTGATGCTCAGCGAGGAGAAGACCGCGTAGAGAAAGACGTAGCTCCACAAAAAAATCCGGAGCGCCCGCGCGAGGTTCATACCGTGAACACGTTGTCCGCCCCGCGGGCTCGCGGCCAGCAACTTCGCACGGAAAAGGCTGTTTTATCCGCGCGGGCTCGGAGATGATCCGCCGCGTTCTAATGAATCGTCTTTGTCGCCGGCTGGCCTGCGTTTGCGTCCTTGCGCTGGAGCTCCCGGTTGCGGCGCAAAACAACGCGGCCAACTCCGGCTCGCCCGCGCCGCCGGCGTGGCCCGTCTCGACCTCGCCCGCCCGCTTCACCATCGCGCCGAACGATGCCAACACGCCCGCGATCGTGTCGCAGGTGCGCCTCTTCCTGCCTGACCCGTCGTGGGAGGGCCTGCCCATCCGCGTGTTCACCGAGAGCGGCGTCGCGGTCGGCTCCGACGTGCTCTGGACTTCGCCCGGCGAGCCGCTCACGCTCCTGTTCGATTCGTCCTCCGGTTCCAAAAGCTACCACGTCTACGTGGCCTCGAACTGGCCGCCGCTCCACCTGCCCGACACGCACGCCGGCGTCTGGCTCGAGACGCGCGCGGGCGACGGCAACGTCATCAACACGGTGCCGGACATGCTCAGCGCCTGGTCGAAAAGCACGACGGTCGAGGGCCGCGCCATCGTGCCCGGTGTTTTCGAGGGCGGCAACCGCTTCGGCCCGCAGACGAATCTCTTCCTGCACCTGCAAGGCTGGTTCGCCGTGGAACAGCCCAAGCACCTCGATTTCGCGCCGGTCTCGGTCGATTCCTCCTTCGTGCTCGTCGATGGCAAGGAAGTCGTCAAGTGGCCGGGCAAACACGAATGGGGCTACGGCCCGCAGGGTCCGCCGCAGGGCGGTGTCGATCTCACGGCCGGCATCCACGTCGTCGACTATTATAATGCGTATCTCCAGCGCGAGGGCGGCCGGCCGCCGGTGCTCGCCTGCCTCAGCGTCCAGAACGGCCCCGCGCCGGGTTGGGTCATGCTCACGCCCGACCAGAAGTTTTTCCGGCCGGTCATGACCGATCACATCAATTCCTACGAGCTGCAAACCGCGCCCGCCTCGGCCACCGAGCGCGTGCCGCAACTCGCGTTCGGCTGGGAGGTCACCGACGATTCGCCGCTCTTCACCGACTACGCGGACCTCGGCTTCGTCGCGATGCAGTTCTCCTGCTTCTCGCCGCCGAAAGGCACCGTGACGTGGACCTTCGACGACGGCACGACCCAGGACGGCGCGCAGGTCACGCACGTCTTTCCCCGGCCCGGGATGCGCACGGTGCAAGTCTTGGTCAAGGATGGCGACCACGTGGTTGCATCGGTCTCGCGCGTGGTGAACGTGCATCTGCAATGGTCGCCCATCGTCCACCAGGAGCCGAATCTCGGCGACGCCACGGAAAAGCCCATCATGGCGCGCGATCCGGCCTCGTTCACCTCGTCCGATCTGGCCGGAGCCTTCGCCGTGCTCGGCGGGCCGTTTCGCAAGACGGAAGACATCGCCCAGCTCGCGCCGGCCATGGCCGGAAAAATCAAGGACGCGAAGGACGCCGACCTGCCGTTCCTCAAGGACGCGGTGGCCCACTTCGTCCGCGACGACCGCGATCGCCACGACGTCCAGGTACAACTTCTGCGCGCGCTCATCGACCGCACGTCGGCCTCGACCGCGCCGCCGCTCGTCGCCGTCGCCAGCCAATCGCGCCTGGTCCTCGCGCAACTGCTCGTGAAGTTCACCGACCAGACCGCTGAGATCGGCAAGCTCATCGATGCCATCAATCCGGCCTCGCTGGACCAGAGAGGCCCGCGCGCCCTCGACATTCTCCGCGGCGATCTCCTGCTCGCCACTGGCGATGTCGAGGGCGCCCGCAAGAAATACCGGGCCCTGACCGGCGACCCGCAAGGCGCCGACGCCCGCAGCTCCATCCGCCGCACCGCGCGCATCGGCCAGGCCCGCGCCTTCATCGACCGCAAGGACTACGACGCCGCCGAGGACGCCCTGCGCGACGTCTCCTGGCAGGCGCCCATCGAGAAGCTCGCGCCCGATTGGGCCCTGACCCGCCTGCGGCTTTACCAGGAGGAGAACCTGCCGCAAGCCGCCTACCTCTGGGCCAGGCGCCTGCTGCCGGTCATCGCCAGCGCCGGCCGCCCCGAGCTCCTCTACCGCCTGACCGATCTCGCCCTCGCGCAGAAGGACCCCGACCTCGCCCGCAAGACCCTCGACGAGCTGCTCAAGAAGCACCCCTACAGCGAGGAGGCCGCCCGGGCCAAGGAGCGCTGGCCCGCGCCGAATTAAAGAGCCAAGGGAGCCTATCTTTTTAAGCTGCCGATGCGCTTTAGGCGCTCGAGTGCTACCGCTGTTTCGCATTTCGTGCGAGACTAGGGACATGAACGCCCGCCCTTTTTTCGCGGCATCCGGACCATCCCGATTTTCCGCGATTTCTCTACCCACCCAGCGCGTCCGTTTTCTTCCCCTTATTTCTCTTCAATGCCCTATTCCCTTATTTTTACCTCTCATACGCCTGACACGGTAATTTTTTGTGGACCTTCGGCGCCTGAAAGTGCCCAACGGCCGCAGCTGCCCAGCGCTCTGCTTTAAATCCATATATTTGAGCAACCTCTGGGCTGCACGAGGGTTTGATCCACCATGAAACGCGCGCTCCTTGCGGTCCTTTTGGCGCTGATTGCCGGCGGGCAGGCCCTCCAAGCTGCAGGCGAGAACGACTGGTTCGTGCCGCTGGGCAAGCCGCCCGAGGCCCCGCCCAAGCGCATCTCCGGCGGCGAAGGCTTCCCGCCGCTCCCGCTGCCCGCGACGCCGCTGCGCCGTTCCGAGCGCCATCGCGATCCGACCCCGCCCTCGCTTTTCGGCAAAGTCGTCTGGGGCGAGCAGGGTTCCTTCACCTACACCGGCGGCAACACCGCGCAAATCTCCGACTGGAACCTCTGCCCCGCCGACCTGCAGCACCTCTTCCAGAAAGTGCGCGGCCAGCTCGGCATCGAGTACGGCTTCGACGACGTCTCGCTGCCCTCGTTCAGCGGCGATCCCGACAAAATGGCCGTCCTCTTCTTCAGCGGCACGCGCACGCTCAAGCTTAGCGCCGCCGACCTCGCCAAACTCCGCGCCTATGTGCTCAAGGGCGGCATGCTCGTCTTCGATTCCGTCGCCGGCTCGCCCTATTTCTACGGTTCATCGAAGCAGCTCATGCAGCAGGCCTTCCCGGAACTCGCCTGGCGCGCCGTGCCCTCGGACCACCCGCTCTATCACATGGTCAACGACGTCAAGTCGGTCCACTACTCCTCCAACGTTCCCTCGGACCAGCCGCAGCTCGAGGCGCTTTACGTCGGCTCGCGCATCGCCGTGCTCATCTCCAAGTACGGCCTCGGCTGCGGATGGGATGACCACGCCGTGCCGCTGATCAAGGACGCCGCCTATTACGACGTCAATTCCGCCAACGCCATCGGCATCAACCTCGTCGCCTACGCCATCGGTTACAACCGCGTCGGCATGGAGGAAGCGCGGCCCGAGCTCTTCGCCGCCGCCGACGAGAAAACGCCGACCGACGAATTCGTCTTCGCGCAAATCGAGCACGAAGGCGCCTACAACGTGCACCCGAACAGCGCCACCACGCTCCTCTCCAAGCTGCGCGCCGCGACCTCGCTGCGCGTCAACCTCAAGCGCGAAGTCGTCGATCCCGGCAAGGACGATCTCTCCAACCTCTCGTTCCTCTACCTCACCGGCCTCGACGATTTTCACCTCAGCGACAACGCCGTCACCGCCTTGCGCGGCTTCCTCCAGCGCAACGGCACGCTGTTCATCAACAACGGCCTCGGCCTTTCCACCTTCGACCGCGCCGTGCGCCGCGAAATGGCGCGCGTCCTGCCCGGCGCGCAGCTCCAGCCCATCCCGCTCTCGCACGCCATCTTCAGCGACGTCGTGCCGGTGCAGACCGCCGACTATACGCCCGCCGTCGCCATGCGCTACGGCCCGTCCACCGCGCCGAAGCTCGAGGGCATCACGCTCAACGGCGACATCCGCGTCATCTACAGCCCCATCGATCTCGAGGCTGGCTGGGAGCCGACCGAGTACCCCATGGCCATCGCCTATCGCGCCGACACCGCCACGCCGCTCGGCATGAATATTTTGATGTACGCCGCCACGCATTGAGCGAGGCTTTTCACACGACCGATGAGGCCAATTTTACAGGATTAATGAGATTAAAATGATTTTGAGAATCTGCTCCCAATCCTCTCAATCCCATTAATCCTGTTAAAAAATTTCATCCGTAATTTCCATAGACGTTCCCATGCCCGACCTCCTGATCATCCGCGCGCCGCAGCAGCCTGAAATCTCCGTCGCCCTCAACGGCCAGCCCATCGTCATCGGCGCCGATCCCGGCTGCAACGTCGTGGTCAACGATCCCACCGTCCTGCCGCATCACGCCTACGTCGCGCCGGATGAAGGCGCGTGGAAGGTCACCGCCTACGACGCCAGCGTGGCGCTCACTTTCGAGAACAAGCTCGTGCCGGAGCTGCGCCTCGAGAAGCCCACGCGCTTCGCCATCGGCAACACGCAGGTCGAATTCACCCGCGACCCCGTGGTCCCGCCGCGCCGCGCCGCCGCGACGGAATCCGCCGAGAGCCCCGAAGCCGCTGTCGCGCAACTCAAGGCCGCGATGGAACGCATCCGCTCGGAAATGGCGCGCGTCGTCATCGGCCAATCCGAAGTGGTGAACCAGATTCTCGTCGCGCTCTTCGCGCGGGGCCATTGCCTGCTCGTCGGCACGCCCGGCCTCGCCAAGACGCTCATGGCCCGAACCCTGGCCGACTCGCTTGAGCTCGAATGCAAGCGCGTCCAGTTCACGCCTGACCTCATGCCCGCCGACATCACCGGCACGCAGGTGCTCGAGCAGGATGCCGGTTCCGGCACGCGCAGCTTCCGCTTCAAGCAGGGCCCCATCTTCACCAATCTGCTCCTCGCCGACGAAATCAACCGCACGCCGCCCAAGACGCAGGCCGCGCTGCTCGAGGCGATGCAGGAACGCCGCGTCACCATCTCCGGCCAGAGCTACGATCTGCCCGCGCCCTTCTTCGTCATCGCCACGCAAAATCCGATCGAGCAGGAAGGCACCTATCCGCTGCCCGAGGCGCAGCTCGACCGCTTCATGTTCAGCGTCAAGGTTGCATACCCCGACGCCGCCGACGAGGAACGCATCATCATGGAGACGACGCAGGACACGCTTACGCAAGTCTCGCGCGTGCTTTCCGCCGATGCGCTCATCGATTTCCAGCATCTCGTGCGCAAGACGCCGGTCAGCCGCCACGTCGGCGCCTACGTCACGCGCCTCGTCCGCGCCACGCGCCCCGATGCGCCCGACGCGCCCGACTTCATCAAGAATTGGATCCGCTGGGGCGCCGGTCCGCGCGCGGGACAGTATTTGCTCCTCGCCGCGAAATCGAACGCGCTGCTGCAAGGCCGCCTCAACGTCTCCTGCGACGACGTGCGCGCCTACGCGCTGCCCGTGCTGCGCCATCGCGTCCTCTGCAACTTCGCCGCCGCCAGCGAAGGCGTCGACTCCGACGAAATCGTGCGCCGCCTCCTCAAGGCCATCCCCGAACCCGACTACGCCGCGGGCGAGTAACGCGGAGAGCGCATGGCCGCGTCCCGCACATCGAAATACCTGCCGCCCCGCGTGGCCGACCAGGTGCGCGGCCTCGGCATTTCCTCGCGGCGGCCGATGCAGGGCGGCATCCAGGGGCTGCACCGCTCGCCCGACTTCGGCGCGTCGGTCGAGTTCGCCGAGTACCGCGATTACGTCGAGGGCGACGCGCCCAATCTGATCGACTGGCAGGTCTTCGCCAAGACCGACCGGTACATGATCCGCCGCTTCCAGGACGAAACGAACCTGCGTGCCTGCGTGCTCGTCGATGCCTCGGCCAGCCTCCACTTCAAGCAAACCGGGCCCGTGACCAAGTTCGAATACGCCTGCTCGCTCGCCGCCGGAATGATGTACCTGCTCGTCACCCAGGGCGACGCCGCGGCGCTCTCGTTCTTCACCGACCGCGTCACGAAAAGCTTTGCACCCGTCGCCAGCACGGAGACGCTCAGCCCCGTGCTGCTCGAGATGGAAAACATCGAGGCGGACGGCGCGGGCAACATCGAGAAATCGCTGCACGAGGCCGCCGAGATGCTTAAGCAACGCACGCTCGTCATCATCATATCCGACCTGCTCCAGCCGCCCGCGCAATTCGCGCGCGGCATCCAGCACCTTCAGCACAATCGGCACGACGTGACCGTCTTTCACGTCCTCGACGGCGCCGAGATCGCGCTGCCCATGCACGGCCTTGTCGAGCTGCGCGACCTCGAGACCAGCGAGAAGCTGCTCATCGAGGCCGACGAGATTCGTCCGCGCTATGCGAAGGCCGTGCAGGGCTATCTCGCCGAGGTCAGTCGGCTTTGCACCGCTTGCGGAGCGAGTTACTTCACCATCGACACGCGCACGCCGATGCTCGAGGCGCTGGCCAAGCGCGCGAATCTCTTTTGATGAACACGCTGCATTCACATCGCTTGGGTGGCCCGGACAACTTGTTGTCCGGGTGCGGGAGCGCAGCAGCGCGGACGCACAGGAAGCCACCCGTTAGTGCGCGCACATGCTCGGTGGCTTCCTGTGGCTTCGCTTCGCTACGCCACCCGGACAACAAGTTGTCCGGGCCACCGAATGCAGCCGCGCGCGTAAGCGCGTGGACGCCTGCGGGAAAACGCCGCGCTAACCTCCACCGTCTTACGGCGGCGGCTACGAGCTGACATGCCGCTCTTCTTCTCCAACTCCGCCGCGATGTGGCTGCTGCCGGCCATCGTGCTGCCGATCATCTTTCATCTCTTCTTCCGGCTGCGGCGGCAGGTGCGGGAGTTTCCCTCGCTCATGTTTTTCCTGCGCATCGATCCGCGCCTGAGCGCCAAACGCAAAATCCATGAGTGGCTCATCCTGCTGCTGCGCTGCCTCTTTCTCGCGCTGCTGATTTTGGCTTTGCTGCGTCCCATCCTCGGCACGCGCAGCTCGGGCGAGAACGTGGCACGGCTTATCCTCATCGACAACTCCGGCTCGATGGCCGCCTCCGCGACGGGCGGAATGTCCAAGCTCACGCTGGCGTCGCGCGCGACCGATGCATTGCTGACGGCGGCGCATCCCGGCGACTCGACGGCGGTGCAACTGATGCTGCCCGATCCCACGTCGACGCTCTCGGGCAAACTCGACGCCGCGCCCGCCGTCGTGCGCGATGCCCTCGGCAATCTCACGCCGAGCGATGGCGCCGCCCCGGTCGCCAAATCCATCCGCGCCGCGCTGGCCACGCTCGACACCGCCAAACAGCCGCTGCGTGAATTGCACATCCTCACCGACCTGCAAAAGGTGAACTGGTCGCGCGGCGAAATCGGTCCCGAGGCGACCAACTGCCGCGTCATCGTGCACCGGATCGAATCCGCGCCGCTCGTTGCCGGCTCGGTCTCGCTCGCCGCTGCCGATGCACCCGTGCGGGCCATCCCCGCCGGCCGCGTCACGCCGATCCACTTCGTCCTGCAAAACGTCGGAGCCGCCACCGCGCATGTCCGTATCAATAGCGCCGACGATTCCGGCCGGAATGTTTCCCGCGACGCGGAGATCGGCGCGGGTGCGTCGCTGCCCGAGGCCCTGACGTTCTCGTTTCCGACGCCCGGCTTTCATTGGGCGCAAGTCTGGCTCGAGGGCGATGCCGTGCCGTCGGCCAGCCGCGCCGAGCTCGGCTTTTTCTGCACCGACGTGCGCAAGGCGATCTTCGCGGGTAACAAGGCCAGCTTCGGCGCGCTGCCCTTCGCCATCGCGCCGGGCGGCAACGCCGATCTCTCCGGCATCGAGGCCGATTACGTCGACGCCGGTCAGCTTGACGCGATGCTCGCCTCGAAGCCGCTCGCCGTGGCGCTCACCTGGGATGCGGTTTCCAATGATAGCGCGCTGCAGGATTACGTGCGTCAGGGCGGCACGCTTTTTCTTTTGCCCGCGGCGGACAGCGGCCCAGCGATCGCAAAGTCGTCGCCAAGCTGGATCGGGGCCAGTCCCGGTGTGCTGAACAAACCCGCCGCGCCGGAGCCCGCCGTGCTGCTGCGTCCCGGCGACGAAATCTGGCGCGACCTGCTCGATTCCTCCGGCCAGCCGCAACTCGGCGCGCTGCGTATTTTCCAGTACGTTCCGCTCCAGACGGGGCCGGAATGGGAGGCGCTGATCGCCTCGGCCCGCGGCGCGCCGTTGCTCGCGCGGCGTCCGCTGGATCGCGGCCAGATCATCGCGAGCGGTCTCGCCTTCACGCCGAAGTGGTCGTCGCTGCCGCTCAAGGCGAGCTTCGTTGTGTTGATCCAGAACGTTGTTTTTGGTGCGCAGGCCGAGCATCTGCCGCTGCAGGCGATCCGCGCGGGCGACGATTTCCATTTCGATGCGCCCGACGTGCAGACCAGCGTGAAGTCGCTCGCGGGTGCGGCGCTCGACTGGCAGGGCGTGGCGCGCGATTTCCCCGGTTTTCCGCGGGCGGGTATCTACGCGATCACGCAGCGCGATCGCTCGTCGTGGCTGGCGGTCAGCGCCGATGCCGCCGAGGCCGATCCGCATTTCCTGCCGCTCGGTCCCGTGCCACTGCTGCACAACGTGGCGAGTGATGTCGTGCCGCTCGTGCATGCGGAGGACATCACGCGCGTCGGTGCCGCGCAGGCCACGGGGATGCCACTGTATCGCTGGCTGCTTCTGGTCGCGCTGCTGCTGTTGCTCGCGGAAACGTGGCTGGCGAATGAGCGCAGCTCGGATCTCGGCCGTAATCTTTTCGCCTCGCTGAAACCCGCTGCCGCGAAACGCACGGAGAATAAACCGGCGAAGGAGCCGGCCCGCGTATGAAGGCGCTCGAGTGGAATCCGGCGTTCGGGCCGATCGTCATGGCGCTGATCATCCTCGGCGCGGCCTTGTTCTTCTACGTGCTGCGGCCGCGTCTCGTGCTGCGGCATGGCCGCCTCAATGGGTGGCTGCTCCTGCTGCCCAAGGTGGCCGTTGCGCTGCTGATCGTCGTTGCGCTGCTCGATCCCGACTTGCGCCTGAGCGGCTGGAATTCCACGCCGGCCAAGGTGATCATTCTGCGCGATATCTCGTCCTCGATGGATCTGCACGATGGCGGCTCGACTTCACGCACCGGACGCGTCGATGCGATCATCAGCCGGCTCGAGTCCGAAGCGCCGTCCTCGATTCGCTTCGAAGTTCTGCCGTTCGATACCTCGTTGCACGAGGCCGGCTACGCGCCTAAGACTGACGCGGTTCGCGGCACCGACCTCGGCGCGATGTTCATGGCGCTCGGCAGCCAGCCGAACCTCGCCGATGCCGATGGCGCGATCCTGCTCACCGACGGCGGCGACGAGACGGTCGATCTGCCCGATTTGCCCTCCGTGCCGCTGGCTGTGGTTGGCGTCGGGACGCCGCCGGAAACCTGGGACGACATTGGCATCACGTCGATGACCGCGCCGGCCTCCGTCGAGGAGAAAAGCCAGTTCGATCTCGAGGCCGATCTCATCGCGCGCGGCGGTACGCACGACAATCTTTCCACGCTCAAGGTTTCGCTCGAGGAGGGCCACGACAAGAACTGGACGGAGGTGCAATCGCAGAACGTCGACCTGTCCTCGCAGCACGCGGCGGTGATTTTTCACGTGCAGGTCAACGGCGCCGGAACGCAGCGCTATCGCGTGCGGCTGCCGCAGTTGCCGGGCGAGCTGACCTACGCGAACAACACGCGCGCGGTCAGCGTGCAGGTGCAGCAGCGCGCGCTGCATGTGCTCTACTTCACGCAGGAAATCGGCGTCGACTACAAGTACCTGCGCAACGAGCTGGGCGCGGACCACGGCGTGCTTTTCACCGCGATGTACCGCGTGCTCGAGGACCAATTCACCGTGCAGGGCGACCGGACGGGATTCCAGGACCTCGCGCAGGGATTTCCGGCGAACGACGACGTGCTCAAGCGCTACGACTGCGTGATCCTCGGCTCGTTCGCGGCGAGCCAGCTCTCCGATGCGCAGCAGCAAACGCTCGTGCGCTACGTGAACAACGGTGGCGCGCTCATCCTGCTCGGGGGCGACGCATCGTTCGGCCTCGGCGGCTACGCGGACAGCAAGCTCGCGCCGCTGATGCCGTGGCAAATCCGCGCAGACGAGCCGCCGCTCTCGACGGGCTCGTATCCGGTGAGCGTCGCCGATTCCGCCGCCGCGGTTGGATTCACCTCGGGTCTGCGCGAGGAGGTCAGCGCGTCCGGCGGCGCGGCGCTCGACAGCCTGAACCAACCCGGCGGGCTGCGTCCCGGCGCGGTGGCGCTGCTCAACGCGAGCACGAAGAACCAGACCGTGCCGGTGGTGGCGTGGCAACGCTACGGCAAGGGGCAGGTGCTTGGCATCGCCACGAACACGATGTGGAAATGGGCCGCGGCGGGCGATCCGACGCGCTCGCTCTACGGCCGCTTTTGGCGCCAGGCGGTGCGCGGATTGACGAAGAAGCTCGAGGGCGGCTCGCTGCTCGGCGTGTCATGGAACGCGGAGCATTACCGGCCCGGCGAGCAGGCGATCGTCGAGGTGCAACTGCGCTCGGCCGGTGACGCGGGCGGCATCCGGCTGGTCGGCGCGCTGAGCGGTCCCGGCGGCGACAAGGACATCACGCTCACGCCCGTCGTCGGGCAGGCGAATGTCTACACGGCGAAGCTCGCGCTGTCGCAGCGCGGCGACTACACGTTCCGGCTCTCCGCGTATTCCGGCGCGAATCTGGCGGAGAGCTACGAGCGCGCGCTGCCGGTGCAGCCGCTGATCGACGAGGGCGCGAGTCCCGAGTTGAAGGAGGCGTACCTCCGCGCGATCGCGGCCAAGGCGCACGGCCTCTACACTGGCGAGGCGGACCTCGCGCCGGTCGAGGCGTTCCTGCGCGAGCAGGTCGTGGCGCAGCAGGCGACCGTCACCGTGCCGCTGGCGAATTTCAAGGACGTGCTCGCGCTGGTGATCATCGCGCTGCTTATCGGCGAGTGGTTCTTCCGCAGGAGGCTGAATCTGATATGAAGCGCGTTCTCGTTTTCTGCGCCTTGCTGGCGTGCGTGCCGCTTCATGGCGATGGCCGGCCCGGAACAGTTGTGTTTTCCGACGGTCACACGATCACTGGCGGCCTGTTGCTCTCGCCCGGAAAGGATTTGCGCATCTACACCAGCGACACCGTCGCGGTCACGCTCTCGCTCGACCAGGTGAAGGAAATGCGCATCAAGGTCGAGAAGGAGGAGATGCGCAAGGGCTTCTATTTCCCCAATCCGGGCCAGGCGACGCAGGCCGAAACCGGCGATGTCTATCCCGTTCGCTACTTGTCGGCGGAGATTGTGCTGGAGGACGGCAAGACCCTCGCGGGCCATTTGCTGACGACGATGCTTTATTGCGAGAACGATGACGGCACGCAGAAGGTGCCGCTGATGGCGAAGATCACCGGCGAAGACAAGCAAAAGATCGATGACCTGGTCTACGCGCAGGACATCCGGTTCGACTCCAGCGTGGCGGCCACCGGCGGAACGGAGATCGACCTGACGCAGGCCGGCATTTCACCCAAAAGCAAACCGGTCATTCTCGCGAAGCCGACTTTGGTCGCCTTGCCCGCGACGCAAATCGAGGGGAAACAGGCCTGGAACGTGGCCAGCGATCATCCGGAAAGCGTGCTCTTCGCCGTCGAGGCCGCCGATGGAATTCACGTCGCGTGGCCGAGCACGGAGGCTGCGCCGGAGGTGCGGAAAGCGGTGCAGGAAGCGCTGGTCAACATGCACGATTTCTACGATTCACGTACCTTGCTTGCCTCCACGGTGGAGGAAAGCGACGTCTATTCGCTGGCGATGCTGAAGCGTGTGGGATCGATGGTCAACGGGGATGGAACGCCGGTGACCAATGGCATGATTCCGTGGGACGTAGTCGTTTTGCATTTTGATTACGACGCGGAGGCAGGAAAAGTGACCCTGCTCAATCGCACGACCCTCGCGGTCGGCCGCGCCTATAACAACTCTCCCCCGCCGGCGGTGTTGAAACAACCGGAGCTTCTGCGCGATATTCGCGCGAGGACGAAACCGTGACCACGCAACGCCAGTCCCCCAACGACGCGCTGATCCGCGCGGCCCGCGCGTTACGTTTTGCGCTGCTCGTTCAGGGGCTCGTGCGCTGGGGGGCGATTTCGGCCGGAGCGCTGCTGGCGTTGCTCGCGCTCGACAACGTGCTGCACCTGCCGCAGGCCCTGCGGCTGCCGCTGGCCGTGGTGCTGGCCGGCTGGGTCGTGGTTGAGTTCTATCGCAAGGTGCTCACACTCGCGCTGCGCCGCTTCACGCCAGCTTACGCGGCGCGCTGGCTCGAGACGCACCGGGGCATTGGCGGCAACGTGCTGATCAACGCGCATCACTTTCAGCGCGACGGCGTGCGGGCCGAATGGGCGCCCTACATCTCGCCGCTGCTCGATTCGTCGCGCTCGATCCTGAGCGGCATTCCGCCGCGCTCGATCTGGCTCACGTCGCAGCTCAAGAAATGGCTCGTCGGCCTCGTGGTGCTGCTCGTGATCTGGACGGCGCTCGTCGCGATCTTCCCGCGCTACGTCTTCAACGGCATCGAGCGCATCTTTATGCCGCTGGCCGACATTCCGCCGATCGGAAGCTGGAGCCTGGAACTCAAGCCCTCGGCGCGCGTCTCGCTGGTCGAGGGCGACAAGCTTGATATCACCGTGCGGGTCGAGCCGCAGCTCGCGCTCAAGTCGCGCGCGCCGGTGCCGGAGCTGGTCTGGAGCGATGGCGCGGAGTTCGGGACGCAGTCGCTGAGCGCGGCACAGCACGCCACGATGTTGCCGGCGCAGGACCCGCATGAGTTCAACTTCAGCTTCAGCGCCGTGCATCAGCCGTTCACGTTTTACGTGCAGGAGGACGATTCGCGCAGCGTCTCCGTGCCGGTGGATGTGCTGCCCTTGCCGCAAATCAAAAGCTCCGTCTTTCATATCACGCCTCCGGCGTACACGGGGCTAAAGCCGTTCGATCAACCTGGTCCGCCCGCTTCGCTCGAGGTGCCGGAGGGCTCCACGGTCACGGCCGCGCTGCAACTTTCCGCCGAGACGCCGAAGGTTCTGTGGCGCGCGGGCACCGCCGCGACGGACAGGACCGAGGCGATGAACACCTCGGCGGAGGGTTGGCAGATCGAGCGCCTCGTGAATGAATCGGGTGCGTACGAAGTGCTGGCCGTGCCGCCTACCGGAGGCGATCCGCGCGTGCTGGCGCAGGGCGAAATCACCGCGACGCCGGACCATCCGCCGGAAGTCGACTTCGTCACCGACGACCGCAACCGCGCGGTGAACCCGGGCGGCACGGTGGAGGTGAAGATCAAGGCCACGGACGATTACGGCGTGGCGTCGCTGGCGCTGCAGATCGCGGCGAGCGACGATCCCTCGACGGCGCGCGTGATCAAGGCGTGGAAATATCTCGGCCCGCCCGGCGACAAGGAGCCCGCGCCGGAGAGTTACAGCATCAGCCTCGATCCCTCCGTTTTCACGCCCGGCTCGACGTTCCTCCTCACGGCGCAGGCGGCCGATTTCAGTCCGGCGGGGCAGAAGACCACCTCGCGGCCGATCGTCCTGCGCGTGGCGGGGCTGGCCGACATGGCCGTGCCGCAGGGCGACGCGCTCGAGCAGCTTTTCGATTTGCTGCGCCAGACCATCGTGCAGCAGACGCAGGCCAACGGCCAGACCGACACGCTCGCGGTGCACGTGCCCGAGGCCCTGGCCGCGAACGACGTGGGGCATCACCTTGACGTGATGACGCAGGCGCAACAGCAGGCGCAGAACATCGGCGGCTCCGCGCTGGAGGAAGCGGGCAAGCATGACGAGGGCAAGATGTACCTCGCACGATTGGAACCGCTCGTGCGCGGGGAGATGGATCTCGCCGTGGGCCAGATGTCGCAACTGCGCGGCGCCGCGAATGACGCGCTGCCGTCCGGGCTGGCCGCGCTGCAAAAGCGCCAGGTCTATATTCTCAACAGTCTCATTGCGCTGCTCGGCCAGATGGCCAGCGACCGGCAGGCGGCCGCGGCCGAGCTGGCAAAGAAAAAGGCCGATGCGCCGCCGCCGATCACGGTCGAGCAGGAGGTGGCCAAGCTGAAGGATGACCTCAAAGCCTTCACCGACACGCAGAAGAAAATCATCGCCGCGAGCAAGGCGATCCAGCAGCTTAATCCCGAGGACCTGACGACCGCGCAGCAGGCGGTGCTGGGCGAACTCGCGCGCGAGGAAGCGAAGCAGGCCGCGTTCTTCCAGGAAAAGCTGACCGACCTGAGCAAGCTCCCGCTCCAGGATTTCGGCGACGGCAAACTGGTCAGCGACATGAACGCGGTCTACCAGGAAGTGACGCCGGCCGCGCAGGCGCTCTACCAAAAGCGGGTCGAAATCGCCGTGCCTTACGAGGGCGCGGCGTGGGAAAAAGCCTCGGAGCTCGAGCAGAATCTCGAGCGCTGGCTGCCCAACACGCCCGACAACACGAAGTGGTCGATGGAAGAATCGCCGCAGCAGCCGGACATCCCGATGGCCGAGTTGCCCAAGCAGCTCGACGATCTCATCGGTGACTTGTTGAAGAAGGAGCAGGAGATGGATCCCGACAAGGACGATCCCTCGAGCACGTTCATGGACTCGATCGACAAGGGCGCGGGCTGGGGCGCGGACGACGGCCCCATTTCCAACATGAGCGCGAAGGGTGTGACCGGAAACCAGTTGCCGAACAACATGGAAATCGGCGGGCGTTCCGGCGAGGGGCGCAACGGCAAGAGCGACGGCGAGATGGTCGGCAACACGGCGGTGGGCAAGGGCGGCAACGAGACGCCGACGCGCCTGACCTCGACGCCGTTCGAAAATGGGAGCGTCAACGACACCTCGAAGGACACACGCGGCGGCGCGACCGGCGGCGGCAAGCTGTCCGGCTACGGGCAGGAGGGATTGCGGGGCCCGCAAGGCCCGCAAGTCAAAGGCGGCGGCGCGCTGGCGGACCAGCAGGCGAAGCTGCGGCAGCAGGCGGAGTCGCTCGCGCTGCAGTTGCGCAAGCAGCGGCGGCCGACCGGCGACCTGGAGTCGGCCATCAACGCGATGCAGCAGCTGGAGAACGCGGCGCGCAACCAGAACGGCATCGGGGTCACGCAGGGCTACCAGCAGGCGCTCGACTCGCTCGAGCAGGCGCGCGCGGCCTATGCCGGCGACCGGCTCAGCCGCGTCGAGGCCGACCAACTCACGCGCGGTGCGAGCCCGAACACCATCGACACGCAGGCCGAGGCCGCGCCGGCCGGCTACGAGGAAATGACCGGCGCGTATTTTCGCTCGCTGAGCGAATCGGCCGCGACCGCGCCGCCGCCCTCGACCGCAAAATGATGACACGCTTTTCCTTGCTTCTCGGAGCGCTCTTGCTTCTGCCGTTGGGCGCGCACGCGCAATCGGTGCTGCCCAACGGGGATTTTGAGCAGGGCGATCCGGCGCATCCGGGCAAGGCGCTGCATTGGGACGCCGTGGATGGTCTCGGCGTGCGCTGGACCGATGCGCCCGCGGTGCCGGGCGCGCCGCCGCACGGCAAGGCGATCCGCATGAATACGGCGATCAGCGAAATCGACATGGTCGCGAGCTATCAGAAAGCGGGCCTGACGCAGTGGGTCTTTCCCAAACCGCAGACGAACGCCATCGCGGAGACCTACGGGCTGTCGCTTTACTCCGACGAAATACCGGCCATTCCGGGCAAGAACTATCGGATCACGTTCGACTTCATGTCGGAGAAGGGCACGGCGGGGTTCATCCTCATGCGCGCGTACGCCAACGTGAACGGCCAGAAAAAGCGCGTGTATGAAAAGAAAATCGAATGCTCCAGCCAGGGCGCGTGGAAGACCTTCACCGACGTCGCGCATCCCGGTCATTCGCCGATACCGATCGACGAATTCAAGATTATGCTCTTCGCCTATTATCCCGCCGGCGTGGCCTGGTACGACAACGTGAAGGTCGAGCCGATCGACGCGGACCCGTGATAAAGATGTGCGCTCGAGAGGACTCGAACCTCCATGGATTGCTCCACTAGTACCTGAAACTAGCGCGTCTGCCATTTCGCCACGAGCGCATTATCTGATCATCAACGACTTACAAAATTTGACTTTGGAGCTTTCACGGTTATGCTTCACGGTAACAATCCGAACCAAGGATATACCGTGAAAAACAAAACCTGGAGCCGAACCAAAGTACAAGGTCTTCTTCGTCATCGTGGGGGCGAATACTACGCCCGTCTCTATGTATCAGGCAAGGAAAAGTGGGTTCACCTCAAGACCCAGCACTTGGAAGTGGCCAAAGCGCGAATCGAGGAGGAGAAAAAAGCCATCGCTGCCGCTCGTAAGGTTGGCTGGGCCGTGAAGAAGGGCGTTGTGCCCGTGAACGAGGCCGTGAAAGCCTACGAGGAGCATTTGCGGCTGCGGGTGGGCCTCAAGGAGAGCACGCGCCAGTATTATGGGTGGGTGCTGAAAGCTATCCTGAAATCGTGGCCTGAATTGCTCGAGATGGAGATTCCGGCCGTCACAGAAAACGATTGCAAGGAATGGGCGCAAGGTTTTTCCAAGGAGTATTCACCCCTCTATTACAACACGGCGGTTTTGATCCTCAACGAGCTTTTCAAAATGGCTATCAAAACAGGAGCCATCTACCGTAATCCGGCAGAAGGTATCGAGCTGCGCAAGAAGCCGCAGCGGAAGCTCGAACTGCCGACTCGTGAACTGTTCCGCCAAGTTGTCGATTTTGTGGCCGCCGGTAAACATCGGACGGCCAAACTCGCCGCCAATCTCATTGAATTTCTGGCTTACACTGGCTGCCGCATTTCGGAAGCTCAGCGAGTGACTTGGAGCGATTGCGATTTCGAGCGTGGTACCCTGACCATTAAGGGGGACGCCGAGACCGCCACCAAGAACTGGAAGATTCGGCACATTCCGCTTATCCCTGATGCCAAAACGCTCTTGGAGCGCCTTCATAAGGACCGGCTGGGATTGAACCCGGAAGATCCCATTATGCTCGTGGGAGACGTTCGCGGCGCTTTTGAGAGAGCCTCCGATGAATTGGGAGTTAAGCTAACCCATCACAGCCTGCGCCATCTCTTCGCAACGACCTGCATTGAAGCGGGAGTGGACATTCCAACGGTTTCGCGCTGGCTGGGCCATAGTGACGGCGGCGTCCTTGCTCTCAAGACGTATGGTCACCTGCGCGATGAACACAGCAAGCGCTCGGCCTTGCTTGTGTCCTTTGCAGCTTTCCCTCAGCCCGCCGAGATAGCTTCCTGACCGACTGGCCGCACTGCGGGTGGCGCTTTGGATCGGCGGGTGGGCTTTCCGTTGTAAACTTGCTTGTCCAGCAGGAGACGTTCGACTTCCGATTTTGGAATCATCATGCGGCCGAGCTGGGTTAGCACTTGAACTTTGCCGGCATAAATCTGGCGATAAGCCCAAGTGTACGTTCGTCCAAAAAGGGCCGCGAATTCGGTGGGAGTTAAAACGGCCTTTTCCGAAAGAGGGAGATCATTAATAAGCTTTTTCATAGGATAGTGAGAGTTGTTTTTGGCGACTCTCATCGTGTCCTGAAAAATACTCCGCAACAAAGTTTACCTTGGGGTTCTTTGCCCTCCTATTCATCACGAAGTGCGAGGACTCTGGCTCAAGTCATGTTGAAAACACGCCCTAGCGTAGAGCGAAAGGCTATTTCAATGAAGCGACAACGCAAAGTTGCCCGACGTGCTGGGTGCGAAAATATCTGGACAGCTCATGTCTCTCTCAGTGGCGACGTTCGGCACTTCGAAGTCTACGTATCCCGGATTCCCAGCAGGTTCAACGGTTCCGTTGGTTTCGATTAGCCGATTCGATTCGTAATGAACACGGAATTTAACCTCTTTGCCTGTCGGCGGGTTGGTTCTGAATTCCCAAAGAAAGGGCGTTACGCCGGACGGGGCAAATTTCGTTATTGGTAAGGGGACGTACCAGGTGAGCATCCTCACAATTTCCTTTCCATCGGCCTCATTTAATAAGCTCGCACGCAAATGATAATAATTGGGAGGAAATCCATTGTTCCAATGGCAGAGAATGCGCAGAAAAGTTTGGTGATCATCAGACGTTTGTACCCACCACATATCGTCAATGGTCATGGGCGTTCCGGCCACGGACTTGGTTTGAGAGACGCGCCAATGACGGTACCCCGACAAATCGACGTTGAAGTGAATCGGCAGAACCCGGACGACGCAAAAAATAACTATGAGCACCACACCGCAGAAGATGCCAACTCGTCGCATGGGAAGCATTTTGGCCTTGTGGCAAGCGCTTGCAATTCAAATCAAAGCGAAATTCGGTAAATCAAACTGTCGGGAGATAGCAGATTCGCGAGACAGGAAAGAACGGGAACCAAACAGCGAGTGCCGACACGCAGACAGCGACCAGCGGGAGCTTCTTTTCCCAGCGTTTTGAACCCCGGCCCCCTTTCCCTTCGGGCCGGGGATCGAAACGCGCACACCAACCGCAGTCGAAAAGCAGGCGACGTAGAGGTTAACCGATAGTTATTCATGATGGGCGGAAGGAGAGCCCCGCGAGCTCCTCCGCCCGTCCATTGTGAATAACTTCGCCGAGGCGCGAATGCGTCCGGTGAATAAACTTAAATTTCCGGATGAGAGTCCGGAGCTCCTGCCCGTCATGAATCAGCAGCCGACTGCGCGGTCCACAAGATCGACGCTTCCGTCACGAGTTTCAGACGGGCGGGATTGAGTTTGAGCCAGACGAATCCTCAGTGGTCATCGCCGCGCCCTCGACAGCCGGACGGTCACACTCTACGGCCTTCACCGTGCTCACACTCGCGCTCCCGTTCTCCCGTCTGAAACCAAACCCTAAACTGGAGAAAACAATGCCCACACGCAAGACCCCAACTCTAACCGTTGCTCCTCTTCCGGTGCAAATCGCGCTGGACCGGGGAGATCATGAAATGCACGCCGCAGTTTTACCGCCCGGAGCGACACGGCCGGTGCAGGAAATCTTTAAAACCGGCGCGGAAACGCTGCATGGCTTCATTCGCCGCTGGCAGCAGGCCCATCCTGGCCATGTTCTGGAGATCGCCTTTGAGCAACCCGCTCCCGGTCTGCTTCACGCTCTCATGGATTTGCCCGGAGTGGAACTCTACCCCATGAATCCCAGCCAGACGGCCCGGTACCGGGAGGTGCTCAACAGCTCACGCAAAAAAGACGACGCGACGGACGCGCTGGTGATCCTGGAGTTGCTTAAGACCCATCGCCAACACTTTCCCAAATGGGAACCGGAAAGTCCCTCGATCCGGCGGCTGCGGCTTTTGGTCGAAGGCCGGCGCAAAGCCGTCGATGAGCGCACCCAAGCCGTGTTGAGTTTGATCGGCCTGCTCAAAATCTACTATCCCCAGGCGCTGGAACTTTGCGGAGATAACGTGCATGGGCCGATCACTCTGGCTTTCCTGAAACGCTGGCCGACGCTCCAGGCCCTCAAACAATCCACTGCTGCCACCATTCGAGCCTTTTACTATGGCCATCAGGTCCGCAGCCGAAAAGCCATCGAGGCGCGGTTGTCGCTCGTGGAAAAGGCGGAGCCATTGACCAGCGACGCGCCGTTGCTGGAAGCTTGTGGCCTGCGTCTGGGACTATTACTCGACCAAATCCGCATGATCAATGTTCATGTTGCCAGTTACGAAAATCAAATCGATGCGTTGGCCGTCGAGCAACCCCAGTACGCCATCGTGCAGAGCTTCCCGGGTGTTGGTCGTGTTATCGGCGCGCGGTTACTGGCGGCCCTCGGTTCGCGAAAGGAAAACCTACCTCACGCTCTCAATCTGGCTTGTATGAGCGGGATCGCCCCGATAGTCAAACGCAGTGGTAAAAGCACCAGCACCCAACGGCGCATGGCCCGCCCGGTCTTCCTCCATCAAACCTTGATGGAATTTGCGGAGAGCAGCATCAAGTCCTGTCTCTGGGCTCAGGCGTTCTTCCGGCTTAAGCGGGCGCAAGGCAAAGGCCGATGGGAAAGCGTGCGCGCCTTGGCCTATAAATGGATCCGCATCCTGCATCACTGCTGGAGGCATGACATCCCTTACGACGACAACCGATATTTAGCTCAACTACGACTTAAAGGCAGCCCTCTGCTTCCGTACCTAGACCAACTTCTCGCCGCCCCAAACACGACTTCGATTTTAAATAAACCGACCGGGATGTAACGACATTATCGCGCAAAGCCGGACGACCGCCACGCGGCAGAAGAGAGCCCGCAGGGCGCTCGTTCCGTAAAGAAAAGCATTTTGCCCCTCACATGCGCAGGGGGCAAAATGCCTCGCCGCGCCAGCGGCCACTTATTGCCTTTACGGGGGCAGCAAACGGCGTGTCAGGCGTCCGCCTGGCGCGACGTTTGCGCGGGGTGCCGCAATAATCCAACGGTCCTCAGCGCGCGACTTTGACCATGCAACAACTTCTACAAAATTACTTGACGGAAACCCTCAGTGGTCGTGACGCGGTTCTGGCTTGGCAGAAGCGCGGCGCGGCGGCTGCTCAGCTTCCGCAATCACCGCAAAGCCGAGGAGAGCAATTCGCACCGGAGCAACCCCGCTCCCATTGCTTGGAAGGGACGCACTCACAGAAAAGCGGACAAATTTTACCCAAATCAGGCAAGAAAGATGCCGCCACTTGGGCGAAACAGGAAGGGGAACAAACTCAGTCTTTCAACATCTGGTCACTAAAAGTAGCTTGGGCGTCCTCCAGAATTTGCTTCAGCGTGACATCCCATTGCTCGCAAAGGGCGAACCGGATTATAGTATCGAGAATGGGACCGCTCCGCTCGCGTAATGCTTCCGCGTAAGACTCTTGGATCATTCCCTCAAGTGCATTGCTTGCGGGGTCTGGACGCAACTTTGCCTGAGAAACCGACCAAAATTCGACGACGATGGGAGGAGGCGCAAATGCTTTCATGGGGTCGTCCATCGCTTCCAAACACCCCTCCACGCAACCGATAACAAACGCATTGGCCGTAATGCGCAGCCATGCAGCTTTCAACTTGATTCGCTGAGGCAGGTCATTCATCCCCTGACTAATTTTGAGATGAAGATGCTTCGGCGGAGCCTGTTTTTTGAACAAAGCCTTTCGTTTCTTCAATCGTTCGGCTGCTTCATGCGCCCTTTTTTTGCGGCTTTCAGCGGTTAGGCGTTCCATGACGGCATCTCCCTTTTTGGATGGGAGCAGAAATTCATGCTCTCGGCCCAAAGCATGGTAATAACGCTGGACAACGTTAAGCGGGTGAAAAGGGGCATGAGGTAAATCCATCCATTTCACGCATTGCCAGGTGCAGTCGGAAGCCAACGAACTCGGGGTTTCTTCTCCAAACACCGCGCATTTTTCGAGGAGCGGTCTAGTCAGGTGGGGCGGGGTTTTGATGCTGAGTTGCATAAGCGATGGGGATCAGAAAAACTTTTTGACAAAAGAATCTTTATTAGCTACCATTAGCTACCATGAGGTGCAAGTCAATCCTTTTTATCTCCGCCGAGGAGATGGCTTGAACTTGTACCAAAAATATTCAACCCGTTCCCATTCTTCGTTTTCACCCCAGCCACACTCCGTATCTATGATTCACTTCCAAATATCCGTCAAATTAAACGAAACCCTTCACCAGCGTCTGACAAAGACGGCCTCGCAAATGCGCATGAACAAACACGCCTTTGTCGTCAATTCGCTGGAGGAGACCTTGAACCTGATTGACAATCGGGATTGCGAAAAACTCCCCTTGCTAGTCGTGCAGGCCCGCACGGCGCAAGACTACGTTAAACAAGCCCCAATGCTGCCGAAAGGTTCCGAGGCGGGGCCACCGGAAAAGCTTCGCAAAACGCACGCGCCGGAACCGGCCAAAAGCGCGGCAAAAAACAAGAGCAAACCTGCGTCACCTCCTATCCCTAAAAGCCGCTGAGGGGACGGAACACATGCGCAGTCTTATCGTCGTTAGTTTTTAGCGGCTATTCGTTAAACGCTAAAGTTACAGCCAATCCTTGCCTTGCCTTTCGGACTTTATGGAGGCGGAAGAGGTTGAAACGGATGAATTCAAGCGCGGACAAAACGATGACAGCGCCGAGTCCAGCAGCGAGGCATAAGGAAAGATATGTGATCCCGGACGCCACCCAAAAGGCCAGGTGATCCGGCGTTCCGTACATCTGCGGATAAAAATGATTTACTGCGGGTTTTTGGATTGATTCTCCCCAAGCGATCATGGCCTGAATAACAGAGACGCTTTCAAAAGCCATAACCGTAGCGACCATGTACAAAATCAACCCGGAGCCGGCGAAGATCAACCCAAGGGTAAGTCCGAGTTCGACGAGATTCGCGCCGTCAAATTTCCAAAGACTGATAAGGCCGGTATGACCGCGCAGTTTGCGGACGATCAGGAGGGTCTGGCAAAAGGCCATCAGCAGGACCGAGAGCGGCAAAAGCCAGGAAAGCCACTCGGGTTCGGATGAAACTGGACCTTGAGCAGAAAATAACGGGAAGAGGCCCAGGGCCACAACCAATTCAAATGTCACGAGCATCGCCGCGTAAAAAAGCCGGATGCGCGAAGCTCGGGCGAGACGCTTGGTCAACTCATACCCGCACACAAAAAAGGCAAAGGCAGATAGGAGAACGATGAACTCAAGACCGCCGTAGTTGATGACAGCATGTGAACCACTCTTTTTCATCTCACGAACCTGTTCGCTAAAATTTGGTTCGACCCATTGGCCGGTCAACCAGCAGAGGCAATTGCCAACCAGCGCCAAGATCCATGGGAGGCTGGACAGGGAAGGAAAGGTCCCATCGCACGACGCGACATTCGTAGCCCCTTTTGGGGCAAGGACGCGGATCATTAAAATTCCCGCGCAGATCAGGAATACCAAACCAAACGGAAGAATATTAGCGATGTAAATGACAGAGGTAATCAGCACATCCACAAATTTCCACTTTAGAAATTCACTTTGGACGTTACCGGTGAACGTAACTTCGGAGGCGGTTGGCATGTAGTAGACTTCGCGAATCGAGAGGTTCCCAATCCACTCCCCCACGAAAGGCGAAAGTGTAAGCACCAAGATGAGCGTCCCCGCCACGGCCAGCAGCGCGGAAAATTTTTCGTTTGCTGCGCCTCTTTTCCACAACCAGAAATTCAAAACTACCAAGCCAATCAGGCTTAAAGAAATGGGCAACCATCCAAAAGCTGCCGCCATGTGGCTCCATCCCGCTCCGATCATTTTCTCGGTCAGCCCGTTGTAAAAGAGGACGTGCAGGAGCGGGATGAGGCAGAACGCATTCCCAATACCGGCCAGCACCGCATTCTTTTGCGTCTTGTCTGGCAATAAAATCAGCGTGGCAATAAAGCAGACCCACGCCATTCCCCACAGCTTTGGTTCTGATACCCAGGGGTCGAACTTGTATCCAGGCGTACTCTGCTGCCATCCTTGTTGGACGCAGAAAACAAACGTGAGGCCAAAAAGAAAGAGGAGAAGCGCTGGTCTCCACCACGCAATGAGCAAACGCCACAACGCGGGCATGAGTTTGTCTTTGGCAAATTCAAGCGCCAGAGCTGACGCGGAACCCAGTCCTCCCAGGGAACGAGTCCAAGCGTTCTCCGGCGTGAGTCCTTCCTTGAGTTTGGCGTCGATAGAAAACCGGAGATGATCTTCCAATTCGTCGATTTCCTCGCTTGAAAAAGCCAGTGTCGCCTCGATTTCCTGCCGCCATTGGCGAAGACTCTGTTCAAGATCGAACATATCAAGTACCCCAAGCTTCCGTCAGGGTCCCGTGTACGGCCATCCACTCTTGACGACGCTTTCCCAACGATTCACGTCCCTTGGCGGTTAATGAATAATAGCGCCGCTTGCGCTCTCCGTTGATTGCCTCCCACCGTGATTTCAGAAGGCCGCGTCGTTCAAGGCGATGGAGCACCGGGTAGAGCATACCTTCTGTCCACTCCATTTCACCTTTGGAAAAGACACGGACTTTTTCGGCGATGGCATACCCATAGTTTTCGCCTCGTTGTAAAAGGGATAATACTAACGGCTCAGTCGAAGCGGCAATTAGTTCGCGCGAGATCATCAGGAAAGCATGATGCCTAATTCCGCTAGGTATCGCAAGATAAATCACATTCAAAACACATGGTGGAACTGGCAAATATTTTCCTATCGATAATTTGCCAGATAATGCGCCTCGAATAGAAGGGTGCGCACCGTTCTGGAAAGTTGCCCCATGCGTTTTGCATCATATCGAGATACCTATCGGTCATTAATGTTTCGTTATGAAATGGACGGGGCGACGGTGCCGGGCGAACCAGCAGGGGCGGCCCGGCACGGTCGCCGGGCGCATAGCCCCAAACCCTACCGCACCGCGGGGCCGCAGGCCCGGCGGCGCTAACCGTGGTAAATGAGGGCTAAAATGATAAGAGTGATGCCAATCCCGGCAATAACGCCAACTACGAGGTAGGTGAAATAAGCCCTGGCCCTCCATTCCTCGCAATCGTTTTTGAACCGACTGGTGTAACTGGAAAACTCGCTGATCGTCTTTTGCCCTTCAGTACGAAGTTTGTAAAAGAGGGACTCCAGTTCGCCTTCAAACTGAGTCCGCAGGCTCTTGGGTTTCTCGTCCATGACCTTGCGCAGATCAGTAAACCGCTCATCAATGTATTTCAAATCCTCAAGCAATTCCCGATTCTGCTCAGACTGTTTGGCGTAGGTCGTGCGCACCTCGGTAAGGTGAGTGTCATGAAAATGGCCGATCTTGGAGGCAACGGCAGAAATCGATGTGGCGATGTCCTGATAGAATCGAGCATATAGGGTCAGAAGGACCATGAGCCGGTACACCGAATCATTTTCGTCGTGAGGAATGTCTTCATTTTTCCATGCCTCCAGTACGGCGGCCTTAAGATCATTGGGTAACGGCTCGATCAGGCGGTCCAGCGCGGTAGGAAGAGTGCTATTTCTCATGGCAGCAGTACGGGTTGAGCCTTCTCAAATTCGGCATAGATCGTCCGAAGGAGACGCCGCAAATTCGATCTCTCCAGAGGGTGGTATTCCTTAGATTCAATCGCCGCGGTGAGCGTGTGGCCGTTGATGACCATCTGATTGTGCAGGGCCGTGGGTAATTTCTCGATCCGCACCTCGGGCGATTTCCAAGCATGGAGCTTTTTGCGTGCGTCGCTTTCCTCGTAAAGGAGAGAGGTGCGGACTCCACGGTTACGGAAAACAATGTACCGAGGCTGGTCTTTGTACCGCTCGATGGCCTCGACCATTTGCGTCATGGCGTCCGCGTCGTCGACTGCCATGAGCATAAACGTGAGCTGGGCTCCGATTTCCTTGGCATAGGCGGCGAAGTCGCGGGTTTCGAGCCATTGGTGGAGCACGCCTCCCATGGTCGCCTTCAAATCGACCAGGATGATGTCGTGTTTATCCAGTGCCTTGCCCAGCTCGTCCAATTTGTCGATGTCGTCAGCGGTCTGGATAGCAAGGAAATTGGCCTGGGGGATCATGGCGTGGGTGGTGCTATTGGAATCATCCAGATCAAAAAGCTGATGCTGGGCTTTCAGGTGGGTGAGGTATTGGCTGGTGAAGATGGCGGCGGTGCTTTTGCCGATGCCGCCTTTGGATTGTGGGCAGATGATGAGTCGTTTCATGGGATTCCTTTCGGGCTAAAATTTATTCCTGCGGGTGGTGGGTTGTTGCCGGTCGGCTGGCGCAAAGGGTGCGCCGGGACTGCTGGCGGGTACGTCGCCGGTCCGCAACAACGGTTCGGACGATTCTGCCGGCGGCTTGCGGCTCTCCAGTTGCACCCGGAGTTTCTTGATCTCGGCGCGATGCTGGCGGCAGAAACGCGACACGCTGAAGATTGAGGTTTTTACGCCGACTTTCTCCAGCATGGCCACGATCTTGTCGTAGGTCGCGTGCTTGGCTCGGAGCAGGATCACGCCGCGCTTGTACTGGTAGAGCACGCTGCGGCGTGCCGCGCCGGGATCAAACGATTCTGCGAGATGAAGCAGGGCTTGCTCGCCTTCTTCCGCGCCTTCGGATGGTTGGTTATCAATTTCACTTTGCATGTCCTGTTCATCGCTCATCCGCGCATGAACCGCAAAGTTAGCTTTGGAGGACTTTGGGATGCCCGGTCTATGGACCGGTTTTTTAGCGCATCACCTGCGCTTTATCTGACCGTCTATTCATGGAGCATGTGCGCCGGGCGTGGGCTCCAATCGCACTATCTAAGCGGCGCGGCTGCGCCTGGCATAGACGCAATGTGCGCGCAAATTGCGTGCTCAGTTCCCAGCACCTAATCCAATTAGGGGAGACGCCTGACAACTCTATTCTCTCCGCAGGCTGTAAATGTTCATCGTAGGGCGATGCTTCTAAAAAGCGCCTAACTTTTCTTGCCAATAACTTTAACTACGTGATCAAAAAATGTGATTGTGTTAAAAAACTTTTTCTCAGTGCCAACTGGGACGGTATGATCGGATAAAATGGCGAGGAACTTTTCTTTTGGTTCTTCGTCTTTCTTACACGGAGTTATCGATTTGAGAAAAAACACCTTGGGCCAGTTGATTGCCTTGACGTAAATTGTCTCGCCGCCTTTCAGTGGGACTTTGTAATCGAGCATTAGATGCTCCTTGGTGGTGGATTCTTTTTCGAGCCAGCGCTGTATTGTGATTGTGGCCTTGGGCGTTGCAATTATACCGATCCAATCCGATCTGTCATACCATCCAGCAGCATCTGTGACGGCCGTACCCATAACTGTATTTGTTTCACTATCGACATAAAATGTTCCAATAGCAACGGAACCTCTAAAAAGAATTTTATGACATAAGGAATCAACAAGAAATTTGCGAAGTATGTAAAAGAAAGCCTCTATTTGTTTTAATTGAGGAGGCGAATCCGTTTTAAAAACCACAAGAATAGTATCATTAAAGGTGAAGACATCGATCTGGCTGCGGTTAATGTTGCCTAGTACCCCATCTATTTTTTCTTCAAGCAATGCAAGAACGTTGGCGCGAGACTCTATGAAACGCTGGATCTCATCATCGCTGTAACTCGCCGCACCTAATGCATCTAATATCGCGACAATTCCATTCTGCTTGACTCGCGCGGGTGATTTCATGGGAGTTAAAAACAAAGCAGCGTAACCCCATTACGATAAGGTAGTCAAAGTCCTTCTAAGTAATCTGCGACAAGGCTTCTCTTCGTGTGATAGGTAAGATTCATGTTGCGAATCACGCCACAGATGAACGCGGAGGCTGCCAAGCGATACCAGGCTCAGCATCTGTCCAAAGGCGATTACTATCTTAGTGAATCCGAGAACTACGGACGGTGGCAGGGACACGGCGCGGAAATGCTCGGCCTGAAGGAAGGCTCCGTTATTTCCAAAAGGGATTACGACCGGCTCTGCGAAAATAAACGCCCTGACGATGGCAGCAAATTGACCATGCGAAACAAGGGGAATCGCCGAGTCGCTTATGATTTCACGTTTTCAGTACCCAAAGACGTTTCGGTTCTGGCTTACACGACCAGGGACCAACGGATTATCGACGCCTTCCATGATTCGTGTCGGTACACTATGCGGGAGGTCGAGCGAGACGCGTGCGTTCGGAACCGGAAACATGGCGCGGATGATGACCGGAAAAGCGGCAACTTGGTCATCGCCGAATTTCGCCATGACACCTCCCGGCCCGTGGGTTCGCATGTACCTGATCCGCATCTTCACGCCCATTACGTCGTTTTCAACGCCTCCTATGATCCCGTGGAGAAAAAAATCAAGGCCGTGCAGTTCGGGGAACTGAAACGGGATGGTCCCTACTATCAGGAAATTCAGATCAATCGATTCGCGTATTCGATGCGGGAACTTGGATACAATCTCGTCGCATCCCGGAATGGGTTTTACCGGGTGGAAGGTCTGCCATCGTCCGTCACGCAAAACTTTTCTAAGCGGTCGGCGCAAATCGAACAGGAAATTGCCCGGCGTGGTCTGGCCAAAGGCTCCAAGCTGGCCAAGGAGGTGACGCTAAAAACCCGCCAGCATAAGATCAAGGGACTTTCCAAGGAAGACCTGGTGCGCGAATGGAAGTCGGCCATCGCCCCGAAAGATTGGGCGGCGGTCGAAAGAGTCCGGGCGGGCGCGACGGCTCCGTTGCCCAAAGAAGGCATCAGGCACGACAAGGCGCTGAAGGATGCCGTCGATCACTGTTTCGAGCGGAAATCGGTCGTGCGCGATACCCAAGTCTTGCAATCCGCGCTCAAGATAGGCCGGGGTGAAGTCGATCTCGATGGAATTAAGAAGGAGCTGGAGTATTTGGAGTACAAGCGCGACCTACTCCGGGATGGCAGGGAAGTCACGACGCCGGAAACCTTGCGGGCGGAACGGCAATACGTCGAGTGGGCCGCGATGGGACGGAATCAACATCCGAAATTGGGGAGGGTTTCACCGCTGCCATCCTATTTTAGCAGGGATCAGGTGAAGGCCGTTCAGACAGTCTTAAACAGCAAGGATACGGTGACCGGGATGATCGGCGATGCCGGGGCAGGGAAAACGACCGTCATGCCCGAAATCATTCGAGGGATTGAGGCGGCGGGAGGTTCTGTTCATACATGTGCGCCCTCGGCCAGCGCCAAAGCCGTGTTGCAGGACAAGGTGACGCCCAAAGCCGACACCCTGCAAAAGCTCCTGATTGATCCCAAGCTTCAGGACGAGGTGAAGGGCAAGGTCATCATCGTCGATGAGGCCGGTTTTATTTCGTCCAAGCAAATGCGCGATTTGAGCCTGCTGGCCGAAAGAAACGACAACCGGGTGATCCTGGTCGGTGATCCGAAACAGCATACTTCGGTCGAGGCCGGAGACGCCTTCCGCGCCATGATGAAGTACGGCGATCTCCGAGTCTGCCGGTTACAGGAAATCCAGCGGCAGAAGGATCCCGTGTACAGGGAGGCGGTGCGGGAATTGGCGAAGGGCAATGTCCTGAAATCTATTGAGCATTTCGAGGCGCGCGGCGCGGTGATGGAAATCAAGGATAACCAGGCCATGCTTGAAAAGGCAGCGGACGATTACGTCCAATCGACGGCTACTGGAAAGCTTTGCCTGGCTGTCACACCAGTCTGGTCGGAAATCCATGCCTTCAGTGATGTGGTGCGAGACAAACTGAAGGAAGCGAATCAACTGAGCCAAAACGATAAGCCCGTTGAAACGGTGCGCTCGTACAACTGGACGGAAGTGGAGCGTCGGAGCCTGCGAAATTACGGTTCGGGAGATGCGATAACCTTTCACAAACCAACCAACGATTTTGCACGGCATGAGACCGTCAAAGTGATCGAGCGCCAGAAAGACCGTCTTCTAGTCGAACGGGCATCAGGTGAAAGGGCGATCTTTACCCCTTCGGCCAGAGCTTTGTTTGACGTGGGCTACGCGGAAAAGATCGGCGTGGCTGCGGGTGAAAAGCTACTCATCCGCGCCAACCTGCCGGAATCCAAACTCATCAATGGTGAAATCGTCCAAGTGAAGGAACATCGCCCGGATGGTTCGCTGGCCCTGCACGATGGCCGGACCATCCCTGCCACGTTCAAGCAATACGCCTATGGCTACGCCAACACCTCCCATGCTGCGCAGGGCAAAACGGTGGATCGCGGGATTTTAATCATGGGCGAAAAGGCCATCCAAGCGGGTGATTTGCGGCAAGGTTATGTGTCCAATTCTCGGTTTGAACACAGTCAGGCCATTTACACGACCAACCTGCCTGCCGCGAAAAACGCTATGGCGACGGAAAAAGAACGCAGCTTGGCGCATGATTTGGTAGGCCGACGCAAAGAGATGTGGAAAGAAACCTCAAAGCGAGTGCGGGCGAAAGAAGAAATCCGTCTGCGACGAAAGGTCGTTCGTAAAACTAAGACCACGCAAGCTCAACGAATTGACTGGACCGCTCCACGGGAAACTCAAAGATGGCACTCAAGTATAAAGATGTAGAGAAGCAAGCCTCCGCTGAGGCTGAATATAAAGGCCCTTGGGGTGAAATCATTCCCACGGAACAGAAACATCTTCGTTTTGTGCGCGATGTACATGGAGTCGAGGAATGCTGGAGTTATTCTTACGAAACTTTGATGAGATGCGTATTCAAGAAATCAGAACCGCAGGAGATTGAGATTTTGGCTGGCGGCGACACAATCACCATCAGGGGCTACGGGTTGGAAAGATTTTTGGAGGCTCTTGAAAAAAGATGGCTGGTACGGGTTGAGAAACGAATGGTTCGTTTTGCCGCTTCGGAATCAAACGGCTGCTGCGTGACTGAAATTAAGATCGAACCGTCTCGCAGCTAAAGCAGGGATTTCAAAAGGCTGCAAACTGAGCGGCCTCATGGCGACCGAACGCCGTCCTACTTATGAAACTCTAGAAATCGTATAAAGCGCGTGGCCGCAATTGGTCCTTCTCGTCGTCCCTTTTCTGATCCTCGTTCCGTTGTGGGATAAATTCGCGCCGCACGTGCCATTCATCACGGCGAAAAGCTGCTTGCCGACGCGGTAAGAGGGATGGAGTCTATGAGCCGTGAGCTTCTTTTGGGTCATCTTTACCCTCGCTTGGAGCTCATATGCCGTGTTCGTCGGATTGACCGGTTTTCTGCTTTACCGCTTTCGAGGAACGCATCTCATTCCCTATCTCGGCGTATCCGCCTTGATCGTCGTTCCCACCCTGGTTGAGCTTTTTGATCAAAACGCATTCCAGGTGGCGCGTGGCGTCATTTACTGGTTGAGCATGGGTTCGATGACTCTCCTGCTCGTCTCATGGTTTATGTCCCGCAGGCTGCCCGTCAGGATGGCGAAGCTTTGCCGATCCGTTTCAGCCGTCACGTTTTTCGTGGCGGTTTTCTGGAGTCTGGGCGGGCCGGGCGGACTTTTTCTACCGCTGCTTTTCTTCCCTAATCGTGAAGTTTTCGCCGCCCATTTGATCTTCAGCGTTCTCTTTTTCTTAGTCTCAGTCGCGACATTTTACGTACTGACGCGAATTCGCGTGGATAAAAACGTACCGCTGAATGCATCGGCAATTCGAAAATCTGATTCCCCTGTGAAAAAACCGCGGCGGCCTTGGCACCTTGGCCTGAACGTGGCGCTGGCGCTTTTGCTCCTGTTTTGGCTCGCGCAATGGGCCGCACCCAGACCCCACGGCGGTTTGGTTAGCTCGGCGGGAGACAAAGGAATGAGCCCAGACATGCTGGATGACACTGAAATCCTGTGTGCGGGCCACTTCTCCCAAAGTTGGCAGCCCTTCCGATGGTGCTGGAACGTGCAATTGAAAGTTGGCGATCCCCGGTTCGAAAGAACCGTGCTCGCCCGGAGAAAGATCATTCCCTTTCTCGTCGATCACTACTGGAAAGGAAACGGCCCGCGTGAAATTGACATCGCCCTCTTTGAGCCTTCGGAAGGATTTTGGGCCAACGGCTGGCAACTGCCGGCGCAGGAAAATCTCTTGGTCGCCCTAAAGCGGGACGAGACCGGGAGCAGCGCTTACCAATTCGTCAACCAGAGCAACTCGTGGTTGGTGATCGCCGCCGATGCCAACGAGACTGTAACGGGCTCGGGCCCGGACAAGGTTATCGAGTCCTACACCTATGATTATCTTCAGCGTTATGCGGCAGGTCCCGAGGCGCAAAGGCCGGTCATGCTCTCTGATCCGCTTACAATCGATTCGATCGCGGGCGTCTCGAAAACGCTCGAAATGAACAATGTCAGCGTCGTTCGGCAAGCGTTGGCGACGGCCAGAAACTTCCGCATGGAGGACGAAAACACCGTTGCGCTTTTGAAGCAGATGCTCGCGGCCCCCGAGCCTAAAAATCAAAGTGAGAAACCGCCGGTGACGGGCATGGTGATGTGGACCAGTGGCTCGCCGGTGAGACAGGAAGTTTTGGCAACATTGATGAAACTTGCTCCCGAAAGCAGCGATCTCATGACGTGGCTAAAGAACTATAATGCGAGTCCGCTTCCTGCAACTGCAACGCCGGGGCAGTTCGCGGTTATTGGCGACGAGTATTCTAACTTCCCGTTCGAGCTGGGCCAATCCATTGAAGACTCGGACAACATAAAAAAAATGATGCCCCTGATTACCCAGGCTCTTGCCTCGCCCAATCCTCGAATGCGTGAGGGAGTGGCCCGCTCGCTCAGGCAACGCCAAGCCAAAAACAACGGGAACTACCAGTTGGGCAACCAACTTGGAAACGAACTCCTGTCCATGATGGCCAAGCTGCTGGACGATCCCGACCAGGGAGTCCAGCAGGCAGCGATGGGTTGCATTTTCGAAATGTCGGGAGAAGTGAAAAAGCCTGTCGAAGAACGGACCCTGCACTTTTGGGCAATATTTAAGTTTAAACAAGACCCCAACCTCTATCCGACCCAATTGAAAGAGTATAAAGAATGGTGGGAGTGGCAAAAGGACATGATCTCGCGTACCCAGACTGAACTCGATCAGATTCGCAAAAGCCTCCTCGATTACGAAACAGCTTATGGAAGTCTACCATCGGTGACCGATTACCGCGACCTTCTGCCAATCTTGCAGGGGGCGAACCCGAACAAAACCGCGTTCATCATGTCCGATCCATGGGAACTTGACGACAAGGGGGAGCTAATCGACGCGTGGGGCACGCGCCTTCGTATTTCGCTCGACGATCCCAAGAACCCTCAGGCTCAATCGGCGGGTCTAGATAAAAGATGGAATTCCGCAGATGACTTATCTGCCGCCCAAACTCCCTGAATCGCCCAGGATAATTCTGAGTTCTATGTCGTCAATAAAGAGAGAATCTTCAATGCTTAGTCGAGGACTCGTGACGCTACTCACCTTGGTGTTGATAACCATGGTCTCTGCTTGCGCCAGAAAAGGTAGCGGTAGCAACGATATTTTCGATGCCGTTAAGCGAGGCGACACCTGGGACGCAAGAATGATGTTGGTGTTTAACCCTCATCTTGTTTCCAGTAGGGACAACTATGGAGGGACTCCCTTGCATCGGGCGGCGAATAAAAAGGTCGCGGAACTTCTTCTCGACCATGGAGCCGATGTTACCGCCAAGGATGACCGCGGCCTTACGCCTCTGCATTGGGCAATCGAATACGGTCACAACGACGTTGTGGAAGCGCTGCTGGCGCACAAAGCAGACATCGAGGCGAGAGACAGCATCGGCCGGACGCCACTGCACATGGCCATGGTAAACCATGGCCATAAAGACATGATCGCCCTCATCCAATTTCTGTTAGCCCGAGGAGCGGACGTCAATGCACGGGACAGTCATGGGCTGACGCCATTATTCTGGGCCGGTAGTTCTGACGTAGCGGAATTGCTGTTGTCTAAAGGTGCCGATATCAATGCAAAAAACGACAACGGAATTACGCCGCTGCACTTGGCGATTAGCAATCGCCGCTTCGAATTGGCAGAGTTCTATCGTCAGCATGGTGGCCAAGATATTGGAGGTACCAGCACGCCGCCCACCGGAATACATTCGGCGGTGCTTAGGGAAAGTCCGGTAGAGGTCGAGGCGATGCTCCAAGCGAACCCTGATCTCGCTAACAGCAAAGACGAAAAAGGCCGCTCTCCATTGGAATGGGCTGCGATGTTCGGCCGCGTAGACATGGCGAACGTCTTGCTTAGTCAAAAGGCTGACGTTAATGCCAAGGATGATCACGGCAGCACCCCGCTGCACTGGGCAGCAATGGGAGGCCACAAGGACATGGTAGACCTTCTCATCGCGAATAAGGCCGATGTTAACGCCAAGACCGAAGACGGCATGACGCCCTTGCATTCGATGGCGGCACACCCCAAAGGAGTCGGCTCGAAAGAGGTGGTGCAGTCCTTGTTGGCAAACGGAGCTGACATCAATGCAAGGGCCAATAATGGCTGGACGCCGCTCCTCGAAACGGCTCTTTCCAATAATTTGGAAATGGCCCAAGCACTCCTCGCAAATAAAGCCGTTGTGAATGCCAAAAGTAGCGACGGAGTGACCTCTTTGGATGTAGCCGCTTACTTTGCCCACAAAGATATGGTGGAATTGCTCCTTTCAAACGGGGCCGATATCAATGCAAAAGCCAACGATGGTTCTACGCCTTTATCCAAAGCCTCGGGTTATTTGGGAAACAAAGATGTGGTGGAACTACTGCTGGACAAAGGAGCAGACGTGAACGCCAAGGACAACGAAGGCTTTACGCCCTTGCATGCTGCGATGGCGGATCACCATCCCGACGTGGTGGATTTACTGCGTCAGCATGGTGGCCACGAATAGACCTTGTGGAACAGTCATCCACACCTGAAAATAGCTTTGATTTACACCCATCCTGAAAAACCTAAAGGATAGCAGCACATGATTTCTACTACTCGCATTAAGCAACGAGCATCTTTGGGGTCGCCTTCATATTAATCTGGATCAGAAATCTAACAAAGAACTGCGAATGAGAAAGTGGACCTTTTGGTTATTTAGTCTATTCATTCTCTTTTCCGCAGCCCTTCTGGTTTTGTTGCATCTAGGCAACCAAGTCGTGCGCATCAGCGGTTACCCGGTGGAACATCAACTGATGATCGGCGGCGGGATGACCCACGCCCAATTGGCGGACGCGGAGATTTTGTGTTCGGGCCATTTCGCGCCGGAGTCGAGCCTGTTCAACTGGACGAGCACAGTAGAAATGAGCTTCAATTCCTACGTTTACAAGGGTGTGGTAAGGAATATCCGCACTTTCAATGTCGACCATTACTGGAAAGGCAGCGGCCCTTCGGTGCTGGATGTGGCGCGCTTTAACGCTCCTCCGTTGATCGTCGATTATTTTAGCACCTATGATTCTTCGAACGACAGAAGGTTCCTGCTCGCGCTCAAGAAAGACACCACCGGGAGCCCCGCTTATCAGTTGGTCGATATCATGAACTCATGGCTGTCCCTTCCCGAGCACGCCCTGGAAAATAGCGTCACAACATCACCGGATAAAATCACCGAAGCTGCCTGCGTCGACGTGCTGGAGAGTTACGCGACCTACAAACCTCCCGCAGAACCGCCGGGTCATTACGAGCTGGAGGTGGGGAAGTTTGAAATGCTTTATCAGGCACTCGATACATTGAAAAATTTTGGAACGAACGATGAAAAAACCATTCAGGCCTTGGAGGCGATTTATACGAATCCCAACCTGTCATCGGCCACAATGGTCGCTCACAATTATGCCTTTGAAGCCCTGAACAAGATCGATCCGACGGAAGCCTCAAAATTTGGAATGGGACTTTTCGAGGCGGGATCGCTCAATGACTATGACCGCGAGCGATTTATTTCCGAGGTTTTCCAGAACAACCCGCTGCAATCTTATCAGCTTGCCGTCAAACTCGATGGCTCCGGATCGCTCTCCACGAAGGATCGTCTGTTTTTTGCCCGGAATCTTGGCCGCGCCATCACGGCGAAGACTTATTCCCAACTGGATCCCGCCTTTATCGAGAAGATGATCGATGGCGATGACGAAGCCGAACATCATGCGTGCGACGCCTTCTTTGAAATGAGAGGAGACCCGCGAGCCGTTCCCTGGCTCGGGAAATTCCTTTATAACTCCAACCCAGAGATACAATTTCGCGCCATGGACGGCCTGTTCTACGATTTCATCCCAAAAGAAGGAAAAGATAAAGATTTTGCGCGGCCCGACTCCCGCCAGATTCACCGCCATATGGATCGTGATCATCTCCACGGTCTGCCCTATCCCGAAGAAGTCGTGGGGACCTATAAAGCGTGGGTCAAGACTTGGATCGAGCAGCATCCTGAATACGCCCTGCCTTAGCCCACAATCTCATGAAACCACGACTCATTGTGCTTTTCTTTTTGGTACTGGACTGAGTCGATCTCCCTGAGCCAAACTTACAGTCTGGTCACTTTCCTTTCTCCTGCTATAAGGGAGGGGTGCTGCCATGAAAGCCACCGCAATAGTGATATGGGCACTGGGATGGCTAGTAAGTCTTTCACCGGGCACTGTGCAAGCCGGTGTGCCTGATCTGTCCACGCTACTAGCCAACGACGACACAGTGAGTCGGTTGCGAGAGCTTGCGCCCTACATCCAGAGTCTCCGCCCGGAAGAAGTCCCCGCCGCTTTGAAACGAGCTATCGCTGGTCATGGTCCCGGTCGCGACGATGCGATTAATGCTTTGTCTGGCCGATGGGCGGAGCTTGACGCGCCTGCCGCTCTGACGTTTGCCCGGCAAACCAGCGACCTGCAAGCGAAGGACTGCATCGAAAGCACCTATTATGGTGCGTGGGCCGACCGCGACCCCGAAGGTGCGCTGAAGGCAGCCAACAAGACGGACACCGGAGAGCGCGCGCAAGCACTTTGGCAAATCGTCCATAAGATCGGCCCGGGCGATCCGCAGCGGGCGAACGAAATAATCAAGAGTGCTCATGTTGGCAAACTGCCGGACACCGATTACTTCATTTTCTGGCATTGGGCGGAAAAGAATCTCGGACAGGCCAACCAAATGCTGCTGCAGGAGGCAAAAGTCGCTGGCTACTCCTGGCCCTGTGAAGCCGCGGTTTGGGCGATCACGGACCGTCTTTTCGATAACGATCCGAAAGCCGCTGCAAACTGGATCGCTCAACTTCCGCCTGGCAAGGTGCACGACGAGGCCTTCGACCGCTTGCGGTCGCAGTGGGCGAAGCTTGATCGTGACGCCGTTGCTGCGTGGCTAAAATCATTGCCCGAGTCAGACCAGGTACGAAACGCCACCTTGAATCTCCCGCAAAAAAACGCGGAAGATACTCCCCTGCACGTCGAGGCTGATCCGTCGTTTGCCACGAAGGCGTACGAGTTGGACAAGATCCTTTGGGATTCCAATTTTTGGCTCGAACTAAAGGCGCTGTTGTCCTTTGTCGACGGGCTGACTGCGGTCGAGTTTCCCCAGGCGCTCGCGCATTTGCGCAACGCCCCGGATAGTAACCGCGATGCCGTGACCGAGGTGCTCGTATCGCGCTGGTCGAAAGTCGATCCAGCAGGGATGGTTAAGGCGATCCCGGTGGCTCTCACGATTCACGACATGGAATTTTCAGATCGGTTTCTGGCTGATGTTTATTCTGCCTGGACGCAGCGCGATTCCGAGGCAGCGTTCGTGTCAGCAACGCGCGATAATCACGGCGTGGGAAATTTCGATGTTCTACGTGTGCTCTTCGCCGAACTCGCACGTCAGAATCCGCCCAAGGCTTACGCCGCATTTGTAAAGCTGAACAATGCAAACAGCCATTTGCTGGTCGTTCCCATTTTCACGGAGTGGGCCGCGCGCGATCTTCCCGCAGCAACCAAGGCACTCCCGAACGAAGGCCACTGGGAAGGTGCGATTGAAGGAATTGTCATCGGGCTCATGCGCAAAGGCTCAGCCGCCGCAATAAATTGGGCCGAACATCTGCCCAACCAACATTACCGTGATCGCGCCCTGCAAGACGTCGCCCTTCGCTGGCCCGACGATCCCGAGGCGGCGGCAGCGTGGCTGGAAAAAAGCCCAGCCTTTGATGGAAAGGATACTGCCTTCCAGGATGTAGCCGTTGATTGGGGCAATCGCGCTCCGATGGAAGCGCTTCACTACGCGACCACCTTGGGCGACGGGAAAGAAAAGGACGAGTTGCTTTACTATGGGCTTGCTCGATGGAGTTATGATGATGCCGAGGCTGCTGCCCGTTTCGCGCAACAGCTTCCCGGCGATGAGATGAAGAAGCACGCTCTGGCAACCGTCTTGGCCTTTTGGAGTGAATACGACCCAACTGCAGCCGCAAACTTTCTAGCCTCCATCGCGACAGTGGCTACGCCGAGTGACATCGCGGGCATTGCCAGCTCCTTAAGTGACGGCGATCCTTTGGCGGCCGTGAATTGGCTCGACTCGCTCTCAGCTTCTGTGGACAAAGCCCCGGCCACCAGTGAAATTGCCAAGAATTGGTATCGTCTCGACTCGTCAACCGCCGAGTCTTGGGTCAATCAACTGCCCGTCGGTCCGCGTTACGACGCGGGCGCTCGGGGAATTTGCACCGCTTTGCAAGGGAATCGTTCGCCGGCCCTGAAGTGGGCACGGTCGATTCGCGACCCCAAGATTCGCCACGATGCGGTTTACCACGCATTTGAGGCCGCCACTTCGTACCGCCTAATGGACTTTGGCAATACCGATGGGATCAAGGACGAGATCCGTAAAGCGCCAGAGCTCACCGATGCCGATAGAATCGCGCTCATCGCCCGAATCCCGGTGTTGGCCATAGTTCGCGAGCCGCAGCCTTTCAAAAAGCCGCAGATTCCATCAGTCCGTTAGGAAAAGGGTAATTCGTAATTTACTCAGGCACGGCTTGGCAGACACGGCTCCAAATGCTGCTCGCCCATGGCGATCCGCTGCATTCGAAGGCGAACAAACCGGAGGACGGCCTGGCTCTGGGGTGGGTCACCCATGGTTCCAGCCATTGTTGCAATCCTCAAGGGGGCTACGCCAGACTCGTGCGGGCCATGTTGGCAGCGTGAGCAGTCCCGTGGCCCAACATTACCGGTATGAGCAGCCCTGAAGTGGCCGAAATCTTCCATTCTGCGCTCGCAGGCTGAGGAGAATCTTCTCAATATAACTAAAGATACTGGACGGTGAAACATGGTTTTCCGAACTGAAGCTCAAAAGAAAGACCAAGCTTTAAGCTGGCAACGCGGGGACAGAGCCTTTTTTGCTTCGGGCGCATGCCACATTCTAGCGCACGTATTTTTGCAGGAATGCGCGCATCAGAAATACCGACCCTTCATGATCCTGCCAAATTCCGGATTCCGGGGAGGTCATGTTTATGCAGCCTCCGATGATACCGTTTTTGACTATCATGGATTTTCCGTCAAAGCGCATTTCTTAGAACACTATTTTCGCAAGATGAAACGCTTCTTCCCTGGATGGAGTGCGACAGTATTCGAGGTGCGTGATTTTATGTCACCAGCCTTTCTTCGAGAATTCAATTGTCGGGCACCAAGCCAGTATTGGGCCGATCCACTACCGCGAGCTAAAGTTTTCGTACAGCGAAAATGCCTTCACCATCCTCATAAGATATCTCCGCTGAGCTAACCTCGGGTTTCTGAGGGGAATTGACACAAGCGCGGATTTTTAGAATTATTTTCCAACTGCCAGACGCACGGGCTGGCGATTAATCCCTCCGCTGGCGGACCTATGGGCCGCTGTCATACAAAATACGAAAGGGACAGATATGACAACCATCCAAACTCTCGTGGCGTGCTCCGACCTTACGGGATACGCCAAACTCACCGGTAAGCTATCAGAAGAGGAGATTTTTGATTTTCTATCGGACTACTACGAATTCGTGGGAGATGCGATTGCTCCATCTGGAGGTCGAGTAATCAAATTTATGGGAGACGCCGCCTTGATGACGTTTCCCGAGGCTCAGGTAGATTCAGGAGTGATGTCGCTCCTTGCTCTTCAGGAAGAAGGGGACAAATTCTTGTCTGCTCGCGGCATCTCCTGTCGGCACCATATCCGAGCGCATTTCGGTTCGATTCAGCAGGGCGAATTAGGAACTCGTACCGATAAGCGGCTAGACATCATAGGGTCAACCGTCAACACGATGTTCTTACTCAGGGCGTCTGAATTCGCCATTACTCCCGAGGCATTCCGTAAGTTAAAGCCGGAAACAAGGAAAGTTTTCAAGAAGCACACCCCACCAGTAACTTACATGCCATTGAGCCTTTCTCATAAAGATTAGCGAGTACCATGAATTTTGAAATTCGCTCCGCCATAAAGTCAGATGCAATGAAGCTGGCCGAGCTTATTACTGAATTAGGGTACCCATCACAAGCGGAAGAAGTATGGGCTCGGATCGAAAAGATGCCACCAGAGACATACGAAACACTGGTTGCTGTGCTTGATGGAGATATTGCTGGGTTTATCGGATTACTCACATTGCCGGTTTACGAACATTCTCATCCAATCGGTTGGGTACTGGCTTTATGTGTTTCTCCTCACCGCCAGCGCCAAGGCATAGGCACAGCACTTATCCAAGCTGCTGAAGCACATTATCGAGAGAAAGGCGTGATCGATGTTCGGTTACACAGTGGGCTACAGAGAGAAGATGCCCACGATTTTTACGAGAAGCGGGGCTTCGCCAAATCGGGGTACCGCTTCAAAAAGAAATTATCCTAACCTACAAATGAACACGCTGATTATTTTCGATGTAGATGGAACCCTTCTCGATGCCACGGAAATAGACAACGCCAGTTTTGACAAGGCTTTTCAGGAAACCACCGGAGTGGCTTTAACCGCATCCACTTGGTCGCAGTTCAAGGAAGTGACTGCTCAAGCTATTGTCCACCAAGCGCTCGGTGATGCGTGGCCTGATATTTCTTCCACCGTAACTCGTGTGAAGGACTCTTTTCTGGCGCGACTTCGCGCAGGTCATGCTCTTGACCCGACCGCTATCCGTGCTTTTGCGGGCACCATCGGTCTCATTTCCGATCTTAAAGGAAACCCCGGTCTTAAGGTGGCCATTGCTACCGGCTGCTGGAAGGAAACGGCTTACTTCAAACTGGAGGCAGCAGGATTCGACTTTTCAGGCATCCCGTTCGCCTGTGCCTCCGATTGTTTTAGTCGGGCAGAAATCATTTCGCTCGCCGCTGAACGCGCTGGCATACCAATCGAACAAGCCGTTTATGTTGGAGATGGTATCTGGGACTTCAGGGCTACGCAGCTACTCGGAATTCCTTTTATCGGGGTTGGACGGCGGGTGAAAACGCTACGTGAAGCAGGCGCAGTGCATACTTTGGACGATCTGAACATGGACACCTTGTCGGATATGCTAAAGACAATTCACGAACGAATGTAGCCCATACAACTCATTCTTTCCGTCAGATACAACTGGATGGCAGAGGCATTTCACAATGATTCCCGTTACCGGTCTCTGCAGCAATTTTATACCCCTAGAGTCCACACTAGCGGCAAGGATACCGGCTTCGATGGAGCCGAAATCACCCTTTTTGTATGGAGGGAATTGGTTGAGAGCTTAAGTCCGCCATCACGATCACGTCCTACAGTGGAGGAAACGATCCAGATGCTGAGAACCATTTTCCACCAAGCCTGAAGGGCTAAGTCGTTTTAGAAGCAATGGTCGCCCACTTGCCCTTATCACGATTCCCATCTGGTGGATGGCAAACTTCGGCCAGTAAAATTTCGAATCCAATTTCCTTTACCGCGGCAACCATACGGTCGGGAGGCAGGCTGTCGTAAAAGAACTCGTAACCAAACATAGTATCCTTAAAACCGCCATCTTTCTCGTCTACAAGATAACCACTGCTGACCATGAGACGGCCTCCCGGTACTAACCAGCGGTGAATTTTGCGGAGCATTGGCAGGTACTCCTGACGAGGCAAATGAAAAAGCGAGTCCCAGCAGACAATGGCATCAAAAGTCTCTGTGAACTCTACTCGTTGCATGAGGTCATGAATCCAGCGATGTTCGGGATGCTGCCTTCGGGCAATCGTCAACATCGCTTCCGAACCGTCCACGCCGACGAGACGGTGCCCCTGGGCCCCGATGTGCGCGGCAATAGGAGTGCCAGTGCCACAGCCGAGGTCGAGAATGGTGCCCGGTCCCGCGAGAGGTTGGAGAAGTAACTCCAGATATTCCTTTTCCTTCGAGGAGAGGTGAGTGCGAATCGCGTTAAAACTTTCGGCAATGTGGTCGTAGGGAGTCTCGATCATTGCTACTTCGATGGTTATCACAACTGCGTTGCCATTCTGTGTTGCTGCAAAGATCCTTCCGGCGTTAGTTGGCGATAAATGGTTCCATTCGGTTTGAAATCGGGCGATACAAAAGTGAGAATGACGGTAGTCCAATTCTGTGAGAATTGTGCAGGTACAAACCGAGCTGAATTGCTCTTGTAAGCACCGACGACTGCCGGAATTGATTGCTGGAAAGCACCCTCTACACTTTGGCTATCGTTATGACACGCGACAATTTTTGAGAAAATAGGCCGCCCGTTCGTAGGCGTCACGTCGCGCGATTTCTTGGTCTTCACGTGTTCCTTCGCCAAGAAAGAGCACGGCGCGTGAAGGGCCGTAATCGTCGGGGCTGCGGAACTTCCCCGCAATGTTTTGCAATCCCTCTTGAACCAAGCCGTTTTTCAGATGAGGCTCGAACATCTTGACCATTGCATTCGGGCCGCCGGGATAATTTTTGAGGCAAAAAACGATGTCGTAAGCATCCTTGGCTTTATCGCGGCCGACAAGCGCCATGCCCTTCATGATCAAAAATGAAACGATGCCGGCCACCTGAACCGTAACCGAATCGCGGACTCCATCCGGCAATTTGCCATCAAGCCGGATCGTTTCGGGATGGTCAAAAGCCAAGTCGCAACCGCGAGCTTTCAGAATTCGGAAGCCTTCCGCGCGCTTTTTCTTTCCTTTTTTACGCTTGGGCCAGTCGTATTCGGCAGCCAAAAATTCCACCAGCACGTCAAGGTCCCGACCATCAACCGACACGGTTCTCACGTACTGGAAGCTCTTTTCACCCTTTCGGTACCCTTTGGCCGTGATCGTTTCCAGAATTGAGGCGTACCGCTCCTCGTCCAATTTTGTGTGATCGAGCGCAAGATCAACATCGAGGCTGCCGGTATGCTTCGGTTTGGCCTTGGGTAAAAGCAATTCGGGCACCCACCCGCCGACAATAACCATGTCGTTGCGGTATTCGCCCAAAATATGGGCAAGTTCCAGCATCACTGAATGAGCCGCTCGAACTTCTTGAGGCTGATACTCCCTGGCGGTTTGAGGATCGGGCGTCACAGTTTCCACGTTTTCTTGATGACTTGGTTGAGCAGGAATTCGGCGGCCTCTTCGCCGCGACTTTTTGACGCGACCAAATCGAGATAGGTTTGCACGGGAGAGGTGGCTTCTTTTACCGGACCGCGATGATCCAAAATTCCCTCGTCGTATGGTTCCAGCAGGACAAGATTATGGCCGCTGGTGACTTCTTTTAATTTCAGCGTGGAAATCACCCCCGGCATCGCCTGTGGCATCACATAGGCGTAAGCCCGTTGATAGCGGACCATCGGTGCCAATAGGGATGCAGCAGAGAACGAGGCCAAAGCTGCGCTCTTGGGCGCCATTTTTGCCATCACGCCTATTTTTCTTTCGATTTCCGAAATGTCTTCCATGGAATAGAAGAACCGCTCCGTATTTCGGTCAAAGCTGTAATTTTGTGCCCAATCTTTGAGAAGGTCCAGGGGTTTTGCCAGATGCGACCATCCATAGTCCGGCTTGATCCATTCTTTATCGGCAAGCAGCTTACAGACTTTTGCGACCAACCCCAGGCTTACGACTGACTCTTTGGCCAGACGCTCCAAGGTCCATGATTTCTTGGGATCGTGTAAGGCCAACAGGGTGCGGAGAACACGTTCTGATTTTGGTGAATATAAGGAGCGTAGGGGGCGCTGCTCAAGATACTGGTTAGGGTGACCCTCCTTCTGGATGAACAGTGGGGGCGTCGAAAGACGGCAGTTCCCAGAAAAATCGACATAACCGATATCTTCCTCAGCACAAAGCGCGGCGGCTTCGGGAGAGATATAAGGTGCCATAAAGACGGGGTAGGCAGTGGGATCGTTACGGCGGCCTCGATCCAATCGCAAAATGGCGTCTCGGACGAATCGCGGTTCACCGGTGCTCTTACACTCAATGATCAGTTTTTTCGGAGTACCGCTGACTTGAAGATCGGCTACGAAATCAATTTGAGAATCGTCGGCGGCGATCATTCTCTTAATACGCGTCTTGAGGAATGGAATGCCGCCGAGAAGGGCACGTAAGGCCGCTTCCGCTTTTTGTTCGACCTCTCCGTAATGCAGGCCTTTCACCATACGGTGAAGAGTACCACCTTAGTGAAAAGTAACAAGACTCACTTTTCACCAATTGGGCGCTTTACACCATCCGATGAAATCTTAACACAGACCGCCTGCCACTCTATCAGTGGCTCTCAATCCTTTCACGGTCGCTTTCACGGTTTGTTCAAAAAATGGGGCAAATCAGCGCCATCTTACGAAAAACAGCAAAAACTATTTTTCGCCTAAAAGCCTAAAATGGAAGGCCTTGTAAAAATACGCAAGGCGCTGAAAATCAACTAGTTACAACCTGAAACTAGCGCGTCTGCCATTTCGCCACGAGCGCGTGACTACCCGTTGCCGGCAGGGGAATAGTAGGCAAGCCTTCGCCCCGGCGGCAAGGAAAAGTGGCTCGGCTCGCTTATTACCTCTCAACGCTCTACAAACTGAATCGCGATGACCTTTCTGCGCATTGGCCTGCTGGAAATGCTGGTCTGCTTTCACGTCATCGGCGGGGCGGTTTGGTTCCGGCGGTTTTTCCCGCGCGAGTCGCCGTGGCTCGCGTTTTTCCTGCCGGGGCTTGGGTTGGTGGCGCTCTGCAATTTCATCGAGCACGCCGTGCCGCTGACGAATCTCGGCTGGCTGTTGCCGCTTACGATGGCTGGTTCGCTTTGGGGCATGATGTGTCTACGCGCGGCGTGGGAAGGGCTGCGTTTTCCCGCCGCGCTCTTTGTCGTGGCGTTCACCTACTGCCTCATCGTTCGAGGGATTTATCCGGTCATTCCCTGCTGGACGGAGGGCCAGGCCGATTTCGCGCGTGTGCTCGACTTCCTCCACGGCGAGCGGCTCCCGCCCACCGATGGCTGGCTGCCGCCCTACGACCACGGCGGCTACTACACGTTTCAGCACTACGGGGCGTCGGTGCTCATTCGCCTTTTCATGCTCGATCCCGGCACGGGCTACAACGTGAGCTTTGTTTTGCTCGATGCGTGGATTTGCCTCGCGGGCGCGGCGGTCGGCCACGCGCTCACCGGGAAGAACTGGATCGCAGCCGTATCGCTCCTGCTCGTCGTGGCGAGTTTTACCGGCGGCGGGGTAATGACGATGCTCTTCGGGGCGCATGGCTTCAACCAGTACCTCGCCTACGACATGCATCACGGCTGGGCGGACCAGCATGACAACCCGCTCTGGCAACTGCTGGCCGCCGATCCCTACCAGACGCGCACGCGGCTTTTCACGCCGGGGCAGGGCATTTACATGCCGCAGTATCATCCCGATCTCGGCGGTGGTTTTCTCGTTTTGCTCGGAGTGCTGGCGGTGATCGAAGTGGGGCGCGACGCGAAGTCCCTTGCGCCTTGGGCGCTGCTGATCGTGCTGCCTGCGATGGCCGTCATCACGTCGGTCTGGTATGTGCCGGTCATCGCCTTCTTCAGCGTGGGCGGTGCGCTGGTGGCGTGGCGGATGGGACGGCGCCCGGAAAATGTGCGGGTCGCGCTCATGGTAACGGCGGCCGGTCTCGTGCTGCTTTTGCCATCGATCGCGACGCTGATTGCCGATAGCTCGCCGCAACCCGTGCGGCTGACCGCGACGGACGAGCACACCTGGCCCTGGCTGTTCGCCGAGCAATGGTGGCCGGTCTATTTGCCGTGGGTGATGCTGATTTTTGTGTGGAAAAAATTGGGCCCGCAAGCGCGCTGGCTGCATGCCGCCATACCACTGCTCCTGCTCATCTTCGAGTTTGTCACCATCGGCTGGCGTGAACCCACGCTGGAGAAAATCTGGAGTGCCATCTACGGCGCGGGCTTGGTTGGTCTCTGGCCGCTGGTGCTGGCGCAACGGGCGTGGCCGTTTCGCGCCGCGACGCTTTTGCTCGTTGGCGTCATCGGGCTCAGCCTCGTCGACTGGGGGCGCGAGATGGGAAGGATCCAGGGAGCGGTGCTTTTTCGCCGCTTCCAGGGCGACGCCGTGCTTTACGATGACGCCCAGGAGCGCCGGTTGATGGAAGTGGCCGGCCGCTTGCAAGGCGCGACGATCCTGTGCGGCAAGCCCTCGTGGGGCTACAACCTCTCGCCCGCCGTGGCCGACTTCACGCAGAACCGCAATTTCGTCGGATGGACTTACCCGGAGGAATTGGCCGGGCACGATCACGAAGCACAATCGCGGGCGAAATTCAGCGACGACTTTTATACCGGCAAGGTGGACGATCCGCTGCCCTACCTGGCATCGCATGCTGTCGCCGCGGTCATGATCTGGCCGGAGGACGAAATTCCCGACGGGATCCTCGCGCAACTGCAGAAGGCGCTGGCGCGCGACTACCTTTACATCGATTGCAAAAAGAACGGCCCGAACAACGCGGGAATCTTCCTGCGAAAAAGCTAATCCGCGCGGACAGCGCCGCGCAGGCGCAGGCTGTTGGCGATGACGGAGACGCTGCTCAGCGCCATGGCCGCGCTGGCGATCATCGGACTGAGCAGGAGCCCGGTGAAGGGATAGAGCACGCCCGCGGCCAGCGGAATGCCGACGCCGTTGTAGATGAAGGCGAAAATGAGATTGAGCCGGATGTTGGCCATCACCGCGCGGCTGAGCTCGATGGCGTGGACGAGACCGGCGAGGTCGCCCTTGACCAGCGTGACGCCGGCGCTTTCCATCGCGACGCCGGTGCCGGTGCCCATGGCGATGCCGACATCGGCGGCGGCCAGCGCGGGCGCGTCGTTGATGCCGTCGCCCGCCATGGCGACGACTTTGCCCTCGCGCTTGAGCGCGGCGATGACGTCGCGCTTTTTCTCCGGCGTCATTTCGGCCTCGACGCGGTCGAGGTGCAGTTCGTCCGCGACGCGCTGCGCCGTCTCGTTGTGGTCGCCGGTGAGCATGGTGATTTTCAGGCCAAGCTGGTGCAGCGTCCCGACGGCGCGCGGCGTGGTGGACTTGATGGGATCGGCGACGGCCAGCAATCCCGCCACCATGTCATCGATCGCTACGAAGAAGACGGTGCGGCCTTGATGGCGAAGATCGGCGGCCCGGGCGGCGAGATCGGCGGGGATTTTGTTGGTGAGGTTATTGTCCTGGCCGACGAAAACAACGCGCCCGCCGACGTTGCCACGCACGCCCTGGCCGGTGATCGACGCGAAGTCCGTGACGGTTGCCGTCGCGAGGTTCCGCTTTTTCGCTCCGGCGAGAATGGCGGCGGCGAGGGGATGTTCGCTCGCGGACTCGACCGACGCGGCAAGGCGCAGCAGCACGTTCTCGTCGTGGCCGGGCGTGGCGACGATTTCGGTCAGCACGGGTTTGCCCTCGGTCAGCGTGCCGGTCTTGTCGATGGCCAGCGTGTCGACTTTCTCGAGTTGCTCGAGCGCCTCCGCATTGCGGATCAGCACGCCGAGCTGCGCGCCGCGGCCCACGCCGACCATGATCGACATCGGCGTGGCCAGTCCCAGCGCGCACGGGCAGGCGATGATCAGCACCGCGACCGCGTTGAGCAGCGCGTAGGCAAAGCGCGGCTCGGGGCCGAGGCATGCCCACGCGATGAAGGTGATCGCCGACGCCGCGACCACGCCCGGCACGAACCAGCCCGCGACGGCGTCGGCCACGCGCTGGATCGGGGCGCGGCTGCGCTGCGCGGTGGCGACCATCTGCACGATGCGCGCGAGCAGCGTGTCGTTGCCCACGCGTTCCGCGCGCATGAGGAAGCTGCCCGTGCCGTTGATCGTGCCGCCGGTGACTTTCTCCTGCGCCGTTTTCTCCACCGGCATGGGCTCGCCGGTGATCATCGATTCATCGACCGCGCTCGCGCCCTCGAGCACCACGCCGTCGACCGGGATCTTCTCGCCGGGCCGCACGCGCAGCCGGTCGCCCGCGTGGACGTGCTCCAGCGGCACGTCGCTTTCCGTGCCGTCATCGCCCACACGGCGCGCGGTTTGGGGCGTGAGCTGCAACAGCGCGCGGATGGCGCCGCCCGTCGCCGCGCGCGCCTTGAGCTCGAGCACCTGGCCGAGCGCGACAAGCACGGTGATCACCGCGGCCGACTCAAAATAAACGGGGACCGCGCCGTGCTCGCGGAACGAGGCGGGAAACGCCCCGGGGAAAAGCGTCGCCGCGACGCTATATATATAGGCGGCGCCGGTGCCCAGCGCGATCAGCGTGAACATATTCAGGTGCCGCGTGACCAGCGAGCGCACGCCGCGCTCGAAGAAGGGCCGGCCGGCCCAAAGCACCACCGGCGTGCTCAGGATAAATTGCGCCCACGTCACCGTGGTGTGGCCGAGGAACAGGATCGCGTCGCGCAGGCCCGGCACCATTTCGCCCATCGAGAGCACGAGGACGGGCAATGTGAGCGCGAGCCCGATCCAGAACCGGCGCGTCATGTCCTTCAGCTCGTGATCGTCCTGGCCGTCTTCGGCGTCCACGGTGAGGGGCTCGAGTGCCATGCCGCAGATGGGGCAGGCGCCGGGGCTGTCCTGCCGGACTTCCGGGTGCATCGGACAGGTGTAGACCGTGGCTTTCTTTTCGGCATAGGCCGGGTTGCGTTCCAGCGCCATTCCGCACATCGGGCACGCGCCGAGTTTGTCGCTGACCACGCCATCGCACATCGGGCAGAAGTACCGGGCAGCGACGGGCAGCTTTGCGCCGTGGGGCCCGTGACCGTGCTCTTGCTCCCCATGGCAGCACGAGTTCGCGGAATTGTGGTCCATCTTATTTGACGACATGGGGATAAAAGGTGAACCAGAAATGGAACATTGCTACCGGAATTTGCGCAGCGCGGTGGCGCTTCTAGCCACCCACCGCGCAAAAATGTGAAAAAATGAATAGGAAACGTCGTAATTCTGACATCCTGGTTGAGGCGATGACAATAAAATCGGGCACTTCTTTCCTTGCGGCTCTTTTTTGATGCGGAATCCTCTTCCGCTAAAACATGCGTTTCGATGGCTGCATCCCGAGTGCGTCCAACTGGACGGTAAATTTATTCAGCGCGCAAGAACGCTAACAAAAGCCATTTGCGTTGGATAGATCGCAAATCCAGGAGCAATTCGGCATGCATTAACCAGTTTGTCGCCAAACCGACGATACCGAAGGTTGGCATTGGCTTTGCAATTATTGCCTTAACCTCACATGAAAACTTCTAATTATTGCCTACTGCTGTGTGCGATAGCGAGCATGATTTGCCCGCTTCGCGTTTCGGCCGCCTCCGGACCTCTCGGCTCGGCGGGTGCACCCTTTATCCCTAACGGCCAATTTATCGTGCCGGAATCCTCCGGTATCGGGGCCACGGATAAACAGACGCTCATTCAGCATACCCGCATGCGGGTGCTGGTCGTCCCGCAGATCGCTGCGCCGCAGATTTACGCGCAGTTCAATACGCCGTCGACCATCCGTTCGGTCTACGGCCTGCCGTCTACCGGCGGTTCGGGCGCCATCGCGATCGTGGATGCCTATCATTACCCGACCGCGCTAGCCGATTTCAACGGCTTCTCGCAGGTCTTCGGCCTGCCGACGGAAACGTCGGCCAATGCCACGTCGGCCACGAACCAGCATTTCCAAGTCGTCTACGCCACCGGCACGCAGCCGCAGTCCGGCGGCTCATATATCGGAAGCTGGAATTTGGAAGAGGCATTGGACATCGAGTGGGCCCACGCGGTTGCGCCAAACGCGAAGATTTACCTCGTCGAGGCCGCGAGCGCCTCGATGACCGACCTTGACAACGCCGTGCGCGTCGCCGCCAACCTGGCCGGCGTGAAGGAAGTGTCCATGAGCTGGGGCGGCAGCGAGACGCCTTACGAGGCCATGATGTTCGACTCTTACTTCGTGAAGTCCGGCGTGGTCTTCTTCGCCTCCAGCGGCGACAGCGCGGATGCGATGGAATATCCCGCGGCCTCGCCCAACGTGGTCGCCTGCGGCGGCACGAGCATCAACCGCACGTCCACCGGCACCTACGTCAGCCAGACGGCCTGGAGCCAGGGCGGTTGCGGCCCCAGCGTCTACGAGGCGCGCCCGTCGTACCAGATCGGTGTCTCGAGCACGGTCGGCGCCAAGCGCGGCGTGTCCGACATGGCGTTCGATGCGGACCCCAACACCGGCGTCTATGTCTACGACAGCACGCCGTTCGAAGGCAGCTCGGGTTGGTGGATCGTGGGCGGCACGAGCCTGTCCTCACCCTGCCTGGCGGCGCTGGTCAATGTGGCCGGCACCACGAACGGGTACGCGGCCAGCACGGCGGCGGAAGAGGCGCGCATCTACGGCAACTTGGGCAACGCCTCGGTCTTCACCGACGTCACGGCGGGCACCGACGGCAAGTACACCGCCAAGTTCGGCTACGATTTCCCGACGGGCGTTGGCGTCCCTCACGGTTTGGTTGGTAAGTAAGTAGAGGTAGTTGGCGGCCGTCGACCGGAGACCGGCGGCCGCCAACGTTTCTTTTACGGGCGCGGGATTCTCTTGCGCCCTTTTCGTTTTTGCGCTCTCCGCTGGCTGTTGTGCGGCGAAATGGCGACGATTTCGCGTCGATTGCGTTACGAAATCGGCCCTCGCAAAAATTGTGTGACAGGACGACGTGAAGTGCCTTCCTAGAGGGCGATTTCCTGTTCTAGTCTGGCGGTGGGAAGCGGGGCGAGATCGAACCACGTCAATACTCCAATGTCTTTAGCCGTCCGCGACGACTACCTAAAAACGCTGCGCCAGGAGACTGCGGCTCAGAAAATCCTGCCCAGCCTGATCACCTCGTCCGTCGTCGCGATGATGACGGTGGTGATGAGCGTCTCCTTCGTCGCGATCATCTTCGTCGACCCGATCGGCGGCTTCGTCGGCGACGGCACCAGCGTGATGCTGCTGATGGCCGCGATCCTCGGCGTTTTCATGGCGGTCTTCAGCTCGTACCGGGGCACCATCGCCATTCCGCAGGACCGGGTCGCGCCCATCGTGGCCCTGATGGCCAGCATCATCGTGCACCAGATGGTGGCCGCGGGCGCGCCTTCAGGGCAGATTGGTCTCACCGTCCTGGCCGCCATCGCCTCGTGCACGCTGATGGTCGGCTTGGTTTTGTTCCTGCTTGGAACCTACAAGCTCGGGAACATCGTGCGCTTCACGCCGTATCCGGTCATCGGCGGATTTCTCGCCGGTTCCGGCTGGCTGCTGCTCACCGGCTCGTTCCGCATCGTGAGCGGGGAGACGTTCTCCTTCTCGAACATCGGGCACTTCGCCGCGGAGGGCAGCCTGGCAGCGTGGCTCCCGTGCGCGATCTTCGGAGTCGTCGCCTACCTCGGTGTGCGCTTTTCCCGCCACTACGTGACGCTGCCGGTGCTCGTTTTTGCCTCCATCATTGGCTTCTACGGCTGGCTCGGCTTCAACCATCACGCGCTCGAGACAGCGCGGACCCATGGCTGGATTCTCGCCGTGCCGCCCGATGCCGGCCTCAACCACATCCGCACCTTTCCTTCGCTCATCCACGCCAACTGGAGCGTCGTCCTCGACCAGTACCCCAGCTTCATCGCCTTGCTGCTCACCAGCATCGTCTCGATCCTGCTCAACACCTCGGCGCTCGAGCTCGAGGCCGACGAGGACATCGACCTCAACCGCGAGTTGCGCGCCGCCGGCATGGCCAACGTCGTGGGCGGCGCTGCCGGCGGCATGATCGGCTTCCAGTCGCTGAGCCTCTCGTCGCTCGCGGTCGGCATGGGCGTGAAGAGCCGCATCGTGGGGCTCGTCTCCGCTGGCGTGTGCCTGCTGCTGCTGATCGTCGGCACGGAGGCGCTGGGCTACATTCCCAAGTTCGTCCTCGGTGGTATTCTCTTCTACGCGGGCCTCGCGTTTCTGACCGAGTGGGTCTTCGACGCCTACTTCCGCCTCATCCGCGAGGACTACTTTCTCGTCGTGCTCATCCTCGCCATCGTGATGTTCGTCGATTACCTCCGCGGCGTCGGCGCGGGCATCATCGTGGCCACGGTGCTGTTTGTCCTCAAGTACAGCACGGTCAATGTCATCAGCAGCACGCTCTCCGGCGACAGCCATCACAGCACGGTCGACCGCTCGCCGGTCGAGGCGCGGCTGCTCAACGACCGCGGCGGGCAGATCCTCATCATGCGGCTCAAGGGCTACATCTTCTTCGGCAGCGCGGACAATCTCCTCAACACCATCCGCGAGCGCCAGGCCGACTCCACGCTGCCGCGCCTCGGCTACGTCATCCTCGATTTCCAGCAGGTCAGCGGCCTCGACACCTCCGGGCTCGTCAGCGTGCAGAAGCTCGCGCGGCTGGCGCGCAAGGCCCACTTCACCATCCTCGCCGCGTCGGTCCCGGCGGAAATCCAGGACAGCTTCCGCAAGGCGAAGCTCGTCGGCGAGGACGCCGGGCAGATCCGCCTCTTCCGCGACCGCGACTTCAGCATCGAGTGGTGCGAGAACGAAATCCTCCTCGGCGAGAACGCCGACACCACGCGCGAGACCCGCAACCTCCCGCAGATCCTCAACGACTTTCACCCCTCGCAGATCGACACCACCGTCCTCTTCAACTACCTCGAGCGGCAGGAGGTCGGCAAGAACCACTACCTCATGCTCCAGGGCGATCCCTCCGACGACCTCTTCTTCATCGAGTCCGGCCGCGTCCGCGTCGTGGTCGAGCTCGACAACGGCCGGCTCATGCGCGTCCGCACCATGGAGGCCGGCACCGTCGTCGGCGAGATCGGCCTCTACCTCGGCCAGCCGCGCCTCGCCTCCGTCGTCACCGAGGAGCCGTGCGTCATCCTCCGCCTCGGCGCCGCCGCCCTCGAGCGCATGCAGAAGGAGAACCCCCGGCTCGCCTCCGCCTTCCACGAGTTCATGGTCCGCGTCCTCGCGGAGCGCATCAGCCAGCAGAACCGGACCCTCCGCGCCCTGGTCGAGTGACCCGGCTTATTTCGCCTGCGTCTCCTCTATTTTTAAGTGATATAGAATTGGCTGGTGAAATAAGCGCCCATGAAACCCCTTCCCAGCCAGGACGTCACCGTGCTCGACCTGCCCTACTTCGGCGTCCAGGTCGAGGACACCGCGCTCGGCTCCGAGGTCGCGCGCATCCTCGAGCAAAACCACGCGCTGCCCGGCGTCGTCGTCATGAGCCGCGGCGCCATCGCCGGCATGGTCGCGCGCAACCAATTCTTCCAGCGCCTCGGCCGCCCCTTCGGCGTCGAAATCTACCTCCCGCGCCCCATCTCCGCCTTCCTCGAAAGCCTCACCACCCCCACCATCTCCCTCGCCGGCGAGACCACCATCCAGAACGCCGTCATCCTCTGCCTCGCCCGCCCGCCCGAGCACGTCTACGACCCCTTCGTCGTCCAGCCCCGCGACGGCCCGCCCCGCCTCGTCGACCTCCTCGCCCTCATCCTCAAGCAAACCGAGCTCCTCACCGCCGCGCAGATCGAAGCCCACGCCCAGCGCGCCGCCGCCGTCTCCGCCAGCAACGCCAAGAGCGACTTCCTCGCCAACATGAGCCACGAGCTCCGCACCCCGCTCACCGCCATCATCGGCTACTCGGAAATCCTCATCGAGGACGTCCAGACCAACCAGCTCGGCGAATCCGTCCGCCGCCTCCAGGGCATCACCCGCGCCGGCCGCCACCTGCTCGAGATGATCAACGGCCTCCTCGACCTCGCCAAGATCGAGGCCCGCAAAATGGACCTCTTCGTCGCCACCTACTCCCTCACCGACCTCCTCGCCGAAGTCACCCAAATCGCCCGGCCGCTCATGGCCAAAAACCGCAACGCCTTCCGCGTCATCAACACTGATCCCACCCTCAACGAAATGCGCAGCGACGAAGCCAAGCTCCGCCAATGCCTCATCAACCTCCTCGGCAACGCCGCCAAGTTCACCCAGGACGGCACCGTCACGCTCACCGTCCGCCGCGAAACCGCCCCCGAAGGCGCAAGCGGAGCGAGCGCCCCCTGGGCCGCCTTCGACGTCACCGACACCGGCATCGGCATGACCCCCGACCAACTCAGCCGCGTCTTCGAATCCTTCAGCCAGGCCGACCCCACCATCGCCCGCCGCTTCGGCGGCACCGGCCTCGGCCTCACGCTCACGCGCCAATACTGCGAAATGATCGGCGGCCTCCTCAGCGTGAAGAGCACCCCCAACCAAGGCACCACCTTCACCCTCAAAGTCCCCACCCGTCTCCCTGATCCGGTGGTTTAGCGTCCGCGTCTCTGGTAGCCCGGGCGGGCCCCGCCCGGGTCGCGCCAAGCGCGATTTCTGATCAATAGCCGGTGCTCGAGGCTCGGCACAGACCGTCGCCACCGGTCACGGTCGCCCAAACATCCGACCGGGCACGGCCCGGTACCCTTCACGCGAAAATTTGCCATGTTTCCTCAACTTTGAACCGCAAGAAAATGGAGGTCGCACCCGATAACTAGGGAAATGTGTTGTGACGACAGCGATGTTCCAACTAGTTCCGTCAAATTAGGGATTGGCATAACGTAAGCTCGTGCATCGGATCGATACATTTTGCCGGGCAAAACCGACCAGCATTACATTTTCGCCCAAAAAACCGAAAAACAGAACATAAAGAAGCCCTGAAGCGTCTTACAAACAAATAGATACGTGAGTTAAAAAATTGATGTGAGGGTCAATATTTTTTTCAAAAAAATTATGCAGAAATCAATAAATGTCGTTGCACCAGACACTAACGTCGGCTACGGTAAAGCGCCAGTGATTGCCCGTTGCTTCTGTCCGGCACCAATCGTACTGGCAAGTGCCGCCTCTTTCCTCGCTTTTTGCTTGAGGATTCGGGCAGCACGCCAGGACGTGAGTAGCGATGCCTCGCTGGCACATATCGCACACCAAATTTTTATCAACTAATAAAGAGGAGGTCCCGTCATGCAACTACCAAACCAAGATGAGATCAAAGCCATCATGAGCGACCCTGAGGCGTGGCTGAGGAAGCATGGTCATGATACCACGGTGTTCAAAGACCTAGCTAAAAAAACTGCCCAAGATTCTTCTGGAATTGTCATGGATTATGATGCAATTGAAAAAGAAGGAGACTGGAATTCTTTGGCTGGCCAAATCGTAGGTCGAGAACTTTCTTCTTGAATCGATAAACTGTTAAACGTAAGTAGATACAAGCTAAGGCGCTGCTAGCTGGCAGCGCCTTAGTAGTTTATAGCCAGCTCGTCATTCGCGTATAGCGAAGAAGCTCCTCCTGCCAGCATTATGAAGCTAGTTCCGGTCGATCCTCGCAATCTTGACAAGACTTGGAATGACATCCGAGGGGCGTGCCCTACAAACATTTCAGATTGGGGGATAAGCCGATTAAAAGAAGGATTGGGTAACGACATTTCGTTCGTCTTGATCGAGCCAGCCTACCTGTGCAAAGACCATCGAAACTTATACAGCAACTTTTATTCGAAAAAATTCACGGAAAATAGCGCGCAATGTTCGCGACTTCATTTCTTTACAGGGGATATGCCAGCCGAGGAGGCTTTTCTTCGTCCAGACAAACATGACGCGCTGTTACAAGAATACATTGGGTATAGTGTGATTCGCCCAGTGGCTGAGCGGTGCCTAGGGAGAACCATAATTGACCCTTCGAAGCTTACTCGACTGAAGGGAGGAACCGTTTTCTACCTGAGAACCGAATTTAAGGCTCACATCAACGGCTTCCGCTATCGCGTAAAAGGTTATCCTTATACTTCGCAGGACACCGACGCCACGGTCTGTGCTCACAGTGCACTTTGGGGGCTCTGTCGATACTTATCCGAAAAGCACATGGAGTATGGCGAGATTTATCCTTACGACCTGATCGAAATGACAGGTAAGTCGCAAGGGCGGGCGGTGCCTTACCGGGGAATGACCTATACCGATTACCTGGAAATCCTGAGCCACTTCGGTACCCATCCAGTTTTCGTGAAGGCCAAAAAGAACGCCGACGACCCTGCGCCACAGCCGAATCAGATTAGGGATATCTGCACATATGTGGAGTCAGGTTTTCCAGTTCTAGCCAGTTTCGCCAGCCACGTTGTTTCATTGATCGGCCACACCTTAGACTATGACAGCAGGGTAACTCCAGATGACAAGGGGTTCATTGATAGTAGTCTGTATTGGAAGGAATTTGTCGTAGTTGATGATAATTATTTTCCCTATCAATTACTTGGACAGTCAACCAATCCCCATAATTACGGGAAAAAGTATGAGCGCCCAACTGATGATCGATCCAAGGCCTACTCGATCGAGAGCATTTATGCAGCGGTATGCCCGCTACCCGAAAAAGCTTTTATGCCAGCTGATGAGGCGACAAAGCAGGCCAAGCAAGCGCTCTCCGATTTGCTTGGCAAAACCAAGAATTCCCTAAAGAGCCCTTTTGTAACGCGCATTTTTTTAACTTCGAGCACCTCTTTCAAGAGGCGAAAGTTGGAAATCAATTTTGAAGAGTATCATACGATCGATTATGGCTCGCTACTGATTTCTGCGCTAAACCTGCCACATTTTATTTGGGTAATGGAGCTTTACGCCGTGGACGAGTATCGAACCGGGAAGTGCTGCGGAGAGGTGATGCTGGATGCCACTTCCGGAAAGAAAGAGAACGGAGTTTTATACCTGCGTTTGGAGGATCAAGCGTACTTTAAATCTACCGATAAGGGATTCCCTGTGGGCTCTACCAGATTTCGCCAATACACGCACAATCTTGGCCCGCGCTAGGAGATTACGTTATGCCCCGCGATGAGATTCCCACTTTACTTGGGAGCCTAAGCGATGACCCCCGTCGTACAGATATGGGAGGTTTTAGCGATGATTTTAGATCGCCATGCGATATTTTATTGAATCCATATGCCATTTTTTCGAGGCGATCTACCGCCGTTCGAGGATGGATTACAAAATGGCAGCCGTGCCTTTTTGGGAAGATGGCCGCTAAGGACAACCGAATTCATGTGGTTGTAATCGATGATGCCTCTCTAGCGCAAGGCGATGAGTTCCTGCAAAAAAAGATTTCTGGTGAAAAGAAAAAATGGAAGCAGTGGTCAGCAGGAGGAAACTCTCACAGCTTCCTTCTTGTGGTAGTTTCTCCCCGGATTCACTACGCAGCACCCAATGCTGCATTGCGCCAGCTCGCGAGGTGGTTCGAGAGTTGTATCGCTGAAGAATCCTTGCCCGATGTGGAAGGAAATTTTGTATCCAATGAGTGGCTCTACCTGCGAAATCCACAATCGGGGAAGTATTACAAGTTTAGGGTTAATCTGGACTTCTTCGCGTCTTCCGGAGACAAGCGCTGGTGGCACGACCATAGATTTCCAGGCGGCTTGGCTTTCACTTTGAATAGTGTTGGCCACATGGCGCGCTACAAGCAGTGGTACAGTCACGATGCGGATCCCACCGCTTGGGCCGTTAAAACTGCAATGATGACTATTGAGCAGGCGCACAACCATCCCCAGCACGGGAAAGCTACTCAACTCAGAAACTTGTCTCTGGACGGCAAGACGCTCAAGGGCGGGACTTGTCCATTTAGAAATATCGAGGCGATACCACCGCGATTACGGGACAAGGACTGGAGCGTATATTCAGGAAGATATCACACGGACCATGCGGTGCGTGACGAATTTTTTGACGGCAGCGAATCGCCGCCGATCGGAGAAGGTTCCCACGCCTTGGACTTCTCTTATCTCATGGATTCGATCGATCAAGAAAATGTCGAGCTGATGGCGGGAGTTGAAATCACTGAAGAGGCGTTCTTCCAAGAAGTTGGTAATCCCGGAGAACATCGACGATTTAGCCCTGAAGATGAGGAAAGCCCTACTCCCGATATGCGCGAGCACACAGAGAGCCCGACAATTCCGGCGGATGAAGAAGCCAAGATTCTACGGGCTTTAGAGGTCTGTCAGGGGTGGCTTGACGAAGACTAAGGGCATAAGCTTCCTCAAAGTGTACCGCGCACGATGCGGAGGAAGTTGGCGAGAGTAGACGAAGCAATTCGCTGTCACATGTGACGACATTTCGCGGGGCGGCAGTGCGAATAAAAGGTAGAGGTCATTGACTCGGTTCGCTCCCGCGAACTCGCCCTTCGGGATCGCCATTGGCGATTCGATCTTGCACGTTCCTGACGGGCAAGATTCGGCAGAGGCTCGGCGGGCGTGCCGCTCTTGTTCGAAAGCGGTCGGGATAACGAGGCGTTACGGACGGGCGGGCAGGCACGCCTGTCGCCGTCCCTCCAATGAACGGAAATCGCGCTTCGCGCGACCCGGGCGGGGCCCGCCCGGGCTACCTTGGCTTAAGCAAGAAAAGGGGACAGGCAGCTTTGCCGAAATGTCACCTCCATGAGGCGGGACAGTGGATTGTGCCGGCGGCGTCGGTCATCATGTAGGGGAACTGGCATGCCGCCAGAACGGAGGGACGGATCTGCTTGTAGAAGTTTTTGTGCTTCATCAAAACCACGCTGGGGTTTTTGTGGGGATTGAGCAGGCCGACGATCTTCCCGAGGCGGTTCTTCACGTAACTGATGGGGTAGGCCAAGTCGGAGTCGTTTGAGACGATCACGGCGACGTCGTAGAGGTTGTCGTAGGCGTCGGTGAGAATGTAGCTGGCAAGATTGACGTCGGAGCCTTTTTCCTCGGTTTTAATCACCTTCACGGTCCCCGTCCCGTCGGATTTCATCATCCAGACGTTGTTCACGGAAAAATGTCCCTCGATGATCGAGAGGTTGGGGATGGTCCGCAAGGCGCGGAAGTAGGTTTGCTGGCGCTGGCCTTGCTGGGGATCGCTCGGTCTCGGCACGACTGGAGCCGTGAAATATCGGATGTTTCCGATGGTATTGTTCGGTAACATCATCTGGCAGAATTTTGCCAAATCCAGCCACTTAAACTTCGTGCCTTTGGTGCACCCGTAGTAGAAATTGAAGCCGTCGATGTAGACGTTGGCTCTGAGGGGCATAAGGTCGACAAAGCAAAGGCCGCATCACCTTTCGGATTAGCGGCCTTGCACCCTGCGCCCGAAGGCCCAGGGGGGATATGGGATAATATCGGACCAACCCGGCCTGATATCAAGGAAAACCGCACGGGGATCGCGAGCTACCCCCCAAGAAGAGAGAAAAGGTTAGAGTCCCTTGGGTTGCGGCTTGGCGGGTGGGCCGCTCTTGTTCGAAAGCGGTCGGGATAACGAGGCGTTACGGACGGGCGGGCAGGCTTGCCTGTCGCCGTCCCTCCAAAGAACGGAGATCGCGCTTCGCGCGACCCGGGCGGGGCCCGCCCGGGCTACCGCGGCCAGGAGGGATGAGGGGCGGGACTAAGTGGGGCAGGACGGAGTCTGCCCCTCCCGGGGAGGCAAATTTCACGCGGCGACGCGGAGACCGCTGGGTCAGGAAGCCTGCAGAAACGTTGCGAGCTTGGCGTCGTTGCGTGAAACCTTCTGCTCCGCGTCAAAAGGGGGCAGGACGGCGTCTGCCCCTCCCGCGATTAGGCGGGGATGGAGAGGGCGTCGATCTTGGACTTGAGGGACTTGATGGAGATGGGCTTGGTCATGTGGTCGTTCATGCCGGCGGCGAGGCAGGCGGCGCGGTCGCCGTCGGCGGTGAGGGCGATGATGGCGAGGTTGCGGTCGGGGTGGCGGGCCCGAATCCGGCGCGTGGCTTCGATGCCGTCCATTTCGGGCATTTGGATGTCCATGAAGATGAGGTCGAATTCTTTGGTCTCCAGGGCGGTGAGGGCTTCCTGGCCGCTGGTGGCTTCGTCGGCGTCGTAGCCGAGGTGCTTGAGGGTGGCCCGGGCGACTTTCCGGTTGAGGGAATTGTCGTCGACGACGAGGATTTTGAGCACCGATCCGGGATGCAGAGCCATGTTAATCTAAGTATCGGCGGTCATTAGATGAACTTTATGGGATAGTTTACGAGTTAACTAGCTGGCTCCATCGAGGTG
>Ga0209611_10000375_pt1 | contig 63729 bp, 46 predicted proteins | sample S1TSphgellanicum_3_FD_187693 | JGI IMG/M metagenome (GOLD analysis project Ga0209611, IMG submission 187693) | Host-associated microbial communities from peat moss isolated from Minnesota, USA - S1T2_Fc - Sphagnum magellanicum MG (SPAdes) (version 2) | ecosystem: Host-associated > Plants > Peat...
GCTTCCGAATGTTGCACCATCTAACTGGCAATTTGGTGAGACTTATGAAGCAACTCAAAATTGTCAGTAACTCAGGGTTTTCCCACATTCACGGGAGAGAGAGAGAGAGAGCAACAACAATCTCTCACACACAGATCAGGATCCATCCTTTGTTTCACACTTTGCTAGCTCATTTTGTAGACATGCTCAATACCCATTACTGTTGCTGCTGCCTTCATCATGTCTGGTGGTCTCCACAAAAAAGTGTGTTCATTTATGCACTGTGGAGTGACCCCAATGTCCACCAGACTATCTGCTGAATAACAACTGCCAGACCTTTACTGCAAAAACTGGAAGTCCTGCATTGAAACTTCAACAACTGCTGTTTCCTTCATCTTGCAAATACCCACTCCATAGCCAGACATTACTGTTTCTTAGTAGAAGTTTTAATGGCAAAACAAAGATCCATCAGAATGACCAGAGCTGTAGGCACCTACATAAGTATAATTCCCAACATGATGATGGCAGCTGCGGTGTTTGCTCAGGAGCCACCCACTCCTGGAATGCATTTTCATTGTTGATTCTATGAAAATATTTTGCACCAAGATTTCCACTGCATTGGCTCCCCAATTCCGTGAAAGCATTGTTTTCAATTGCTGATTCTCTGGAAAGATTTTGCAAAAGATTTCTCCACTGTGTGGAATCTGGACTAACATTGTCATTGTTGGTGCGGTGGAAAACTTTGACATACTCTACACACTGTCACAAGATTATGGGACTCCTTTGGGCATTCACATATGTCCTCATAATCATCATCGCACCAGAGCAAAGAACCACTGAGCACTCACATATCCTGCTAACCATCACACCAGAGTGAAGCACCACCCAAAGACAAAACAGCAGTTTTTTCTTCAACTGCAGAACACATCTGTGCTGGAAAAGCATGCCAAACACCAGGAGCAGGGATCAAGCACTAGAGTTTCAACAAGGTAATTGTACCCACAGACAACTCACACAAGAAGAGGAAAATGTGATCAAAATTTTGTCTATATTCTTTTCTCCACTGCCCAAATCACAGCAATGAAACTGGTGACCAGGGTAATATTCATATCCGTACAAGCACAACCTCACCAAAGATTCTACAGCAATGAGGTTTGTGCAAAGCACACTGAAGCAAACTGTTGGAGCAACCCAAAGCATCTTAGGAAAAAAGGAAACGTTGGTTCCAGTACAGGTGATAGAGCTTCTTCATCTGGACTCTGTGATGATTCTCAAGTCAATATTCTCAACCACAAGAAGATTTGTGTATAACATCAATCACTGCATATATCATCACAGGAAAGAGGAGCCTGTATGCACATTATGAAGCAAATTATGGGCGATTGTGTCACGGGATTGTATCGCAGAGGGAAGAACATTTCCTTGCTCTGGAAGCATCTCATCGTCATCAACCTTGAACATGAGCTCTGGATCAAAACCTTCCTGGTGCATTTCACAGACATTGTGGAGCACACAGCATGCCCGTAAGACTGCAGGGAGTTCTTGCAACTTGACCTCTGTTCTCCGCTGCAAGAATCGCCAGCGTCCTTTTAAGCGGCAAAACGCACGTTTAGCTACTTGTAACACATCCCCTACTTTTTCATTGAAAGCATGTTGAGCCCAAGTCAGGTTGTGTTGAACATAAGGAACTAGAAGCCAGTCCAAGAGTGGATAGCCTCGCCCACCCACTACATACATACCCTGAAGCTCTCCACTGTTTCCTTTCTGGAATAATGCAGATTTCTCCAGCACTTGCTCGTCAGCTAAGGATCCAGGCAACCCAACACACACATCCGTGAAAGAGCCATGGATATCCACCATGCCTTGTAAGGTAATGGAATAAGATGTCTTGTGATTGTGCTCTGTGTGTCGCTTGTTATGGTACGATGCAACATTGAATTTAGGAGCAATTATCGGAATGTGAGTCGTGTACAGTGTGCCCAACACATTATGCATTCCTGAACTGGACTCATACTCCTGCATCACTCGTTGAAGCCGCTCTTCTGTTGGCCATTGCACATACTTTGGAAGAAGAACATCATTGATAGCAGCACAGACCTCAAGCACCATCTTGTGGCATGTTGAGATTCCCAGTCCAAAGCGTTTGGACACAAGACGCAGTGGCTCCCCTGTTGCTAGCCTCCATATGCACACTGCAACTCTTTGCTGTACAGGTATAGCTGCCCTCAGCATTGTGTCTTCTTTGGCCACTGCAACTGCAAGCTGATCACAAATGTGATCAAATGTAACACGAGACATCCGAAAAGCTCGATGAAACTCAATTTCTGGAAACCCTGGATGGTTGCATCGTGCCCACCATGCCTGTGACCTTGTCTTCACCCATAGCCTACGCTGCACACTCTGTTGGGTAGACACAGCTGCTCCAAGAGCAGCTACTGCTACACGAGCTTGACGTAGCCGACAGCTCTCAAGCACTGTGAGATCAGCATACAGGGACTGCAACTGACCATAGTATCGTTGCAGCCATGCTTTACGCCTAGCATGTTGCTGTTGCCATTGCAAGTACGCAAGAGCTTGCTGCCGATCTTCCCGCTGCTGCCGCCTATCTTCTTCCTCGTCTAACAGCAGCAGTAATAGCAATCGCCACTTCCAGTTCTTGCGAATGCGGCCATCACTGCCAGGTGCTGCTGCCATTGTCATTTTATGGCATCACTCTTCTAAAACCCTTTATGTGTGCAGCAACCAGCATGTAGAATGCTAAAACCTGCCCCTCCCCTTCCACCCCACACCAGTCTGAACGCTGCAGGTATTATTCTTATGCATAAAGTAGCATGATACTCTCTCCAAAGCAAGACCCAAGCCTGCAAGAAACAAACATAGCAGGCACTCTGGTACTCATTCATAACAAGAAAGGCACAAAACAAGCATCTTGCTTCTTGTCCAAACAAATCATCAACAGCAGCAGCTGCTCATCATCATCAACACAACAACTCTCAATTCCATGACACTCTGTTGGGTGACAGAACCTTGACATATATGTGTGCATGGGTTCTTCTCATTCTTTGATTGTGGCCAGCTAGTCTTCTTGAGCAATAAAGATCTCGGTGAAGTCTTCAGCCATCCCAAAATTCATTTGCTTGTGCACTCTGTGTGTCCCTGTGTGTGCGTGTGTGCGCGAGCGTCTTTCTCCCTCATCAGACAGAACATTGAAATACAAGAGACATGCGGAAACCATGGCAAACGGGTCATGGAACTGCGACAGCCACCCGCGTATGAGGAAGAAAAGAAGAAGAAGAAGCAACTGTCGCTGAAAAAGACATCAAGAACAGTTGTGATCTTCTTGAACCTCGAAGATGTGACCTTCTAAACCCAAACCTCGAAAAAAAACGAAAGCTGAAGAAAAGAGATGACAACAATCAGAAGAAGCGTCCAATTGTTAAGTCTTCATACGTCTGTCTGTGCGTCTGTCTTCCGGCAGTTGCTCATTTGTGGTGTGCCAAGAGGCCAGAAAGAAGTTGGCATGAAAAGCCTTGCAACAACCCACACCCATCATGCAGCACAACAGACACAGCAGGCTGACCACCTAACCCTAAAATGGTGCTTCGAGCGAGAGAAGACCTCTTTTGTGTTGTTTTCTTGTTTCCTCTGTTTGCTTGAGCGTCACACTTTGTTGCTGTGTGCATCGTACTCAAGTAGTTTCTCTTCTGATCTCGCCTGTTGGGTCTTGCTTGCCTGTTGGAGATCTAGTGAACCCTAACCCTAGAATGGTGCTTTGTGTGAGAGAAGACCTGCTGTGTGTTGGTTTCTTGTTTCTACTGTTCGCTTGAGCGCCAGAATTTGTTACGGCTGTGTGCTTTTCCATCCTACGCAACCGTTGTTTCTCTTTTGATCTCGCCTGCTGGGTCTTGCTTTGCTGTTGGACACCTCGTGAACCTTTGGGTCTTTTTGTGTTGTTTTCCTTATTTGTATGCTTGTGGGTGGGTGTGGTTATTTGTGGAGAGACACAGGCGAAGAAGAAGAAGAAGAAGAAGAAGAAGAGATGTCCCGGCGATATGATAGCAGGACCACAATCTTCTCGCCGGAGGGGAGGTTGTACCAAGTAGAGTATGCGATGGAAGCGATCAGCAATGCTGGAGCAGCCATAGGTGTGTTAGCGAAAGATGGAGTGGTTTTGGCAGCAGAGAAAAGAGTGACATCCAAGCTTCTTGCCACAACCAAGTCCACAGAGAAGATGTATAAAATCGATGATCATGTAGCAGTAGCAGTAGCAGGCATCATGGCAGATGCCAACATACTCATCAACACTGCCAGATTACAAGCCCAACGCTACACTCTCGCTTACCAGGAGCCCATGCCAGTGGAGCAATTGGTGCAATCTCTCTGCGATACAAAGCAAGGCTATACCCAATTCGGAGGTCTGCGTCCTTTTGGAGTCTCTTTCCTGTTTGCAGGTTATGACAACAACTTCGGTTTCCAGCTTTACATGAGTGATCCTAGTGGGAATTATGGGGGCTGGAAAGCAGGAGCCATAGGTGCAAACAATCAAGCTGCACAATCCATGCTGAAACAGGACTACAAAGATGATATCAGCAGAGAAGAAGCAGTTCAGTTGGCACTCAAGGTCCTTAGTAAAACCATGGACAGCACCACTCTCTCCTCTGAGAAACTGGAGCTTGCCGAAATCAGTCTGAGCCCACTGGGAGATGTCAAGTATCAGGTCTGTTCTGCTGATGATTTGAACAAGTTGCTTGTCAAATTTGGCATCACTCAGCCAACAGAGGAGTCGTAAACTTTCTCTCTCTACTTCACAGATCCAAACAAGGACCTCATATGTGGCAGGATGGAAGAATCAATTCTTCCAGGTTCTGTTCTCTTCCCTTTTGGAAGCTCATCAACCAAAGAGCAGAGTGATTCACCAGTGAAGTGCAGATGGAGACTGAATTCTGGCCGCATCTTTCTAGCAGTGGATCCAGTTTTCCAGCTTCTTTCTGCAAGATTTGCATGTTTGCTGTTTTACATAGAGAAAACTAAGGAACTTCAATTGTCAGAGTGACAATGTCAGCAGGTATTTTCAGCAGAGTTAGATGATTGTATTGTTGGGTTTTTAATGCCAAATGTTTCTGTTTTATTCCTTGAGCTCATTAGTTGGGTGAGCAAGAGTATCAAGCAGAAGTAAAGTACAAAACTTCGTTCTTCTTTGTTGGCTACTGACTTGCATGAGGTTGTTCGGTTTTACTTTATTTTACACCAAAAGTGGGATTTGTCTTTAACCATTCCCTCTTCATTGTTGGACAGACATGTTCATGGTATTGCAAGGTCATGACTGCACTCATTTTTGTTTTGTTATGTTTTTGGTCTCTCTATGCCATAGGCTTCTTAGATGCTTGCTTGCTTCTACTGGGGAATCACACTCATTCTTTTGAGTTAGTTTTGGTTTTGCCAGAACTGACGGAAGAGTTAGCCTTCAGAAACAGTGTTGTGGAGCCTTAGGTTTAGATGCTTGCTTTTGCATGGACACCCACACTGAAAAGCATATGTGCAAAATTTCACCTTTAAATTTCAGTTTCTTTGAATTCAAACAGATGTTACTGGAGTCACTAAGTTCATAGGTTTCAGACTTTTGTTGTCAAGTTGTTTTGTGCCTCAAAATTAGCTCATGGAACAGTACCAATTTTGGAGTTTTTTGATCCCTAAGGAACTCCATGATGCAACCAGTGGCTTGGTGAAGGTGGTCACACATCAACTGTGAATGAGCAAAGGAGGAAAAGCATTAGCACCCAATCCAATGGTGTCAGCACTGAAGTCAGGAACTGCAGTACAGGGATCAATGCAAGTGGTAGTGTTACCTAATTTGAGTACAAGCTCAGAACTAAAGAGGACTTCAGACCAAGTTAGCCATTATCTGAGATAATTGGTCTATCGAAAGAATTAACATCATTAGGAACTTTGTAGACCATTGCTAAAACTGATCTAAAAAGAATTAGTCCAGGACACCCACAAAGTATCAGACCATCAGCCTCTAGCATCACCTTTCGCCATGAACAGCAGTGACTAGCTGACATGAGTCCCTACTCACTTGATAAGCTCCGTATGGTGAGTTCAGATAAGCATGTAAGAATCTGTCTGCCCAAAATGTTGTGCAAACCATTACACAAAATCTACATCCTTAATTTCTACTACACTTCTGGAAGCAACTGGAAGACAGCCCTCAAGAGTAGCTAATAAACAAAATCTATAGTACCCTCATCGAAGCTGGAAAAAGCTTGTAAGCAGAAGCTTCAAACCTTTCAGTGTGTGCATTACCAGCACTCGTATAGACATAAAGAAGCCTGCATAAAAGGTTGTGCGTGGGACAACCTGGACACAGAGAATAATCTTAAGAGCACACTACTGGTGACTACTTGGAAGCATTATGTCGGCGCCTATAGCCACTAGAATATATGTGTGTGTGTGTGTGTGTGTGTGCGCCTGTGCAAAGAAACTCCACCATAACACTTGACAGTACCCATTTTGGCAGTTCCAGCAAAGCCAAACTAATGCAACAAGAATCATTCACAAAGTATCACCTGCACCATGAGTAGCAGTGACTAGGAACGTGTGATACATGAAGTCTGACTTCTATCTTCAACTTGCATAAGAGTCTCCTGCCATGTACAGTTCATGTACTCAATGTACCAATTGACCCGTCCATCAAAATGCCAATGGCAGCTTTTGCAGAACAAACTTAGACTGTGTCTGCAAAGAAAGCACATAAAGACACAGCAAAGACAAGCAAAATCCATCCCCATAGTTTTGCATCAAGTTCAATGACACTATAACAGCATTTGTAGTACAAGGCAGTAAGAAACAAAAATGATATTAACTGTTGTCATTCTCCCTTAATTGAACATAATAGGCTGAAAAGCCTTACAATGAATCACCTCAAAAGCAAAAAAGCCTCTGCAGGAACACCGAGGCTCATGATTCAGGCTTTTTTAGCAGCCACAACATCCTGGATCAAGTCTGCTGCATGCTGTACTGTTACAATCTGTTCTGCATTATCTTCATCTAGTTGGATCTCAAATTTCTCTTCAAGCGCCATCATGATCTCCACCTGTATCCAGCCCCAATGCATTATGGTTAGAAGGGGCTGGTTCAAATCATGGAGCCAAAGAGTTTCTTCCAAACAGGAAAGAACAACATAGACCAGCTGATCAACAAAGAGCCTACAGCCATGCACAGCATACTTATCCACAAAAGTAAATGTCTCGTCATGAGGTAGACTAACATGAAGGTGTAGTCACCAACCAATTTCATGCAGTAGTTTGCATAAACCATTTAGGTTCTAAAAGTACAAATCAACTGGGCAGCCTTGACCACCTGGCATCACTGATAGTGAACAAAATGATAAACAACCTGGACCCACAATCTACTGCACAATTCCAGCAAAAAATGTCACTGATAAAGACCTGGAAACCTTACAAGTTTTCACCATAATACTCTTACCGTGTCAAGGGAGTCAGCCCCAAGATCAGTAAACTTAGAATCAGCTTTCACTTGACCTATGTCAATGGCCAACTGCTCAGCAATCAGTGATGATACAACTTGCAAAGTCTCTGGATCAGCCTGCAGCACCAAGGCACCTTGCGTAAGCCATATTCAACTGGAGCTGCTACAATTGAGAAGTAACATGGTTCCATACATGTGATTTCACAACCCTGAACATCGAAATGCGCACAACATCCTTACTGATATTGTCAGAGTTTCTCTATTCTAAAGCTAGAATCAGTTGCACAACATCTGCTCACAACACTGACCTCGGCTATCAAAGTTTCACAAAGATTAGAAAGAGAAGCTTTTACTCACGGCCGCAGAGATGCGCAGAGGGCGTCTAGAGGCAACTAGCCTTAGTGCAAGCGCAGTTGGCCTTTTCTTGAGCACTGGAAATGCCTTCATTCCGTTGAAAGTAGCGACACGCTACAACAAAAAAAACCGCAACAACAACACAACAAGACGCAGCTCCTTCTTCTTAGAAAGACGGTAAACAAGCCACCTTTGGACAGACGACACACATCCAAAGAGTATACGAATCCACCGAGATTCGGATCTATCACTACCGAAAAAACCTCCAAAGACGCCACACTTCAAACAAACATTACAGTAACCATCTCTGCTGTTCACGACCTTCTGAACAGATGTCACGCTCTCGTATTCTTTGCATTCAATGCATCAAAGAACTAAACTAGATCAATCACACCTTTTTAAGGCCGCAGAGTTCAGCAAGAAAGCATGCCGCGACTATACACGTTTTGTAAGTGTTGGAATAGGAGGGGGGGGGAATATGAAAAAGAAACTCGGCCCGAAGAAGAGGGCAGAGGATAGCCATACCAGCGCCGACTTACCAACTGCTGTGAGGCTTGCGTCGGGCATGGAATGCTGACGGCAGCGGCATTCAACGACAGAACGGCCTGAACCGTTGCCATGGCGCAGAGGGGTGAAGAGACCGTCGCCACAAGCACCGCGCGCACCCCAGCGGACGCAGAAGACAGTCTCCGAGCAAAACTGCGGACCTAAACTGCGAAGTGGGAAAGGAAGGCTACCTGCGCGCCTCGGGAGACTTATCGGATTCGCTTGCCGCACTTTTTCTAACAGGTGCAAAAGGGTGGCAGCCGGCATCTTGTGGACGAACCAAACCTCTCTCAGGGAACGCAACTAGGGTTTGGGAACAGCTCTTTTAGGGTTTTTAGGTTTTGGGAACAGCATTTTGTAGGGTTTCCTGGGTTTGGGAACAGCTGCTTTGGGGTTTCTTGGCTTTGGGGAACAGTATTATTAAGGGTTTTTGTTTCAGGGTTTCTTGGCATTGTGAACAACATTTTTAGGGTTTTTGGGCTTTGGGAATAGCAGGTTGTTAGGGTTTATAAACTTTGAGAATAACATTTCACAAGGTTTATTTGCTTTAGGAACAACATTTTTTTGGGTTTTTTGGCTTTGGGGAATATGATTTTTCAGATTTTCTAGGATTTGGGAAACATTAGTTTTTAGGTTTCTCTTGTGAGAAAACCATGGGAGCTTTCTACCAGCCTCATGAATTGGGTGAAGGTCCTCATGTTCCTTTTGTATACCTTGAAATGTTTCCACTGAAGCAAAACAAGCACAAATGACATTATACATTATCATACTATTTTTGGACTACAACATCCTAGCTTTCTACACATGCTCTTTGATGCTAATAATGATTTTGCCAAAGTGTATGAAAGAGATGAAGTCCAAGCTTGAAAAAGACATTCCACATGGAGATTTTGGAACAATGTAACATTTGCATTTTTGTTGCACAAGTTTGAAAAAATATATTAGGAGTCTAATAGGAAGGCCATCAAGAAGCAGAATCGGGAAGCTTTTGTTTCATCCTTCAACACTCCCAATTGATGTGCAATGTACCTCGGGCCAATGTAAAGACAAATTCAACAAAATGAAGGACAAGCACAATGTTGAAAAGAAAAAACCACCATCACAAGTTCCACCTTCAAACTAGCTTTAATATGAGAAATTCAATTACTTGTTTGTTGGTACTACTAAAATGGGTAGAATGCCCCATGGTGTTGATCAAGGAGTATGCACTACTCATAAAAAGACTAATGTTGTGAGTCTTTTTTATGAAGATTAGAGCGTTCTTGAAACTCAAAAGATTCTTACATCCCTTGTGATGTAATTTTTTGCATTTGGAGATGAAGTTGTACCTCCAAGTTGACACATTAAAAATTAAGCATGCAAATTGCTTAGTGTTTAAAGTTAACATAATAGAAAGTTAGAAAAGAAAAAGATGAAAATGGATGTTGGACCTAACACGTTATTGTTGATGTTATCAAAGAATTTTCTACTAGTGTGAAGGAAATTAAGAAACTCAAGATCGAAATGACTAAAAAAATCAACTCACAAATGTTATAAAATCAATTGTAAATTATGTATGAGTGTCATATGGTTGGTTTGATATGACTAACTTGATTCATTGATTATATGTAAGGTGACATGGCATTATATCAACTAGATTTGTCTATAAATTGTACAACCTAAACTTTAGAATATTTTATTATATGTATATGCCTTACACTAACCAAAATGAAAGTTCATCCACATACACACAACAAGTATGTACTAGAAGTAAACACCAAATCAACTTTTATAAATACGTGCATACACACAAACTAAAACCCAAAATGTTTAGAAACATTTGCATAAGTCACAATGTTGGACAAAGTATGATGATAGAATCTAAACTACACTTTGCATATTAGATACCACATATGTTTATAAATATGAACAAACTTGTCTCCAAGGTCACATTATAATTTAAGCAACTACATCATCTATAGTTCAAAATGGAGGATCATGCAATACCTCTAGACATGGCAAAAAAACACCTTTTACTAAAGTTGATGTAATCCCAATAAACAAAACATCTTTTGGCATGTGATAATTATGATACATAACATTTGCACCCCCAAACTTAACAAAATTGTTTATTACAAAGTTTTCTCTCCATTAGAACTCTTTAGGAAAAGACATTCATTTGCCCACTACTACAAAACAAATGCAACTAACTTACACAAACTATAACAACACCAAAATTCTCTCAATTGTTTGCATCACTTTCTAATGTACATGGGTGCAAATTTTTTGGGGAATTATGGTACAAAGTTTTGAATCTTTAGTTTCTATCATGATTTTAGAAACAATGATCTTTAATTCAATCATGATCTTGGCCAAGCATCAACAAACAAAACCAAAGGAATGTAAACAAGGGGTGTGTCACACTATGGCCTTGCCATTTACATTGTAAAATATCTTAAAGCAAAAGAAAAATTATAGAAATTCAAATATTTCACCATGCAAAAATCTTCAAAAAATCTTCAAAAATAATCCAAAATCTTCAAGATATCATTACTCTATAACTAATTTCAAGTTTCAATACAAGCCAAAATATCATCTTTTTAAAATCTACATATAAAAATAGACCTACTACCTAAGGGCCAAAATTTGTTAAGCTATTATACTCTATTATGACTCTAAACACAAAACCCAAAAGGAAATCAAACAAAAAAAATCAAAGTTAATAAAAGAAAAATAATAATAATGGCAAGCATTAAAATAAACAAACAAAGAGGAAAATAAAAACAAGACCTATCAAAGCAATAGAACATCAAATCGTAAAGCACAAATAATGCTAGATGGTGAATAACTTACATTTGGGTAGGTGTTTGCAACTTGTATAATAATTCTAAGGTGAAAACATAGTATAATGGACTTTTATGGATGTCATATATATATAATGTCTTTGGTTATATAAAATCCAAATGCACTTGCACTTTGAGAAATCGCATCCATTGAAACCATGCTACACTACAACTAAAACTCAAAAAACAACTCGTATACAACTATTATGCAACTATCCCTTGGGTATTACAACTATTGTGAAGCTATCCCCTTAGAAATACTTTGTATTAATAAATAAATTTTCATGTTAGAAAATTAGTTAATTGTATTATTATTGCAAGTGTTGAAAATGGGTCTTTTATACGATAATTTATACACATCATACATACATATGTAGTCAACCATGTTTGATTTTTTTAAGAGTTGCATTGCAATTGTTTGTGGCAACTACTTTAGAACTATTATAAATGTGTCACTAAAACAACAACTATGTTGCAACTAATGTACAATGTACATACATGAGATTATGCCATGTGTCCACATTTGCACCATCCATTATGGGATGCATTTGCAATTAATTTTTTATTGTGATTCTCATTGATACAATTAGTATGGCCACTAATGCGCCACTACTAAAGTATTATTGTTCAACTATGTTATGATTATAAAACAACTATTTATAACTTAATAAGGATACATATTCATCAATTATTTATATCCTCGTCATATGTGTTTCATTTTGAGTGATTTAAAACGTTATGGGAATGCTACTTCAAGTTTTAGAAATCATTCCTGAAAATGAATAATGAAAAAATAAAAAGAAAAGAAATAAGCTTTCCAATTTATAAAGCACGTTTCTATTTTTATTTTTCTTTGGATAGCTCCTACTTTCAAACTTCATAACTTTCTTATTTCTTATTCATTTAAAACGATTTAAAATGTTATAGGAATGCCACCTAAAATTCTACAAATTATTTTTGAACTCTACCAACAACAAAGCAACATACAAGGAATTTTGTAGGTGTCTATGAACCAACCTTTGTAACATTTGGTGGTTTGTTTTTTGAGTTTTTGACCCTTCTATTTTGAGGGGCCATAGTTTTCTCAATTCTATTCCATTTTTTACAATTTTTAATGCACTAGATGTGCCAATAGGAAAGGTTCAAGTTTTGTTTAAATGCCAAAAAATAATGGAACCTTCCCTTTGAATATGGCCTGCCTTAAATGCTTAAATGTTATAGTTACAATTCAATTGCAACTAATTAACAACTAAAAGATTTAACCCATATGTTTTGTTTTCAAATCCCATGTTACAAACTATATAAAGAAAACTTGTTCTCTTATGTTTTCATATTAAAATACATGTGTCATTTTGGGATGAATTGAAAAAAATTTAACCCAAAGGTAAAACATAAAATAAAAGATAAAATTTCATGGCTATTATTTAGTGCACTTAGTCTTGTGCTTTCCTACCTACTTACCTACCTAGGTAAATAAATAGGTTCTAATTTTCTACTTAGGTAGGTAGGTAGGTAGGTAGGTAGGTCCTAGGTAAATATGTAAGTAAAGTCCTACCAACCTACCTACCTATGGTTATGTATAACCTACCTAGCTACTAAAATTTATTTTTTTATTTTTTTCAAAATACAACTAATAGGCCATGTGGCAATTTTTTATTATGCTATGTGTCGTAATCTTGAACTATCATTAATAATCATAATGAACGATGGAGATCAATATTTTGAAAATTTTTTAATGTCCAATTTTTTTCATAATGCCACGTGTTAAATTTTAATAGATGGATGACAATTAATGACGTCAACATGACATCATGGGTGTAGTTATAATGGAGTTGAATAGTAGTTGAAAATGAATTGTTTTGATTGAATTGTAATTGAGTTGCAATGAATTCCACCATATATATGATGAGTTGTAACTGTGCAATTCATACAACTTATCTATTTTAATTCCTGGCATATAAATATAGTGAATTACATGCCAATTACAAAACACCCCTTTTTTTCATAGTGTTGATATTTTTTTAAAAAAATGACCCCATCAACATTAACCTTTGATTTTTTAAACTTTGAAAAAATTTCATCAAAAATATCAATATCCAATCTAAAATGGACTCTATAACTTAAGCCAAATCATATGTCATAGTCCATATAACTCATGGTTTGGACATTTTCTTCATAGTGAATTTGGAAAACATCTTCATAAATTTAGAACATGTGACTTTGGAAGTTTATGGTGTTTAAGATGTGAAAACAAAATGAAATCAAACATATGAAGTCCAAAACCAAGGACACAACTGTGGAGATTTAATCCGCACTAAATGAAAACACACTAGGGGGGGCCACTTTGGGCACTTTCACAACATGTATGTAATGTATATTTTTGCAAAACCTGTTGCATTTAATTTTGGGCTTCATTTTTTGTGTTTGGGTTAGATATTTTGATTTTCACAAAGTTAATGATATTTAATATTATTTGGAAAAAGAAATTTAAAGATTAAATTCAAGGAATAATGGGTCTATTTGTGGTATATGCAGTATAATGTTTTTAAAATTTGTTTTTGGACTGCACTAGGTTTAGGTTTGAATTCACTACTACAAAAGTGAGGTGTAGTTCAATAACCTAAATCATTATGGGACCTTAAAAATGAAATAAGTTCATGCATATTTAATGATTTCACCCTGTTAAAATTATTTCATTACAATATCATTATGTAAACATCATATTTCACTATTAATTGACATAATTCACTATTATAATTTATTGTGATAAATAGGTTTATTTTTATGTTGTTGTTTTAAATACCCTATATTATTTTAGATTATCTTAATTATTCTAACTTATACCTTACATTATTATAAATTATTATAGATTAAACTATTATACGTTATTCTACTTTAAAATATCTTAATTAGGTTATTATAGGTTGTTTATTTTTAATTATTTTTAATTTAAATTATTTAACTAACCTTATATTATAACTTAGGTTATTTTATTTTAAGTTTATATATGTTATTTCAAGTTATATTTTAGGTTATTCAAGGTCATTATACTTTATGTTATTATAAGTCATTTTATCTTAAATAATTTTTTTTGAAATAATTTAAAATATAATATAATGACTTAAAGTAAAATAACCTAGAATAACCAATAATAGCATATGAAAAATAATTTAGAATAACCTACAATAAAATAACTACTAATAGCTTATGATAATATAACTTAAAATATTCAATAATAGGTTATAATATAATAGCCACCAATAATCGTAATATAACCTAAAATAACCACCAATAGAATAAACACTAATAGCCACCAATAGCCATTAATAAAATAGCCATTAATAACCAGTAATAAAATAACCATCAATAGCCACCGATAAAATAACCACCAATAACCTATGATAATTTAGCTTAAAATAACCACCAATATCCACCAATAGCCACCAATAGAATAACCATTAATAAACACCAATAAAATATTTACCAATAGAATAACCATTAATAAACACCAATAGAATAGTTACCAATAAAATAGCCATTAATAAACACCAATAGAATAGTCACCAATAAAATAACCATTAATAAACATCAATGGAATAGTTACCAATAAAATAACCATTAATAAACACCAATATAATAATTACCAACAGAATAACCATCAATGAACATCAATAGAATAACTACCAATAACCATTAATAACCACCATTAAAATAGCTACCAATAAACATTAATAGCCACCACTATAATAGTTACTAATGGTCATTAATAGTCATCACTAAAATAGCTACCAATAACTACCAATAACCATTAATAACCACCAATAGAATAACCAACAATAGCCACCAATAGAATAGCCAAAAAATTTTATAATAGTCAAAAATAGCTTAAGGTGAAATAATCTAAAATAGTCAAAAATAACATAAAATAGCCAAAAATAACTTAAAATAACTGAAAGTAACCTAGTGTGAAATAACTAAAAATAATAAAAAAAACTAAGAATAGCCATAAATAATGTAGGGTGAAATAATTTAGAACAATGAAAAGTAACCCTAAAATAGCTAAAAGTAACTTAACATAGGTAGTATTATTATATTAACAAAAATCTTATCCATTTATTAAACTTTTTTTTTTCAAAAGAATGGTCATTGAATGTGATTAAATAGTGATATTCAAACAAAAAAAAATTCAAATGTACAATTTCAAAAGGAAATAAATGTAATTATGTACATTATTGAAAACAAATTAAATTAAACTTTAATCATTTTATTTGGACAAAATCTCAATAAGATATGAATTTTCAAAGTTTATGTTTTTGTAATGTTTAAAATGAAACATTTGATAAATAGAATGTAATGTAACACATTATCACAACAAGTGTGATGGTTTGATCGTAAAGGTGTTTACTTCCATCATAAAGGTCAAGGGATCAAACCTTACAAATTCTCTTATGTAATTCCTTAAAGTAGGTGCCTATTTAAGTTGATTACATGACCTATGTACCTAAGCTAAATTTTTAACCTAGCATAGGTAATGACATGTGTCAATAATTCATAGGTTGAAAATCATGAAAGTATCAATAATATTAAATAAGTTAAATTTAATTGATTTCCATGCTACTTAATGTGGCATGGAATATGTAATAAAGATTCATGGTTGTTCACTTGAACCCATTCACCTATTCATCGTTCACTACTCGTTGCTCACCCACTAATATTATTGAACTTAAAATATGGTCTTTTATGGAAATCCAGTCATCATGGGCGATTTATGGGTGATCTTTTATGGAAATCTAGTCTTGGGCAATCTATGGGTGATCTTTAATGGAAATTCAATCATGGGTGATCAAGAAGAGGAAAATGGAGGTTTTATTAGTTTGTTTTCTTTTTCTTTTTCTTTTTGATTTTTAATTGGTTTTTATTTACTTTGTTAGCTTTTATTTGGTAGTACCAATAAATGACTGCATTTTTTTCTAGAGTTATGTTAGAAGCAAAGATGTAACCACTTGCAATTTTTGTCAAGTTTAAAGGTGGATAACATGCTAATGTTGTGACGAAAAGTTGTCCCACTGAGGTTTGCTAGTTCCAAAGGTTGGTCATGATCCCCCACATCTGCATTGTAGATGAAACAATAAGGTACATAATACTTTGGACTTGGAAACAAACCACATTGCATACATGTGAAGTGTTTGTTTTTCATGTGCAAATTGTTGTACCATGTGATTTTTATATATGTTCATATTTTGTAACTTGATGCATTTCGAATTTTTACTTGTATACTAGGTTGCATTTAAAAACTTTGTGTGTATATGTTTGTACTTGGGTGTGGTCTTTTAATGAATAATATGCGAGTTGTGTGGATGTATATGTGCTTCAAAATTCATAGTTTGTTTGTGTAATGTGGCCTTTTATACAATGCAATTTGGTAATTATGTCAATAATTAACTAGACATTTCAATCAAACTTGATGTACCATGTGCCATTGAATCAACACAACTATTCAACATCTCAATCAATAACAACATGCCATTTGGGATCCACTTTAATTAAATTATTAATCATTCTAATCACATGCCATTTGGCATCCACATCAGTTAAATTATTAGGCTAGTCACAATGGATATGTTTAGTTGGACAATTAAGTGGGCATTTAGTCATAACAAATTTAATCAACTTTGTGGCTAAAATGACTACTTTGTTTTTATTGTATCCAAATCTATCAAGTATCTATTATGATTAAAATTTTAGTCATAAAAACTAGCATATAAACACAAACCTATAGTAATGTCAATTATAAATCAATACTATCATGTCACATTATCCTTATAAAACTATCATCTTTCCTATGAATGAATCATTACATTATTTGGAATTTTTGTCCCTAAGATCTAATCAAATTCACATAATTCACTTTCAATTATGTCTAACCCAAAATAATTAACTAAATTATTCATGAGTCCAAGGCTATGTCCTTAAAGTCAAAGTTGCTTTTCAAGGCAAGGCCCACAAATTGAATTATTTATTTCCATACTATTGTCATTGTGTTGTTATGCCATATTATTCTAGTAATTATAATTCTTACCCCTAGTAGCCCCTCTTGGTACTACACTCCTATTAATGAAGGTCCTTCTTTGTTACACCAAGGAAGCCCCTATTGGTTAAAGGTCATGATCAAGTCCCATGCATAATGCCCTAATGACAAGGCATTTTGATATATGTAAAATACTTGTATAATTTTTTTAGGACACTTAAAGGGCACCTTATATCCTTAAATATCCCTCCTTAACAAGGGATCTTGTATAATTGATCCTCAAGAGTTGGAGGGGTTTATGCTTGTTTAAATGGGAGGCATTTTACACTCATAACTTGTAGGCATAAGATTCATTTCACTTTGAAAAATAGGTGTAAGAATCCTTCCTTTCTTACACCTCTTAATTACCCATGTTTAAGTTCATGATTACATTCATATTGTTTGTTACAATGGGTAAAGTCTAGAGTTGGGTGACATTCCCAAAGGAAGGGGCATAGGGTGAAATGGTATCATACATTAAGCATAGGTAGAAAAATGGAAAAATTGGCTTTGTTGCTCTCAACATAAGTATGCAAAATTCTCATAAAGCCCACCTCCAAGGGATAGTAAGTACCATTGTTGGCCTAGCCTTTCAAACATTGCTTTGTGTAGTGTAACATCCACTTGGGGTGTTCCTAAAATATGCAACTAATATGAGGGTGTTAGTTAACATAAAGCATTAGTGGGTATACACCATGTATCACGGGAAAAACATGAAAATAAAAAACCAAACATTTCAAAAATGAAATGTTCATTGGAACAAGTGCTTGAAAGGAGAATTTGAATGCCCTTCCTTTCGCAAAAGAAAGAATCCACTAAATAAGGTGGCTTACAAATATTTTAAAAGATTTTTTTCTTGTGCTTTACATTTAAGGATTTTGACAAATGGCCTTGGTGTCAATTATGCAAGGCTCAAAATACATATTGAAACACTTATATTATGGCTATATGCACCAAACAATGCTATAGTATGTGATGAATTTGACTAAGGAAGAAAAGGTGTTCCATGGCCATAAGCTTTTATCCACATTACCTATAGCCATGGTTTTGTTTTAATGTGCTTGAACATCTACTTTGGTTTTGAGATGTGTAAAAATACATAGGGAAATGTTTGCCAAACATTAGGCATCTTATCCAAATACATAACAATTGGTACACAACTACTTGTTTGATCTATCATGTTCTCTACCATAATGAAAAAAATCAACCATAAACAATGTAGCTTCATATTATTGATGTCCTTGCATGTATTTCATATTCTTGTGAATGATGATCAAACAAACATGTGTGATTAGTTAGACATAAGTAACAATAACATTGAAAATTTTCAAAAACAGTACCCAACAACGTCAAGAATGTAGAATCAAAAAGTTCATGTAGAATCAAAAATTTGATCATGAATGATGATCAATCTAGAGGATGGGTATGTATATCCCTTGTTTTTTCACTGCTAGAAAACATGTGTTTGAATCATTGTGCAAACCATTCATTTTGCGATGGTATTAGTATAATGGGTTTCCAATAAATTTAGTGGATTAAGGTAATGGTTGGTTCGCAATGGGAGAGGGAAACCATTGAATAGGCAATTGGGCTGTTTGGTTCTAATTTATTATTATTATTATTTTATTTTTTCAAGTGCTTGGGCAACATGTGTACTCATTAGTGGTTATATGGGTGGTTTTGTATAATGGTCACTAAGGCGATTGGTGAAACTTTGATTGATTGGTGAAACCTAATTTTAACTAATCAAATGTCATGTGGCATTTAAATATTAGCCACTCAAGCTAAGTCACGTGACATTTAAACATTGGCCACCTAGGTTAGGTGGCATCACATTTAAACATTAGCATTACAAAAAATCATAATTTTTTGATTAGGAATTTTTATCAAAAAGCCCCCCCTATGGGTTTTTTGCCCCCATGTCCAACTTGACCAAAATGCCATTTTGGACAAGTCAATTTGGACACAATTGTTTTGACTAAGTATTTTTGGTTGGTTTTTATTATTGAACCAATGTGACAATAATATAATTTGAACAATGACCATAAATATATATTATTTAAATTTTTATTTAACATTAATATGAAAATATTAATTAATTACCTTACCCACCTTACCCACCTACCTATTTATTTAATACATCTAATAATTAATGCTAAAAAAATTTATTTACTTACCTACCAACCTTATGTCTTAGGTCTAGGCTAGGCCACTTAACTTAATCACTTAGGTTAAGACCAAACCACTTAAGCTAAGCCAAGCCCCTTACGTTAGGCCAAGTAGTCTAAGTTAGGTGGTCTAGTAGGCTTTGCAACCTAAGCTACCTAATTAGTTCACCCTAATTAGCCAAATAGCCTAGGTTGCAAGTTTGGGGATTTGAACTCCTCACCTCCATATTAAATAATCAAGTCCTTAACCATTGCACACCACCCCATAAGGTGATTTTTTTGACAACATAATTGTAATGAACATGATTTTGGATCAACATAATGTAATCAACTTTCATGAATTTTATTTCAACATATTGCACTAAATGAATTTGATTTTTTTAATGTATTATTTACATAAATAGGTAGGTTATAGGTAGGTTAGCCTAGGGGTACCTATTAAGTCTATGCTTATACCTACTTAGTAAACTACCTATGCTTTAGATGCTATATAATAGGCTATGTAGGTACCTACCTATTAAATAGGTCTAAGCTTAAGGTACCTACGTAATAGGCTAAACTACCTACCTAATAGCTTAAGTGGGTACCTACTTAGTAGGCCTAGGTGGCCTATGTCATTTTATACCTAGTAGGCCTAGGTTAATAATCTACTTACATGACTAATAGGTCTACCTAGTAACCATAAGTCACCTATGACACCTGCCCATAAGGTTTACAGTACCTAGTTATAGGTTATTTAATAGTCCTAAGTTACATCCTAGGTAACTTATTAGGTAGGTTTAGGCTAGGCTACCTAGTTAGGCTATTAGTTAAGTTATTACCTAACAAGTAGTGTACTAGCCTATTAATTATGTTAGATAGATAGGTAGTTTAGGCTTATACTAACCTACTAGTTATGTTAGATAGGTAGGTAGCCTAGGTTTAATAAGTAGACTAAGTTTCAAATGAGTATGGCTCATTTGACTAAGTGTCAAATCATAATGGTCAATTTGACTAAAGGTCAAATCAGGATGGTCAAATTGACTAAAACTTATCCATTCAATATGGTCAATTTGATTAAACCATGGTGATTTTGATGGACATTTGTCCATTTTGACCAAATCTTCAACTTGACACTTGGCCAAATATGTCATTTTAGTCAAATGTAACATGTGTTTTTCATATTCCAAACCTTTAGTCAAAAAGGACAAACCTTTTGGTCAATGTAGACATTTCGGTTAAATTTATCTTTTTAAAAGCCGTGATTTCTTGTAGTGTAGCCACTTAGGTTATGCCATGTGGCTAGAACCTATATAAATGACCTAAGTTAAACTTAAATTAGGCCTACAACTAAGTACTTAGGTTTAGGCCTAAGGACTTAAAGTTTAAGCCTAGGTACTTAAACCTAGGTTTGAAAACCCAAAACCTAAAGCCTAGGCAATCAGGCCTAGTTCTAAAAGCCTAAAGTAGGCTTAGGCAATGTAAATTTACCCTAAGAGCCTACATTATGTCCTTTCCTAGGTTGCACTTAAAACTAGGCCACTAAACTAAGTTTAGATGTCGGCCGCTTAGATTAAATTTACACCTAGGCCAACTAGGTAGGAAAAATTTATTTTATTTTGAATTTGGCCCTTAAGGTTGAACCATTTGAATTAGTTCATGCCAAACAACCTTCCTTTTTGGAATACTTCTTATGTTTTGGATGCTTAAAGTGCTTCCATTTATATTCGTCATAACTTGAAAAGGATGACAAACAATATGGGACAAACTTTTGGGAAGGAAATCAAAACATTCTCATATCCATACAACACTAAAGCCTTTTAGTTCATACAACACTATCCTTAAGTAATCATGTAATACACAGTAATGAAGTAAATAAATAGATAAGGAGGTAGTAAATAGGTATGTTAATTAGAAATAGTTAATATGTAGTTATATAGTTGTAACTAATATTTGTAACCATATTGTAAATCTTTAAATTATATAAAGTATCAATATAATTGTAATGAACTATATTGTTGATTAATAATTAAAGCATATTGTAACTAATTCTTTACAAATTTGACCTAGTTTATTTTATATTATTAGCAATGTGTTTGCAATGATTAATATATAATTACCTAGTTACACACTAATTATTGTATTTTAGGTACATTAATGTATTTAACCAACTAATAACTTATTGTAGGTATGATTGTAGGTATTTAACTTAATCTAGGTGTTGTTAGTTAATTATACCTAGGTAAATAATGGGAGTTATAAGTTACCATAGGTAGTGAATATATTCAAAACCAAGTCACTTAGCCTATGTATGTAAAGTAGGGTATTAATTAACATAGGGTATAAATAGGGTATAGGGAGGGTAAAATACTTAGGATAAGGTAAGGCGAGTATACATCATACAATATTTAGCTTAACATAAGGTATGCATAGGGTAAGTTAAATAGGGCAAGGTATACACATGGTACGTAATTTAAGGTATTTAGGGTAGGGTATAAGTAAATTAGATTATGGTAAGGCAATATATTTAAGTATATAGGGTATTCACAAGTAGTTTTCATATGTAAAGTAGGGTATTTAGGTAGTATAGCTTATATGTAAGGCTAGGATATAGGAAAGGCATAGGTAGGTTGGGTAAGGTATATGTACGGTACAAAGGGAATGGTATAAGTAGGGTACGTAGGGTAAAATATTTAGAATATTCACCTAACCTACATATGTAAACTATGGTATTTACATAATATACAATTTATATGTAGGTTATATGCAAGGTAGGTATGTACCTAGAATATTTAAGTAGTGTAGTTTACATGTAGGGCTAGGTCTGTATAAATCAAGTACATATAAGCTAGGTTATACCTAGGCTAGGTACTTGTAATTAAATAGGCCTAACCTACTTTAATGTAAATATAGATCATTATATACTGAAATAGGTACATAAAAATTTGTTTACTAGTCCTTAACCTTGACACATAGGTTATTATATACTTAGCCTATTTATAAATTACAATATACCTAACTTAGTTATATGCTACAATAGACGTAACTTAAATACATATCCTATTTTACTTAACCTAAATATAAATTGATTACCTTAGCCTAGGTATAACTTAACAATATCTAATTAGGTCATACCTATGTTAGGTTAATGAAGCATGGCCTAAATATACTTAGTTTAGCCTAGACATACTTCTACCTATATGTATGTCTAATATTTGTTTTTATGTACTTACCCGATGGTTACAAACTTAAGTGCAAACATGTGGCATTTAAATTATATGGTGGCTATTTACCTACCTTGTAAGGTGGTTACCTTGTACACACTACCTATAATGACCATTAGGAAAACCACCCAAATGGTTTGAAAAGGTGGAATGGAAATTTTTCAACTATGTTTGAGGGCATTTTAGGTAGAAAATTTCTAAACCACTATTGCCTCCCATTGCATGACCACTTTGGTGAACTTCAAGTGGGATTTGACCATTCAAAAAAATCATGAGTATGGTTTGTGTCATGTGAAGACCACCCAAAATTGAGTTGGGTTGTTGGGTGTAGTGGTTTGTTTGTGCATTTTTTAGTATTGTTTTCATATCAACATGGCATCATCCCAATCAATACCATATATGAGAATATCCTCCTCTAAAGTTTGTCATAAAAAATATCCAACTCTAATCTATTACAGTAGAACCTTTATAAATTGATCCCCCCAAATTTTATAACCTCTCAAATTTTATCACTCCGGCCCGGTCCATCAATGGGACTAGGCAAAAATTTTATATTCTTATAACTTATCACTTTTCCTCATTCCTGACAATTTTATAATTTTATAATTCGTTTATTTCTCAATCAATTACGGTGGAAATAGTTAGTGAAAGGCCTCTGTTTAAAACTATTATAGTGGAGATGGCGTATTCTGTCATTCATCTTCACAATCGAGTCAACAAAAGCAGGATAGTTGTCCTTTTGCTGTGTCCAGAAGAGCTGGAGCTTGGAAAGCATCTCCGATGCCTCCCCCGATGTGACCACCGGAAGCTCCTGGCTGTCATCGTCATCGTCATTGTCCGCGGGCAGCAGTGATGGCTGGAATTGCTCGATGATAGCCTCTGTAATGTCATCGTCGGTGGGCACGCTGACAACTGTTTCCTCATTAGGATAATTGAGAAGGTTGCGAATTTCCATGGGGTTGCGATAGTGGAACTGACGAATCTGATTTTCTAGTTCAGCAACCAGTTATGCAGGGGGTTCGATTTCCTGGGTGGCAGTCGCATCTGAGTGGAGTTAACAGTGCTGGAAACAGTTTTTGATGGTTGTTGACTAGACATCTTGCTTCCAGGCTGCGATGGCGTTTTGGATGCCGTCAAGGAGGTTGATCTTCTCCGGGTCTGCAACACTGCTTTCAATCTTTGACAGCATTTGGTTGTTGAATCGACGGCAGTAATAAGCCTTGAATGTGCGAATGATTCTAGCGTCGCATGGTTGAATTTTCGAGGTGGTGTTTGGCGGCAGGTAGAGCAATGTTGTGTTCTTCAGCTGAATGTTGAACTTCTCCAGATCGGTGTCTTTGATGTGCGCACTACAATTGTCGAGGAGCAATATCACCTTCCGTCCATCCATGCGCTGATCAAAAGTCGTTAGCCAGAGTTTGAAGACGTTCTGTGTCATCTAGGCATTTTTGTTAGCGTGGTACTTGCAGTCGAGGTTGTCGATGTTGATGTTCTTGAAGCAGCGGGGGTGAAACGACTTGCCGATGATCCAGAGTGGCAGTTTGTTAAACCCATCAGCATTGCATCATACAGTGATGGTGATGCGCTCCTTGTTCTGCTTGCGGCCTTCGAGTTGTTTGGTGGCAAGTGAGTTGTCGGCTTGCATACAGTAGAAAAGCCCAGTTTCGTCCATGTTGTATATGTCAGCAAGTGCATACTGGTCTAGGATTGTGTGGATGCGTGGCAGGGACTCTTCGATGATCTCCATGTCCGCAGCACCACTCTCGCCAAATCGATAGTGCGATCGTATCTGATGCCGTTGCTTGAATTTGGCCAACCATCCGCTCGAGAACTCGAATTTTGGCGCGTCAAGATGCAACATGTCTAGGAATTGGGTAACCTTCTAGCAGATCATTTCCCCGCTGATGTTGATATTAGCTTGGTACGCCGCCACCCACTGTGCCAAGGCTTCATCCACATCCTGATACATGACCGGTCGTCGGGTTTTGGTGTTCCCATTTACAGTTTCCTCCCGTGCCAGCAGCTCCGCCGAACGTTGCAGAGTGTTGCTGATTGTCGCCTACGTCACCGTCACCTGATGAATCTCCTCCAACCACTTCACCAGGGCCCTCTGACTGAGGGCCGGGTTGTCCCTCTTATATCGACAAAGGGCAATGCGTAGGGACTCCGTCAGATGGCTATGAGTTGGTTTGGGGGACTTTGCCATTGTTGGTTGCTGGTGAAGAAAAAAAACAGGTCATGCATTGCCTTTATGCACAAGCAGTGTAACAAAGTCAATTTACAAGTCTTTGTATTCGCTCGGCAACTGAGCTACATATCTAGGGATACAGTTCGAAGCAGAAACTGGTCGTTCGTCGATTTTCCAAAATGTTCCTTGATGTTCCGTCCCTACCGATTCATGTGGATCTGATCGGATTAATCAAGTACTGTATCGACAAGAAGGCTCCAAAACGTTCCATGACTTTCCAAGGGGTCTTTGCGACCTTCTTTAGAGTGTAGCTCAGATCTGTACCGTGTATATCTAGTTTAGGGCAAAGTGTGAAGTGCGTTGGAGGGACAATATTCCGGTTACAAGCAGGTTCGGAAAAAAAATGCTGGAGTTCAAATTTTTTCACCCTTTTTCTCTGCCAAAGACGGGTTGCCTTGATGATCAAAAATGCAAAGAAAATGGGAAAAAAGAGCAGCCTGCAGCTTTTGAACCCTGAGCCTCACAGTTCCATACTATCCCATAACTTATAACCTCTCAAACTTTATCATTGGCTGCCGGTCCCTAGGTGATAAAATTATAGAGGTTTTATTGTATGTAAATGCTTGGGGAGGTCATTGTTTATATATATTTTTAAAAATTTGAGATAACAAGGAATTTTTTAATTTGTTGTGAAATAATGGCATATTTGGAGTATATTTTAGGTATATTTTAAAACATATTATGTATATTTTAAGTATATTTTCATAATTTATTATAGGAAAATAAATTTAATTAATTTTTAAAAATTATTATTTTTCAATAAATTGCACCTTATAATGTATTTGCATGCCATTTGGAATAAAATGGAAGTGACCTCCTTGGGTGTAAATGACTTTTAATTTTTAAAAAACTCAAAAACCTCCATGACATATTGTAATATTAAACGTAATCATAAATAATTTTTTCCATGTAACCTATGAAATCAATGCTGATTTGTTGACCATTTGGGAATATTGTTTGCATAATCTCATGCCCCCCATAAAAACTTATTGGGTATTGTCTCACATGGTCTCAACCATTTCAAAACATTCATCTCAACACCTATCGCATTCATCATTGAGGACTTCAAATTTATTAACGATTACATAATCTATCTAACCATTGTTTGGTTGAATTGGTTTAATCCTATCATCACAATTTGTATAATAAGGTGAAATCATGAGTCAATGAACTAATATGTTTATTTTTTTCAAATGATTGTAATCCTTTTGCCAAAACAAAGATTTTCATAGAATGAAATTTTAATTTAAAAAATAAAAACTTTAATTTACTTAATATAGTTTCCCAAATATATCACATGTTTTTTGTTAATTATTTTTTAATAAGTATGATTTTTTAAAAATGTAAGGTTCTGCACTAGATGTTTTCGTTTCATCTTGAAAAATGATCACAATTTCAAATCATGCAAAAACATGCCAATACATGTTAACTATTTTGCGGTTTAATTTTTTGTATTATAAGTTACATTTTTGGTTGAAACACCATTTGCATTGCACCATATTTACATGTCATAAAAGGCTCATGAACATCAAATATATTCTTTATATTTTGAGCATTTTTTACGTGCGTTTAATGTCAACATGACTAAGTAGTCAATTTGGACCTTGTCGTTTTGACTAACAAAATGATTGACATAATGATTGATTATTTGTTGGTAGACATTGGATTATTTGATTAAGTCAAATTTATAATTAAATTAAAATCATTTTTGGGATTAAGTAGGTAGGTAGGTAACTAGTAAATAAATTTAGGTGGGTCAAAAAAATGCATTTAAGTAGGTAGGTGTTAGCCTAGCTTAGGCTATTTAACCTAACATAACCTATTTAAACTTAACCTAACCTTGCCGAACTATTTTAATTTAACATATTTATTTTAACCCTTTAAACATGCACATAGGTTCCAAGTATAAAGAATTGAACCCCAAACTTTCACAATGATAAACCAAGTTTTTACCAATAGATTACACCATCAAAAGGATTCAATTTTTGTCAAATTTTTTATTTCACATCACTAAACATAGTGGTTAAACCTAATAGCTAAATTAAGTGCCTAAACTTAGTGGTTAAATATAATGATTAAACTTAGTTGATAAATCTAATGGTTAACTTTCATGGTTAAACTTAATGGTTAAATTTAGTGGTTAAATATAATGATTAACCTTGGCTAAAATAATGGCTGAACCTAATGGTTCAACTTCATAGTTAAACTTTGGCTAAACATAGTGGTTAAACCTAATGGTTAAACATATTGATTAAACCTTAGTTAAACATAGTCACTAAACTTAATGGTTAAACATAATGAGTGTATGCACTTTAAGGTGACTCATTTTTGGTAGATGTTCCACTCCTTGAAAGTCCACACAATAGTGTTAACATGATAGTTGATTTTGATGTCATTAATTTAGTGGGGGATTACATGGTGGTTAATGAACTAAAAAGCCCATATGAAAATAATCAATTCTAAAAAATTATTTAATGTATATGTTAAAAAAATCAAAATTGAAATCCACCCAAAAATGATTATGATATGGACTTATGAAAATATGGTTCATTTTAGGCCATTCCAAAGTCCATAACTTGTTTTTGGTTAATTGATTTTTAACAATGTTTTTGCATATATGTTCTTGTTTTAAAAACATATCATACGTTGAGTTCCTATAATATATCCTAAATAAAATTCATACAAAAAAATGCATGTATATAGAGGCATAAACATCAAACCAATCCATATTTTTCAACTTAAAAAATCAATTACTATATATTTCATGTATATATGTTTATATATATATATATACATGTATTCTTCTTCAAGTTCTAAATCTAAATCTAGTCACAAATTTGGAAAATTATTGTTTTTATGCCATGTTAATAACATGTAAATGCACATCACTTTGCAAAGAATTAGATTGTGACGTAAAAAGTGAGCCACCCTACCTTGCAACCACCTTAATGACTAAATCTTAGCAAAATATAATGGCTAAACGTAAGTTATACCTAATGACTAAATTTAATGAATAAAAACATAATGACTAGGTCAAAACAAGATAAAGTAAAATAAAAAAAAAGTTTCCATTTCAATGACTCAACCTTGTGCCATTCATATAACTACCATAAGATAACATGAAATTAAGTGAAAATATGTGTCAAGTAGCATTAATTTTTTCTATTATTTTTATAAAAGTCTAATTTTAAAATTAAAAAAATACAAAATACATTTGAAATTGACTAAAAAATGTGTTCAAACTTACTTTTTGGTCAGAAAGATTCATGAAATTGATATATAATAAGTTAAAAAATGAAGATCAACATATGTTTTAGAGCATCATAAAAAAAATCTATTTCTTTTTTGTAAAAATTTACTTGACACCTACTTGAAACCAAAAACCCACATTCAAAAGTAAACATCAAAAGCTACATATGTTTTGAAAAACCTATTTAAAACCTACTTTTGAAATATGAAAATCAATGCACATTAGTGTAAACACATATATTTTTAAGCATTGAAATGAAAAAATTCAATGTCCACAATTTTATAATGGTTATTATTATTATTTTAAATTTATTTGTTTCAAATTTGACAAGGTAATCAAGTTGTTCACTTTATCTTGTTTACATCCAATTAAACCTTGGTTAAACATAATGATTAAATATAGGTTAAACATAATGATTAAAATTTGGTTAAACTTTGTGGGTGAATCTAGTGGCTCTATATATAATGCCTAAATTTTAAGTTAAACATAATGGCCAAATTTAATGGCTTAAATTATAACCAATGCCAAATCTAGTGGTTAAACATAGTGAGTACATTTAATGCCTAAATTTAAGTAAATAAGTGGGTGGATAGGTAGGTAAGTAGGTAGGTTGTACGAAGGTGATAATATATAAATAATTAAGTAGGTATGTAAGTTGTAAATAGGTGGGTGGGTGGATGGGTGGGTAATAGGTAAGTAAGTAGTTAGTTATGTAAATAGGTGGGTGAATAGGTAGGAAGTATATACATATGGTATCATACCATGTTGCATTTGATTACAAATCATTGGCCATTTTGACTAAGGTTGTACAACTTGACTATATGTATTTAATCAAATAAACCATTATAGTCAAATTGATCAGTCAAAAAATACATGTGTCATTCAAGCCCCTAGCCTTAAGTCAAAATGTACATGTTCATTAGTAAAAAATAACAAATTAGTTAACTTGAACTTTAAAAAAAACCATGAATTGTAGTAGTGATAATTTTTTTTTTCCCATTTACAAAAAACACCAAATGCCTCCAAAATAGGGCCAAGAAACTTATAACCTCTCCCAAATGCTTAACCTTTTTGAGATACAAATCATGATGCCAAAATTGTATTGCATTTATGTTCAAGTTCCTTCCTATTTGTGTGCCATCAACATGATCAAACTAAAACATTTTGTCCAATTTGTTCAATTGCATCAAAATATCAACAAACATGTGTAAGAGAAAATGAAACTAAGATGAAGTCAACTTCTAGTACCAAGTATGTTCCTCCACATGAAATACCTCTAAAAAAGCAAATAAAGTATATAATCCAAATTTTGTTTCATCAACACTCCCTATGATAATCATTTGACACATGAATCTATCCAACAACTAAAGGTTCTTGCACAATTTTTTCCATTTGGTTAGCGAACTCTCTTTGATGAATTCCTACCCAAGGCATGTTGCAAGTTAAAATAGACCAAAGATGGCAGGATAGGAATCTGTAATAATATTTTTAAAAATGTATTTTGATAGTGGCAAAAATGTGACATTGTTGGATACCCATGTTTGAGGTTTAAAAAAATAAAAAATTAAAAGAAAAACTTAATAATTCACCTTTAATACATCCCAAAGGGACAAGTTTTGTGAACAAAAATTTAAAATTTTCACAAAATTCATGTCATAATGAACTTCACCATTTTCCTTTAATTATGGGATTCCTATAAAACCTTAATTTTTCATGTTATTTTCAAATGGTTTGGACACCCCTATTTTGAATTATTTATAACATTTATCAATTCTAAAGATTAATAAACGGATTCATAATTACAAACCATGACTATGTAGTGAGTCCATTTACAAGTTGTTTATGTATTGTTACACATGAGGTTAAGCACATTCAAAAGTTCCCCATTTGAAAAACATTAATTTTCAAATAATTAAAAATTACACCTAACTAGACCATAATATGTTTGGGTCACTTTTCATTAAATTAATTTTTTTTTGACTTGGAACACATTATATTCCATAAGAGTGTAGAAAAAACTATTATGTTACATCCATATTGGTCCACTTTAGCTTGTAATCACCCTCCATGTATAGACCTTGTTCAAAAATATCATTCAAGACTACAAGCTCCATTATAAATTTAACATCTACATCTACTAAAACTTATTTATAAAAGAGAAATAATAAAATAATATCATGGTGATGCAATAAACATATTATTTTGTACATACATCATATGTAATAGAAGGGGGAAAATAACTTTTTGGAGTGCAATGTTTATTGATTGTTAACAACTATTGAAACATCCTAATGAAGTCATGTTAAAGCTTGTTTTAACCCTTGTCATTGTCATTGTGGCAAATGGATCCTAGTAAGAATGAAATCCGTCTATACCATATATATAATTTTTTTTGTTCTTCAACTCACATGGGCATAAAATTTACAAATTACATACAAGGCACTACAAATCCTTTGTGCAACCTAAACTACATAAATACGCATATGAAAATCTTCAAAAACCTGTGAATCCGATGTATGTTTATAGAGTGGTCTATCTTTCCCTATCCCATTGTATAATATATTCGAGCTTGTCAAAATCATGTTCATCTTGGCATCTTGAGCATCAACAATATGTTGCATCAATAGTTGTTATTGTTCATAGCTTTTGGAGCTCTTTCCATCTAGTATTCGCCTTAGTAATTATGTGGGCTAGCAATGTCTTGTGAGCTCTCATAGTTGAAAGAGTTACAAAAATTTACAATCAATACTGGTACCCCATTGTGTTGGCACCTCAAATGTAAACAAGTTGTGCATTTCATGTAGTTTTAAAAAAACCCACTTGCCCCCCCCCCCATTTGTACCATCATTATCATCAACATTTTTTTTGATAGTGTTATTTTCATTAGCAAAATTTCCCTCCTTTAAGTTGAATGACCTATAAATAGTTCATCAATTAGCTGTTGAATAGAACTTGTCATTAATGTTAGATGTGTTGTATAGAACATGCCATTAATGTTCTTAGACATGCCTCTTATACTTTGAAACAAAAAATTGAGATAAATATGACATTTGTGCATAATGCATGTACAAAAAAATTCCAATTCAAAATATAAAGCAATAATTGGAAAATCTTATAAACAAACCCCCCCCTTTCCCTTTTTGGGTCATTAGCTACTATTTACCTACTCTTGAAAACAATGACCTCCAAAGATTCTCATCACAAACAATAGTCAAAAACTCAAAGTAGACATTATCCTTCCATAGTCATGAGGGTATCTACTATGTCCCAAGTGTAACTTATGCGTCTCATGAATAATGTGCATTCAAGTTCCTATGCCACTTAAGGTTTGAGTAGTCAAAAGGTGAACCCTAGGAAAGAACATGCCTCCATCTGAACTTGGCTAGCATCTTTGCTCCATTTCCAATATGTTATTTGGTGGTATGTTGCCGAATTGGCCATGCAAAATACAATATTATATTGATAGATATTGATTCTTGTCATTAATAGATAATACAAATTAATTTGACTTTTTGGACTTGTAATTTTTCTTTTGCTTGATTTGTGGATGAGTCCAAAATTTAAATTATCAATTTCATGAGGTGCCCCATTTTATTTTTTTTGGGGCCATTTGGCCTTAGGATGTATGACATAAAAAAAACTAGTTAGAACCAGCCAAGGTTGTAACAGATGTCTTTTCTCCTCTTTGCCAAATCATCTGCCCTGGTTGACAAGGGGTGTGTCTTTTTGCACAAGAGGTTGTCCATGATAGTTTTGGGTGGGTATATTGTTTTCATATTTCAGCTAGGTAAAGACAAATATTTATTTTCAAAGAATACATTAGTTAGGTAAACATATATAGGCTAAAAATATTGTTCAGACTGGAAGTAAGGGCAAGATGTATACAAGCTCTGAAAATTTATTAAACCATGTAATTTAGTAAATGTAAATCACAAACATTTACCTTGTTCATAGGGTAAAGGTTGGGATAAATACGATGTGGGTATAAGTGAGTAAATATTGTAGGATAAATAAATACATTTACACAACTATTGCACATTTCAAAGTGGAGAAGATACTTACTCATGCCATTTGGCATTGCAAACATAAACGCATGAAATTTCAAACCTTCTATAGATTTTTAAAATAATATAAATTGAATGAAACCAATCAATAGCCTTAAAAATGCCTTCAAAGCAGCTTATAATGAAAAATGCTAGTAAAATCTAAAGGGGTTGCAAGAGCATATACAAAGAGTTTTTTTCAAATTAATTACCATAATTAGTAGACATAAAATGACAAAAGAAAATATTCAAAGATAGTCACCGTAATTTAAACAAATTCATCATAACCACATGCATTGCCAAACATGAAAATACATATATGCCATATGATGATTTCAGCGTGTACCTCCTTTACTTGCTTGAAAACAATTACCTTCCCCAAGTCATGGAAAACCTAAAAAACTAGACGAGGAAAGTAAAGACAATAATCTCTACTCTTCACCAGTCGGGTAGGCTAATTAAAAAGGTAAGCCAAAAAAAAAAAAAAAAAAACCAAATTGGGTATGCTACATATATATATATATATATATATATATATATGCGTATCATGGGTATATAAGGGTAAAATACTTACCACAAAAATTGATTCCATGAAGACTTCTTTGTTTGATCTACATGTGCGAATGGTTGAGGATTTAATTCTCTGGGTGTATCCAATAAAATCATTTTACACCCAAACACTGGATACAGACTAGTGGCATGCCATTGCACAAGGGCCTTGAAGTTATCTTGTTCAAAGTACACACAGAAAACTATTCATTCAAGGTACATGACTTTACCACATGGGAAATGACCTTGATTCTTAAATCCAACCAATCTTCTCACTTACCTTCAACCCAAGTCATGAGGTATCCCTGAAGTTGTCAAAGAAAAAAAAATTCTTCCACTGCAAGGACAAAAGGGTTTGCATCTTCCTATGGAGGTAAAGAGAAAGCTAGCACTTTGTTCTCACTCCATTGGCTCACCACTGAAAAGACACAATACCATATGTAGTCCTTTTATTACCCATGTGAAGTTTGTAGATGCTATCAGTTATGGGCCATGGCAGGTCAGGTTTATGTCATATATATATATATTGCTAGAATTAAAAGGAAGAAAATAATTCATTGTAATAATTTTTGTGCCATAGGAATGGACCTAAAATTATTTAGTGAGATGCAAAATTAAATGCATGAACAGATTGTCTCATAGTTACAACGAAAACATATCAGCTAGAAAGTTGGAATCCCTCATCTTCATATACATGGAAGAACATTTTCAACAAATATTTGCATTCAGAAAATTTGTTGATATGGTGGGTTATAGCCAGCCAGTGGTGGGTGCAACAATAACATTGTGTGATACCAAAGGCATCTATAGCAAAACACGGTTTGGCAGCAACCGACTTTGTTAAATTTCTTATATTTTGGGATGCACTCACATATGTAACATTATGTAGCATTGTGAACAATGTAGTATCTCAGTTGTCAAGGGATGTTAATTTAGTGTTCAGTGTGTGTGCTACTATTTAACATTAAATTTAACTTTAAGCTTGGATTTTACGCTTTTTAATCACTGTTATGTAAAGCCAACAAAAAGAATTAAATAATTCAATGTTACATAACATGAAAATGACTGTGGAATCTTGTCTCGCCTTCCTTCCCATTTACCCAAAAAAGGGAGAGGAAGTGGAGAAAGCAATGTTCATTTTTGTTAAAGATCAATAGAGACTATGACATAGAATATCACCCTCGTGTGTGAATGCATAATTTTATTTAGATGATTAACTTTCATGATTATTGTCATCATATGTCTTTTTTCAAAAAAATTTAATGGCTATTTTTATGTTAGCCTCTTCTACCATTGATGCCTTAATGCTATGTGTGAATCATGCTTTAAACTCATTTATGCTTTACTACATTTAGGGATTGCCATGGCTTAAAAGTTTAGGTTATGTTGGAGAAAAAGAAAATATAAATTACACCACATGCCCACTTGGAAGTTGCACATTCTTTCTTTGGCCATGTGTTCCATTGAGAGAAAAAATGAAATGCTAGGTGGAACCGTTCATGTATAGTTCACAAATGATTACACTTGTGGATAGAAAAGAAAGCAAGATGTATGCACACAATGCCAAAGTTTGGTGGGTTGAAATTTGAAAGACTCCAATCCAAATTCTTTTTTCTAGCTTGTCAATTCACACCAAATTCTTCAAGTACGCAAACATTGTGCCAAATCCATATACCAAGGAGCTAGTATTTAGAAATTACGTGCATATTATTGCATGCTATACAAAGATTGTGTAGGCACACATCTCCAAACCATTGGTTGTCAAGAAGACATATTGTGTTATGCTACAACAAGGTTCAACAACATTATTGAATCTAGCCATCATCATTAGGGTCAAAACAAAAACATGAATGTTTAAAGTTGAAGAAGATCGATTCTTAACTCCTTTCAAGAAACAATGAAAAGATATTCTAACTTTGATTGAAAAGGGACAAAAACATATATTCCTAACTCCAATCGAAAAGGATTAAAAAACATATTTTCAATTCCAACTAAAAAGGGATTTTTCTTACCTACAATCGAAAAAAGATTGAAAGATATATTTTGGACTCCAATTGAGAAAAATTAAAAGATACAATCCTAAATCCAATTCAAAATATTATACTCTTTTTGTGGCAATGCCTTGTGAAAGTTCAATTTTAATTATGCAATAGCAAGGCCACTTATGTAAGTTGGTCAACAAATGAAAGTGAAATGGTATTCACACATTGGTATTAAGGAATGTACTAGTTGTGGACAAGTCCATGTTCAAAAAAACATAGTGATAAAAAACATGTTATGAAAACATCTAGAGTAAAAGCCATATTCATATAGTTTGGAGGTCTTGTAGAGTTCCTTGTTATTGAAATCAAAATCAAACTTCCAAGGAGTAGGAAGAGTTGCAATTTGGAAAGAAGAAAATACTATTGATGAAATTCATGAATTTAGTAAGGCATTACCCACACACTACATCTGACTTCCCACACATGTTGGGTACAAATTCTCATATTGCAAGTCATGTATGAAATGTCAATAACATTGACAATTGATGTAATTGATAAACAACCAACTTATTACAATGTTCAACACTAGCAACCAAATGCACAATAATTTTCTCTTGTAGTAGAATAGAGGCCAAAATAAATGACTAGATTAAAAATTAACTTACAAATGTATCACAACTTGTTCAAGTACCGATGAGCAAACTTGAACAATTGCCAAAGTTCCAAAAGCTAGCTTACCCAAATTCTTGAAGGTTATGAACATTATAGGATTTGCCAAATTTTAACAACTACATTGAAGCATAAATTAATGCTAAAAGAGGAATAACAATTGAAGGGAAAAACCAAAAGCTAGATATACAAAAGAACTTAGTGACAACGATAAAGAACACGCAAGAACACAAGTATGCCAATTCTAGAATACATGCATTCAAGCGTGCTCTCTCTCGTTGTCACCAACCACTCCTTACTAGTCCCAATGGATCCCATCGGATCATTGGCAAAACTTGCTTGCATGATTGTGTCCAAAGTGCATATTTCACAAACATCCAATATTGTAAGCTAATTGGATCAAAAGTGCACACATATTTTACAAACAATCAATGTTCATATTAGAGTTGAAAGACACAATTTCACACAAGGGATTAAGAACAACCATGAAATTTGGATCAATTTCTTATAGTCTCCTCCACTATCAAAAACACAAAGTCATTTGTCCACATACAGAAACAAATCTTCAAAACCAATTGCCAAGAGAGACTTGATCATTTAATTACGAACGCAGAAAACATTGACGCATTCTAAGGTTGTAAAAATTTCCAAAAAACAAGAGAGAGAGCAAGAGAGAGACAAAGAAAGCCTGAAAAAATCAGAATTGAAGAATACAAGGAACCAATGACGTAGGAGGAGCCAAGCAAGAAGAGAAAATTGTGACAGGGAAGGGACTTCACAACTCTGACAAGAGAGCAGAAATGAATGTTGTGAACTACAACAACCCAAGTCGTGCAACACATCCCTGACGTTGTGAAAGAAAAGGAATTCATCCCACTACAAGGACAAAAAGGAGTGCAACTTCCTATGGAGGTAAAGAGCAAAGATTAGGACTTATTCTCGTTCCATTGAGCTCACCACGGAAAAGACACAGTGCCATATACCCATGTGACGTCTGTAGAAGCTATCAGTTATGCGTGGTGCGCGAGGAAGTGATGAAGCTTGGGGCCTTTCTAGCCTGCCCCTACATTTGTAGATGGGTTTTTGATCAACTAGGCGCCTTAGAAGCTGATAACTTAGAGTTGGTAAATGGGCATCCAGGAATTGTCTCTATACCTTTTACCTTTTCTAAAGGCCCAAAAAGAAGGCATCAAGTACATATTTGGTCAACAGGACAGTCTGAAAAAAAAACATTAAACATATGTAGCAGCTAAATGAGAACTTGGAAAACAGAAATTTAGTGTAAGTAGAAGGAAGAAAATAATTCACTGTAATAATTTACTGCCAAAGGAATGGACCCAAAACCATTTAACGTTATACAGGGTTCTCATAAGGACTTTGTCATTAAATGCATAAGCACTTTGTCCTATTACAATGAAAACATATTGGTTAAATAATTGGAATTCCTCATCTCCATAGACATGGAAGAACATTTTTGTCAAATTTTTACATTGAGACAATTCACTGATATGGCAGGGTGATTAGTGATTGGGTACTTACCAGCCAGCGGTAGGTCCAACAACATCTCGTGATTTCAAAGGGATCAACTGCCCCCACAAAACTGGTTCGTGCTAAAACTTGGACCAGAAATACAGGGTTCTCTTGGACTCTGGCAAAGCCACTTCAGGATGTGTACTTTGGGGTTCAATCCCTACTAAAGTGGGGGGATAATACCTGAAAACAACTTTTTTTTTGTTTTGATTCCCGTTTTTCCTCTTGCTGTTTTGCAGAAAATAATTTACTCTTATCAATTTTATTTGATTGTTCTTTCGACTTATGAGGTAGGAGATACTCCATTTAGTCTGCTGGCGTTACTCAAGCCAACATTCTCACTTTTGTTTTGTCCACACCTTCTCACGTTGGTGTTTCCCCTAAAGGTGAAATGCTCCCCTACCGATGTATTTTGACATCCCACAACTTCGATAGACCACTTAGTCCCGTTCATCTTTGGCACAAGAACGCTTGATCAGTGAGCTATTACTAACTCTTTCAAGGGTTTTCAATAGAGAGATATTTAATAACTCAAAATTAAATACTTTTCATGTAACATTCACTCAACAAGATTGAATCATTAATCAACATTCAGATCCTTTCAATGAAAAAGAGCAGAATTCAAGAACGAAATTGGATCTCAAACTTATCAATCTATTTTTTTGTGTCATGAATTATTTGTGGATGAAGAAATACTGAGAAGACTTTATGTTACATATGGAGCAAGGAGGGAGCGGGAAAATTCTCATTCAAGTCAAAAAATTAAACAATTTTTTTTTCGTCGTGGATATGGTCGGCAAAGTATCTAGTACCAGCCAATATTCTAATGGTGGAAACCAACTACTTAGTAAACATCGAGGTACTATTCGTCGTATTCCACTGAATAAAAACAAGGAGAGTGGCTCCCTCCTTATTATTTTGCGGATTTATATTAGTTCCTACTTTGCAGGGACAATTGAATCCTGATCCCTTGTCTCATTGGCTATATCCATAGGGATCTGATACTCATATACCAGGACCACTAAAGTGGGGTTGGACACACACTAGATCCCCTTCCCATGTAAACACCACGAATCTATCTATGTGTAGGTAACGCCCAAGGCTGCAGGCATTACTGGTAAGGGCTTTGCATGAGGCTGAGCCCAGGCAGGCCCCATTTCAGTAATGCCTATGGCTGAGGGTGTCAAAGAGTGTAAAAATCAACAATTGTTTTTTTCATTTTTCCAGTGATACTTGCCACACAAAAAAAAAAACTGATGCCAGGCAATTTCAGAATACAGAATGCCTGCAGGTGTGTGTGTTTCATTTTTTGAAATGCCCCACACAGTTTCTTCCACACTGTAGTGCAGCCCAACATCATTCCTAAGAGGCAGAATGCCCTAGGGCATGTTCTGTAACATGCACAAGCCTGTTCCTGTTTTGCCTTTGCTCTTCAGGACAATTGTGGGGGCAGAATTTTGCTCAGTTTTGAGCACTGCATGTTTAGTAGGGTGTACATTATGCTAGTCAAATATTTCAGCTCTTTCTATGTCTGATCAAGTGATTGGTGGTGAGTGCAGGTAAAAATGTGCCACATGAAAGTGCGCCGTTTTTATATTAGTCTTCTGAACCCAAGTTACAGACTCTTGGGTAGGTATGAGGTTGGCATGAAAGAGAGCATGGAATTATAATGGTAAGTAATAAGAGCATCTCCAGCCAGCAACTGCGAAACGCTTGTGTACCCTGAAATTAGCAGCGTTTATGGAGGGCCTGACCGTCATTTGTAAAGGCGGATCCAAAGTGAAGTCCACCCATCCCAAGCCATCATGACACATCGCTACTTGAGGGATGCGTTTCTTTGCAATGTGGCTGTCTCTAGGAGCTCGTTGATGCAAGCCAGCCAGCACCTTCATCTTTCTAATATTTTGTCTTGAAGCCCATGGCGGCAATTTCTGATCATTTGTTTCTCTTTGTTTTCTTGTCTACAATTTTTTTCATCTATGAACTCTCTGATTTTTTTGATTCTATGCTTGTGTTTCTCTTTGATCTTTTTGCCTCTCCAACAAGATGGCACAATGGCGGCAACGACTATTTGATGGGATAGCACAAGCGCTTGAAAACAAAGTTGAAGCTAACTTGTGTTTGTTGCATTATTATTGGAGGTATCAAATCTTGAGGGGCAAGCAAGAAGGAAGCATGGGGTCCTATCTGAAGTCATAGACCAAATGTAGCTCAAGAGTGTGAAGTCAGCCATTATAAAGTCTTGTGAGATTATTTTGTAGAGCATCTGATTTACGATGATCATCTTTTTCATTGTCGATATTGGATGCCTTGTCCATTGTTAATCCGAATCATGGATGTTATTTGTGCACATGACAATTAATTTGTATAGAAAAAAGACTCATGTGGTGTTGCAAGATTGAGCTCCATTCAAAAGTGCACAAGTGCATTATGTGTGCTTGCATACGGTCAAGTTGTTGATGCATGTGATGGGTATTGTAGAATTGGAGAAAGCACAACATTTGATTATTTGGAGCATTTTGTGAGAGTAATCATGGAAGCATTCGAACCTAAATTTCTTAAGCAGCCCACATGAGTTGATTTGGAGGAACAATTGAAAGTGAATGCAAAAAAAGGTTGGTCAAGCATGTTTGCACCACTATAATCGTATGCATTATTGTTGGAAGATTGTCTTATTACTTGGTAGGGTTCATTCATACACAAAGATGAAAATAGATCAATCATATTGGAAATGATAATTGATCAAAGGTTATGGATATGGCATGCATATTTCAAATTGCTAAGAAACAACAAGAAGTTGAATGCTTTGAATAGAAGCCCCTTGATTTGGTATTTTTTGGGAGTATACATGTTGACCTCAATTTCCAAATGAACAACAATGCGCATTTTCACTATTAATTGTTGGTTGACGACATTTATCCTTGATGGTAATGTTTTTTTTTACCATCCATGAACCGCAAGGCAAAAAACATCAACATTTCACCAAATTGCAAGAAGTAGCTTCCAAAGATGTCAAGGGTTACTTTGGTGTATTACAATCAAAATGGCAAATCATGGTGACCCTTGTTGTTGACTATGGGATTGTAGTGTCATTGTTGATGTACTAATGGCATGAGTCATATCACACAACATGGTAATTGAATATGAACAAGGCAAGATCTTGGAGCTGACCAGTGAATAGCTGAATGTTCAAATGAGGAAAGGCTTGATGTTTGCAAAATATGTTTAAGGCACAAACAAAACTAAAAACTAACATGCATATTATAATCTAAGGAATGATATGATTGATCATCACTACACATTGGAAGGATTAAACCATTTCTAAAAAAATTCACACAAATTTTGCACATTGTTGTGTTTATTTTAGCTTTTTAATGATGTAATCTATCTTGTTAAATCCATGCAATTTTGATCATGCACCTTTTCCATTGTTTCTATGGTTGTTGATGGGATTGCATTAGAAGAAATTTGAAAATTAATGACTAAATTTACAACTCATTTGTAGTTGTAATGGACACATGCAACTAAAAATAACCTAGTTGCTTTGGACAAGTGCCATAAGATAGTCAATCGCAAAAGACATGACATGGTCATGAAGTTGAATGTAAACCTTACGACTAGGCCACAAATTTTCATCCATTGCCATGGACGATCCTTAGTATGATGTGGAACCCTAATTTGCAACTACATTTGGGATAGTTGCATGCTACCAAATGTGCCATTGATGGGTGGTTAGGATTTAACCACGTGGTAATTTTAAAAACTAATGGCCATAAAACACATGGCAATTTTCCATTTGTTTAAAAAAGATATATTATAATTATAGTATTAAATATAATCTTTCCTAGGCTAAACTATAATATGCAACCTATTTTAAGCTAAGCTAGAGTAGAATAGACTACTTAGTATAGGCTAAGTAGGTAGGTAAGGTCTTTTTTATTTCGTTGGGGACAACCTTTTTTATTGGCTCGTCCCAAATGGCACATACACTATGTTTATAGTGCATACGATGATTCTAATCCATTCCTTCACTTACTTATATACTTTACAAGTTTGAAGTTGTAGAAAAAGGATATGGGACAATTCTAATGAAAGGGAAACACTACAACACTACAACACCACAACATTATCACATCCTTTGTTCCATACAAAAACATTATCATATATTCACACAATAAAATGTTTACTATTTTCAGTAACTATTTACTATCTATCCTACTTACTACCTATTATTTATTCTACTTACTACATATTACCTAGGTTACATACCTATTATCTATTACTTAACCTACTTTATTATTATTATTATTATAAAATCATATATCCACATAATAAAGTATATGTAATTTAACCTACCTACTATTTATTATTTAGCCTACCTAATAAATTAAAATTTTAACATAGTTTATTAATTAATCAATTAATAAAATTTAACATTATGACATATCCACAAAATAAAACACCTTTTGCTTAGTTTGCCTACCTACCTACTACCTATTGGTATCTATTTTATCTATTATATACTACCTAGGTTACATACCTACTATTTACTACTTAGCCTACTTAATAAATTAATTACCTACCCTACATTTAATAAATTAATTGTTTAACATAACTAATTATTTTATCAATTAATACAAAAACATTATGACATATCCACAAAATAAAATACCTCTTGTTTAACTTACCTACCTACTTATTACCTACTAGTACCTATCTTACTTATTACATATTACCTAGCCTAACTAGGTCTAACCTTCATAGCCTAACCAATTATTTACACCTAATAAATTAACCTACTATTACCTATAGATAATTTAGGCCAATTAACTAAGTATGCAAGTTAAGCTAGGCTACCAATGTACATAGGCCTATTTAATTTAATGTAACCTATTAAGCTTACTTAGTTTAGTTTACCAATTATATAATGATAGTATTTTTTAGCAAACTATTAACTATTAGATATTATATCATGGAAGACCCATGGATGGGTACATTGAAAGGATAAATTTTCAATTGAAATATCATGTGCGATTTGTGTTTCTTTGTTCATGTGGTATAATACATTATTGCAGTTGTAAAAACTTTCATTGTAGTTATAAAAACAATTACGTTATCATCCATCGATCAATGCAATCAAAATTGGATGACCTTGTCCACTTTTCATTTACATTTTCAATGGAAATCATATTAGTCATAAGTTGTAGTTGCATCTATAATTAAAATTTGGTTCAACCCTTCCTATAGTTGCATATGAAACACAACAAATTGCAACTACATGGACACGTAGGACTAACACACTTATAGTCATAAAATTAGCTGGTTTGGACATTAGTCGCATAGTAGTCACAAAAATATGGTTACAATGGACAACATTTCTTTTTGTGTTGTAATTGTGATGGGTACAAAAACAACTAAGTTTACATGATTTTTAAAATCAAGACAAGAACAAGGGCAAACTTAATCCCAAATCTAGATTATGAAACAAGAAAAGCAAGAATAAAAACATGACAAGTGCAAAACAAGAATTCAATAAATTTTTATTGTAAGAACATAACAAGGTTTATTATCACAAGCACGAAAACAACCAAGTTTACATGATTTCTTAAGTCAAAATGAGAACAAGGGCATGCTTAATCCCAAATCTAGACCATGAAACAAGAAAAATAAAAACAAAAACGCGACAAATGCACAATAAGAATTCAGTAGGATTTTAATGTAAAAATGAAATAAAACTAAAATAAGGTTGAGATTAAAAAAATGTACCCAAAATTGGTGTTGAATAGACTAAAAGTATTGGGAAATTTTATCTCTATTTATACCCATTGGGCATTTAGGTCAAAAAAATATATCAAAAAACTTCCAACCCACATGTGGCCTATGTTCACCCATGTGTGGCCCATGTGTAAACTATGAGTGAATTAAAATTCAATTAAGAGTGAATTAAGATTTAATTAAAATTGAATTAATAGTTAAACTAAAACTTAATTAAGAGTGAGTTTTAAATTAATCAAAAATTAACTTGAAGTGAAGTAAAAGTTAATTTGAAGTGAACTAAAACTTAACTAAGAATGTATTAAAAGTTAACTTGAAATGAATTAGAAGAAAATTAAAAATAAACTAAAAACTAACTATGAGTGAACTGAAATTAAATTATGAATTAAATACAAGCTTATTACAAGTTATGGATAAACATTCATGTGAATGAACTCCATGGTGTTGGCATCTATGATAGTAGTAGGGGTCGAAACTTATGCCGCTTCATCTAATTGTGGTGTGTTTGCACTTTATATGTTGTCGAGTTTGATTTTGAGACATTCTCACAACAATTGCGGTTCTTTTTGTCTTCGGGAACAAAAGTACTTGTATGTTTCCTACAACTATAACTAATCATTAAACATGGAGCACAAAACTATCATGCTTTGGTCCCATATTATGGCAATCCTCTCCAAAGTGGCCATCACCATATTTGCAATGGCACGAACTTCAATAGTGATGTTATTTTCTGCTTGTTTGGTGGTTTTTTGATCTTCTTTTGCCTTCTTGCAACCAACAGGCCATTTTGAAGGTGTGTTCATATTGGGGGTAATGCCTACAATGTCAAGCACTTGCACCCCATCATGTTTGCTATGTTGTTACAACCACCAAAATTAGTTTTTCTTTTCATCGACAATGAAATTATTTTCACCTATTTTTGCAAGTATGCTTATTGAAGTATGGTTTTCAACACACACCAAACATGAATGAAGGTGAATGCTTGATGCTTTGGGTGTTTTGTTTTGTATAAATCCAAAGTTTTAAAAGTGTATATTTAGTTTTTATCCCTGATTCACAAAAGCAAGCACAATGTTGTAATTTCCTATAAACTTGGCAAGATCATGATTGATGATGCCCCAATTTGTTTCCAAGGAGCTTGCAAATCTTGGAACATAATTAGTAGGATGAGATTCATTGAAGTGATTTTGCATCCTATCCCAAAATGTTGTTAACTTTTGTCCATTCCCTATTATTGAATCTTATGATACATGAAAAAATTAGCAACATAGTTGATTTTTTTCTCAACAACAATTTCTATTTCATTTTTTTGCTTTTGATTGTAATTATGCAACATCATTAGTTGCTGCAAATGCTTCAACAAAGTTGAGTGATGCCATTTTGTCTTTGGTGTTGTTAGAAAGTTATGATAGCAAGGCCCTTTGATTGATCACAATGTGAAGGTGAAAGTAGTTTTATTTAGTGAACTCATGATGTTTTTAATTTGCAGGCACAACGATGGGATGTGATTCTATCTGTCTTTAATGCCGTCATTTTTTTTGGCTGTTGTCGAGAGTCTTAATGTATCCTAATGGAGATGCTCTAAATACTTAGGCCATACGAGAACTCTCAAATTTGGACTTTGAAACATCCCTTGCATTCTTCCCTATTGTTCAACACATATGACATGTGTAATTGTAATTTGTTCCTACACCCACTAGGTGCATGTGAGATGTTGTCATCACTTATAGTTGATGGAGCTCTAATGATCACTACATCAAAACCAACACTCCAAAATGCAAAACCTTAAGTGTTATGTGGATGTTATTTTTTTATTGTACTAGATATTGTGAAAGAATTGTTTTTGGCTTCTATCAAGTACACATATTAATTCTATTTATGAGATCTATATTTTTCAACTTGTCATGTTTGTACTATGGTCATTTTTTTGTATAATTGCATGCAAGCATCCCCTAAATGATTTGCACCTCAACCATCACATGTTTCCCAAAATACAACAAATCCAAGTATATTAGTCAATGTAGGGTTATGGTCATTCACCAACTTTTACCCTATCAATATAAGCATGTAAATTTAGTGTAAAGGATATGACAAATCAAAATGTGTACACTATTTGTGCATGGATGGTAAATTGGAAATGGGGAAAAGTGAATAAGTTGTGCAATGGCCATTGCAAACATGAGCACATGATGATTAAAACATCATAAAGGAAATATTATCCTTTGTACACCTGTAGTATTACATTCAGGGCTTTCCTACAATGGCAATGTTACTTAGCACAATCTGAAAAGGTTCCAAGGGTATAGGATTACTCAAAGTAACAGAAATCATAATCGAAAAAAAGGAAAGAAGTATTTACCAGTCAGTCACTGACCAACTGCATTGCAAAATGTGAAAGTGCAGATAAAGATATTGGACTTCTTTTCCATATACTATCTTTTTACCCAACCTCAAAAGCCTTTTAACACCCCAAGTAAAGGAATCCAAAATTACATAGGTACCAGCCCCAGCCAAGTGGGGTAAGATAGGGTAAGTCTGAAATATTTATTAGCATAACAGGGGATGGAACCTTGTAGGTGGGATTTTTTGCAAAACCCTTTCCATTTTGACATGGAGAAAAGTGGTCGGTGTGGCAACCATCACAAAATGGTGGGCACTGGGAATATAGGAAGGAGTTTGTCAAGATGGAGACCAAAACTTAGTTGAGACAGACTTTGCTGTGTACCAAGCAGTAGAAAATACAAGGAGGTGTTTCCAAAGGAATGATTCCTCCAAAATTTCAGCCTTGTTGTCAGCACATCTTAGGGAATGACTTGAGTGAACCAACACCTACACTGATGAGGAAGGTGAATGCCAAATTTCATTTAAGTTGCTTCTAAATATTCTAAGTATCTATTACACGAAATCAGGGGATCTGTGGGTCCAAATCTAACATTTCTTGAGTTTATCATTGGCACTAAGAGCATGCTCAACGACAGCACTCTAACAGTATTTAGCACATCCATTGTGCACAGTTTAGTTTCCCCATGCCCACCCATTTTCCTTGCTATTGGCGCTCTAGGAGGCCTCTCATAACATGTGTACTTTTACAAGCCCCGAGCAGTTTCACAGTGTACTTGTATGGATTGTCATCCAAAAATGTACTGTACAAGGGCTACTGACCCTCTAGGAGAGCTTTGGTAACGTGTGCACTTTTACACGGCCCAAGCAGTTTCTCAAGCAGTGTATTTCTGTGGATTGTCATCCAAAAAAGTACTGTACAAGGGCATTTTACGGCTGCTATTGGGCATGTTCTACGAGGTCTAACTCAAGAAGGTGAAGGTACCAGTGTAGGTACTGGTTCACCCTGGCCGGAAAGGAACCATTTGAAAATGACTATAAGTTTTTATATATCTATGAGAAGGGCTGCTGATATTTTTGCAGATTCTGCAGCCGGAGTTTCTCCCCTACAAATTCAGTCTTGTACCAGTAAGTTTGAGACGCAGCAAAAGGAAAGGGAAATGAAAGTCATCAGGGGTTCTTGCTCACGAAATTTCCTACTGCAGTAACAAAAGCCAGGGTGAACCAGCACCTACATTGGAACTTTCCCCCCACTTGAGCGAAGCTTCCTGGAGAAGTTTCACCCACAGCTAGTATTTGGGCCTAGTATGTGGGCCTCTACGGCCAGAGTGAATCAGCAGCCACCAATGCACCTGTTGGCCATTCTGTCCACTGGATGGGCTGCGTTTTTTCTTTTGGCACCAGATGGGGTTCATTGCAGTCCATTTCTTTTTGCTGTTGACCACTGTATTTTATTTTATTTTTTGGTTCTTGACTATTTTTCCCCATGACCTAACCTCACACATAGCTACCCTATTCACCTTCCTACCTTTGTAAGTACTACATCAACCTTGGTACCTTATTTATTATTCCCTAGTGACATAGCTACCCTAATAACTAGTTATCCTATTGACTTAATTACTATACTAATTACCTACCCTACTAACCTAGCTACCCTATTAATTACATACCATACTAATTTAACCACTGTACTAACTACCTACCCTACTGACATAGCTACCCTAATAACTAGTTATCCTATTGACCTAGTTACTATACTAATTACCTACCCTACTAACCTAGCTACCTTATTAATTACATACCATACTAACTTAACCATTGTACTAACTACTTACTCTACTGACATAGCTACCCTACATACACAATCACCCTATTGACATGAGTACTTTACAAACTTAATCACCTTGATAAGGTAATTTGTTTCTTATGTATTAACTTGCCTATCTATCTAACAACCTTGCTAGTGTAACTTTCTTCCTACCTACTAATTTGCTTACCTACATGCCTACCTACCTTAGTAACCTATCTACCTTGTTTCTTGAACTTCCTTTCTACTTATTAACTTGCCTACTAACCCAACTACCTACCTATATACATGTTTACCTACCTATGCACCCGCCTTCCTACCTATCTACGCTTTTTACATAGCCAAATACCTAATTAACTACCTACTCATTTGTTCCAACCCCACCCCCTCAATCCTACCTTTCAATTTATTAAGGTTTGCCCTAGTTCATGGATGATGAACACAAGTCTTCATATGTAGGTATTACAAACAATTTATAATGAAAATAATGCCATAATTGTAACCATTTTGGTTTAGTTAATGCATATTTTAGTATATTTTGTTTACCTATTTTATTATAGAATGGACATTACAATACATCTTTTCATGTAATTATTATAAGTATGTACTATTGGATTATGGTTTAAATTTAGGGTTGGGACACATAAATTAAATTAGTAATTTTTCACAAATGTATAATAATTAACCTAAATTAGGCTAAATTTGGGGGGGATTTTTTAGGGTTTACACATATGTGAAGTAGTATAATTTTCATTCTATATTTTCTTCAAAAAAAGTGGAAAAAATTAGGTTGGAGAAGTCACACAAAGGTAAAAGACATATCCTTTCTTTTAGTTTTGTACAAAATTTATTTGATTTCTTTTAAAGATTAAGGCATTTTCTTTTAGTCAATAAATATTTATAGTTTAAAAGCTTAAAAATTTGGTTTTAAAATTTTTTCCTATCTTATTTTAAATTTGTTTATTTTGCATTATATAATTTGTATAGTTTGTATAGTTTTTTGGGTTAAAGGCATATATCATTAAGACATTTTTTTGTTAAAGTTAGTATAGTTAAAGTTGTAATAAGGCTTATGGCAAAATATCATTTGGATTTTTAAGGTTATGCCTTATGATTTAGTGTATAAAAATTTGGTTCATATATTTCAGGGCTTAAGGTTCATATTCTAAATTTTGCTCATTGTATTGATTTTTGATCTTATCACTTGTTTAGATCTATACCATAATTATGAATTTCCTTTGTTTCCATATGTTCCATAATTGTTAAGGTTCAATATTTTCTAACCCAATTTTGTACGAGTTATGATCTTTTCGGGTTACGTTTTCAACTGGGATTACAAACTTTGGTGGAATGTTGTTATCTTTTATTCCTAAATGTATGCATTTGTTTCTTATTTCTTCTTTTGTTTTGTGTTTATATTTTTACAATTCAACCTTTTTTCATTTCCTAGCTATTGGATATAGAATGGGCGTCAAATTTCATTAAGTATACAACCATAACTAAAGGTTTTATACCTTTACTCAAGTATTTCATATTCAATATCTCTTTGTAGTTTGATTTTTTCATACCCAAATGCGAATAATGCATTTATTCCCCACAACCAACGTGGGCTTTATGGCTTGAGGCAAGTATTACATTTTGCACCTCTCAAACAATGTGCATTAATGATCATTATGTGGGTATTGCTTGTATGAGGGTTTAAGATACAATCCGGGTATTGCATATGTGCACATTTTCAATGATGGAAGGTTTAATAACTTAATGTGGGTATTGCTAAAGTTTGTTTTTAAAATATGGGTTCATAATGCAAGTATTGTACGTGATATACATTCGAACAATAGGTATTTTATATCATGATGTGGGTATTGTAATGGGAATTCCAAGTCACAACATCGATTTTAAAGGAGCCATGTAGGTATTGTATTTTTGGTTTTTGCTCAATGATGAACATTTACATAATTATAAATTTTCTTGGAGCAGGAATTTGTCTTACTTCCTTCAATCATGGGAAGAGTTCCAAAGTCCCATTCCATTCATGTCCAAAACCCCACCAAGTCCACTTTCTCAAACAAGGATTTGGTGTGAAGGTTCGGGATACGCCATGGAAGGCAAAATAAAGTGACCATTCAATTTGCTTATGTTCCATATGCTCACATCTCGGAATTCTTGGAAGGTGAATTAAGGGATACAAGCACCCCCGTGGAATGGAATGTTCACAAAAACTTTACAAGCTAAACAGATGTCAAGCAACCAACTATCAAAAACCACCTTGGGCATACATGGTAAACATTTATGGCATTAACTTTTTTAATTTCTTTAATTCATATACCAAAGATGTAGTCATTTATGTTTTGAGAGTTTTTTGGTCTAAGTATTAGTGTAGATATGGATTAGAGGACTATTGGGAAAACTCAACCCACACTCAATCTATTAACCGAGGATGCCTAACATCATTCTCAATCAAACATTTATACACATGGCCCAATTTGGCTAAGATCACGATTTATCATAATGTCCATACACAAATTGATGGGTCATTCGCACATGGTGAACATGACCCAAAATCCATTTCTCATATGTCTCATTATGTTCCACGCATGTCACAAGCATTGAAGGACCACATATGGGCCCAACTAAACTTAGGTTACATGGCCAAACAAATATATGATAAACATAAAACAATTTGGTGGAAATGTGTGAATTTGGGTCAAAACATGACACGAGATGATTTCATTCGACTTCAAGACATTGCATATTTGGATCGCAAACATAAGAAAGGGAGTTTGCGTTTACACACCAACCTTACAATTTCAATTCACTCTTGGGCTCTCCAACATCCAGAAGATGTGTTCTTTTTCTAAGATGTTAGTGAAATCAACAAGACTCAAGTCCCATTCACCATAGGTATTCAAACACCAACTCAATGTGAGTCCATGCTATCATATGGTCACAACAGTGACATTTTTATGGATGCCACATTTGGCACAAATGACATGAAATTCCATCTATTCACCTTGATGGGGTTTGATGATCATCACATGGGTGTCCTTTTAGCCTAGATCATTACAAGTAGGCAAACAATTGCCTTATTCGTTGCAACACCACTAGAGAAGAAGGCGATGGTAGCAAGTTATTATCACCTTTTTCGTTGGAACACCACCATAGAAGAAGACGATGGTGCGTTGTCATCGTCATTTTTTTCTTTTCAAACACAAAGAAGAAAGAAACGACAACTTGTTGTCGTCACCTTCTTTGCTACAATAGCACCATAGAAGAAGATGATGATGCATTGTTGTTTTCCTCTTCTTCTCAAACATAAAGAAGAAAGCGACAATAGCAAGTTGCCATCACCTTCTTCGCTACAATAACACCACGCAAGAAAACAACTAAAAAAACGAAGAAAAGGAAGGAGCTTACCTTCAAGCTCTCGCTCTGCCCTCTCATTTTTGGCTCCCGCTTCAAGTGTGTTGTCCTAGTTACCATTTCTGCCCTCCTACTTCTAGTTGCCATTTTTGCCCTCCCACTTCTAGTTGCCACTTATGCCCTCCTACTTTTGGCCCCTAGTTTTGCCCTCCTTTTTCTACCCTCCCACTTCAAATTCTCCCAAACTCTAATGATGGAATGAACACAAAATGAGGTGAAGTAGGTAGGTAGGAGGGAAAAACTTTAGGGCAGAAAAAAGGCTAAAAAAACCAAAAACCTTGGGTAGGGGAGGATATGTTTTTGGTTCATCCCCAAAACAACTTGAATGGCCTCATCTTGAACTAGTGTATTGGTGGCTATTGGTTCATTCTAGCCGACCTTTACCATTGGCCAAAGTGAACCAACACCCACCAATGCAATAATTGGCCATTCTATCCATAGGATGGGCTACATTTTTTCATCCGGTTCCCGACCTTGCATTAACCGACATTATACCACAATCAACCTTTGACCCATTTTTTTGGGGGTGTTTTTTTATCTTGACCATACTACCCTCCAACTTAGCCACCCTAATTCCCTAGCTACCTTTTTGACCTAGCAACATTATTGACCTATATCTTGGCCCTACCTGTCAACCTCCTACCTACTAACCTTCTATCTTTTCATAGCTAAACCTTTTTCTTGGCAAAACTTTTATCTCTTCCTAACGAAACTTCTATTTATTGGCACAACTTCTAACTCTTAGCTAAACCTATAACTTTTGGCAAAATCTTCATCTCTTCATTGTTAAACCTTTACATGTTGTAAAAATCTTTATTTTTTCAATTAAACTTTTACCTTTTAACAAAACTTTTATCTCTTATTTTTTAAACTTCTACCTTTTGGCAAAACCTAATTTTTTCTCAGCTAAATTTTTACCAAACTAATCAAAACCATTATCTCTTTTTGGCTAAACCTTTACCTTTTGGCAAAACCTTTAATTTTTTGGCTAAAATTTTACCTCTAATCAAAACCTTTATTTCTTCTTAATTAAATTTATACCTCTTTTCAAAACCTTTATCTCTTTTTTATTAAACTTTTATCTCTTAGCAAAACCTCTATCTCTTGTTGGTTAAATTTTTACCTTTCAACAAAACCTTTATTTCTTCTTGATCAAACCTTTATCATTTGGAAAAATTTCCAACTTTTCTTGGCTAAACCTATACCTCTTAGCAATACCTCCATTTTTTCATAGTTAAACCTTTACATGTTGGCAAAACCTCTAATTCTTAATAAACCCTTTATATTTTCCTGAATTTTAACAAATTGTTTTGGTTAACATATTCATCTATCTATCCTATTAACCTAGTTACATTATTGATTAACTTGCTTCTTATTTATGTACATACCTACATACTTAACCATCAACCAACCTATTTACTTATTTACCTACCCACCCACCCACACTTACCTATCATTTACACAATGTCGAAATTTGCCAATGTATGATATACATAATATGAAGGTATTGCACTAAATGAATTAACAACCATTTTAATCATATTCAACACCTTGATGTTGATAGATAGTAGCCCCAAATGTAAGTATTGCAAATCCAATTGATTTTGCAGCATTGGTTTAATAACTTTGCCTCCACTTTGGACTATTTAATGCACAATATACTTAAGTTTTGTTAACCTACTTTAATTAATCAACATGCTATAGATTTAACAATTTGACACACATATTCTAATGATGTACTTAAGCAATATGGATCTATAATCTAGGTTTTGGACATAACAAATAATTATGATTTTTGCATCTTTTTACATTAATTCAAATGAACCAAATATTGGATTTAGGGGGGAAATTTTTAACTTATACATATATATAGTAAAACATTCATTTTATCCCTTCTTTTGAAGGGGAGAAAAAATAGTCTCAATTTGGAGAGTCTATACAAAAGGTAAGAAACATGCACCATTTTTCATTTTTAAAAAGTTAACTAGGTTTAAAATGTAAGGCATAAAAAGTTGTAAATTACATTTAAATATGTTTATATAAATGGTAGGTTTTATGGCATCAACCATTAAGATTATTTAGGGTTTTGTGAAAAAACAATTGGGGTTAATTAGCTTTAAACTTTATGGCTAATTCTTTCATTTATTATTTTTTTTCATTTGATTAGTTTTGAAGTTCATAACATAATTAAATATTTTAAAATTATTTTCATTAATACAAAAGTGGGGTGTAATCCACAAGCCTAAATCACTATGGGACCTTACAAGTGAAATAGGTTCATTACACTTTAGTGATTTCACCATGCTTACAGTTATTTCATTATAAGGTCATTATGTCGACATCATGTTTCAATACTAGTTGACATAATTCATTATTATAATCAACTATGATAAATAAGTTTATGTTTATGTTGTTGTTGTTTTAAATATCTTATGTTATATTAGGCTACCTTAGTTATTCTAAATTATAGTTTAAATTATTATAAGATATCATAGGTTATTTTACTTTATGTTATTATAAGTAATTTTATCCTAAAGTATAATAATTTAAAATAACCTACAACCAAGAATAACCTATGATAAAATAACCAATAATAACATATGATAAATAACATTGAATAACAAATAATAACTTATGGTAGAATAACCAAAAATACCATAAAACGATAAATAACATAAAATAGTTAATACTAGCCTATGATAAAATAATCAACAATAACCTATGCTAAATAACTAAAAATAACTAACAATAACCTACGATAGAATAACCAGAAATAACTAATGATAAAATAACAAAAAATAGCTTAAAATAAAATAGCTTAAAATAGCCAACAATAACATATGATAAAAATAACCTAGAATAATTAACAATAGCTTACGATAAAATAACCAATAATAGCTTATGGTAAAATAGCCTAAAATTGTTAGCAATAGTCAATAATAATTTAAGATAAAATAACCAATAATAGGCTACCAAAAAATAACCAACAATAGCCTATGGTAAAATAACTTAAAATAGCCAAAAATAACCTATAATAAAATAGCCAATAATAACATATGGTAAAATAGCCAAAAATAGTTAAGAATAATGTACGACATAATAACCAACAATAGCATATGGTAAAATACGTTAAAATTAATCAAGATTAAATTATGATAAAATAGCCAAAAATAAAGTATGATAAAATAACTTAAAATAGGCAAGAATAACCTGTGATATAATAACCAAGAATAGTTAATGGTAAAACAACCTAGAATAACCAACAATAACCTACGATAAAATAGCCAAAAATAGCTGATGGTAAAATAATTTAGAATAATCAACAATAATTAATGATAAAATAACTTAGAATAGTCAACAATAACCTATGATAAAATAACCAACAATAACCAATGGTAAGATAACCTAAAATAGCCAATAATATCTTATGGTAAAATAGTTTAAAATAACCAACAATAGCTTATGATAAAATAACCAAGATTAACCTATGATAATATAGCCTATAATAGCTAACAATAACCTATGGTAAAATAATGTAGAATATCCAATAATGGCCTATGATAGAATAACTCAAAATAATAACTTATGGTAAAATGGCCAATAATTGCCTATGGTAAAATAGTGACAATATCCAAATGATGTTTTCTTTTTCCAAAAAGGTAGCAAAATCAATGGGATTCAAGTGCCATTCACCATTAGCATCCAAACAAAAATTCAATGTCAATCAATGTTTTCATGTGGCCACAATGGTGTTATTTCAATGTATGCCACATTTGGCACCAATGACATGAAGTTTCATTTGTTCATTTTGATGGGTTTTGATGTGCATCACACATGTGTTCCTTTAACATGGATAATTACAAGTTGGCAAATGGTTGAAAATTTGTTCAAATGGTTAAAACCCCTGAAAGCAAAAATACATGCCCAATTGAAAACCTTGTTTCATCATTGATGATGCCCCACAAGAACTAAAGGCATTATGTCAAAACATGGCAAATATGACTACACCCATGACTAGGTTTGTAGTTGTAAATGTCATTCCTGACTTCATGAATATGTAGTGAATATGGACATGTAGTTTATCCACTAGTCGTATTTTTGTCCTAGTCATAAATCTTATGGAATATATTATATATTTCAATTTAATGTAGCCATTTGGTAGGTAGGTAGGAATGGGTATGTAAGTAGGCATAGGGGGTAGATGCAAGGTAAAGTGGTTCACTTTTTATGTCACAAGTTAAATTCTATAGGGGTGTTGTGATTAGAAGCTACATTATTATGCACATATATTTCAATTTGATCTTAGGGACTTGGGTTTAAATTTTCGACTTCATTATAAAATTGTATGGTGTTCATGAAGAAAGTTAATTATGTAGTCTTATCCATGAAGACTTTTAGTCATGTAGTCATATCCATGGTTACAAAAATACAACTAGGCACAAAAACATGGCATATATGTGTGTATGATCAAAAAATGGTCATTAGCTATATTTGTTTTGTCATTAATGTCAAGTTTTGGCGTAGTGAGGCATTGTGGTGAATACCCAAACTTATGTTAATTTTCTTTTAACATTGTGCCTTGATGATCTTTGATTAATTATTTGAAGCCTTCTCATGTTTATGATCTTTGCATACGCAACCAATGCACTAATTGTGTCTTCATTGTGTATGCATGCACAAGAACATTTAGACCATGAACAATGTCCCTATTTTCCTTTGTTCTCGGCATGTTCTAAAAGCTTGGCAATTATGTGCAACTAAGAAAATCAAAGATATTGAAATGCTAGTTACAATCCTTCATGATCTCCACGATGTGATGTACATGTCCATGAACCCCAGTGAAAGCATTGAAACATTCAAAGAACATGCGAGACAAAAAATGAAGCAATTTCAAAATCATTTAGTGATGAATGGAGAAGTTATTTTTGGACTTATTATTGGTATGGATTTGAATGTGGAGGGTTGGTTACCATGTTTATGGACCCGTGGCATATTATGGATGATGGGCACTCTTATTGACGCGCTCCTAAGTCCTTGGTTCGTCCCAAGTTGGGATTAACTTACTCAAGTTGCGGAATTGGGAAGGACTCAGGGCACGCTCCCAGCTCTCAGCACTAAAAGGGGTAGGGGGGCGTGCTGAAGCTCTGGGATTGGACTAGGAAGAGGGACAAGCTATTCACTCATTCCAACCTGCATTCTAGAGCACCCTTGGTGCTAGGACAAGCCACGGGCAACCTTGGATTCATTTGACTCACCACGGCCCAAACTCGGGGGAAGCCACCACCTTCCCCCATATAGTATTCTCTGTGACTTTCCGCCGCACTTGCATTCGAATGGCACTTTTTCCTGGGACTCCCAAAGTGGAGTCCTGAAACTGTCTCGGTTTGGACTCTCGGGACTTTGGGCGTTTGTAACTTCTTGTTCTGACCTCTGATTGAGACGAGGTCTGAAGCAAACTTGTAGCTCTCCTTGAGAGCTTTCCAACAGTGTGTCGCACTCAACCTGCACACACCAGGATGGGTCGATTCTCGACATTTAGTGGTCGGGAGTCAAATTGGCAGTTTGACTTCCGACCCTTCTTTCGATCATAACTTGTGCTGTTGATGTCCAAATGCCTTATGCGAGGCCATTTTGGACATCTACGCTTCAAGAACTTTCTAACGATATAAAGAACACCTCAATGCAAGGTGTTTTGACCCCTGCAATCACGTTCTGAGTTTTCGGGAGTCCCGGGGGACTCCCAAGTCCCATTTTCGGGAGTGTGAGTGGTGACCTCACACTTCCCTCAAAGTGGGGTTGTGACAATTATGATGGTGATAATGAGTTTATTGAAGGTGAAGAAAGGATAATTGACATTGGTGCGATTACCATTACAAATGAAAATGAATTTACTATGGATGTTGTTGGAGGATCCAATGAAATTTCAAGTTCAAATGTGCCAATGGAAAGAGCCCTAGCTTGTTTGGGTCTTACAATGCAAGAGATCACCAAAAGATGTAAGTAAGGAGGGGTAGTGCTTTGTGACCATGCCACCTCACACATGAAAGTTGTGGCATCAAATATTTGACACATTTGTTTCGCAAAGGCAAATGAATCATTGCACCCAAGATTGGTGTTCCAACACATGGAAGATGGTTTAGGGAATTTAATTAAACAATTGAAAGATTGGCATGAAACAATGCTTGAACACAAAAATGCACACAAAAAATGTTATCGCAAATAGATGTTTTATCCATTTGGTAACAAAAATCATATTGATTGATTGAGATTATGAATTAACACTAAATATGGCATAAGGGTTGTTTATATTATGGCCACCATACCCCAAATTTAATCTACACCATGTCTCTAATATTTCCAATAACTTACAAATTAAAGTTAATTATGAATAATGCAACCAAGTGTTGCAATGTGCTACTAATAAAATGATGATATAACACAAACTTGATATATGTATTACCTTTGATGTTCAATGGCCTAGATCCAATATTGTAGTAATGCACATTCAAAGTTGATAGTTGACATTAAGAAAGGCTTTTATGGGTATTGTAAAGTTTACCATGCACATTCAAGGAATTTTTAAACTAATGTTGTTATTGCTTATGGGTCATTTATGGTTTCCAAGATGCAGGTATTGCATTGATAGTATGTTTCTTTGTGAGGCAATACGGGCGCATATAGGTGCATGTGAAAACCATTGGGCTTTGATTGAAGCTCCATTGAATGTTACCCTAATTTGAAATTGCAATATTTGCATCATGTTTAGATTTTTTTTTCCCCAAAACTAGTTCCTATATTTGTGACCCACATGTGGGTGTTGTACATGCATTACTTGCACATGGGTGCAAATGAAAATGATTTAGTTATCCTTCAAGGTAGTTTGGTGAAAATGTAGGCCATTAATGTGATACCCACATTGACCTTAATTAGGTTTCAAAAGGATGTTGAAACCCAAAACCCAACACCTATTTTGCAAGTCGTATGCATACCTTGACCAAAAAACCAACCCTTATTTTGTAACCCATATGTGGGTATTGCATATATTGACCAAAAAACCAACTCCTATTTTGTAACCCATATGTAGGTATTGAATATTTTGTCTAGAAAACCAACACCTATTTCTTGTGCACATGCAAGTATTGCATGTTTTGACTAGAAAATCAGCCCCTATTTTGTGGCCCATTTGTGGGTATTACAAATACCCATGTATCATGAGGATTTCAATAAGTTTTAACAAGGAAAATGTGATAATATAACGTGACAATAAAAGATAGTCTTAAGCCAAGGAAAAAAATGTTTATCAAAAATCAAAATTGGATTACATATCTCCAAATGTCATAGGTGACAATGTCCTCAAATATAAATGTTAGGCTACAAAACCATGTCAAAAAAATCACTACATGTAATCCTATGGACATCCAAAGGAAAACCCTCTCTAGAACTATGATCCACATTGCCCATCCCATGTGCTTGTCAATAGGCTATTGCTACCTTTGTTGCATTCTTCGCATGGTGGTGGGTATAAATGTGGCGATGTTTTACATGGAGGTGAACTATGGTTGCCACAAACTCCTCTTTATTAATCCCATGAATCTATATTAAAATAACACACTCCACAATTACTATGGACACTCCAAAAAAGACCCTAAACCAAAAAAGGAAAATAAAATGGGTGGGCATGATGGCATGTTGTCCATGAACCATCTTGGATCCATGGAAATCAATGATAATGTTGATTTCTTATTTTCGAGTTTTCTTGTTACATCTTCATTCCCAATAAATGTGATCCCATGCCATCTTCACCTTCTTTGCATACACACATTAGGTTATGCAGATGAAGGTTTGTAAGTCCTCATGCTTCAATGCTTTTATGGGCCCATCATGTGGGATGCTCCCAACACCCCAAGATTTAATGCCCAAAACCTATAAAAGTTGATTAGAAATTAATCGAACTAAAGGAGGCTTTCAAATCTTAAATTTCCCTTTGGCAAGTGATTGGAGGTGATCCCATTCCACATGGGCTTTTGCATGAGCTTGAGGAATTGCTTTTTGGTCATTTTGTCATTGGATTGCATGCACATCACTTAAAATGCATGCATTCATTCGAGCATGGTCTTGACAATGTAAACCCCTTTCACAAGTCAAGGGATGACTAAATTTTGCTTTTTCTACCACAAGGTCATGCATTTTCTTGAGGTGTTAGGTGAATAACCACTTGACGGGATATGCAATGGAACATGTGCCAATTTTGCACACCCACTTTGATCCCAACTTAGCCCAATCTGAATCCTTTTGGGCTACCTTGGGTGCCTAAGGGGCTGCATTTGTTCCTTTAGTTGCCCCTCTTAAACCATCAATTATAATAAAAATGAAAAAAAAATAAAATCTATTTAACATTACCATCAATGTAGGTACTACACAAACCATAAACCTTCAACTTCATTTGCAACCACCATTTTTAGGTATTGCACCAAAAATCAATTAAAAAAAACCCAACTTCCATCTCACAATGAGATGGAGGTTGGGGTTTTTCTCTTATAAATTACAAGAACAAACAACACAAGTATGAGATGAAATATAAAACAAATGATGTTCAAAAAATTGACATAATGTATAGGTTAAAATTACAACTATATATTACCATTTCTTCTTTGTACACTTTAGGCATCATTTGGGTGAATTGTGTTGGCCTCATCAATTTCTTTTGAAGGCACATTCACAACAAAAGTAGATAATTTTAACTAAACTACAACATTGTTAGTTGGAGAATCAACTCCTTGTGTTTAATCATCCCTTCCAACACACATTTGCAAATCAATTGGCATTACATCTGATGAAGCAACATGTTACTCATTAGCCATTAATTTTGGTGAAGCAACATGTGGTTCTCATTAGCCACTGGTTTTGATGAAACATATTGTTAAGTTGCAACTACAACTCCTTTTGACCCTCCTTCCCCAATTTGGTGTAAATGATGTTTATTCCCAATAGCCATGTTGTCACAAATTTTACATTCGCATAAAGAAAAATTATCAATTTTTTAACAACAATGGAAAGACACATTATTTTTTTCCCCTCATCTCCTACTCTTGTTATTGCAAGGAAACATAATAAAAAAACACCCAAAAAATTTGTTGCACCTCCAAGTCCTATTGCTACAAGAAAACATACTACATTAAGACCTAATTGTTTTTTATTACACTTTGTATTCCTTTGTTGTAATAAAAGACAATGTAAAAACCAAAATAAATTCTTGCACCTTGTATCCCTTTTGCAATGAGAAAACATAGAAAATAAACCCCAAAAAATCCTACACCTTTTATTATTATTGTAGCAAGAATTTTTTTTTAAAAAAAAATTATTATGCCTCCTACTCCTACTCTTATTGTAGTATGAAAACATAAAAAATGACCAAAATCGAACCCAAAAAATCAATATTATGTTGCAACCAAGAAAACATACAAATAAAAATAAAATAAAACAAAAAATTGGAAATAGAAACCAAAAAGATCTGAAAATGACAAAATAGGTTACTTTAATGCCCAAAGATCATTTTTTTAAAAATAGAAAGAAGTTTGAAAGAATTTCAAAGAAACTTATTTAAAGATGGCATTTGTTGTAAGAGTTACTACAACACAAAAAAATCAAGGAATCCATGCCTTTGATCCTACAAAAAAAGAAGATGAAAATGACATTAAGAAAGAAAAAAGGAAAAAAACCTTATTTGATGCCCAAAGATCATTTAAAAAAAACAAAAGCAAAACAAAAAAAATTTCAAAAAAAATTACCTAGAGATGGCACTTGTTGTAAAAGTTGGTGCAACACTGGTAGGTGCAAATTATATCCTAAAAATGTTCACTACCTATTTAAAATAATACAAAATTCCATTCAATGCTCCATTTCAACAATTAAAATCTATGGTTTTGTTATGCAAACAATTTTGATGGACTATTTTCACACAATTTTCTCTTTATGCCTACTATTTTTTTTACTTAGTTCTATTTCCTTATTTAAACAGAATCTATGGTTAAAATATAGTTAGATTTATCAGAAACCCAAAACACAATAGATACATAATAAAAATCCATGTTTTTTCATCAAATCTACACTTATATTTTTATTCAAAATTGAACATATCACAATCTATAGTTTTAGAAGATAGAAATCGAACTAAAAACATAAAAAATCTATGGTATTTCAATACCAACAAAACTTTAAACTCAAAATGTGTGTCTTTGTTTAACTCTAACAATCCTTTCTGCCTAATTATCTGTAAAAACAAGTCTCGAACTCTAACAATTTCTAGAACCTCATCCTAGATCATTTCTCTCAAAAAGTAATTCAAAATTCAAATGTTCAACATTTTTAATCCTATCCAGCTCCTTCATTGCCTTGGTTGATCCCTACCATTCTCCTGATTTATTTTGTTTTAGTTAATTGTTGCCATACCCACTGGGTAAAATTACCTTCCCTCCACTTTAGATTCTATTTTTGAAATTTTTTTTTTAGTAAAAGAAACCCTATTCTTCAAATCATTGTGTTATTCATTTATGGCTTGGTTTATTCCTCCTGAATTGTTATTATTACTACCTACAGTTCAATTTGTGATTATGTATGGCCCTCAATTTTTGCATTCACTTGAATAACTAAATTATCAAGTAGTCGTGCTGTTATACCTTCTTGAATTTGTTGTTATGTATGTTTCACTCCCTATTCACAAGCTTCAATTGGCTCCTTCTATGTGCCAATATCATTAGCTATGACTGTTGTCTCCAACTGTGAAGCTGTCTATTGCTTGTTCCTCAAATACCTTAGTTAGAATATCTTGTCCTCCTCCCCTCAACTTTTGTGGTTCTTCTTGTTGTGTGTCCTTAATTGATCCACTATACTCAACTTCTTCCACCTCCAATACAAGACTAGATGGTTTTGTACTATTTGAATTGCAATAAATGAAATTTGGAAAGGCTTTCTTGAAGGTAGATAAATGTTTTTTATAGGTAGTTTCATCACTTCTATGTGTAGCCAATTTTTTTTACATTTCTTCTTAAAACTAAGCTTATGCCAACTCCCACCACTCATTAGGTTCAACATTAGCATCATTGATATGTTGTTTGGTATGCAATATTGAATAATACTATACCAAGTCATCATATTCCTCTAATTTGTTTTTAACATATGTTGGGTCCAAATCCTTGCTCCTTTCCACCGAATTGTCCAACTTTGACTTGGTTTTGTAAATCTCCTACTTTAATTCATTTACCTCCATAATTGCTTGTTCCTTGGCTTTTTTTATGTTCTACCTATTGAACTCCTTTGCTATAACCATGTTGTTCATTTACAAAATTTGTATTATCATCTTGTCAGTTGTTTGTTTTCTAGTTTCCTATTCCTACGACCATAGTTGCTTCTTTCTTTCTAAGCCTTCAACCTTATGCTTATATTCTATTAATGCTTTTTGATATGCATGGTTTGCTTCACTCCATGTTGCTTCTTTTTACCTTAACTCCGTGCATTCTTTTTTTAATTTTGGAAATTCCATTAGCTTTCGTTTCATCTCCTTATTTTCTATGGTTAGGTGCAGCATCTTCACATTGATTCTCTCCTCCATCTCTTTCTTCTGTTTGTTCCAAGTTTATATACATTATCTATACTTTTTATATCCTTGCCGCCCTTTTTTTATTTGTTTCAATAATCCCTACTTCTCCTTTCCAATATAATTAATCTGGTTTTGAATGACTTGATTTCCAAACCCAGATTATCCATCTTCAAACTCACAATTGCCATTGCTTGAAACATTTCAATTGTTTTATTATTGCTTAATACCTCTTTTGCCAGCTCTTCTATATATTTTGGTGTCAAATTTTGTGGTGTTTCCTCTTTAGATGCATCTTTTAATGATATTGCCTTGTCCTTCATTTGCAAACCCAAATCCATATTTGACACTTGCCATTATGTTGATCTTGGTCTATTTTGTGAATTGAATGATGTCACATTTATGGAAGTGAAAATGAGCAAACACAAGAGCAAAAAACAAAAGTGCAAAGGTGCCTTGGGTTAATGTCTAACTACCCATGAAAATGAAATGAACCCAACACTTGATATTTGTGGTGTTTTTTCCTTTTAGCTATCGAACTAAAAGTGCTTGAAAAAACCACACGAGTAAGTTAAGGAATAAACTAAGAAAAATCACATTGCCTTCCTTTGATACACTTTCACAACTTTTTGAAAATGCCATTACAAAAGGTGAGGAAATGTTTTGATGAATAGGAGGGCATGGCAAGTTTGGGCACAAGCCCATGTGAAATAGCTGTTGGTGTAAATTTTGGTGGTGAAAAGCTTTGATGTGTAGGAAGGCGAAGCAATCATGGTGTAGCTTTGGGCATGAGCTTGAATGAAATTGCATTTAGTGTAGATCTTGGTAGTAATAGCAAATATTCAAATGAAAACTTTAAAGATTGAAATGAACTTGTAGCTTGGGGGTTTGAAACTATGAGGGGTTAATTTTTTATTAAATCCCTTTTAACACATAAATAGATTATCTAACCGTACTACAACATAACACTTACAATATTCCCCACTCACATAATCTTAAAATATGAAACCTAACATTCTTTTGGGATATGATCATTCACACATCAAAAATTGAATTTTCATGTGAGAGTTACACCCCAAAATGGAGTTCATCTCATACACCTAAAGGTTTTCCTGTATGAGGATCACTCATCAAAAACCATAAAGTTTCCACAATGGTATTGATAATAATCTTCACATTATGTTTATTTCTTCAAGACTTCCTTTTCACATATGGTATTTTTACAAATTTTGATAATAATTAATAACATCAAAATATTGATTGCAAATATGAACCTAAAGCTCTAATCATTACCCTTTTATACTTGAAGGAAGAAAATGGATGAATGGTTAATTACATTTATTTACATCTATTCTTCATTTATCATCCCTTTATGTCAAGTCAATCATCATATGTCAAATAACTTTTCATCCTTCTATGAATATATCTTACATTATTTGGAGTTTAAAATTTGGTCAAGTCTATAGATTTGATTTCATATTATTACTAGCTCAAAATAGTTAGTTAAATTATTTATAAATCAAACTTTATGCCCCTAGTCAAAAAATTCTAATTGTAAGGCCTGTGAAACTTATTATTTTATTCCCTAAGTTTATCCATACAATTATTCCAAGTCTTAATATTATTATTTGTAATTACAACTCCAAATAATTATTTTGTTGTTGCAGACCTTTGATGGTTGTGAATGAGTTGAAAGTTAGGCTTTCAAAAAAAAAAAAGAAGGTAGGCTCGGTTGTGTTTTTCTTTCTTTGGTATAATTTTTCAGAATCATTAGAGTTATCAGTAAAGTACTCCTCAATTACTGGGTCCCAGTTATGCCAAAAGTAGGGAGGAAACCAGAAGTAAGGAGGAAAACAAAACAGGACACCCAAAAAAAGAAGGGAAAGGCGGGGG
>Ga0209611_10000376_pt1 | contig 63670 bp, 42 predicted proteins | sample S1TSphgellanicum_3_FD_187693 | JGI IMG/M metagenome (GOLD analysis project Ga0209611, IMG submission 187693) | Host-associated microbial communities from peat moss isolated from Minnesota, USA - S1T2_Fc - Sphagnum magellanicum MG (SPAdes) (version 2) | ecosystem: Host-associated > Plants > Peat...
AGGTGGGCCCAAGGGGAGGAACTATATACATCAAACCAAAACCTTCTATTTTGAGCAGCCTCCATAGTTTCATTTTTTTGGGAGCAATGGGCCAATCAAATTGGTTTTGGCCCAGAATTTTGGCACAGTTTGTTGATGAGAGTGAACACTCCCAAGGATTCACCAATCCCGAATTACTGAATCAAGCACGTGCGGACACCCATATTTTTATATAAGTAGATGAGGTACCAGTACTCCATTTTGAATCCCCTTACAGAAGGGATCCTGTCTCTGTCTCCTTTGGAAGAAAAAACAGTTGGGTGAATTTCACCTGGAAATTTGGGAGACAATTTACATATATTAGCACATTATAGGGATTTCTTGCATAGAAGTGTCAGAGCACCACACTTGTGAATGATTTGCTGCTTTTTGCTTTGGGCATTCGAACAGTTAGGGTTTGTTGAAGAACTGATTCCTTGAAGAACACAGATATATCCCAATCCAACATTTGTCTGTTGTCCAATGTCTGCCCCTGATGGTGTCAGAGTTGTTGTACATTGGTCTTCCCTCCTGAACAGGGTTTTCCAAATGGCAACAGATTGTACCCTTGTAGATTTTCACGCCTCCTCCCAACCTCACAGATTGGTGCACCTGGATGGTGCTACAATATGCCAAATCATGGTCCACTCCACATGTAAATGGGATCGTGTCACAAATTATTTGGGGTAAATTCTTGGAATCACTCTGGACCACTTAAAACAACACTAGAAAAACAAACCTGTCAATAACAGTAAGTTTGCATACCAGACTGGATTACACTACTACACATCTTGGAAAATACAAACTTTCTTAAAATTCAAGAGATGCAACTTCACGGCAATGGGAAAAGAAGTGGGGCACATTATGATCCCCTCTTTAACAACCATAGCCACCTACAAAGAATCATATCCTGGCAAGGCACTTGACAAGCTAAATCTTTCTTCAAGACAGGTACCTAATCCTGGTTTACATACAAAAAGGTTCACACAGCCCACCAACCAGGCCATCTTCATGTAAATACAAATAGATTCAAGCAGGGCCTGACTGACACGTGTGTCCCAACCACTAAACCCCATTGGCTGTAGGGGACCTAGGAATGTCCCAATTGTTTTGCATGAAGGTCTCTGAACTAGGTAACAAAGATAGAAAAGACAGTCACATACTGTTATAGAATGCCCAACACATCTCACAAGAAATAGTGAAGGGATGACTTCACTGTGGTTACCACCTGCAACCCTACATCCCTAAGCATGTTGCAGAAATAAACTACCAGGTGTTGCTCACCAATTCAAACATATCCCCCAATACAATGTGGCAAAGTGCCAGATCAACTGACAGTGCCATCCTAAGAGCAGCATCCACTCTTCTGAACAATGGCTTGTCCAGCTTTCATCTGGACAGTGCTAGGCTTGCTGCTAGTCATTGCAGGCTGACTTGCCATCCTGCAGAGAAATGCCAAAAAATTATTCATAATCAATATTCATCATAATAAATGAAGTTGGACATGACATAAAACATGTATGTCAAACAAAAATTGGCCAGTCAGACACATCAACAAGAAGTCACCAAAATACCTGTTCTTGATCTCTGCAGCCATTGTCATGAAAGCCTGCTCCACATTAGTGGCATTTTTTGCGCTGGTCTCCAAGAATGGGATGCCGATCTCATCAGCAAAAGCCTGAAAATAGAAAATAGCAACAGCTTGAATCAAGATTTTGCGAATCGACACATCCTATGTTCCTGAAACAAATATATCCAATGAGATAGCAGAGAAAACCACAAAAAACCCCTTCAAAAGTAACTGTCTTATCAGTTCCAGCCAACCCAAAAACATAGCAAGATCAGGTGTGGTCAGAACCTTATGAGTATCAGTCATAAAGTATCAGACTGTCACCCTCATCATGAAAGACTAGGAAAGCAGATGGAAATTAGTTGGCAGCCACAAGGGAAAGAAGAAAAAAGAGTAGAAAAATAGAACTCGCAATAGCTCTTTCTTGGAAACCATGAACCCAAAATTACAGTCCTTACCTTAGCTGTCTGGTAGTCAACAACCTTTTTGGTGGCCAGGTCAGACTTATTGCCCACAAGCAACTTGTTCACATTCTCACTGGCATATCGGTCAATCTCATTCAGCCATTGCTTCACATTGTTGAAACTCTCCTGGTCAGTGACATCATAGACCACCTGCATGTGTGCAATTGACTCCAATCATTACTACACATCATTGGATACAATCATCCAAGCATTAAACAAGTTCAATTTGTCCACATTGAGAACACATGTACAAGAGGTACTACACTGACCACAAGACAGGAAAGCTAAGCCTGGAGTTGAATGAATAAATTGCAAGAACTGAATCAGGGAAGTCTCATATATTTCTGTGCTTATCACAAGTGTGGCAGAACACTAATATTTTTTCTCCAATTAAATATTGGCAGAAGACAAGGCCACAAAAGTAAGATGCATGCCACATACTATGATTCCATGAGCTCCACGGTAGTAGCTGCTGGTGATTGTTCTGAAACGCTCCTGTCCAGCTGTGTCCCACTGCAATCACAATTGCCAGACATTTTTAGATCATAGATTCTATAATTGGCAGCTTTCTCAAGCCCTCCATAGAGTTATCTGAAGAAAATGTGTGCTTCAGACATCAGCAGTGTTCAGAGCACCCAAAAAAGTGTCAAGAAAATGCTTACAATTTGCAACTTAATTGTCTTCCCATCCAGCTCCACAGTACGGATTTTCTGTTCTCACACAAGTCAAAAGAGAATCTCAGGCTTCCAAGATAGTCAAAAACCATTCAGAACTACAGCATTGGGGAACCATCTGAATTACAACTAAATGTCCAAAACACTTCCCAAATTCCACCATAAGGTGCTAAGCCTACCAACAATAGGGCAGGCCTATGGGAAGTAACTAGGTTGGCAGACATGTAGATTCATGCTAACACAGAGGAGTACAGCGCAAGATACTTACGAAGTCAACTCCAATTGTGCTGATGTAGCTCTCCAAGTAAGAATCATCCTGCATCAGAACCAGTGTTGGGAGCTGACCATGGGCTAAAAGACAGAACTAAAAACTATCTTATCTATCATACTGAATGGACTGACCATGTCACAAAACACTTTAAAGGCCTACTGCAAATCTGTCCTAAACAAAGTTCTTCACTAGTCTACAGTCTTAAAAGGGATACCACTAGTAAGAATCCATAAGATCTGTCCCAATGAAACAGAAAACACCCTGTCAATCACATCTCTACTGCAAGCATGACTAAAACTTCACAGCTCAATAAAGGGAGGGACATCATACTGCAAAACGCAGAAGAAGGCAAGATTTTCCAACGCCTGAATCTCCAATCAGCAGCAACTTGAAAAGATAGTCACTGCATCCACATTCAAGTGAGGCAAGTATTAATGGGGCTCAGGGACTGCTCTGCAGATCAGCTCACAATAAAAGAAAACACTTAAAGCAATTAGCCAAGCAACAACACCTAAAAATAAAATTAGCCTGAGAGAAACTCCCACACTTCACACATGTCCTGCTTCAGCTTGTGACTAGTGGTACTAGCATACACACCAGAAATGCTTCTACCTTCTGTGAGCATCTAGCCAACACAAATGGGATTCACCATCTCTCATAAAACCTGGGTGATTTTGGACATAGCCATCCAATGAACATGGTAAGGAAGTTGCAGGAGGCACATAGCAAATCATGACATAGAGCTACAGCATGATCCTTGTGAGAACATCATTTGGAACAAGATGGGTTCATTCGATACCATGATAAGCACTTTTCCCACACCCAATGTTTTAGCTAGTGGCCATTAAAGAAATGACTTGATACTCTAATGTGCCTGAAAGAACCCATGTCAAACATCCCAACCTTCATCTTCAAGCACAAAACTGAAAAAAAAATTGTTCAAAGTTCTATTTGACTTCCCCAAAGCAAAGAGATTGCTAATAATATAAGAGTGTATCTGCAGAATCTGTATGAGGAACAAAATTTCCAGCCAGAAAATCTGTGAGAGAAACCTCTAAATCCACAAAAGGAAACTCAGAATGTCTGGGCAGGAAACTTTTTCTCAAGCACATAAACCATTTTCTTCCAAATTTTTAATATAATCAGACAGCAGCCAACCACTAACTGAGCAATATACCATGATTAAGGTTGTAAGCACAGGAAACTCTGTGATGCTCTGAACTAGGGTAGATATGGCTACAATGGTTGAAAGACAGCTTAGCATGATGGCAGACCACTACGACTTCTAGGTGAACATCACCAATCCAAATTGTTGGATCTACAATCTTTCATCAAAAAGCAGAAAGGAAAACAAACATAAATCTCATTGCCAACAAATAGAGAAAACAAGGAAAACCATGCCACTCCAGATGTTCAGACCCGCATCTCTTCGTGCCAAAAGAACAGGAACGACCCTGTCATGATTGAATTCCAAATTGCATGATGAAAAATGTGAGTCTACATTCAAATGATGAAAGAGCCCCCATCTCTCAGACGGACACCAAAACCGACTTCCTTCTCCAAAAGAAAAAAGAACCTCGGAATCAAATTCAGTCATATGAAATAGAAACAGCATCCCACATCCCAAACCCGACTCCCGAATCTCGACACTTCAACCACGAGAGAATCGCACACATAGCCGACAAGAACGAAGAAAAGGAGACGAGAGAGAGAGAGAGAGAGAGAGACTCACTATTCGGGATTCATCTTGCACGAAGCAGACCGCCACAAACAGGATCGGTCTTCTGGAGCTCCACGCCACTCACAACCGACCACGATCTAGAGGATCACAGGACACCGTCCAAGTTCTGCTCCTCCTTCTCCTCTCCGCCGGCCGAACACGGATGATGGTGCGCAGGTTTCTGGAACGGAAAAGAGTACCGCACGCAAGAGGCAGAAACAGCAGTAAATGGAAACACCAAAAGAAAGAGAAAAGAGAGGCAAAGAAGAGCAGAAGACAAAGAGAGGAGCGAGAGCGATGGCGCAAGAAAGCGAGGGTTTGCGACAACGAACGTCGCTTAACACTCGGGGAAACAACTTGGCGCTGAAAAACAAAAAGGAATTCCCATCTCTGGAAAACGCATAATAGGGTCGTAAGTGGCTATTCCACCTACGGCGGGTACATTCCTGTCCATAACAGTTACCATCACAACTGAGGCGGTTACATTCCAATCCATAATAGTCACCATTCCAACTGAGGCGGTTACATTCCAGTCCATAGCAGTCACCATTCCAACTGAGGCGGTTACATTCCATTCCATAACAGTGACCATGCCAACCTGAGGTAGTTCACATTCTACTACAAAACGGTGACCCATCACAACCGGAGGTGGGTACATTCCACTCCATAACAGTCACCATTCCAACTGAGGTGGTTACACTTTAAAGTACAGAACAATGACCATTCCAACCGAGGTGGTACATTCTGGTACAAACCAGTGACCATTCCATCCAAGGTGGTTGCATTCCCGTCCATAATAGGAGGGTAGAATAAACACCTTTCTTGTTGCTGAAACACACTTTCACTTCACAATTTTAGAGGGTTTGGAATTTATGCAAACCCTAGTAGAATTTGACCAAATTGGGTGCAAAACAAGGGACATATTCTTGGGCGGAATACGTACCTTGAACCAATGTGTGCAAGCGGTTCAAGTTCTCGATTAGGTTATAGGGTTATGAACTTCAAACAAGTTATTATCGCTTTTCTAAACAAGTTTAAATTCTCTAGTTATATTTATATAAGTACAAATGTTTAAAAGGGTAATAATCAAGCCTTGTTTTTTTTTAAAACAATTTCTTAGGGTTAATTGGTGTCACATACACAATCTTTTATTTTTGGTGTTATGCACTAGTTGGACAAAACTAATATTATAAATTATTTTTAGTTGGGTGGAATATAATGGGAAAAAATTTAGTTTTAAATCAAGACAATTTCAAAAAATATTACAAGGTGGGCATCATTGGCCAACACTTTCCAAAATTCAATGGAATTTAGTAAGACTTGTGGTGTATGCAAACATTAAAAAAACAAATTAGGTATTCATATTCATTTATGCCCAATTCCACCATTGAAACCATTTGAAAAGTTGGGAATTAATTTGATGAGGTTCCTTCCTATTAGTTTAAAGGATAATAAGATCTTTGTAGCGACAACAAATTACTTCATTAAATGGGCTTCATGTAAAGCTTTTGAAGATTGCAAAGGAGGATGTGACAAGGTTTATACCAAAAAACAAAAATTGTGATGCAATTCAAAATATTTTTTTAAATAATTCAAATTATGACCCACAATTTACAAACAATGTTGATGAAGAATTCATCAACAAATTAACATCAAACATTGCATAATGATAACATACAATCCTAACATGAATAGTTTGGTTGAGGTTACAAACAAAGTGTTATGCAACATCTTGCACAACGAAATGAAAAATGTGAAAACTTGAACAATTGGGACAAAAAAATACATCTGGTGAGGTGGGTGTATAATTTCACATTCAAATCATCCATAGCATTCACTTCCTTTTGACTTGCATAATGGGTGAACTCAACAAATTACCCATTCAATATGAAATACAATAGTTTTACACATGGTGAAATGACATTGGTTGGGAATGGAAGAGTCTCAACACAAAGGGCTTTTAGAGTTGGTGAAATTAGAGGAAAATCAAATGTAATCTTGACAAGTCATCAAGTTAGCCCAAACATGTGAAAAAAATATTTTAACAATAAACTAAGACCATGAAAGGTCAAAAAGGAGACTTGATCAAGGTTTATGATAGTCACCACAATTGTGGGATTTTTAAATGTTACTTTTGAGGTGGTTTGGTCTATGCATAATCACAAAGGTCTTTTCGAATAACAATAGAAAAATTTGTTCATTTCAATAGAGAGGAGAATGAAAAGATCAACTATAACAAACTCAAGAGTTTTCACGATAGTTAGTCGTTGTTTCAAAAATATAATAACAAAGTAAATGTGGGATTGGGACAAAAGCATACTTGGGTGGGACCATTAGGAATGCGAAAACTTCAATGTGTTGGACTCATAAAACTTTACTAAAAACATGAAGGGCACACTTATGAAAAGATTTTTGCTCTAAAACTTCATAAGTACATTCCCCAAATCTTGTAATATTTGAAAGTTTAATGAGATCAACAAAATTTGAATTTTGATGACAATGAATACAAAAAATGTTCCATGAATGTCATCCAAGGGGTTCCTTTGGAATGTGTTGTTTTAGGTTTTTTTCCTCCATTAATTTTTAATAGTACCTCAAATGTCATTTTATTTTTGCTAATAGATTGGGAAATTACTATTAGTTGCCAATTTTCAAAGGTCAAGAACATGGAGTCCTGAATGGCCATTGATGTTAGGAACACAAAGTAAATAGTAGTTATTCACATTTCTTATTGTCTACATGATGAATTGTAGTCATTCTTATGGCATGTACCCAATAAAAGAATATATTTATATATCACGTGTATGTGTAAGGACATTTAAATATAAAAGGTTGTGAATGGGGTTTTGAATCAATTTTCTTTTAATGCCAATGCATAGTATAAATCTTTAAATATTTATGTGCATAGGTGGGGAAGACATAGCTCACATGGTGCAAACCAATTAATTAATTAAAAAATGTTCATTTGGGTTGAACTTTGTTTTAATTTTGGCAAGGTGGTTCCTACTAATACCACCCAAGGATGTTTTCACCTATTGTTAGAACAATGAATCAATATAATAAATAAATAATAGACTTTATGTGCATTATGTTTAAGGATTCTTCAACTAGGGACTTACTTTGGACTCAAATAGATGGGTTAGTTAACTATTTCAAGTTAGACCTAAATAAAAGTTAATTAAGTTGACCTCACTTGTGACATTTAACACTATAATTTGAAGAAACATATGTCACATAATATACAGTTTCATCCATGGAAAAAATTAATGTTTTAATAGATTAGTAGGTGACATAACATCATTATCCTAAAATTAATGAATGATAATATCAATTAAATTTAGCTTTAAATGAAAATGATGGATGAATCATGATGAATCATCCATTTTTCCTTCAAGTATTTAAGGGGTAGTGGAAGGAGCTTTGGGTTCATTCTCCATTTCCATATTTTCATGTTTTTAATCCATCATTAAGTTGTGATAGGTTTTTTATGCATACTAAATTTATGATATTATAATAAACCCATGTGTTGTTTGATTGTGAAAGAATTCACAAAAGAAAATTTACATGTGTATTTCATGATTGATCCCCATAATGCAAGATCTTTGAGCACGTGCAACATGAATTCCCAATAGATTTACATGATCTTAGCCCAAAACATGTAGGTTTCACCCTTTGTATTGTATTCAATCTACCTTGCGTTAAAAATGATGTACCCAAATTGGAACTAAACATCGTGGGTTTACATGGACCTTTAAATGCACCTTAAAATTGGACCCAACATGCTTTAAATGTTTTTTTAAAAATTCAAGTCATATGTTTAAATAGGGGTAAGTTGGGGTCCTATGTTTAGGGTTTACCATTGATTTAATAGGTTTTAAGTAAATGAATTTTCATTATTCTTAGCATCACAATGAAGGTTCAAGCCTTTTTTTTCTTACAATACATTATTAGATTTGGGGGGGGGTTGCACAAAAATGTCCTTCCTTCACTATCAAGGTCCATAATTTAAGGTCAATGGTTTTTATCTTTATTTGTAATCTATTTATCTCTTTATCTTGATCTCATATTTATATGTGTGTGTCCATGGGCAACACATGCATTTTAAGCACCTACAACAAATGGTATAGTGGACAATCTCTCTTGTGGTCCTTCTAGTGCATAATGGTTTTGATTTGTCATGCATGATTTAAATCTTAAAAACATATGCACTAGAACCTTGGAAAATTAATGATTTCCATTTTAAGTGCCCAAATTAGAACTACTTGCTAGACAACTTTAATTCTAGATGTTTGCATTTGTCTTTTCCTCTTTTATAATCCTTAATTTCATGGTCTACCATATGATTTTTCAACATCTATATTTGCCTTAACAAAATGAAGCTCCCACTTTGTTCTTTACACAAATGATAAAAAAATTATAGTGTTTATCCAATCACTTTCAAGAGTTCTCTTTGAAGTTCTTGTCATAGGATTCAACATAGTTTGTTCTTGAAAGCTAATTTTAATGTTTTTTGAAAACCCTTTGAAACCTAAAACTAACCTTGAACCTAGCCTCAAAATTGTCCCAAATAAAGGTCTAAAGTTTGTCCCACCTTCAATTCAAAACTAATAAGTCTCATAAAGCCTAAAACCATTAACTTAGGGATTAACATTTTAAAAATGAAACCCAAGGTCTTAAAATTGACAAGTTTTAATTTTTGAAAACATTTCCCATAGCTAGTTCATAAGAGGGTTCAAAAATTAATATTTGAGCTCAATGGCTCTTTTAAAAACCAAGCATTAGCCAACTTTCATCCAAACCCATCCTCAGCTAATTAGATTTTTACAATCAACCAAAATAGTTAACAATGTTATGTTAACACTAAGAAAAATGCATTTTTTTGGATTGCAACATGAGGAACATTCTCAACAAATGAACTCTTAACAATTTTTCATAAATGACAACTAATTAACGTGTTGTGCATAAACACTAATTTTTTTGAGGAAAAAGTATAATGGAACATTTTTTTTGTTTGTTTGTGCAAGGGTTCATGTTTTCCAATTGTAAAAAAATTACTATTTTTGTCTTTGATGTTTTGCTTCAAATATAACTCACACTAAAATTAAATGAAGGTTCCATGATTTGGAAACAAATCCATTAAAAAAAAATGTATTACAAATCATAAATTTTTGGGGTAATGTTTGTGTGTGCATGTATGTTGTTATGAATAACATTTCATTTTTACAATTTTTTTGATTTTGCAAAAGTGGCAAATTTATGCTGAAAAAACATATGTTACACTGAAAATCAAAATTTTCCAATTTTTTCTCAAAAAATTTCAAAAAATACCATAAATGTGCTACCAAAACAAATCATTAGTTACCATTGTTGGTCTAGTATTGATTGTCAAACATACCAATTGAATTTGGGTAGTGGGTACACTGTAACCTACATATCATGAATCAAAAATTCATATTTAAAAAAATAAAATCCATATTAGACTTGTCCATATATCAATGTTCATTTTTTTTCTAACATGGTATTTGGATGAATTCACATCTTGATATAAACAATTCAAGGAGGTATCAAATATTGAGTATCAATAAATAAGTAACATCATTTTAAAAATTTACCTATTTTGACAAAACAGTTGTTTGTGCTTGAATTGCACATTTAGCTAATTATATGGATAAAAATGGGTGGGTATTCATGAATACTTGGGGTTTAATTGTCCAAATAGAAGGTGAAAACAAAAAATGAAATTTGATACTAGATGTAATTTTTCATTATCTTTAGTTGATATTAATTTATGCCATGCATTAGAAATTCAAAATTTGCAAATTTGAAAGGTGTGAATTAGGCTTAAGCTTTCCCTTCATTCACCTTAAGACAAAAACATTGAACCCATATGATATAAACCATACATGAATTAAAGCTAAAATGAGCCATTCAAGGGCAAAGGGCAAGGATTGGTGGGAGTCCAAGTGGCCTTGAAATTGCCAAAAAGTGAAAATGAAATGACACAAACTTGGGTGAAATAAATACCACATCTTTGAAATGAATTTCATTTATTAAATAACCAAAAAATAATATAATTAATAATTTGCACTTCATATGTGGCTTAAATGTTATTATAGATGATGGCCATTTTTTTTACATTGTTTTGTGGATGATCAACGAACAAACTATTGTGTTGTTCTACATACATATACATCTTTGCATGACCCCCGATGTACTAATGGAAATGTGGCAACACAAGATTTTTTTCATTTGGGTCCATTTGTAATATAATTATGATATTCTTAAAATTGCATTAATACCTAGTTCAAACCTGTTCAACAAGTTTGTGGTAAAATTTTCATGCATTGAACCATATTGGTAGAAATGACTATTTGTATCTGATTTGATACCCAACCTTTCATGAAATGAAAAAGAAATTATCGAAGATTTTTTAATTAATAAACCAATTTTTTTTTTAATTTTTAAAAATTAAAAAAATATATAGTCGTGCTAATAGGAGCCACTACCACCCACCTAGGCGATTATTTTAAGGAATATTCTTGAAATATTTTCAAAAAATTCTTTTTTAAAAAATCTATTAAATTTTTTCTATACTATCTTGTTAAGATTTTTGTTAAAAATTTGCAAAAAAAAATGTCATTTTCAAAATTTTCCAAGTCCATTTACAAGTCCTTTCATTACTTTAAAAAAGTGGTTACATGGATATTACACTACTTTTGAAAGTCCAAATGTCAATGGAATAATTTCATATTTTGAAAATTTGTAAAGTAAGATATTAGATTTGATAATGTGTAAAAGTTTTAACTTATTTTCAAGTTGAACTTTTTCAATAAAAATTTGGTGGAAAAAACACAAAATTAAACAGTGGTTATGACTACTTTTGATTCCTATTAGCATGACTGCACCCATATATATATTGGAGATGCTCTTGTGAAGCTTGTTAATATATATATATTGGCAAGAATAGATAAATATAGTAGAGCAGAAAAATAAAATTAAACCATGTTTTAACACATTTTCCACAAGTTCATTATAACAAGCTACTTCTAAATTTGTGTTGCAAAATTAGATGCTCCAAATGAAAACAAAATCGGTTGTTGAAAAAGAATTTTAATCACATGTTGTAAACAAAAATAATGACATGGAAATAGTTGATAAAGCTTTGTGATCAAAAGCAAAACAAACAATTTCTTCACAACAAAAGTGTGGATGAACTTGGAATAAAACATTATTGACAATGAATACCTCTTACAAAAAGAAAGGAAAAAATCTTTCATTTTTAGGACCTCATTGGAATTAACATCCCATTTGTTGGCACTTCACTTCATGGGCAACATTGCTAAACTAGATGTTGTGTTTTTACAAACTCCATAAATTGCCTCCTCAACAAGAAAAGGGGGGTGGGGATGCCTTATATATATAAAAATAGGTGTTTTTTTTTTAAAGTGACTAAACCGTGTAACCCTCCCAAATTTTAAAAAAAACATTTACTTTACCTTTGATACCATTGGAAAGCTCTTGAGGAGACAATGCATGTTTGTCATTAAATTGCAATTTTGGGATCAATAGAACAAACATCAAAATGATTTTTGTCACAAAAAAAATTTTATTTTACTGTAATGGAATTTAACAATTTGCCATTAGAACTCAAAATTAAGCCCACTTTGATTAAAATAGTATTGGGATGGGTGACTTTATAAGAAGTTTAATATGTTTGGGCCAAAAATGGAAAGACCCATTAATGTTGTTTGTATTGCATCAAGTCATGTTAAGGCATGACAAATTAATTTAATTGTGTTAAGAATTGATACAAGTACATAATTGATACTTGGTGGTCTCCACTCATTTTAGCTTTAATTCATGTATGGTTTATATCATGCTTGTCATACTAGGCCTTAGTCTATGTGCCATACCAACATCACCACCAATGTTGCACCAAAATATAAATTCTAACAATATAATATTAGTCTAATATCTATAGGATAACTTGGAAAAAAGAACAATAATCAAGTTTTAAATGTTTTCAAAAACTTCAAAATAAGTTTAAACTAAAATCAACAATATACCTCCTTTAAGTGTTTGCATGTTATTAATTGGTTCCATTTAAAATATATATACCATCTTATTGATTTGGGTTTTGATTTTTGACCTTTTATAAGTGTACACATATTTGGGTGGGATAAGGGAAGTAACCAAATCCAAAGTTGGCCAATTTTAGAGCCAATAAACCCATTGTCCATAGTGTCACAAATTAATAAAAGTTGAATTAAATGAAACAAAATATGCACTTTAGTTGAAAGAAAACACTTTGAAATAATTCATCATTAACAACTCCCATTTGAGTAGTTTATGATTAGATGAACCTTAGGACCATTACTTGGCAAATCAATATTACTACCAAATGTGTTTTTTCATTATTATGACACATTATTGTTGACAATTTTTTTTTTAAATGGCCACTATTGAAGCTTGGCAACATAATATCCCATAAATAAAATGTTGAATCTTGCAATCCAATGATTTGAAAAATGATGAATTTTCTCTCAAAAAAAAGGAAGTGCCATGATATCCCTATTTGAGTTTTTTGTTGCCACATTATTTTAAAAACTCAAAAGAAAATCACTAATTAGTATGGGTGCACATTATAAAAGGTAATTAACAATTTCTTGCCACAATTTTGAAATGGTTATAAACAATCCACTTTGGTGGTAACAAAGGTTGACAAAATGTAATTATTGGGAAAATGCAAATATGTTGAAGGTGTTGCTTTATACACTAATTAAATTTAGTTTGGTTTTGAAGACTCATTACATATAGTAAAGGAAGAATGAAGCTTCCCCTAAATCCGGACGGACAGTAGCTAAATATAGCGAGGGCGTCGTGAAGCTTCCCCTTAATCCGAACGGATAGTAGCTAAATATAGCAAGGGCGTTGTGAAGCTTCCCCTTAATCCGAACGGATAGTAGCTAAATATAGCGAGGGCGTTGTGAAGCTTCCCCTTAATCCGAACGGACAATAGCTAAATATAGCAAGACTTGCACATGCTAGCAGTTTAGCTTCTTAGGGAGGGAGGAAAAGGTGTAGCAAAAGAGCAAGCGCGCTCTTGAAAGGAATGGAGCAGTAGTTGTATGGTAGTAAAGGTGAAGCGCCCGGGCTTATAATAATTGCAGCCCCAACCACCCAGGCCCTGTGTTTCTCCGGGCGTCAGGACGAGGACGGTAGGTAGTAATTAACTAGTTGGTAAGAGAGTGGTAGGTGCAGGACAACCTTGACATTGAACGGCTATGTAGTTCGGTTTGTATCCGTATTTCAGATTTGCGTATTTACGGAATGTGCGTTGGTGTTATGTTTTTATTTTCCCATTAACCTTTGGTATGCTCTTTTCACGCTGCGATTCTAAGGGCGAAGATCGTCTGGAGACAGGATGGTATGCGCAGGAAGGAAAGAAAGCGAGAAAGAGAGAGAAAGTGCAAGAGGTAGAGGGAAGGAAGAAGAACGAAAGACAAGTGCAGAAGCAATTGGTGGTGTTTCTGTAGTAGCAGCAACAACGTTTTCTCAATGTGCATTTCATCTATTTTCCTGGAATTCTATTTCCTAGATTTACACTTACTAACCTTCATTTTAGCCTTTATTTGTCAAGGATTTCAATTCTCTTGGGTCATGGCTTCTTTTCTTTCATTTCATCCACCCTCTTTCCAAGTTTTCAAAGAGGTTTTGGAAATGTAGTTTGTAATTATAATTTTGTCATATGTACCGTCAAATGCACACAAACCTGTGCATTAGGCACGGGGTTCAAACTAGTATTCATAAAAATATAATGTAATACCTACGTTGGTTTGGCAACAATGTGCATAATAATAATTTGTCTCATTAATGTTCAATAATAAAAATATTATTATTTTACAATTTGACATTATATTAAATAATGAAGCTAGTGTGCTTGAAAGCTTATTGATTATTTTTGCATGGAAGGCACCTATTTTCATAAAACTAGTTCAATTCCAAGAAAAACTTTGTGCTTAATTAGCTAAAGTATTATCATATATACCAACATCGCACACACATATTGATACAACACTACCATTGGTTTTTACCATATGTGTTTAATTACCACATTTATGCTGTAGGGGTCACTTTTTGTAATTTCAAAGTACAGCATACATTTGAAGGGTATTTTTTCTACCTAATTTTAAATGAGATGGTGTTAATATATATCTTTATATATTTATAAAAATAAGAATTTTGACAATTGATAAATATCTAAACTTAATTGCAATGAGAAAAAAATATTAGTATTCTCAAATGCCTTGTTTATTATATAAATGTTTTAGAGGTTTTTTCTAGGGGGCTAATTTATTTTTGAAATTTGTTTATAAAGTTTACCTCCTTGAAATAATAATACATACCTTATTTTGAATTGATGCCCTTTTGTAAAAATGTAAATGAAGTTCCCATGCATTTATGAAATGATATGATTTAAGAATTCATATTTTTTTAGTATTATTTGTGTACATGTTTTATTTGTGTGTATTGATTGCTGATAGGCCATTATCAGAAATGGAACGTGATAATTGGTGGTTATCAATTTTTTTCAAATATATATATGCAATTTTAAGAAAAAAAATGATTTCTAATATATAATTGTGGTTCTCAAAAATTTGAAACTCATTCTAATATGTAACCAATTTTTTTCAAAAGATCTAAGAACCAATCAAATGACCTTCTTTTAAATTGTCAATGATTTCATGAAAACCATTAATTCTTTGAAACTTTTGGGAAAAAATGGAATCACGGGTTCTTTGATTTCTGATTTTATATTAAAAAGAACCAAATGGGAAGTTATCAATAAATCATATAACTAGCCAACACTAGTCTTGACCCTTGTTAATTCATTTATTATATTTTGGTGTTGATGAATGGTGATGAGCAACAATAAACAATCCTATCCTAGGATAATTACATGTTACATGAAAGTAATTTTCCAAGTTCCCAATTCAAATAATTAATTAATTTTGTGAAATATATATTTTAGTAGATTCACTCTTAATGTGTTTCAATTAATGTTCCCAAGGATTCAACAATGTTCTCAAAATAGCCTTGGCCCATTGGTATGTATCTATATAAATAAACTTCAAACCTTGTCCATGAGTTTAAAATATACAAAGAATCTCAAAGTTGTTTACCTAGATTGCAGAAAATTTCAATCTTTCTAATGACCCTTGTAAACCAAATTGAAGTTGCCAAAATCGTTTCCAATTCATTTGTCCCATAATTCACAAGTTTTTCAATATGAACCTTATTTAGTTATTTCCTTAAATATTACCAAAATTTCCTTCATTACATGTTGTTATGTGTGTTACAAATAGAAATTATTTTGTGAACAAAAAACATTTAATTGAAAGATGAAAAACATTAATCATGAATGTGCACGTTCAACACTTAACCATCTTTTTTCAACAATTCTAAATGTTTCAATTAATAATTCCAATTCAAAATAAACAAAAACAATTCAATAAATTCAATCAATATTGGACTAAAAAATGTGGATTAGGCATGGAATTGTTGCCTAAGGTATATTTTTCCTTTTGGGGTTTGTTATGGGTTCAAGATTTTCTTAATATATTTGTTAATTATTGAGGAAATTATAGTTAAACCAAGATGGATATATGACCTAAACATCTTAAGTAAGGAAAAATGGTGGAGAAGATGACCACTCATTGAGACTTTAAGTGTTTTTCAACACTACAAAACCCACCTTTATGCATTTTTTTCAATTTCTAGACACATAATATTAAATGTTTCATTATAATCTCACATTACAAATTTTCGGGCATCATTTTTATGTGATACCCAGATCACTAAGTGGCCCACCAACTTTTATGCTCTTGAGTGTGAATTGGGTGCATTTTTTATTTTTCAAAAAAATTGATAGTTGAGTGGGATCAAAAGCCCTATTAATGAGGTCTAGTTCTTAAAGTAGGTTGAAGCTCCAAGATATTTCTTACTATGATTTCAACCTAACCTTTAAAGCCTTGCAATCTTTTCCTACTATGAATAGTAGTGTTTGGCCAAGGGTTGGTATGCCTTGATGCCATCATTAGACATTTTGACCTTATTCTTAGTAGAACCTTTGAATACATATGAATAAATCACACTTGGACAACCTTGGAAAAAACCCTTTCTAAAAACTAAAACCAACAATTCCAAAAAGAAGTGAAAACTACTCAACACTAATATTAACATATACATATTTTTGTGTTGTCCATCCCTATTGTTAATATTTTGTCATTCATGCATGAACAAGAAATTAAGCCATGTTCAAAAATTTCCTATTCTCTAATGTCAATGTTAATTTTAGATAACCTTGGTGAGTTGCCATCTTGAGAACAAGTGTAACAATTCAAACTTGGGTTTGGTGGTTTTTGTGTAATTGAAAGTAATTGCTCTTCACAAAGTTTTGCATATGTTGTAGCCTTTGCATTTGCTTCATCTTTCCTTGCTTTCTCCTCTGCCAAAATAATTCCTTCAATGTTGGGGAGATCATCAATCCAAAAGTCCAAAGTTGTGTCTTCCCATTGAGGTTTGATTTCCCTAATATTCTTCAATTCTTCTTGTCTAACTCTGTAACCCAAGTAAAATTTTTTATTATTATCAAATTCAATTCAATTAGATTGAAAATTTTTGTGCACATATATATAATTGGTCCATGATTTCAAATCCATTTTTGCCAAAAAAATAATATTGTAGGTGACATTTGCATAGAACTTGATTTGATATAAATGTTCCTAGATTTTAGCACCAACTTTGGGAAAGTTCTTGTATTTTCAAATAGTGATATTGTGGACACTATTGTTTATTAAATGCTTCAATAGTTTTTATGCATGAGCATGTTTTGAAGCCTTTTAAAGGCACTTGGCCTATAATAAAGTTTTGCCAAAGCCCATTTGCAAGTCTTTTAATTGAAATATTTCCTTAAGGAAAATTTGACATGGTCAATCACATATTATGGAGGTTCAATATGAATAACATACTTCAACTTGCATGGTATTATTTCCTTTGGTGGAGAGGGTGGTTGTTTGGGAAGCTTATGCAATTTTCTTAGGTGATCAATTTCACCTTTGAACCTCTTATAATACTTTTGAGTATTCAATTTGTCAGCTTTTAACCTACATGCATGTATTTAAAGAAATAATAAAATAGTCACACATCAATTACTTGTGGAATTAATCATGGATGTTTTTATAAAAATAATACAAAAATGTTAAAAAGAATGGTATAAATTTGGAATATTAAAAAAATTAGTCATAGTTCAAAAAAATTGGCCATGATGCAAAAACTTTGTCATGTGGAATGTTTGTTTTGGGGGCGAAAATTCATAAACCATCAAGACATAATAAAATGACAATTTTATGCCTTTCTACTTTGGTTTAAGTGAAAATTTTAATAATTATTTATAGATATATATAGTATTAGCATGAATGAAAATATTTACATTTCTATGACTTGTAATTCTTCTATTTCGAGGTCATCTGGGACACTTTTTATGTTCCAAGGTATATTAGGTGGCACCCAATATTCAGGTCGAACCCAAATTGTGCTAGCTCGACGTGTCTACATAAATAATATTAAAACATCACATGAACCAAATTTAAATGCAATAACATTGTGCAAAATTATGAAAATTTTTCATCAAAACACATAATGAAAATATGATTTATAAACAAAACATATATAACATCAATTCATTTTTTTGTATTATGCAATGTGAGTTTTTTTGTGTTCATACCACTAATTGAATTATAAGCATACTTATCATGAGTTGATTATAAAAGAGACATTAGAACATATATAATAGTGTGTTAGTTTACTATGCAAGTATTAATATGACAAGCTTCTCTTTTGAGAAGCAACAAAGGTTTTGATGAGGTTTTTCAAAATATGTAATCATTACTCGAGGGACTGGTGGGTGATAGCAAATTGGATGGATGAGCTTGGGAAGCTTGGGAAGCCAATAACATTGTAACCTCCTAAGCTCGGGCTTCATATGTAAATGAACAAGTGTGCATGTGTTGTGTAATAAAAAATGACCATCCTCTCTATTGTAAAATGGTCGAGGTGGAATCAATCTCACACCACAATGATCCCATCTTCTTGGTGGTTTAAACCCAAATACATTTGGATCTTTGATGTTGGACCATATCCAATCATGTGCTTCCTTAGCCTACAAAATTATTTACAAATCTTGACAAGATATAAAGGTAAAATATGTTAGATTGATGCAAATGAGGTGCAAGTCTTAAGTTATTGGGCAATTTCAATTATTGTGCAATGATAAGCTTAAAAAAATTCAATTCTTTACAATGGCAAATTTGAAAACACTTTGATACAATTGACCACAATAGCTATACGTGAAGGTAAGTGCAAAGTATTGGTATAATTGATGATCTAATAATTAATGTATTCACAAATTTTTTAAATATCATATTTCAATAGGTTAATTAAATTCATGTGAAATGCATTATAATGATTACATTTTAAGATTTAGAAATGAATAAAATTACTTGAGGATTCCTCTCAAATTGGCCATCACTCATGACACGATCATCCCAAGTGTAATCCATTTGCCCCACCCTTCCAACACCTGCATTCCTTGGTGCAATACGTTTTCGAAATAATCGTTGTGGTGCTCCATCATTCCACATAGGAGGTTGTGAATGATCTAGATAACCCGGATATTCCCCAAGTCTATGTGAATATTTCCCATAAATTGGAGGATTTGGAAGTAGTTCTAACATGCTTTGTGGATTTTGCACTTTTGGACTAATGAGCACATTTGTTGAAAAATGTTGTTTTGGACTTGAGATTTTGCTTCTTGTAGCTTGTGATGTGCAAGCACTTGTTGAACAATTTGATTGTTGATTAGAAACTTGTGGACTAGCCATTTTCATTAATTCAATTTCAATGTCTTTCACTTAAGCATCCGTATGCCACACCCTTTTCATGAAAAAACAATGCTAAGAAAATCATACAAAAATGTTAAATGCTTCTTTTACTTCACACATACACTTGATTTAGAAAGAATAATAATAATCGAAACGTTTATTCGACTTCACACATACATTTTGACTAAAAGAATGTGATAACAATTGAAATGCTTCTTCTACTTCACACATACATCTTGACTTAAAGAGAGTAATAACAATTGAAGCCCATGAACACAAACAAAATTGAAATCATACATTTGACAATGCTTGATCCAAGTGAAACAAAAGTAAGTGAATATCATTCCCATGCAAAAAAGCACAAAAAAACATGCCCAAATTGAATCTAAAAAATTCAAACTTTCAAGGTTATTCAAAAGCAATTTGTCTTGCCTTTTACATTTTAAGCTAGAAAATCTTTCTAACATGCAAAAATGTTAAAAATTTGCTAAACAATAGCAACATAAATTCATCAATCACTCTTTTCCACTTGCCAAGACAATCTACCCTCAAGTGGAGATATGGTGTACCCAAAAAAAACATCACCAAATCATTATCTAGTACTCTTACAAGCGAAAGAAAATTTCACTAAAATCATGGGTATCTAGTACACTCATTGAAACTCAATAAAAAAAATTTCACCAAATAATGGGTATAAAAGCTTCTTGCAAAAAAAATATTTTTCACCAAAAAAAATTAAAAAATCACAAGTACCAATGTGATAATAATACTCTTCATATTGAAAAACAAAAGAAAAACGAAGAAGAGTTGGTGAAAACAAGACATTAAAAAATATATATCATTTAACTTAATAATAAAAACACACACAAAACCTCCCAAATTTTTTAATAAAAAAACCAAAAAAAAAAAAAAGATCTAAAAAGACAATATACAATAATAATTATAATTGTTACACATTTACAACTCATTTGCATAGCAATTTTTTTTAATAGATTTTTTAATTGAATTAATCTATTTTAAAATAATAATAATAATAATAATATCCTAGTGAGCTTGTTTGAATGGTCGGTTCAGTCCCCAAAACGTAACGTTTCACTCGAAAGTTTGTGTCCTTAAATGCTCGCGAGAGAGAGAAAAAGGAGTTCCTTTTGTAACTGCCATGGAGTTCTAGGGTTACAGTAGCAAGCAAGGATCCATTTCCCACCGAGAAGCTCAAAGGATTGAAACATAGACCCCCGGCGATGGCCCCTAATTTCGATGCCTTGCGAGCTTTTGAGGAATATATTTTGCTGCACTGGCTGCATAACAAGAAAGAAAGAAAGAAAGAAAGTAAGGACTTCTTTGTGTAGAACAGCAATGAAGAAAGGACTTGATGTTTTGGAGGAGTGATCGAGGATCTGAAACTGTTGCGGTGGTTTTTGTTGTTGTTGTTGCAGCAACGACTCCAAGTTGTAGTATCTGCGGATTTAAGGAAGTATTTTTGAAGTAGTATTCTCTACCTGTTGTATCAGGTCCTGTTGCAAATTATAGCATAGGATTTCAAGAAGTATCTCGCATTTTTAAAGTATTTTGCATCTGCAAACTGTAACTTGCATCAGATCCTGCAAGCTGTCTATAGTAGAGGATTTAAGGAAGTATTTTGCACCTCCAACTACTGCATCTGAACAACTGGATTTCAGGAAGTATCTCGCATCTCCAAAGTATTTTGCATCTGCAATTGTTGCATCAGATCCTGCAAGCTGTATATAGCACAGGCTTTAAGGAAGGATTTTGCATCTGCAAACTGTAACTTGCATCAGATCCTGCAAGCTGTCTATAGTAGAGGATTTAAGGAAGTATTTTGCATCTGCAACTAGTACTGCATCTGAACAACTGGATTTCAGGAAGTATCTCGCATCTCCAAAGTGTTTTGCATCTGCAATTGTTGCATCAGATCCTGCAAGCTGTCTATAGCAGCGGATTTAAGGAAGTATTTTGCATCTCCTGCAACTGTGTTTTGCATCAGATGATCCTACAAGTTGTAGCTGCCAGGGGCTGAAATTTTATGAAAGCATAATTTTGCATCTCCTGTAACTGTTGATCATACTAAAAAGGCTTGGAAATATGGAATCCGATCGTGCCTCAAAAAGTGGAAAATTTGTGTCAGGAGACATGGCTGCAATGACGCTTTAAATTCCGCTGCTGCTTGTGCTGTTTTCGAGAGTTTGTGCCGTCATCGTCGTGTCGTCGTCATAAATTCGCCTCAAGGAAGCTGTAGCGTCGCCTAGAATCAAAATCGACAGCAATCAGGATTTCCTAGATCATGCATGCATGCAGCCATCTGTCTCTCGGACTACGTTACACAAAAGCATAAGTTTCGTCGACTCGTGGCGGTTCCTCAAAGTCTTTGCTAATCTCGAGTCTCATCGCCGCACACCAAGCATCTAACAGAATTCGGAAGCAGCAGCAGCAAAAGAAGAAGAGCATGCAAAGAGGAACAAGAGTACCCAATCGAGCTGCACATGATATAAGAAGAGAGCGCGCTAGCTAGCTGCTCGCATGCAGAAGAGTAAATACGGAATTCTTTCAGATACTTGTTACAAGTACTGTGTGAAACTGTACAGCACCTTGTGTTTTTGTTGCTAATTCGGGACTACAGCGAACAGCAGACTACTCGGATTCTCTTCAGGATTGGCACTGGACATCGTCGGAGTCGAAGAAGGATTCTAAAAGCTGCGAAATTTTCCTTCTGAGACAAAAGGGGTTTGTGTTTTGTCTGTCTGTGCGGTTTGAATCTCTGAGTTTTGTAGTAGTTTGGTTTCGTGTTGATCTCGCGGTGTCTCGAATTCCAAGAGTTTCGATTCCAAGATTCTGGTATATATCACAACGAGAGAATGCCTCGTGGACGACCAGCAAAAGGGGCCAAAAAAGGCCAACCTGTGAAAGCCGCAGCTGATGAAGTCGAAGCTGGTAGGTTTTCCTTCATTCTTCTCTTCGCTGCAGTTGTAGAAACTCCATGCTTCGGAGGGCTAGAAAGATTTGATGTTGATGACGTTGAGAAAGTTGCACATGTTGGTGAATCGTCTTCTCTTTGAACTAGCAGTACTCAAGCCTCCCAATTGCTCGAGCCTTGCAATTTGCTTCCGGCAACGACCCGTCTGCTTAGGGTATGGAGGGTTTATGCAGCAGCAATACCATATCCTATGTAATCTTTAAAAAATTATGAGCATCTTGTCATCTCCTGCAAACCCTAAACTCTAAACCCATTTGTCTTCCCATCTCTTAGCAGCTTGATCCCAGACCTGCAAAAGAAGTTCAGTTCAAGGTTTCTTAAACAGTATGGGTTTAGGGTTTAGGGCACAAAGTGATGATCAGTGAAGCTCCCTATCGTTTTACTCTTGAAGGTTGTGTTATTTTTGTGTCATGTTCAAGTTGAGTTGCTGAGTTTTTTGTGTCAGAAATGAGGAATTCTGAGAAGGTGAGATCAGAAAATGATGGAGATGATGATGCTCTTGATGTGATTATGCAAGGTTTGTATCTTCAACCTTTCACATGATTCAGGAATACATCTATGCTGTGCTTTATTTTGGTCCACAGTTCACATGATGGATTTCTTCTCTAGAATTCAACATTGACAGATTGTCTATTGCAGAGTCAAAAGATAGAGCAAGAAAGCGCAAGTCTGAAGAAGTTTCAGACACTAAGGAATCTGAGCAAAACATAGCCTCAGAGTTGAAGACAGAACAAAAGGAAGAACAGAAGGAGAAGGAGGAGTGGGAATTGGCAGAGAGATCCAAGCAAGAAGGACCTGAAGAGATTGAAGTTTCAGACACTAAGGAATCCCAGCAAAACGTAGAAGCAGAGCAGAAGACAGAACAAAAGGAAGAGCAGGAGGAACAGGACTTAGTGGAGAGTTCCAAGCAAGAAGAACCTGAGGAGATTAACAGTTTAGACACTGAGGAATCTGAGCAAAATGTAGCCTCAGAGCAGAACAAGGAACGAAAGGAAGAGCAAAAGGGGAAGCAGGAGCAGGACTTAGCAGAGAGGTCCAAGCAAGAAGAACCTGAAGATATTGAAGTTTCAGAAACTAAGGAATCCAAGCAAAACATAGCCTCAGAGCAAAAGATGGAACAAAAGGAGAAGGAGCAGGACTTAGTAGAGCAGTCCAAGCAAGAACCTGAAGAGAATGAAGCTTCAGAACACAAGGCAGAAGACAGAAAGGGTGATGGAAATGGTGAGTTGAAGCAAGGACCTAAACAAGTCCTCATAAATCGTGCACCAGTACTTACACTGTGGGTTGCAGTCGTTGCAGAGAGAGAGGGCTACACATTTGAGGAAGGATTATCATTTGGAAAATTCATATCAGGGCTTTTTGCTCGCACCAAGGGCAAGCGGATTGGCATCTTTGATGATGAAATGGAATCAGAGGTTCAAAAGGCAGCTGAGAAGGGTGGTTCCAAAAACCGGAAGAAAAGAAAGGTGGAGGAGGTGGAGAGGTTTGAGGTCTTTGGAATGAAGCTTCCTGGTAAAAGATTAGAGAATGGACTTCGTCCTGCAGTCCAGAATGGTAAACCGATTTATCCAAATGTGGTGAATGCATACCTCCATCGAGCATCGGGTGTGGATTTTGATCCTGTGAAAGGTAAGAAATGCTTTCATAGCACTTTGATTTCTTCAACAATCTTCATTGATTTCTGCAGCAATCTTCTGACCATGATGCCGCAAAAAAATGCATCAGTTGCAGATCATTGGTTAAGATTTCTGGTTGTATGATGTTATGACAGAGCTCAAATCAACTGCATTGCAAACCTCATGTGGACCCATATGCACTCAAGGAAATGTACTTTGCAGAAGTGAAACTTATAGAATCTATACAAGCATTATGAGCTAAGTTTATTGATCCTTTTTGCTTATGAACATGAGGTTTCTTTAATGTGCAGCTGCAATGGAAGAGCTAGCAAGAGCAATTCCTTCTGACAAGATTGGGAATGAGGCATACCATCTTTATGAGAAATTTAGGCCACAAGTGCAAGATGGACCAAAAGGATGGGGTGCTAAAGGTGTTTTGGACTTGAACCTTATCCGGCATTTAGCACAGGAATATACAAAGAGTTGAAAATCAGGAGAGCCCGTCTGTCACACTGCAAAAGCAAGACTCCTGAGACTGTAAAAATGTATAGTGTATTTTGACCAAAGGTTGTTTATAGCTGTATAGCAAGTGAAAAAGATGTCCCCATTTTTCAGTTTAAGCAAGGCATTTGCGGAACAGATGTGGAGAGTTGGGACATTTACATGTCTCTTCAGGCAGGCACAAGAACATGCACAAATCTGTTGACAGACACCCAGACAATGCCAGGCAATACTCTGAGATCTTGTCTGGGGCCTGCATGGGTCAGATTCAAATATGTTCTTCTCATGCCCAAAGTGGTTATCAGCTCCTAGTTATTCACTTGATGCAGACGATACAAAGCATCAATGAAATCAGAAGACAGAAGTTCAAGACTGAAAGGGTTGCTGCTTCTTGTTCTGAATGTAATTGCAATCAAAACAAAGTTATCAGCAAGCAAAGAATCCCTCCAGCTGAGTGATTATTGCATGCACAACAGTACATGAACTTTTGCAGGTAACAAAAACTTGAACCCAACTTTGCATTAGCAATCTGTTTGATTCTCTCTAGACCTGGGCGCACACAAAACCTGCACAACTATTTTTCAAAAAGGGAAATTCTTTTTCAGAAACGTGTTTAGGGTTTAGAGACCCCAATAAGCAGGAGCAGACATGATCACCAGGATATCATTCACTGACACGATAGAACTAAGCACAGCAGCAAGTACTTTTGGTGAACAGCCAGGTTTCACAATCTGCTTCACCTGCGCCACACATGCACCACATCAATGCATTCAGTTGTGGACATTTTCTGCCCGTTGCTGCACATTATGTTTACTGTACACTGGCACTAGTTTCATGCCAACAAGAAAAAGTCAAGAGAACTGTGCCAATTTTACCTTGTCAAGGTATGTGCACAGCTACTGGATCTTGCCAATGTAGTTGTTTCCTTCTGTGGATAGAATCTATCGGATTGAATTAAAGCCTTCTGTGATTGAATTGGATCCAGCACCTTCAAGCTGGATCGGACCTGGGTTTCTGTACAAATCCTCCATAAACCAGGTACTGGCATTCTGAGTTAGCAATATGTTCCACAAACGAAACACAATTAAGTTACATTCTATTATCCACCCAAAAGACCAATGGCAGCACCACAAAATCACCCACACATTAGTGACAACAAATCTGTTGCCAAAAACCAGCCTTCTTTGTCACATGAGTTCTGCATACTCCTGATGCAAATAGAAAATAACTAAAGGAAGTGTTTTGTTGATTGTAACAGCAGACCCAGAGAGCCAAGAAAAGGAATGTTTTCAACAAGACCTTCTGGCAGAGGGATCACACCATGATATTTGCCTCTAATCTACTGTTCCATCTTCCGGACCACAAGCTTGATGGCTGAATGGTGACTTAACAGATAGAAGCAAACACTGACTGAGAATATGCAGCCTCAGGTAATTTGCTGCATCCAGAAAAACTCCCACTAGGATTGCAGATCCTCCAGATAGAAGGCACTCATATGTTGCTCCTGTTGGGCTCAACTTGCATCCCTAATCTGCTGTATTACATCAAACAATGTCATCCTCGACATTTCAACTTCCTCACAAAGTATGAACTGGTACCAAAAACATCACATTGCCCTGCAAACAACCGATCTCAAGTACATGCACTTCTCTTGGCCACACAGTACAACAAAATTATGCATCTTGTGAGTGTAATCTAGTTACCATGTTGGGGTTACCGACTGAAAAGTTCATTCCAATGAAATGTGAGACACCTGCCTTCCCATAAAGCCTGCTGAAGTAGTACTCCAGAAGCAGAAGTGCTTTTCCAGGTGGCTGTGCCTCTTGGCATTTACCTTTTCTGCAGAGAAAGCATCAGTACACATGTTGCTAATAAGCTGTGAGTACACACCTACAATTCACATATCCACTTGTCAAGAACCATGCTTCCCACTTCCCATCATACCAAAACTATCCACAAAACCTGAACTACAATGATAACAACCCCCCATCAAGACCAATCAATGCTCTACCCTTCTGCATGGAAGGAGCATGTTCAAGACTGCCAAAACTGTAATCCAGACTTGTTCTAGATATACCTTGCAGGTGTTGCCAAACCTGACATCGGTCTCAACAAACTGTTTCTTCAACTCTCCAGCAAATTGTAATGGGTTTGCCAATCACCTGTAGGAGTAAGAAGTATACATGTTGAATTTCGGTCCAGTTGGGTCATTGCTAAAACAAGCTGATAACTTGATCAAAATACTGACAATTGTTTGCAGGTTTTGTTCCACTGCTTTCACTGACTTGAGACAGCATATAAAGTAGACCACCCAATACACAACAATGAAAAAGGCAAGAATCAAAGAGAAAAAGCACAAGCAAAGTACAAGCAAGTGGAAGAGCACCTTAGTTGCACATCCAGATGCAGCAAAAGTTTCCACCAACTGTGTAGCATTTGTGTATGTGCTGCAGCCTGGTTCAAACTCCAACCACAAGATCTAGTAGATCAATCTTTATACTGAGTTTCTGACCTTCTTTTTATGACAATGCCAACATGGGACATTCTGGAGGATTAAGTTGAGGCTAGATCTCTTCCTTGACAGAGATGGAAAATCTACAACACCACAATGTGTACATTGTGAATCATCAAAGTCACTTCATTATTTTCTCCCATTCCTATAAATTGCAGCTAATAATCACATGCACCTTGAAGATACTTCATGATACGTTTCACAACTTTTCAATGTTCATATCCTAGCTTTTGCATGAATTGACTTATAGTTGTTATTACAGTCACAATGTCAACCCCAATTATAATCATGGCATACACGATATAGATCCAGCAGTTGCCTTGTATGGTATTTTTCCCATTTTAACAATCTCCTTTTTTGAACCAAGAGTTTATTCTTTGTTGAATTGGACATTGACATCAAGAGGTGTCATAATAACTTTGATTCTTCCATTCCAAACCACTTGAGCGCTTTGGTGCCTATGTATTCAGCTTGACCAAGGTTGATCATCCTCTTCATTTGATCTTTGGTCACTTGGATGCCCAAACAAAAAGGAAGTTCTCCCAAACCTTTCATGTCAAACTTTTCAAAAAAAATTGTTTTGATCCTTTTGATTTTGTCAATATTTTTATTGAAAATCAATAATTCATCCATGTAGAATACTAAATAGACAACTTGTTCTCACTCCATCAAGACATATATGTTTGTATTAGATCGACATTGATTGAAGCCCTTTTGCTTTAGAAAACCATCAATCCTCTTGTTCTACATTTGAGATGATTACTTAAGCCCATATATGGCCTTTTGAAATTTGTAAACAAAATCTCTCTAATTAGGTTTTTTATACCTTTCTAATTGCACCATGTAAAAACATTCTTTCAATCCACAATGGAGAAAAGTTGATTTTACAACCATTTGATGGATTTCAAAATCCAACATAACTCCTATTCCTAACAACACTCATATTGATGAATATCTTGCAACTGGCACAAAAGTTTTATCATAATTGATTCCTTCAACTTGGGAGTATTTTTTCGCCACTAATTGCACTTTGTAGCAATCAATCTCACCATTTGTATTCCATTCCAGTTTGAAAACCCATTTATAACCAATAACCCTTTTTCCTTCAAGTAATTTCACAAGCTACCATGTTTTATTCTACAACAATGAATTGCATTATGTCTTTTTCTTTTCCCCACTACATTTTTTCTTTTTTTGGAGGGCTTCTATTAGGGTTCCAAGTTCATAAAAAATGGTGGCAACAAAAGCATAATGTTTGAACTTTATGGGTGCACCTTTTAATTGAGCTCACCTCTTCACAACTTGTTCATCTGCTAGTATGTTTGCAAACTCACTTGGAATAACTCCATTAGGTAGTTGGTATGTTGGTTCCAATAGGAAGCATGTTTACTTCCTATGACTTGATTCTTCAATTCCCACTTCATCGTCATTTTCCAACTAAATGTTTATAAACTCCTTTTTGATTTTTGGTCTTCCTATAATTTAATTTTTATTGAAGAATCTTTTGTCATAACTTCATTAAATACCAAATCTTGATTGATAATCAATTTCCTTGTAGATTCCTCTATGAATTTATAAGCCTTAGAATCCATCCAACAAAAACACATTTAATGTTGTTAAGTTCTAGTTTGGTTATTGAGCCATCAAGCTTTTGCACGTATGTTGTACACCCAAACACTTTTAAATGACTCACAAAAAGCCTTTTTTACCCCATGCATGTTTAGGTGTCATTCCAATCACAACCTTGTGACAATTTCTAACCTTGAGTTAAACCTATTATATTCATAGGTTTTACCCAAATTTTTGGACTCAAACCATTATGTTGCAACATGTTGCAAGCCACTTACACGATTTTTTGATTTACTAGTTTCATAATTCCATTTTGTTCATGAAGGGCTATAAGCATATAGACTTTTGATATTGGATCCCATGACCTTTCAAAAATATTTCAAGCTCCTTGGAAGAAAACTCTCCACCATTGTCATTCTTAAGGATTTTTAGCTCTTCCCAATTTGGGTTTCAACAAACATTTTGAATTCCAAAAACTTGGAAAAACATTCTCCCTTTCCTTTTAAGAAATAACAATTTTTTTCCCTAAAATAGTCATCAATGAAGGTCAAGAAGTACCATACTCCTCCAAGAAAAATGATTTTTGTTGGACCCCAAACATTCAAGTGAACTAATCCAATCTAGCTTCTATGCATGATCTTCCTTCTGTAGGAAATGGTTCCCTATGTTACTTCTTGAGCACAGGACCTTTGCAAAATTCCAATTTTATGGAAAATCCATCTATTGGTCTTTGTTTTACTAGTGACTTCAAATTGTCAACACCAAGATGGCCCAACAATTGATGCCATAAGTTTACATCATATACAACTTGCACTTGCAACTACATGCACTAGCTCTATTGCACTTGTAGCAACATGTGTTGGCTTTGTTGCACTTGCAAAATGTGCACTCACACCATTGCATTCGCACACTCTATTGCATGATATGTAATGCACTATAATTCATAAAGCTGATTTTTTCAAATCCCATGCACAACCACATATTTTTGACTATTTTTTAATTGACACACATCATTGTCAAACTCAACACTATACCCTTGAAATGTTGTTTTACTCACAAAAAATAGTTTTGTTTTAAAACTAGGAATGTACATGACATCATTACACGTGGTGAAAATTATGTTAGTTCTCACTATTAGTTCATTTTGATTTTCCCTTTCCAATGCCCTCTAGTGTTGAGTTATATCCCTTTTTTTTTTTACACAAGTAATAGCCATTCAAATTCAAAAAACTAGTCTCTTCTATGACATAGGTGCATGGAGGCACCAAATTTGACATACCAAGTTTCATCACCAAATACTAACAAGTTGTAATAACTATTTTTTTTACTTGGATGGTCAATAACATTGTTTCCATGCTCATTTTTCTATGCATTATCAACTTTCTTGATTTTTTTGTCTTTTTTTCTTTTTGAACATTATTTTGCCCAATGACCTTTCTTTTTGCAATATTTACAAATATTTTGAAATTTGTCTCTCACATTCTTTTTGAAGCTTTTACATTTTTTATTCTTATAAACTAAAGTTATGTCACCTTTATTGGAATCATCACCTCTCTCCCTCCTCGTGAGTTCTTTGTTAAATAATTTCATGGTAACAACTTCCTAGGTTAGTTTGGTAAACTCATAGAACTCTAATGATGTGACAAATAGGTGGTAATGATTAAGCAGACTCATGCAAAGCACCATCACCTTCACCTAAGGTGGCATTATAGCTCCAATGGCATCAAACTCTTCTACCATTGCACTCAACTTGTTGACATGTTCTGCCAGATAGTAAACTCTCTCTAAACTAATATCCTTGGGACCGGCCGGAAGATATTAGTTTATGGAGGATATTAATTTACACAAATTATATGGGGGGTAACAAAAATCATTCCGGAACTTGCTAGAGCAGCATGAAAGGTCATGGAGGTTAGTAGAAGGTCATGGATCATTGGGGAAGGTAACGGAACCTTGTGGAGCTTGGTGGAGGATCAAAGAAGCACGTAGAAGATCATATGACATGAGTGGTAGAAATCTTGGCAAAAAGTGAGGTTGTGGAAAGCTGCACTCTGGGTATTCTTAGAAGACCCTCCTTCGTTCTATAAAAGGGGCTGTGGGTAGTCAGCATGTCAATCTTGTCCAAACCCTTTCCCCAAAAGCAAGAGCAGAACAATGCTGCAGAAAGGAACTTTTCATACCACTATGACGGACAAGGTCTGTGTAGCTCTCTGCCGGTACAAAAGAGACAATCCTCAGCTTTCACAGAAAGACCTGATCAAATGGCTCGAAGACAACCACAGTATCAAAGTTAGCCAAACTACCATCTCTACCACACTGAAACGGTCGACTAAGATTCTCGCCAAGTCTGACAATGAGACCAACCTCAATGCCAAGCACCAGCGGACAGTCAAGTACCCGGAAATGGAGTCCACGCTGGTCAAGTGGTTTCGGGCAAACCAAGAGGGGGCAAATGTGAGTGGTGAGCTTGTCAAAGAGAGTGCTACGAAAGATTCTAGATCAACTCTATCTGGGGCATGAGCCCTTCAAATTTTCAAGTGGCTGGCTTGAGGCGTTCAAGTCCCGCCATGGCATTAGGTCCTACCGCCGCTTTGGCAAAAGTGGCTCTATCGACATGGCTGCTCTTGCCAACACCCTTCCAGCCATATGTGACGTCCTGGATCAGTATGCGTGGAAGGACATTTATAATATGGACGAAATTGGATTTTTCTATCGGATGTAGGTATTGTAAGTTCAGAATTGTCTATTGTAAATGTCTAAACATGATATAACTGATTGTGATTGTTTTTCGGGCCGATAACTCTCTTGCAAGCAAGCAGCTCGAAGGCCATAAGCAGAACAAGGAGTGGATCACTCTCACCATCTGTTGCAATGGAGATGGTAATGACAGGCTCTCGCTTTGGGTCATTGGAAAGTATAAGAACCCGCGCTATTTCAAGAACATAAACAAGAACACGTTTGGATGCCAGTACCGAAATAACTCCAATGCTTGGATGACGCAGGAAATTTTTCTAGAGTGGCTCAGGGGGTTTGACCTCCATGTTTCAGGGCGCAAGGTCCTCCTCATCATGGATAACTTTAGTGGCCACATTCCCCTTGATCAGCTTCCCAACCACATCCAGTTGAGAAATACCACAATCTTCTACCTGCCCCCAAACGCAACCTCGAAGATCCAGCCATGCGATGCTTGGATCATTCGTAGTTTCAAGGCGTACTACCGTCGTCGCTTCGACCGGCTTCTTTTGCAGCACTTGGAAAACAATGTCGCCAACCCTGAAAAGATCGACATCCTCTGTGCCATTCAGATGGTTGTTCGAGCCTGGACATAGGAAGTGAAACCGAAAACAATTTTCAATTTCTTCCGCCACTACAAGATCCGTTCAATAGAGGAGCTAGTCGTTGATGCTGATGAGGAGTGCCCATTGGATCCAGAAATCATCGAAAACCTCGAATCGCAAATCCGGCAGTTCCACTATCACAACCCAATGGACATTAGGAATCTGTTGAACTCCCCAGAAGAGCATGTCACTGCTTACACACCTGATGTGGACGACGTCATCGAGGATCAACTCCAGGAACGGTTAGGCATGTAGGTGGAAGTCAATGACGATGAGGCACATGACAGCCAGGAGCTCCCTGTAGTGAGTGCTGCTGAAGCCTATAGAATGGTTGAGATGCTGGAGAGGTTCTAGATGCAGCAAGACAACTTGAGTATTCCATTCGTTGCCGCCTCACAGAAGATGAAGGATAATGTGAGTATGATCATGACAAAGCAGTTGGTACAAAGGAATATTGATAGCTTCTTCCAGCGCATCTAGCTTTGTACTTTCGAAGGTGTTTCTTTTGATTTCATCGCTTTTTTGGTTCCATATGTATGATGTATTAGTTTATAAAATGTTATGGGACTAGAAAAAATTATTGAATATCAGTTTATGGAGAATTATTAGATTAAGTATGAGGCCCACCACGGGCCTGTGCTCGCATATTAGTTTAGAGAGAATATTAGTTTACACAATATTAGTTTAGAGAAAGTTTAATGTAGTTTCATTAGAGTTCATTTGGCATTTGGTTGTTAAAAAAAATGTGTGTCGAGAAAAGATGATTCATTAACCCCTCGTCAAAATGTCTATTAATAAAAACTTCCCACACGCCCTTGGCAATGGTCTTTTGGTGAACAATTAGCAATTAGATGTTTGATAGACTTTAAATAATGAGATTCAAAGCATAATTCTCCCACTTGGTGTATGAAGCTTAGGCATTCACATTTGTTTTAGTTAGCTTTTGTTCATTCCCACCAACTAGACTCCATAAATGCCTTGCTTTAAGCAGGGTTTCAATTTTGAATCTCCATAACATATAATCTCTTCTTTCAAACTTGTCTATAGCCCCATATTATGGGCCCATAGCCTTTGAATTATCAAAATCTAACATGATCTAATTCTTTCAACTAGAAAGCAAAATAAGGAATTGTTGACCTTGATTATTGACAAGTAAAATGAATACATGCAAAGATGCGAACTATGTATAATACCAAAAGACTATGAGGATCTTGCAAGTTCATGATCCAAATAGATATAGTAAGCAAACATTATCTGCAATTAGCTAGCATGTTAATAAGGAATACACTTGTTCATCATTTGCACACACAAAACAAAAAGTTGTAAAACATATATACATGAGGAGATGGCCCATGCATTAATAACCAAGTGAATGAGATTTTGTATCAATGGAGATTAGGTGGAAGAAGCATGTGAATCACCTTAACTATGTGTTTATTTAACAATTGTGCTTATTTAACTGTAGTGGATGCATTAACTAAGGAATTCAACTTACTCAACATCAACACACACAAAAACTTAAGAACAAATGATACATGAAAACTTAAGAACAAATAGAACTCAAGTTCGACCACACACCAAAGTAACTTATTTTGACATACATGTTGTATTGAATGAATAGATTTGAACATAATTGTGGTAGGTAACTGAAGCCAAAGAAAAAGAATGTGACTTGCCTCCCACAAGAATATTTATTGGCTTTACCTTTCAAGGTATTCAAGGTAGAGACGTTGCAATGCACTCGAAACAAATGGGCCATAGTTTTTTATTGCAATTTACATACACTCTAGAGTCATATGGAATCCACTATATGGAATCATTTCCAACATACTCAAAGGATACACTTGCACTTCACTTTGCTAACCACCATGTGTTACCAATTTAATATGTTGAATGTTTATCATTCTTATGGATGTCATTTGAACAACCACTATGCAACGAGCCCCTTGATCGTTTGGGCAATTTGGTAGCTAACTCTAGGTTGAACCATATTGGTGTATTTTGTGTAGTTGAAATCTTTTAAAATGCTATGAAAATTGTCATAAATTATTTTGGAAACATTTTGAAATAATATTATCAGGTTTTCATAATTTATTTTCGAAACATTCTAAAAGAATACTCAAATTACATTTTCATAAAATTATTTTGTAAACATTATTAAGGAATAGTCAAATTAGTTGTTAATAAATAACTCCAAGCAACATATCAAAATAATAACTAAATTAGGTTTTCATAAATGATTTTGGGAACATTTTATGAAGTAAAAAATCCACACTCTCTCCCCCCCCCCCCCGGGCGGTGACAGGAAAAGAAAATTAAAAAAAGAAATTGAAACTCAAGGGCTCTTCCCCCTTGTGCAAAGGAAAAGAAAAGAAGAAAAGTAAAAGAAACTCTTGCACCCTCGGTTAGGGTTTATTAGGGTTTGCGAAGCTCTTTGCTGCAATCCTCGGTTGCGAGACAGAGCTCTGCGAGCAAGCGAGACACAGAGAAAGAGACAGCGAGACACAGAGAGTTGCAAGTATTGTAGCAGCGATGGGGAGAGCGGAGGAGATGCCAAGCAGAGCGGTGAAGGCCGGGGACGGTCTTCGTCATTATTACATGTCGCATATCCACGACTCTTTGCTTCAACTGCGTGTCAAGACTCATAACCTCCATCGCCTTGAAGCACAGCGAAATGACCTGAATTCCAAAGGTCCTTCCTTCCACATATCCGTCTCTTCGTGGTCCTTTTCCTTCTTTAAAAATCTCTCCTTTTTTTTTCTCTTCTTTGAAATTCTGCAACAATCGGAGACCAAGATGTCTCTACCTCCTGATGCAAAAAGTAGTAACCCTAGGGGAAGCCCTAATTCAAGCTTTCGGGAAGGGGAAGAAGAAGAAGATTACATCGTCGGCGAGGCCTTCTCAGGAATAGGGGATATATCCTTCTTTGAGTGATTCCATTATTGGTGATGTATAATCATAAACAATTCCTCAGAGTCCTGAATTCTGTGTCCAAATTGGAGAGACATAGTTTGCAGCCATTTTTCAGCAGCAGGAGATTGTAGGTTTGATTCAAGGCTTATGGTTTGTCTTGGTTTTCATTCTGCATTCTCAGCTTGGATTAACCTGAAATGGTTGTTGACTATCAGTGAGAATGCTAAGGGAGGAGCTGCAGATGCTGCAAGAACCAGGTTCATATGTCGGGGAAGTCGTGAAGGTCATGGGCAAATCCAAAGTTCTTGTCAAGGTATGTTAGGTTCCTTTGCATCCTATTTATGTGATCTGAGCAGCAGCAAAAATATTATTCTGGGGAGACAAACACATATTGAGTATGTATTGTGATGGCAAAGTAAAGGTGGTAAGAGCAGGGATGGAAATGAAATGATTCTGATTCAAGGAGCCATAACGAATGGCAAACAATTGATAACATCATGATCTGAAGCTTTTTGTTCTGGCATTGATGTATCAGCTACAGTTAACATGCTGTTATGCTGGATGTAGGTTCATCCAGAGGGCAAATATGTGGTGGATCTAGACAAGAGTATTGACATCAATAAGATCACACCATCAACACGTGTTGCACTGCGCAACGACAGCTATGTCTTGCACTTAATCCTCCCAAGCAAGGTGGATCCACTCATCAATCTGATGAAGGTTGAAAAAGTTCCAGACTCAACATATGACATGATTGGAGGGCTTGACCAACAAATCAAAGAGATTAAAGAGGTGAGAGCAAATAGACAGACAAAGCATGCTTCTGTCACTGAGGTGATGATACATGACTGAGATGAGATATGACGTCCAGGGTGGGGGGGCACATATTGAGTTTTGCAGTTGTATTCTCACTGGATCTGGTTGTTGCTGATGAGGATGTTGGAATGCTGCAGGTCATAGAGCTGCCCATTAAACACCCTGAGCTTTTTGAGAGCTTGGGCATTGCCCAGCCAAAGGTATATGGAAATAAGCATTTCTTTCACAATTTGCAGCCATACTCAGTTTAGTACAATGTTTAATCAGTAGTTAAGGAACTCTTCTGCAATTCAACGGCAGGAACCCTTTAAATTTGTACTAGCCTTCTGTTTATCTTTATGTTGCCACATGCCTTTATCTGGTTTTGGAGTCTACTTTTAGTGTAGCATCATTATGTTCTCTTCTGCCTTCTATGCCTTTAGTCAGGGTGAAGTATTTGTGATGAGTTGCAAATAATAACTGACTGCATGTATTTCTCTTTACCAGGGTGTGTTGCTCTATGGTCCGCCTGGGACTGGAAAGACACTGCTTGCAAGAGCTGTGGCACACCACACAGACTGTACTTTCATTCGAGTATCTGGGTCAGAGCTTGTGCAAAAGTATATTGGAGAAGGTTCTCGCATGGTTCGTGAGTTATTTGTTATGGCTAGGTAAACAAAAATGCTACCAGTACTCTCTTTGTCCAGGCCTGAAGTTAGGAGGCATGTAAGAGTATATCTCCTAAAGTTCTTGTGTCAAGTGGTCTTAATTTCTTGTTGTCAGTGAGAGTCCACTGTTCTGCATATAGTGAACCACCAGGGTGGGGAACATCTTTAGACTTGGAAAGCTGTGGCAATGAATTTTTGGTGCTCTTATACTGCTGTATACATGAGCCAGTTGCCTTGATGATTTTTGGTGCTGCATTACTCCAAGAATATACACAAGGGGCTGATTGGGAAGAATTTGGATGTTAAAATTGCTTTTTAAAATCTGTAGAATGGTCTGTAACAAGCATTCACTGTTCACCGCAGGGAGCATGCCCCATCCATTATCTTCATGGATGAGATTGACAGCATTGGGTCAGCTCGTATGGAAGCTGGGAATGGAAATGGGGATAGTGAGGTTCAGCGCACTATGTTGGAACTCCTCAATCAACTTGATGGTTTTGAAGCCTCCAATAAGATTAAGGTCTGACATCTGGACCCTTTTACCTTGTCTTTGGAATCTGTTACATTTGCAGCTTACAAGGCTGTCACAGGCATAGTTTGTAAGTGTTTTGTGTTGGACTTGCAGGTATTGATGGCTACAAATCGCATCGATATCCTTGATCAGGCACTCCTTCGCCCAGGTCGTATTGATCGCAAAATTGAATTTCCCAATCCAACAGAAGAGGTATCCACTTTAGCCTCATAAAATGGTGCTTGTATCTGTCTGAAGACTCTGTGTCATTCTTTATATCCTAATGAATTTCTTCATGCAAAGAAAGAGGGTTTGCAAGTCTGACTTCTTTTACGTGCAGTCACGACTGGACATTTTGAAAATCCACTCTAGAAGGATGAATTTGATGCGAGGCATTGATCTCAAGAAAATTGCTGAGAAGATGGGTGGTGCCTCAGGTGCTGAGCTGAAGGTATGTCTTTCCTTACTCTGTTTCTTTTCATTTTTGTTTCGTCAGTTTTCTTAATCAACCCTGTGAGATTTCTTTCAGTTCTTCAGTGCAAGCGTCCCTCCCTAATTGGTAGATTATCACACTGAATGTCACTGTATGAACCCAAACAATATTCAATTTGAAGCAAAACTTGATTGGTCATTTTGCTTTGGAAAAAGAGTTCTTCTAAGGAAGCTTGTATTCAAAACCACCAATGTCGACTTGTACAGAAGTTGCACTGTATCAAATTGTTTAAAATGAAGATGATGCACTTGAACTCCAGCAACAGGGAAATGATAAAATTGGATCCTCAAATCTTTCATTGCCCTGTTGCAGTGCAATTGAAGGATTACAGGGAGCTTGACTGTTCTGGGGTTTTATGTGGGTGGGGGATGTGTAGGCTGTATGCACAGAGGCAGGCATGTTTGCTTTGCGAGAACGTCGTGTACATGTAACCCAGGAGGATTTTGAAATGGCAGTCGCCAAGGTTATGAAAAAGGAGACTGATAAGAACATGTCTTTGAAGAAGCTTTGGAAGTAGTTGATCAGAGGTCGCTGTATAGCATATTCTTTCTGACTCATCTAGGTGCACATGGATATAATCTCAGCGCATGTAAGTAGACTCCTAGTGTGATGATACATTTGTCGGTTCCATTATATTGCACATTTTCCAACCTTTTTGAACTGGCCAGTGTGGGAATTGACAATTTTCAATCAATTCGATCATTACAGAAGTTTGAAAGGAAGTTTGTATCTTCTTTGAGCAGATGAATCATTGAATTCTCTTGGAAGTCTACAATCATCTTGCTCAATCTTCCATGTGACAAAATATCTGCACTCTCATGTGAAGTTTGATGAGGACCATGGTATGCACCAGACTTATTAGAGGTTTTTGTATAGTCACCCTCTCTTCACCATCTTTGGCTCTCCTTTCAACACCAAACCCCCTCTTTCAGTGATATCTGCAAAGTAATGAAATTTTATTAAATCTGGGTATGAAATGTGGAAACTCAACATTTATGCACAAAGTTTGAGAGTAATTATAACAGCAGTGCATGTTGGAGCACTGAAGGCACATAGGAAAAAAAGAAAGAGTTGCAGAAGACAGGATGAACTCAGTTCACCACAAAAATTAATGGTTTTCTGAGTTACAACCCCATTGAATGCTAATGTACTTTTTGCAGGTTTTTTTGAATCTCACCTGGTTTATAACCAAACTCAGAGTTCTGATGCAGTGTTTTCCTTACATTGCGGATCTCTCTATCATGCACATCAACTGAAGAAAATAGTGGGAGAAGACAAGAACACAAGGAATGAGAAAAGAGTAGAAAGAGGGGGAGAAAAGAGAGCAATGAAGTTTCCTTTACTGTGAAGAACTAAACAGTAAACAGTTGGCTCCAAAAAGCTCCCCACTTAGAATCAGAAAACCCAAGGAATAAGAAAAGAGTAGAAAGAGGGGGAGAAAAGAGAGCACTGAAGTTTCCTTTACTGTGAAGAACTTAACAGTAAACAGTTGGCTCCAAAAAGCTCCCCACTTAGAATCAGAAAACCCAAGGAATAAGAAAAGAGTAGAAAGAGGGGGAGAAAAGAGAGCACTGAAGTTTCCTTTACTGTGAAGAATTTAACAGTAAACAGTTGGCTCCAAAAAGCTCCCCACTTAGAACTAGAAAACCCTTGATAGGATTATACAAAAGTCTTGTTTGAATAAGTGATCCTCTGGTGTTTCTGGTAGTGTGTTTTCCAGAGTTGTAGCCTTTTGGGTATCCCTTATCATTCAATGGTTTGTTTCTAGCCCATTTCTGACAGTATGGAAGACATGAATCATCAAGGGAATTTGGTAAATTCGAACACTTTCAAAACAATCTCCAAACCTGTTGGGACTTGCCATATAAACAGCAACAGATTCACAGTGTTCAGTGCTATATGAAGGCTTCGAGCTGTGTCATCACCCTTTTGCATTGCTGGTACAAGTGCCGCTGCCAGAGCCCACAATACAGTAATTCCTGCCACAGACCAGAAGATAGAAAGCCATGAAAATTGTTGGGTTAGTATACTAGAATTCCATTGCAAAACAAAAGGTAAGTACTAAAATTCCATGCTGACAAGTGTTGAAAGAAATTCAAGCACCTTCCACATGTTTCTTGCATTGTAATTCTGTTGAGTGCTTGCACAGTTGCACATATCCAACATGTTGGTGTGAAATCTAACTATCTGTTAAAAGCATGCTGCTTCCCTAGAGCAAAGGTGTTCATCAATTCAGAACTGAGCTGGGATTGGCCTTTGACGGCAACAATCAGGAATGCCATTTAGGGTTGAGTGTCTACAAGAGATTAGAAAGAGATGATTGCAAACTCACATACCTGCACCAGCATACAAATGAGGTCCTGGGAAAAGTTTTCCAGTGCGCAGAAAGGTATTAAGTCCGCCATAAACAGAAAACAAAACTCCAGCACCAAGCAGTATGGAGCCCACGTTGAAATGGCGATCTCTGAATCCTCCTTTCAGAAGCGCCTTTCTTGTCTGTGTCCACATGATAATCCCACTTTCTTCATGCACTTCAAGGAGCAATACATGGGTCAAACACAGTCTATCACCTTCATTTGATATTCACTGTTGCAATGTGTGTTCTTTACAAACATTTTCTCGAAGATCTTCCTTGGAAAACACTGCCTTATTATATCCAGGGTATGAATGTTCCTCACCTCAGTAAGCTCATTGATCTGTGTCTGCACTGGAGAAGGCACTGCTTGTCCCTCTACTGTAGCAGGCACCTGCTTCTTCAAGGCATTGATCTCATCTTGAATGGTTCGCACACGCCGCCATTGCCAACCCAAGTATCCAGCCCAACCAGTGGCCAAGAGTAGGGCTCCCATCGCAACAGGATGTATCAAGGCAAATATGCGCCCCTCAAGAATTCCAAATTGACCATCCAAAGCAAGTGCATCCTGCATCCCCAATTCTCATGCACAGTTAGCTGGATGCAACAGCTGCTTGGCAACAAACCCAGTGGGCATCTGAAAGGGAAACAAACAACCATCATAAGTCAGGCATGTTGGAAGGTGCCTGTATCCTTCCTTGTTCAGCCATTACTACATTCCTTCTTCAAGAGAATTTCCCTAGAATCTGACAATTTGCAACCAGATGAAGACTTATGTCCAATGCCCATCAGTTTAGCAAAGACATTGCCAGGAACTATAGATCCTGGTTCTCAGAAGTGCCATGGACATTGCCAGGAACTATAGATTCTGGTTCTGAGCATGCCATGGTACAAGACCTAAGTTTGGCGTAAACAGAGTTTTGGATATTATTGCCAAGGGAGAGAGAAATCCAACTGCGACACAGGTGGTAGGTGAGCAACAACCAGCCAAAGAAACGCCATAGAAGAGTAAGAGACGAGAATTGAAGCTCTCTCTACCTGTGCAGTGAAAAGAAGAGGAGTGAGAGCTGCTGTTGCGGTAAGCAAGAATCTGGCACCGGGCAACGGTTTCTCGGCATCAAACTCCGACGACGCATTGCTTCTCTCAGTCTCATCGGCTAATCTCTGCAACGCCGCCAGTGGAGCAGGAACAACAACACGTTTCCAACACCGCGAGTCCACAGACTGCGATGATTGTCGAAGCTCATGTGACCTGGTAATAATACTATTCCTGGAAGAAAAAGAAGAAGAAGAAGACAGACTCGTTCTTCTTATTGCTGCACCTCGCAGAAACAGACTTCCGCATCCCAATCCCAACGCCGCAGCCGCCATTCTGTTCCCACTCCCAAATGCGAAATTTTTTTTGGGCAACTCTGTTCACCAGAACTTCTACAACTCTGTTGAATTGCTGTGAACCTGCAAGAGTTTGTCAATTGCGAGCAAGTCAAAAAAATAAACAAACAAACAAACAAGCAACTGCAAATTTACAAAGAAACAACACTTTTGAGCAAAAAATACACCCCCCCCCCCAAAAAAAAAAAAAAAAAAAAAAAACCCCCCCCCCCCAAAAAAAAAAAAAAAAAAAACAATACAGTCGAGGAAATCGCTACAAGAATAGCAGCAGAGAAATTTGGTGCAAAGCTGCAAGAGAGTAATGTAGAGAGGATTGATGTGTTGCTGTGGAGAAGTAGGAAAGAAAAACAAGTGAGGGGAGAAAGGAAGTTGTGTGTGAGTTTTTTGGGTATGGCAACTGTGGCTGGGGAAGAGCCAGCTCAAGCGCAGGTGCATGCAACAGGGTGCAATTGCGGAGGGGGGGAAAAGCGGGGCATGTGATGTGCTTGTAAAATCAATGGCCTTTTTGCCTTCCTTTTTCCCCTCTTTCATGTGCGCAAAATCCAAGAGATGTAAGAACCAGTGTTGTCCGGTTCTCACTTTTGAAGAGAACCTCCGGTCCCAGTTTCAAGCTTTTTTTTAAACAAGGATCAAGGTGCGTTCACACTTGATGTTAAGTCAGTGTTAAGTAAAAATCTAGGTGGCATCCTAGGTGGCATGCAATGTTAAATAGGTGATAACTTAATGTTAGCTTAACATAAACTCGTCATGGTAAGTAGGTTTAAGTCCTAAAGCTCATAACACCGAGTGTGAATGCACTTTTATTGTATTAGAGTAGTACACAGCCGGATGTTGAATAGGCTTGTGTGTAAGTGTGAAGAAAAAATGTTAGGGCCAATCAAATTTGCTGGATTTGGCAATCTGATTTTATTTTTCTTAGGCCCAATTTAAACTAGGAGTCGGGGCCAAAAACATTTTGAGCCAATAATGGGAAATTTGAACACTTTTTGGCTCATTTGTTAGGCCTCAAGTTATTAATAAAATATTATCTCTTTGGGGGGTCAATGAGTTCATGTGTATAGCCATTAAGGTTAAAAAGTAGGGACCAAGGTTTCAATATGCTTTTGTTCATTTGTTTTGTAATCATTCTTTCGTTCTTCAGCTAAACCCTAAAAGTGAAACTATTATGGATAAGTATAGATGCAAAATTCTTGTAATTCTTGTGTTTTGCATGACAATTTGACATATTGTTGTTATAATTGTGGTGTTGAAACAACTTGCATTTCAACAACATTAGAATGCAATGATAATGATGGTTCTTTTCATTATGGAAACAAATGGAGCAACAAGAGAGAAACATTTCAACACTTTTCATACTCTAAATAGAAAAATTAGAAACTCTTTCCATCACTCACAAACAAGCTCAACAGCTCAACAAGAAGAAAGAAAAATAAATGAAGAGAAATGATATGAAAAAGAGAAAAATATAAGGTTTACTTTGATTCTACAATGTGGATTTTGTCAAAATAACAATATTTTATTACAACAACATTGGCCTCAAGGGTTGCAATTGACCTTCCAAATTTATAACTATTATTTTTTGCCTTAGGGCCAAATCAAGGCCATAAAGTGGTAGATTTTAAAAAACCAACCTCAATTTCCAATATAAAAGCTTTGGGGTTGATTTCAGTGATTGCACCAATAGGAATGTTCAATTTGCGTTAATCACAATGATCTGATTCATGACACATGTGTGTAGGTAAAACATAAATCCATTGGTTCATTTCATACCCCACATTTGACATTTGACATTCAAAAATGAAGTCGGTCATTTTTATTAAAGAAATTGCAAAAACATTTAGCAATCTTCATAAATTTTCATAAACATGAAAGAATGTATTGGATATTTTGTTCCACTTCTACAAATGACATGTGACCTTCAAATCTTCCATTCCAAACTTACCTATGCATAGGTAGACATGGTAGATATTGTTGTAAGCTGGGTTTCAATTTGAAATGCTCTCAAGAATTTTTTTTTAAAAATGAACATGTGTAGTGATAGTTTAAATGGACCTTGAACCATGATATTTTTTTGATATGGCCAAATCTTGTGTTAAGAGAATAGGAGTTTGACCTGCCAAGGTACATACCACAATTCATATCTAGCCCAATCCTATATAACCAACCAACACTAATATGGATTAGTATTGGGTGGTTTTTTTGATTTTATGAAAAAATTTATGCTCCAGTTTTTTTTTTTAAATCAAAATTATCTCGACTTTGATTCAACACATAATCAAAATCAAGAAATGAATTTTAGTGTAATAGGAAAAAAAACAAGATACAAAAACTTAAATTCTAACTTTTTAATTTTGAATCACACCTTGCACAATAGCTAAATTTTGTTAACAAAAAATTTCTACATATTTTTCCATTTTGAGAATAAAAACTTCAATCACAAAACATCGTTTAATACACAATTGGTTCTTAAAATAATTAGCCAGCAACAAGTTATGTTATTTTACATTAATCAAAAAGTTTATATCAGCAAGAAAACATGATAATTTTGCAAGTCTAAGTGGATCAAATGCCTCCAAACTATCTTTCCTAAGCTATCATTGTCTTATTTTGGCATGAGTTTGACAACTTTGTTTTTTTGACAATTCTAAATTCCCCATGAACCCCTTCTAAAGTTTTGATAAGAAGATTTCAATCACCCCATAAACATTGCCAAATGTCCCATTTCCTCAAGTTAGAAAAGTGGTGAAAATAAGTCCCTTTGTAGAATTTTTCAACTTTGGGTTTCACTTCCCATCTACACATTCCAAAAAATTTCACCCTCTCATCCCCGATGTACCTAGCTTGAAGAATTGATGCCTATTCAAACAAGTTCATAAGCCCCTTGTTGTATCTCTTCATCTTCACCCTAAACCTATTATTTTATCCATGTTTTTGCATTAGATCATATCAATCTCCAAACTCCAACATGTAATAGAAATTAATTAAAGTCAAGAGATATTCACCTAGCACACATAACATGGGCATTCATCATAGACTATCCCTATTGGCACTAATGACCAAAAACTTGAACAACTTAGTGTTTCAAAAATGCACAAACCCATATCTATCCCCCCTATTGCAATCCAAAAACCAAAGAGAATACTTAGTTATTTTGTTGAATCATTCTTCTTCTTCCTTTCTTAGGTTTTGGACCTCCTCCTCTTTACAAGAACTTCCTACTTGACATTTTCACCAAGCCCACCAAAACTTAAATTCTTGAGGAAATGTAAAACAAAACGAAGAGTCATTCATTATCGAACATAACTCACATCAACCCAATGTTGCTAGATTCTTCATCACCATTAGCCTACAACACAAAACAAAGCTCACACCAAAACACTAAAAACAAAGAAAACTCCATTATAACCATCAATGTCAACCTTTTTTTCACTTTCTCCTTTTGGTTTCCTCATTTCTTTTTCATCAACATCCATCCATTAGGTCTTCATTGAGGATGATCCTTCATCCAACTCCATTTCCCCTCACACCAGGTCTGGTTCTTCAAAACAAATTCTTGTTCCAGTTCTAGGCTTAAAAATCAGACCCATTTTTGGTTTGGTTCTTATGAACCTAGATTGCAACCGATGATTAATTGTTGGTTACTCTCATATTAACCTCGATTCCAGTCACCTTTTTCTTTTGAAAAACAAGCATTACAATCTTAGTTGTGGTTCCACACATAAATGAAATCAAGAACTCGATTCTGGGTTCAATTCTTTAAAAACGACAAACTCTTGTTTTGATTTGGGTTCACTTTCTGGGTTCAATTCTCTTGAAGACAGTAAACTCTTGTCTCTATTTTGGTTCAGTTTGTACTAACCAGGAAGGACCAACAATTCTTACCAGCCAAAGTGGGTACCCACCCAACACTACTGATATGCACCAGTGTGGTTAGATTTTCTCTCTCTCCTCCCAGTTAAAGAACCGACAGGTAAGTTCCGGGTATATGGACCTTTTGACCAGGGGTTCTCAAAAAATCAAAGAACCACAACATGCACACCCCCCCCAAACCTCTTATCCGGGGCTTTTGGGGTGGGGCTCTCACAATCCTTTCCATCTTTGCAATTGGTTGCACAAATGCTGTTTTTACTTTTCCTTAGCCCTTTTTTCTAGCCACAACAGCCTCTTTCTCTGCATGGTTTGTGCATCCATTCATGTATGAAACCTGCTCACACCAGGCTCATAACCGGCAGAGCATAATAGTCTTTGAGAAATTGTTTGTTATTAGTCCCAACACAGAATGGTATCAAATAATTAGACTTCGAGTTTTTTTGAGACTTTGCATATTATCAATTTGCTTGTTTTGGGAATAGCATCAGGCACCCATTTCTTTGGTTATGTTTTTTATATAATAGGTACCCAGCTCTTATGTTTAAGGATTCATTTTGAAATACCCGCTTGATAACCTCCTTCTATAAGGTCAAGGTAAGTCTTTGAAGGTACAACTTATCCCAACAAAAAAATTAGAAATGCATTCAAATGTTAACAAATTTGAAACCCTCCAAGTTGAGTATGAATAAACCTACCCTTGGAGCCTTGTTGATAACCAACCATTTTCTCACTAATCAATCAACATTGGCTTGCTCCCTTATACTATCGAATTTCACGGGGGCATTAAAATGTTGGCCTTTAGTTAGTATTGAGGCTAGAATGCCAAGGAAAGTGTAAATTTTCTTTCACATACATCAAACCATAAAAGATACAACTTGCCAAAAATAATATCGAACAAAACTTTTGAACATTAAATTTATCCTTGAAATAATTTATCCTCGTTGAATTTTTGGGGAATTTTTTTTGATATTTTTGAAATTTCAGAATAATTTTACATTGACTTTTCTTAAGCATGAATTTTTTAAAAAATCATTCTCTCTTTCCTTCTTTACCTCAAAACCTTATTTTTTCATTGATGTGTTATTGAAATTGCTGAAAAACTTGTACACTCTGTATGCCAAAAACTTGGAAGACAAAAAAAAAAAAGAGGTGTCAAAATGACTTGACAACTCAAAAATTATTGTCTCAATAATGACAACAACATACAATATTTACAAAGTGAGCAAATTTAATTGGGTTTCAAATGTTAGAATTTAGCATTTATTGCACAAGATTTAATATATTTGTCAAATATTTATAATAACAATGACAACAATAGTGAAAGAAAAATTTAAAAACTTACAGTAAATTTTATTGTAAGACCAATATTGGGAAAAAGGAGTTTCAAGCCCCATTTAATGCTTATGTATTTTTTTGTTGTGTCATGTTTTGATTTCACCTTGAGTTTAGCCTCCTTTATAAGAAAACTAAAACTCTTGCCATTGAGTCCCCTTGCTTTTTGCAAATAACTTTAATATGTATAAGAAATTATTAACAGAATGATATTTCAATTTCAATTTTGAAGTTCAATTTCCACGTGACTCATAATTGCATTTGTGCAATCAAATTAATCCATAAAAATAATTCCATCCATTGTGAAATTTTTAATCCATCAAATTGTGCCCAACTATTGTCAACTTCATCCATCACCAATTTCTATCCATGTGATCAATTACTTGGGTGAAAATTTCATCCATGAACATAGTTCCATTCATCCATGGGACATTTCATTTATGTTGAATATTCCATCCAAAAAAATAGTGTAATTGATGTGGTCAAATTTTCATTCATTTACGACAAGTACATTTTTGTGGTCAGTCACTTTCATGAATAATATTTCATCCATCTGATAGACTTTATTATCGATGTTTTTCTAAAGGTTTTGTTTCATCCATCTAATCTAATTTCATTTTATGAATGACCTATTTCTCTTCCTTCCCACCTCTCTTTCCCCTTTCCTTGCCTATCATTGCCCACTTTCTTGTGTTGGCCTCCATTCACACATTTTCCCATTGTTCTTTCTACCCTTAAGTATTTTGTTCCACATCCCAAAGAAGTTTTTTTTTTTTGTTTTTCAATGTTGCCAGAGTGATGATCATAATAACAAGATTTAGCCCCAATTGGCTACAGAGCAAATCTCACAATATATTGTTTTCAAAATCCTTCTATATGGTGGCTACTTACCAAAGCTTAACATAGAAATCTGGCAAGTTTTTTTTTTAAAGTCTTTTAAATTTAATTTTTAAATTTTTTGAAATCTGGAAAATTTAGGTCCATCCTTTGTTGATGTTGTTGGCTCTTTTTCTTTTCACAAAATGGTGAAAAACTTGCCACATTAGAAAATGTGATCCCAAAGTGAACCTCAAGATTTTCCTTTACTCTTCCCATGTAATTCCCCATAACACCAACGTTTATCTGATATCATTTGCTCAAACCTTTTACTCTTTTACCACAGATAAGCTATGTTATGAAAAACTATAACCCTCCTAGAATAGGTAGGTACTAGGTACTAGGGTTGTTCACCATTTTTAGCATAACCTTTTGTTCCAAGTTGGATTTTTTTTGGGGTGGAATTGTATGTAGTTCAAGTGCTAATTCTCAAATGTTGGGCACTTTTGGATCCAATTTCACTTTCACTTTTGAAGTTTGGCCAGTTCATTGTTGGCAATTCATTTTGAACAAGTTTAGACTAATCCTTAATCGAGTATAATTATTTTGAAGCTTAAAGGAGAGGAGTCACTTGAATATCAACAACTTTTTTAATAAAAAAAACTTTATAAATAATTTGAAGCGGAGGAACCACTTGACCATCAATTAAAAGGGTTGTTGTTCGAGGGTTTTTTTTTCGTATTTCTTCCCTTTTATGGTCGATGATACCGATATCCTCAATCTTGCTTATGTCATCTTTTTCACCTTTGATCATTTTATTTCTTAGTTGGTTTTTGTGGAGTTGTTTGTTCAACTTCAGAAGTGCTTAACATGGGCTTCGTCAAACTTACCTTCCGGGTTCATCCCCCTTGTTGAGTTCTATTGCCCCCTTGGTGGTATCAGAATTTTTGGCATCCCCTTTGGCTTTGCATCCTTTGCCTTCTTTTTTTTTGCAAGAGGCTTAAGGTGAACACATTTGACATGTATACGTGCTCTTGAGATTAGGGGAGGTCCAAGTGGCTTTGACATCCTCTTTCAATGTTTTGCCCATAGGTTTTCATTTTGTTTTTTTGTTTCCCCCCTTCTAGGTGTTTGCAGTCAGCTCATTGCTTTTGATTCCACCCTAATAAATTTTTTTGAGAGGCTTTTGAATCGAGGTTCATTGGAGTGCCATGAGGCCCCTCTTGTTCATCAATAAGTGGTTCTACCCATTTCTAGTGGCGGCATGAAGTTGATTTCCTTGGAGGTCATTGTTCCAACCGTTTATTTAAGGAGTTGGGCTTTAGTTGCCCTTGTCATAACTTCTAGGTTTTTGTTGGAGTTTTGCCCATTTTTGTTGGAGCCAATAAGTGCGAACAACTCATGGCCCTTCCCTTTCCAAGCACATTTGAAATCAGTGCAAGAGCTTTTTTTCTCAAGGGCTGTAACATGCGTTTCCCCTTTTGAACAATTGGTCAAAAGAGGTGCAAATCACTTTCAAGAGAGTATTTAAGAGAGATTGCATGACCATTCTTTTATTAACATCCTTCTAATGAATTGAACATGTTTAAAGTTATGTGTGAGGTCAGGTGCAAGTGTTTAGTTATATAGTTCACCTAGTCAATCCTTTCTTATGCTTACCTTAAGATGTTTTTTCCATTGCATTGCACACTAGGTTGGGTCTTTCCCATCCTTTAATCCTTTGGGTATCACACTACATTTGTAACTAGCCTCTGGATCCTATGGGGACACATCTTTTTCGTTGTGCACATGGTGGGGAAAGTACGACCTTGCATGATGATTAAAGGACGACCTTGTTGTGCGAGATGCTTTTGTGACCATTGTGAGAAATGTGGGATTTCATGTCTTGTGAGAGTAAACCTATGTCCATTCGCCCCTTGCCTTATAGTTTTCATGATGTTGAGTTAACATCAATTGATGGTGTCTGCACATTGGCAAATGTTGTCATCGCTAACCCACTAGAATTGATTTGATTTCATAGGTTGCCCTTTTATGTGGGGTTCCAGCAATAGTTGTAGCTCAAGTGAAAAATGGTCTTTATCATAATGAATTCTTAAGGGACATGTTTCTCCTTTTAGTTGTGGAGGTTTTTAGATGTCTATACCAACATGTGGGTGAGTTTTTTCATCGATGTGCCAACATGGCATGGGAAGCAAAGGGCATAGAAGACCTTCCTTTTTTAGTTTTGCACACATTTTATAAGCAATGGGTGTCAATGGCATTATAGCCTATGCATGCGGTTTCTATTTTGAAACGTGTTGTTGTAATAGGTGAGGGTTATTCTAGGCTAGGCATCCTTCAAGAGGTCCTCCCTTTTCTTTATTTCATATGCTTATCATGATAAGAAGGGATTCAAAAATTTGATATTCCTTTTGTGGTTTGCCCTCTTGGGTGCTTCTTTTGTCTTAATTTTGGACATGGGTCTTTCCCTTTTGTTCCTTGTGTTCCCCCTTTTTTGGGTGCTTTGGTTTATTTATGATTAGTAGGGTTTTATAAAAAAAAAACTCAAACAACTTATAAAAAAGAAATTGAAATTGAAAAAATTGAGAGATGATTCAAAAGTAACATGCAAAGATAAAAGGGTGGATGACTCAAAACCAATATGCAAAGAAAAATGGGAGGATGACAAGACACAAGCGACTGGAGAACACATTGGGAAAACAATAGAAAAAAATCCTTACCCCTCACCTCAAAAAAATTAAACCCCTCATGAATGCATGTTAAACTTTTTCATTCGTTACATGAAACTTTTGTTTTAAAAACTATTTGTCACCATTTTTAGCTTTGGCTAATGACAAGGGTAGAAATTGTGGGATTATGTTTTAGTGTGATTCACATTAATTAGTTGAGGGTGTACAATTTGCATTTTTTTTTTCCACTCCCCTTTTCAACTCTTTCATTGACCCAATGTAGTTTGGAATTGTTTCTAGGTATTTTTAGGGTTTGTTGTGTGAAAAGGAAGTTGCCTATCTTTCTTTAAACAACAAAAATCAACCTATATTTCATCTTTTATCATTCATTAAAGTGGGATCTGATTTGTGAGGGTTATGACAACAATGGCGCAAGTTATGAAAGAGTGAAGTTCTTGGAATAAACTTGGTTGGTTGTTTGTTTTTCTTGTGTTGCATTGACGTTGGTGATGGAGTACATTGGTTGAAGGAGATAAGAAGCGGCTCATCAAAAAATGAAGTATAAAATTCCTACTTTTGGACTTGGAGATATTATTAGTGTTTTTTGTCTTTAGATGTTCTTGGTTTGTGGCACATTGATGGGAAAAATGCCTTGGGTGTGAAATTTTTTTGATCAAACATCAGAATTCTTAATTTTCATTGTGTAGGAGATGCGATGAGAGGTAGATGAATTTAAATAAGTTTTGTGACATCAATGGAAATGATGAAAGGCTCTAGGGGATCAAGAATTGGTTGATTTGTTTGTGACAACTATTATTGAAGTTTAAGTACATTTAGGTGTGTCTATATTTGTACTTCTGTGAAGTAATAGGAGATAAAATACTTAGATAACGAGAGCTTTGAATATAGTTTTTGGGTGATTATTGTACTCTTTGATTAGATTTAGCAACAAATTGCCAAGTAATTAATTAAATTTTAAATTTTAACTTTAGCACCTGATTTTTTTATTTTGAAAATTTTGGTAGATAATGTTTATAAATAATAATAATAATAATAAGTGCTTTAAGTTAGTGGCATAGTTTAATATGTCTAGGCTATCTTAATCATAAGTTCTTAAACTTTTTAATGTCTACAGTTCAAACCTAACAATCAAAATTTTAGAGATTTTTTAATTTTATAAAAATTTCAACACAAGTAATAAATAACTTTTCAAAAAATCGACAATATGAAAAATAATTTAATTTATGCCTAAATCGTTCAGGTATTATGATTATGAGGGTAACAATGTGAGATCAAATTTCACGTTTATCAGTTGTTTGAGACTTGTGCTTATTAACGCCACCATAATTGTGGTCACATGGGAGCCAAAGTGTTTTTCTTGCTTGAGATGTAATTGTGGGAAGAAAGGGTATCATTTGTTGAGAGTTCATCAATGTCATGTTATATTATGCCACATCCAAAGATCACAATAGCTCATGAAGAGGAGGTTGGGAGGGATCTGAAGCATTTGATGTCGCTAGGTTAAGGTCTCTAGCTTGGCTAGGCAGGTTGTTTGAAGCACAAATTTGTAACTTGTGAACAAATTCAGTATTGTAACCTCTATGTCCCTTTCTTTTGCATACATTGTGTGTGTTATAATAGGTGACGGGTGCCATAGCCCACTTTTTAGGTTACATTAGTGTCTACAACATAAAATGCAAGTTATGACACACTAGAATAAAAATTGTCCAGATGCTTGCTAATTGCACAAACAAGAACTTATACATGCAAGCTCACTTAGAACACAAATTTTATTAAAAACAGAAATAAAACTTCACACATGACAAAACTTTACTAAAAGCTTAGAAATCTCTTCAATGGACTCAAAAATAAAAACATAATAAACTCACCTAAATTAAAAAAATTGTCCACATGACTTGTTGATTGCAAAATAGGAACTCATTGTCCAAACACATGTACAACACAAATTTTATTGAAAACAAAAGTTAAACTTCACACATGACAAAAACTCATTGAAAACTTGAAGTTTTTTCAATGAACCCAAATAAAATAAAATAAAATAAAATAAAATAAATAAAACAAAATAAAAACCCCCCACCCAAAATAAAAAGAAAAAAAACTCACATCCACCTCTCCTTTCCAAAAATATATATATTTAAAAAGTCTTTAGAATGCACCTGGATCTTCTATGGAGGAGAAGAAGAGAGAGAAACTCAGTTATTAGAATTGAACGAGAAAGTGCCCAAAACACAAATTAGGGCAAAACTTAGCACCTGTTTTTCTTTGTTGCGAAATCTCCCTCCAAATTTTTTTTGATCCCTTTACAATTCCAGCATTCTGTGGCTGGCTATGGCCTGGCCGTTGCTTTTGAGTCGGACATCGCTTGCGACCATGGCCATGCTGTTGCCCTTTCTTTCGCCTTCGCTTTCCTGTCGACGCTTTCGTTGTTGCTATTCACAACAATCTGTGAGTTCTCTTTTTTCCTTCTGCAATTCTTCTTGTTCCTTGTGTTGGCATTGCAGTTTGGAGCAAGGATTTTTTTCATTTTTCTGACAACCGGATTTGGTCTTCTCTTGGTACCGCGGGGTGGTGGTGGTGGTGGTGGTGCAGGTAAGGACGGGGGAGAGGGATCAGGGACCCGGGAGGTGGAAGCTGCTTCTGGACAGGGAATGGCTTCTTCCGGATCCGGCAACAAAGCTGAAGGAAGTCTATTTGGAGGAGGAGCCAAAGGCCGGAAAGCGATCTGGGACGCTGTCGTTTCATGTGATACGAGATGACTTGCTTCACCCCATCATGGGTGGTAACAAGCTGCGCAAACTGGATGCAATCATCCCGTTCTTCCAGGACCATGGGATCACTGACGTGGTACGTAAGTTGTGCAATACACATCAGTATGATAGTTTTAGGGTTTAGGGTTTAGGGTCTGTCGCTTGAGAATTCTTTGGTCAGCAAGATCTTGAGAGCAAGAATTTGAGAGTTTGAATGCCATGGCAGGTTTCGTCACTTTGCAAAGGAATTAGGGGTGTAAGTTTTGGATTATTTTTTTGTGTACAGTTTCAAGCACCTGGCTGATGAATTTGATAGCAAGTGGCAGATTTTTGCAGTGTTTATTGTGATTTTCTATGAGAGTGTTGCTGTGTAATGGCAGGTGACATGTGGTGGTTGTCAAAGTGCACACACAGCTGCTGTTGGTATGTTCCGGAACTAGATTTCATTCAACAATGGCTTCTCATCTTTACTTTGTGATATAAATGAGTTGTTCATCATCCGTCATCAAGCATAGGTGGTTCAAACCATCCATCTTGTATAAGGTCAGTCGGCATTGATATGATGCTTATTTTCTATTGTGTGCTGTATTGTGTGCAGCTGTAGCATGTGCAGAGCATGGCATGAGAGCTCACTTGTTGCTGCGTGGAGAGAGACCAGTGATCCCAACAGGCTACAATTTGGTTGCAGGGATGTATGGTCAAGTCACATACATTCCTCGCTCTGAGTACTCTGAACGCAAAAGCATGCTCCAACACCATGCAGTCCGTATATCTGATGCCAACTCAGCATCAGTGGTCTGGTTGCATTCTCCAGAATTGTGTGCTGAGCTTCCAATTCCTGACTCTCAACCCAGAGTGCCAGATACGAGAGTTGCATCCGGAGACCTTTATAAAAACAGTGGTCCAAGGAAAATTGCAATTTTAAATGAAGGAGCTGGCGAGTCCTTTGCATTACTAGGTTGGTCTCCTCTTCTTTTCCAGCCAATGTGGTTTCATGGTTTTGGGTCTGTGCAACGATCTGACAATTGATGAAGCCAAGCACATGTGTCCAGACTCTCCTGCAAAGTTTTGAAATTTCACTGAGCAATTGTTAGAGTATGCAAGCCAAGGAAAGTCCATCTTCAGCTTTTGTCATTGGCCAGCCAGTTTCAGAATCAGTAGTTACATGTCTTTTACCACCTGCACTGTCCCTTGGTCTTGTTGATTGTCAACACTTTGTCAGGTGCTTCTTTTCATGCAGATCTGCAGTTCTGGGTCATGCTTGGCTAAGGTGCTCCATACCTGGTGGATGTCTAGGATTGATACGACTGGTCGATTATTTGTCACAGCCAAGCTGTTTTGGAAAGGAAGGCATTTTGCGGATTGTGGTTGACTGTGGCACAGGAACCACAGCTGTTGGCCTTGCACTAGGCATTGTACTTTTCGGGTATGTTTTGCTATGCTGATGTTCAATTGCAGAGTGTGTTTTCTGTTATTTTCTACTTGGTGGTAGGATCACTATGTCAGCATTCTCAATTCATTTAGATAAGGGTCCTGGTAAGGTAATGGTTCAAGGTTTTCTAAGCAGCTAAGTTATCTGTATGTATCCTATCTCAGTTTGGGGTCAGTGGGGAGTTATGGCAGCTCATCACTGCTATTCAAGATGAAGCTGATGGTCTGACACTTTGTGAGCAACACTCATGAGTTTATGACCACACTCATTGTCATGTTCCCTTCACGTTGTTATTGTGGATTTTTCTCTGCAATCTATGAGATGTATCTTAGTTTGGGGTTGCAATTGTGTAACTTGGCTAGTCACAGGACACTATTGCCCATACTCCTCCAACTTGTTGGAACTTTATTGGTGAATTTGGTAGACTCCATTGGCAGGTTGTGGGCGTGATGCTTGCAGACAACTGTGAGGGTTACAAGAGGCATGCAGAGAGTCTGCTCTCAGAGTTCAGACAACAGTCTGTCCCCAAGGAATTGTATTGTGACTTCCCTTGCCAAGGTGATAACCTTCCAATCATTTGGCGAGAAAGGTGCAGGCCCCGCAAGTATGTAATCCATGATTTGTGTATCCTCATCCATTTCTAATTTTGGTCACATTTTGAAATAGGAGAAAAATGCTGCACGCCTCTTTCTTATATTGATGAAGTTTAGCATTTCTACCATTATGTGGATTGCATTGTTTCAGACTCTAACAAGTTGTTTGATTTGGTGCAGATTTGGCAAAATCTATGCAGGGGAGATAGGGACATGTCAGCACATTGCTCAAAGCAATGGTATTCTACTGGATCCCATTTACACACTTGCTGGCTGGGAAGTGGCACAGGAACTTTGCTGTGAAGAAGAATCAAAAGATGGGGGTAAGGTGGCATTGCTTCATACAGGTGGGACCTTGGGTTTATTTGGTCTAGCTCAGAGGTTTCCTCACCACTTTGAGTAAATATCAAATTGCTTTCTCCTGGCAGTCTTGGTGGATGATGCATTGCTATTTCTGGAAACTACTTGGTGTCACTAAGTAACAAGTTTATGCAGTTTAGATAGCATGGTCAGTTCCATACACTGTTGTTTCAACCCCTATTTCTCCAGGTCAAAGCTGCACAGCTACATTGGAACGGGTCTGGCAAAGGTGTTAGGCCTCTTGGTCATAAGGGAGAATCGAGCTATGTTGGAGATAACTGAGTTATCTGGTTAGCATAGGTATGGCTTTGCAGACATCCAGAGTCCTGCAGAGCTTAGAACAAGATGACATGTGGGGGCAGAAGTAAAATGACATTGTACCAAACCTGTTGAGGAAAGAAGTCAGTACCACTTAGCGAAACTATTGAATTACAGTGGTCTTAGTGAGTAAGTGGAATCTGTCAAAGGTGAGGTCTGTGCATTGTCATTTGAATTCAGTAAGTCAATAAGCTTACACTGGACAGTTTTAACCGCATGGTGAATGTTGTACTCTTCACTGTGGAAGCTACATATCAACTACTTTTGAGGTTTCCTTGTGTTCAGAAAGCATCATGTCTCCCTATTCTCATGTAGGTATGTCAACACACCCTCATAATCTTGACTTTATAGTTCAGTTAACAAAATCTTATACGGTACTTGTATGAGTTCATTACTGAGATCACCATGTGTGAATCAATTCTGGTGTCTGCTGTCATCTGCTATCATCACATGGTGGCAAATTGCTGCCCAAGGTTTAGCAATCAAATTTTCTTCAATTTTGAATAGATACGCTGTGCATTTGTTGTGAAATCCTGACTCAAATCCATGGTTTTGTTGTGTCTGATTTACATCTTTCTTTTTGATATCCAGGTAACTTTGTACAAATTTGTGTAACAGTATGCTCGAATGGATGTTGTGCCACCAGTAGAACTCCAACAATAGAGCTCCAACAATAGAACTTAAATGCCAATTTCCATGAATCTCAAGATTCAAGTAAGAATTGAGATTGTAAGAAAATTCAGCAGCTAGTTCTTTCAAAACTTGTGCATTGCATAATGAAGGTTTGGATCTTTTCTGTTGTTTTTTGGTTTCTGGCATGTTTGTACAGAACACAGAGTGTTGATATGGGACTTGAAGACTCTGGTTGTCCCATAAAACAAGCATTACAGTGCCATACACTTGTTATCATAAAATACAAAATATTGTTTCTTGAATTAATGATCCTTTTTCTGAGTCAAGCATTGGACATGTGCAATGAATTTAATGTGGCCTTGGGCTTGATGCTTGAAATAGGCGGGATAGTGCCTAGCAAGAAAAATATTTTTGAAATTTTTTGGACCATACTTGAACTATGATTAATGGTTTGACCATCTTTCTTGCACAATATTTCTAAGGAAAAAATTGTGATATAATGGGAATAATCACCCCCCTTTAACCACAAGGTTTAGGATTTGATTTTTTTTCTCAAATTTTTCTTTCCATAGATGAAATGGATGAAAAAAAGTATAACCCATGAGCAACTTCTTCAAGCTATATGCTGTTAAGGAACAACTTCTTGCAAAAGAAGGGAATTAAGTCATTTGGAAGTTTTGAATAAGTTGCTCCAAAGAACAACCTCCTCACAGAGAACAACATAAAGTTAAAGGTGACTTGAATTTTTAAGACAAAAATGTCGAGGATAAACTTTGTTCAAATTTTTTAAAAAATTGTTTTATATAAAAGCTCTCAAAGTGAAAATATTAAAAATGAGCTTGCAATCTTCATTTGAAATTATGAGCTATGATCAAAACAAGGACCAAAAATCAAATTGCTAGCAATATGACTTCTGACAACCAATCCCATGTGAGCAGAAATAGTGCAAACAAGTTATGGGTTCTAACCAGTGTGCAGCCACCCACTAGGGTGCTATGATGCTGCCCAAAGCTTGACATCCTTTAAATTCTCCCTTTTGTTTTTTCTTAGTCCTTTGTACATTTTGTGACTCTGCGGTGTGTTTTTATAAACAAAGTTTTGCAGGGTTTTCCAATTACAACCTGGGGCAATCCCAGCCTAATACCAGTACCAATTTGGTAGGTACTAGCTGATGTAATGCATGTATATACTTAAGTTATATCATTTTCCATACCAGATTTATACCTACTATGGAAAACTCTGTCTTGAACCCAATACCAGGACCACCAAGCTCTAATGAAAGTTTGTTTTCAATATCCAATACCATGACCAGACTTGAATGTTCAAAAGTCTGATACTGGTCCAACAAATGTTCTCTATGGTAGTGACTTAGCAGGTTCGTCACTAAATAATTATGAGGAAAAAAGTTCAGGACTTTTGAGATATTATCAACATCTACTTAACAAGTAAAACTTACACCTTAATAAAATTTTGATTGTTATGCCAAAATCTTAGGAGAAATATCTATCTATGAAGGAAGGTAGTTTGTTTTGTTTTGTAGTTATGAGATCCACCAAATTGGGATGCTTCAGATCGTGTTCTTGGTGTCTTTGGAAAGCTCTCGACGAGGAGGGGTGCATGGGCTTGGTTCCATGGCGTTTGGACTTGTGGTGAATATTGAATGACTTGAATGAATTCTTCACTAAAAATTCAATTAAATCGTAGCTGAAAATTTTGGAGGAATTGGAATGTGCCTTTGGTGTTGTCGGAAAGATCATGATGAGCAGGATTTAATGGAATTTATTTGGTAAGATTTGGATTCAGAATGCACCCTAGTGGTGTGTTCTCTAGTAAGTTAATTGCAGTGGCGGCTGATTCATTCTCCTACTCTGATTGTAATGGGAGGCAGAATCAGCCCCTGCAGCCAATTCTGCCGTCTAACCTTATTTTGTTAGCAACCTACGTGCTATTAACACCAGTGAACAGGCCATAGAAGGCTGATTCTGTGAGGTGAGCCTTCCTTGGGGTCGCCTAGGGAGTGCTGAAATCGCAGAATTGGCCTTCTATAGCTCAAACTCTAGGGCACAATACGGTTTGTTCAGAATGAGTGGAACCCTGCACAGAGGTGTGGACAAGACCGAAGGCAAAGCTTGAGCCTAGACGAAGGCCAGTAGGGTATAATAAGTCTTAGAGGCAAAAGCCTGAGCCGTAATGCACAAAGGCAAGCCCATTCCAAGAAATTAACCAGCTATGATAAGAGAGATCCAATTCTGCCGATTGATCAATCTGAGAGGAACGATGTCCTGGTGGAGCTTTCTCAAATTGTATGCAGCAGATTATAGACGCAATGCTCCAAATATGCTGATTACAAAAGGAAGAATCTGATGCCAATTAATAATAATCCACCCTAATCTGGAAAAGTGGGAGTCTGGACATGACATTTTCTGACTCTTAATTTACACAAAAATGGCAGAATTGGCCTGTGAAATTTGTGACATTTTCCCCTATTGCTTCAAGAAGGAAAAGGTTTGTCTCTCTCTGTTTTTAGGGTTTTCTTTTTGCTCCAGAATTTCTGTGTTGATGTGGAGGGAGTAGTAGGACGACGACAAAGGGCAGCTCGCTTGTGATTTCACGCGCTGTGGCTGCGCGACGAAGCTTGTGTTATATTTGACAGAGAAGGAAGTGGAGAAGTGGGGAAAGTGGCCGATTTTCTTTAGTTTTTGGGTTCAGGTGATTGTTTGTAGTGGGCGGCTTGCGGCGATTTGCAGAAGACTGATACAAAGGCTATCTGCTGTAGTATTTCTCTTGCTGGTCGTTGTGTACGCGTGTGCGTGGCGCTTTGGACGGAGAAAAGGAAAGGTCGAAGGGAGGCGGGCAAGATTTAGGGATCATCATTTGGGGAGGAGGGAAAGGCAGAGACAGATTGTGTGTGTGTGTGTGTGTGTGTGTGTGAGAGAGAGAGAGAGAGAGAGAGAGAGAGAGAGAGAGAGAGAGAGAGATGGGGCGGACTCAGAAAGGTCGAGTAGCGGACTTGTCGAGGTCATTGCAGCGAGGAACGGCATCGCTTCGTGAGACTGTCTTGCTCTTGAACGACACCGCACCTATAGAGGGAGTCAAGGGAGATTGGGGAGAGGTGAAGAAGGTGACGGAGCAGGTGGCGAAGCACGCGACCACTATAGGGATGCTGTGGGCTCAAGGGGTTAAAGTTGAAGACGCAAACCAAGCATTGAAGACCTATTTCGATTGCTTGCAAGGATTGCTGTTGCTCTGCCATGGCTGTACTGTCGGTGCTGGTCCCACGCTGCTTGTCACGATTCGCAACGCCGCGCAGCAGGTATTGGATGCAAGCCTCACCCTTCTCACCCGGGCCGTCTCTTTCTCTATCAAAGGAGCGGAGAAGCAAGAGTGTGAGGCAGTGTTACCTGCACTGGTTGGATGTGTGTGGGAAGCTTGCAACACGCTGAAAAAGACGCCATTCACAAATCGAGGAGCCATCGGCCGGAGCCTTGCTCAAGTGGCCACTTCTGTCAAGGACGTGTTGCGAGAGATCAAGGAGATGAGAGAAGGACGGAGCTCTGAGCACAATGCTTGTGACTGTGGCCATGATCATGGTGATGCAACAAGGAATGAAGCTGGTAGGCACCGTGGTGGCCATAGCCACAGCCATGATCACTCTGGACATGACCATTGTAGCCATGATCACTCACATGACCTTCATTCTCATGATCATTCTGGCCATGGTCATTGTGGACATGATCACACTCATTCTGGGCACAACCATGGCCACGATCATTCACAGCACCACTCTCACAATCATCCTGGCCATTCTCATTGTGAGCATGAGAATGATGGACACAGACTTTCTCACAATCTTTCTCATTCTCATGATCACTCTGGTCATGAGCACTGTGGACATGGAGATGAAGAAACAAGCAATGGGGATGGTGACTCTGGTGTTGAAAGCTTGGATTTCAATGAGCAACTTTCTGAGGAGGAGATTGCAGTGGTTGAGGCAGCAAGAGGTGTGGTTGACTCTTCTCTTGGATTCATCAAGCAGCTTCTATATGTAGCTGCAGAGATGCCTCAAGACACAGAAGAATCCTCCACTGTGTTCTTAGAGAATGTACTCAAGCATTGCAAAGGGCTTGGAGCTGAAATGGATGAGTTTGGTGCATCTCTGTACCCACCACAGGAGACAAACCAGCTGCGAAATAGCATTGTGAAGATGGAGGTGTTGGTAGATCAGATCAACACACAAGTGAGAGAAACTAGAGGTTCCTTGCCTGAGGGTTTGGATCTTGCTTGCAAAAGCTTGCAGAATGCAAAGGTGGAGCTCACACAAACTCTTGGCGGGTTATAACATGTATCTGGGAAGGAGCCTCAATTCTTGGTTCAACTTTCTTCATTCACTGCCATTGTCTACATTATGTTCAGTTCCCAATGATTCTCCTCAAACAAGCAAAGGGGCAATTTTTAATTTATGTCCTGAGGATATTTCTATTGTTCTTTCTCTTGTGCAATCATTTTGGAGAAGCTGGTGTTTTGCAGAAATTATGAAAGTTGTTTGTTCATGCTACCTGTGCTATCCCACAAGTATGAGCAACCTCAAAATTCACTTACATCCGTGACTTTGTTGATCCCTGGTCATGCCTTGTAAATGTGTTTTGATTTCAGGCCTGGACTCTGTGTATTTAGTACTTTAGCTACAAGCATGGGGTGATGCTGGGTATTTGAGCTCGAAATTTTTCTTTACTACATGAAACCTATTTTGTACTGCTAAGTGATCAAAAGGAATGGCACTGGTTTTCATTGATATGACTTGGCAGTTGTCAGACACCACCTCCTGTTGTTAAGTCAAGAAATGGTTTAGGCAGTATGTTTGGTTGCTGAATTGCCCAAATATTCTTGTCAAATTACCAATTGTCTGTTCAAGTCACAAAACATGCAATATCTGAGAAAGTTGATAATTCTAAAACAACGTGCCTCTCAGAAACAAGTGGTGCTACAAGCTGCAGGAGGTTGTTGCATTGTAAGTATTACCACCCATTTTCTTATTCTTCAATAGATACAGATATTTGTGCCAAGGAACTGGCTCACTTCTCACCTGCAGTTTATTATCAATCCATTCTTCTGTGACCTCTCTCTTCACAGAGGTGTGTCTAAAATCTACTCTCAACTTCTGTATGTGTGGGTGGTTCCAGAATTCCAAGTAAATGGATAGTGCAGGAGGCACATAGGATTTGCTTTGTAGCCTCTGGAGCATCAGTGGATGCTAGATGCAAAAGGCAATTCAAGATTTCCTCAAACATCATCTGTTGATAGATTACACAGGGCCTATAGAGAGTTACTCTTGAGAGCTTATGCTTGATGGTAGATGTTGTATACATACTGTTTACACTTATTAGTGATCAATGTCATGAATACTCTGGGGGCAAGCTTTCTTGAATCTGTTCTGAATGTGTACAAAGCTTTGTCAACATGATTCTGATGAGCAGATAGGTTTTAAGCATAAGCATGAAAGTCTCAGATAGATTAGATGCATGAAAAACTGGTACTCCATCTGCAAACCAGAAAAAACCACATATTCAAGGTTCCCCCTTGCTGAATGATGTGGGCAAACTGAATGTAGTTTTGATTACAAGCAACTGACCCGCTACAAGCAATTAGAAATCTTACAAGGGTTTCCTCTCCTCTCCTCTGCTCTCATTGTTTTCCAGCTTTGAGCACCACCTTGTTTTGTTCAATTGTTCAATTGTGGAACCTAAGAAGAGTTCACATACCCAGTGACGTACTCCCGCATGCTTTGACCTCTAGTCAACAAATTGTTCAGAGTTCCCCAACTATTGCATAATCCATCCCTACCTTGGAATGGACATTTACACTTCCTCATTCTATTGCTTTTCCCACTGGAAAAACTCAAATCTCCTCCTTGGTTATCAAACACTTGCCATCCACTATAAAACTCTTCCAGATTGGCAAGTCTCTGAAGTTCACCTTACAAAAGGTCAAAAGGTCATTGTTACAATCCGACACATCCAACTCTTGAACATTGCTAAGGAGAGAAAGAGAGAGTGGCAAGCTTTGAAGACAAACACACCCTATCAACCCTAATTCTCTTAGCTTGGGCATGGCACCTTCCTCCACTTCAGGAAATTCAGTGAGCTTCTCACACTCATATAAATCAAAAACTTCCAAGAGTTGGAAACCCACCCATGCGTGTGAATGACCCTGGAAGCTTTGTGATTGACGTAAGTCTCCAAAGTTTCAATTGGACTAACATGGGAAGAGTGTCCAAGGCAGGAATGCTTTCCACACTTTCACAATTCACCAGTGTGAGGTTCTTGAGTTGTAAAAATGATGTCATCCATGATGGCAAGGCTCGGATCCTAGGGCCAAGTTCAACTATCTCGAGCCCTTCAAGTTCCACCATTGACTGCATTAGAGTTGGAAATGATGACAACTTCCCAATATCAAGTGTTCTCATATTCAACTTTGTAGTTGTAGTATGAATTGACTCCAAAATCTTCAAAGGACCATCAATGTTGAGTTGTTTAAGAGCCACCAACTCCAGTAATATGTTGTCATGAGAAAGCCAATTTGAGTGCTTGGATTGTGGTTCTGGCCATTGCAATTTGTTGCACCGACGAATTTGAAGGGATTGTAGTGCTTTTAGATTCCTCATTTCAACAGGAAGATACTCCAACTTCTCACAAGACCTTAGATCGAGATTCTCCAACATGAGTAGCTTGGCTATTGATGTTGGTAGTTTCTTTAGTCTTGAACAAGAAGAAAGGTGAAGAAAAACCAGCCTTTGGAGCTTCCCTATTGACTTTGGTAACTCCTTTAGGTTCTCACAACCTTCAAGGCTAAGATACACCAAATGTATGAGATGGCCAAGCTCCTTTGGTAGAGATTCAATGCACCTGCCAACAACTCAAATATGAAAACCCATTCAATTTGTTTTTACATTAACATGTGCATTTTCATATTTGTCATTCAAGAAATGAAAATGCTACATTTGTCATGACCAACTCAGTAAACAAAGGTTTTTAACATTGATGTTTATAAATCCGGCAATAGTTGAAATTTAATTGAATTCAAAAACATGTCATATGTACACCAAATTGTAAAATGTGGCAGTAGCTTTAAGTAACAAGTTGAAAGGCATTCAACCAATAATGATTCGTTGGTAAACTCCACATCATTCCTCAATTTTTTCACATCAAATTTTCCAACTTGCAAAGTTCTTGAAAAAAAATTTGCACATACCTATTCCAACTCAAATCCAAAACCTTGAGATTTGGTACACCCATTAAAAACCCTCTTGGCAACTCCTTCAAGTCCAATCTATCAAGAAGCAACGTTTGCAATTTAGGTGCACAAAATTTGGTAGGGAGCATCTTTAAGTTTTTGTTGTCTTTCAATGATAATCTTTGAGCTCCAAGCAACTCTCCAGAATGCATTATCCATTCATGCGGGAATTCCTCCAAATGTCGACCTGGCTTGTAGAGAGCAAGTTGTTTTTGCACAAGTGCATCATGTTGTATTATGTAGAAAGCCAAGTCTCGTATGACATCATGAATTTTAC